>OBLW0100000113.1_pt1 | contig 62759 bp, 57 predicted proteins | sample 1520161 | NCBI WGS metagenome assembly OBLW01 (sample SAMEA3539309, study PRJEB22396) | soil metagenome | biome: tundra; feature: field; material: soil | place: USA | collected 2010-05 | depth 0.15 m
CTCCTGGGCAGGAATAGGCGCACCATTCTGCAGCGGCGCGCTTCCCGCGACCTACGGCTGCCGCTTGAGCGGCGAGCGGCAGTAGAAGCTGCGGTCCGCATCGGTCGAGTACGGGCATCCGGGGCCCATCTGCTGGATGACGTCGAGCTCGTCGTTCTGCGCGTCATAGGTATAGTCGAACACGACCTCCGTCGGCGGCTGCACCATCGAAGACTTCGTGCCGCACATGAACACGGAGTCATCCACCTCGGTCGCATAGAACGTGAACGAGGTGTCCGCGAAGACGGCGTTGCCCTTGTCCGTCTCGGCGCTCGTCGAGGTGCAGCCGGCCACGTCGCCCGTGGTCGCAAAGGTGTATGTGCCGGTGCCGTCGGCGCTGAACGTGAACGTCGTCGACGAGCCCCAGGCGGCGTAGGCCCAGGTGCCGACGAGCTGAGGCGGGACGACGCCGGCGGGGACGCTGCCGTCGATGGGCTGTCCCGGGGCTGGCATGCCCCCCTGTACGCACGCGTCGAGAGAGGGGCTGCACTGCGATTGCAGGCAGGCGTCGTCGTTGCAGTTTGCGTCGCTGTTGCACTGGGCGAGTGCGACGGCCTGCGTCTGGGCGTCCGGTGGAGCGCTCTGGACGCACGCGTCGGCGCACGGTTGATCCGAGTTGCACCCGGCGACGCAGTCGAAGATCGCCAGGCATGTCGCCGGCTTCGTCGGCGGCCCGGCGCTGCCGTCTGCGTTCGTCCCGCCATCGGGGGTCGAGCCCGCCTCTGGCGAAACGGTCGCCGCGGCGTCGCCGCCCGCACCCCCGTCGGTGCCGGAGGTAGTGCTCTGGGCGGTGCAGGCGGCGCCGGTCGCAAGCCCGGCAAGCCACGCGAAGGACACGAAACACGTTCGCGCAGCGGACATCGGTCTTCTCTCCCTTGCCTCCGTCCGCCTTGGACGACAGCCGATGATACCGGATTCTCGTGCGGAATGTGCTCGACGGAGCGACACTCCTGGTCTGAAGGATTCGCTCAATGCCTGCAATCTCGAATGCACGCGCTCTCGCCCGCGACGCGCTACGCTTCGCGCGGCGCATGAGCCCAAAGCACCGGTTCAGCCTGTCGTTCGTCACGTTCGTCACGCTCGCCTCGATAAGCTCCTCGCTTGCCGGCGCGGCGGGGTGCGGTGAGTCGCCTGCCCCCGAAGCAAGCGGAGCCGCTGTCGAAGACGCCGTCCACGCATCGTGCGTGGGGAGCGCGCCGACCGCCTGCGCGACGGCGTCGGCGCACTACACGGATGTCGCGCCGATCTTCCAGAAGAGCTGCAACCCATGCCACGCAGACGACGCACCCGACGGCACGTGGCCGCTCACGGGGTACGGGGACGTGTACCCCTGGGCCTCGCTCATTCGCCAGGACCTGTGCGCGAACGCCATGCCGCCGGCCGACGGCGGTATCCCGATCGCCGCTTCCGACCGCCTCGCGGTTCTCGCCTGGATTCAGTGCGGCGCGCCGCCGTAGACGCGATCGATCCGCATTTGCCGCGGAGGCCGCGGATCGATGGCGGTCGCCGCCTGAGCGTCGCCCCCGTTTCGGACGGCGCCGGTCCCGGGCAAGACTGAAGGCCATGTTCGTCATCGAGCTCACGTACAAGGCCGACCTCACCGAGATCGACGCGCATATGAGCGCGCACGTCGCCTTCTTGAATAAGCACTACGCCGCCGGCCACTTCGTGGTGTCGGGTCGCAAGATCCCCCGGGACGGCGGCATCATCCTGGCCATCGGAAAGGATCGCGCGGAGATCGAGGCGATGGTGCAAGAGGATCCGTTTCACCAGCACCACCTCGCCGAGTTTCGCATCATCGAGTTTCGCGCGAGCCAGCGCGCGCGCGACCTCCCGAAGCGCATCGCCTGATGCAAGGTATTGCGAGAGCGCCCCTTAAAGCGGTACTGAGTCGACTGACTTCGGGGCAACGGGGTCGAACCGCGGGAGGGATTCATTCCAGATCGTCCTGGTCAAGTCGCCGACCCCCACGACCAGCGGAAGCTCCGAGAGCTTCGATATGAGCTGGACGCGCACGGTCGGAGACCCGTCGGTCCTCGCCCTGTCCGGAAACCCTGGGCACCACCAACTCGCTCGACCTGACCGGCGCTCGCACGAGCTCGCAGATCAACGTGAAACTCAACGGGCACGTCGGACAAGACTTCTCGGTCGAACTGCTGTCCGCGTACGCCAAGGCCGGCGCGCTCGCGACCATCACCAACAGCTACGTCGACGTCGGCGTCAACGCGTTCGGCATCAACGTGTTCGGCTACCAGAACACCGCCACGACGGCGAGCTACGCGAACCCCTTCATGGTCGCCAAGGCGTTCTCGTTTCCGACGCTGGGCTACGGGTTCGGCCCGGTCAGCGTCGGCATCACGCTCGGCGTGGGCGGCAACATCGGCGTCGCTCCCTCCTTCACCGTCACCGGGGCCCAGGGTCCGGGGAGCGACGCCGCGCTCTTGGCGGCGACCGTCTCGGGCACGCTCCAGGGCTCCGTCACGCCGAGCGCCGGCCTGACGGGGACGGTCTCCGGGGGCATCGACCTCCTCCTCGCGTCGGCCGCGCTGGTCGCCACCGTACAAATCGTCGACATCAGCGCCCCGGTCACGGCCAATCTCCTGTGGGGCATAACGCAGGGGTCGTCGGACGCCGTGCAGCAGATGACGGTGCTCGGCAACGTGAACTGGAACCTCAACATCACCTGGCTCAACACCAGCGTGGACCTCGTGGGCACGCTGGGGCGGTGCTTCTTCTGCGTGAGCCGCACGATCAACGTCTTCAAGTACACGAACCCCGGCGAGACCATCAGCCTGCTCAATCGGTCGCTCCCGAGCGCGCTGGTCTTGCAGTAGGTGGGCAGTCGATGAACGGCGGTCGCGTGAAACCCGCCGCGTGGGCGGGAATCGCAGCGCTCGGTGTGGCGGCGGCAGCGGCGGTTCTCTGGAACCGCAGCACGCCGCCTCGCGCGCCGTCGCGGTCCGCGGCCTCCGTCGCGCCGTCGCCCACGTTGCCGGCGTCGGCGGGCGAGTGCGCCTTCAGCGTGGGCGATCGCGCCGCGTTCGTGGTGGAGTCGAACGCGCAGGCGGAGGGGGCCCCGCCCGGGGCGACCGATCACGTCGAATCGGTCCTGAGCTGGGAGGTGGTCGCGGCGCCAGCGCCGGGGACGTGGCTGCTTCGCGCCGCCCTTTCGGGTACGGAGCTCGCGCAGAACCTGTCGCGACCGGAGCAACGCGTCCGCGATCCGCTCGACGCCGCGTTCATGCTCCGGATCGGGCGGGACTGCCGCTTTACCCGGAAGGGATTCGTGCCCACGTGGCAACCCGCGACCCGCCGCTTCGTCTCGGCCCTCGTCGATACGTTCGAGTTCGTGTTCGCGGCCAGCGGCGTGGCGCCTCGGCCCTCGCGCTGGGAGGTTAACAGACCGATGGAATGGGGCGCTACGCTGCGCGTTACCAGGGCGTCGGGCACGACGACGGCAGCCTCGACGTCACTCGCGTGAAGACGTCGTACCTCTCGGACGAGCGCGCGGCGGCGATGGGCATTCGCGTGCAGGTCGTCGCCGCCGAGGCCCTCGGGACCTTCGACCCCGCGGGGCGATGGCTCCGCAAGGCGGACGGCGCGGAGCGCGTGCGGATCCTGGCCAAGGACGCCCTCCTCGCCGACCTGTCGCAGCACTACACGCTCGTCCGCGACGACGACGCGTTCGTGCGTCCGGACCCCGGCGCCTTGGCGGAGGCCCTCGACTGGCAGAACGCCGCGCTCATGGTCGCGCAGAGCGAGACGAAGGTGGACCCGGGTCTCGCCAGCTTGTCGCTGGAGCTCGCGCTCGAGCGCTTCGAAGCGATCTACACCAAGGCCGCCAACGGGGACGCCTACGCGGCGGCCCTGTATCTGGCCGACTGGCTCAAGGCGCGGCCCCAGGCGGCCGCCGAGCTCCTGCAGGCGCTCCGCGGGACGAGCTTTCCCGATGCGATGCGTCCCGCTGCGTTCCTGGGGCTCGAGCGATGCGGCACGCCCGAGGCCCGCGTCGCGCTGTCGCAGGCCCTGGCCGATCGGTCGATGGCGGGGATGGACCGAGCCCGGGCCGCGACGGCGCTCTCGGATGTTCCGCAGCCGACGCGCGCGAGCGCGCGGGTTCTCGTGGACATGGCGGCCGGCTCCGAGCCGTCGGTGGTGTCCGGCACGGCCGTGCGCGCGCTGCGTGCGCGCGCTGGGCCACCTGGCTGCGCGCCAGGCCGTCCTCGAGCCCGGGATGGCCGACGAGGTCCGGAAGACGCTGAAGCAGGACCTCGCGACCGCGAAGGGCAGCTCGCGCACCGTCGACGTCCTCGACGCCATCGGCAACAGCGGCGACCCCAGCTTTCTGCCGGATCTCGATCGCGACCTCACCGATCCGTCGTCGGCGATCCGCGAGCACGCGGCGCGCGCGATGGGGTCGATGCCGCTCGACAATACCCAGGACGTCCTCCTGCAAACCCTGGGGACGGAGACCGATCCCGACGTGCGCACCGCGCTCGTGCAGTCCCTCTCCGAGGGGCACGACTGCGATGCGCAGGCCCTGGCGACGGGGGCCCAGCGGCTCGCGGCGGAGCCTGCGCCGGCGGTGCGCGCTGCGCTCATTCGCTGGCTGGGTCCGTGCGACAAGGACCAGCAAGTCGCGAAAGACGCGCTGGTCGCGCAGTTTCATCGCGAGACGGTGCCCGCTCTGATGCAGCTCATTGGCCAGTTCGTGACCGCCCAGGATTTGCAATGATCGGTCGACGGCCTACGCGCCTGGCGCCGGCCGTGCTGCTCGCGTCGTGCGGGTGCTCTCCCGGGGTCGGCGATCCGGCAACGCCCTCGAGGGTCTTCGATGCGTCGCTGCCCTCCGATGCGTCGGCGACGCCCGGCGACGGGGGTGGCTGGACGACGCTCGACGCGATGCCCGTCGCCGCCGACGGGTCCGCGGCGGACCTTCGGCTTCCATGGGGCGACGGCCAGGCGGGCGTGGCCCTCGCGGTCTCGGCGTCGCCCTTCCAGTGCTTCCAGCTGGACTCGCTGACCGACGACGACGGCGTCGTGTACGTCCCTCCCGATCAGTGGGGGGCCTATTGCACTTCGTGCGACCAGCGGGTGTCGGTGGCCGCCGGCGGGGGTCTCTTCGTCTTGCCGAGTCGGGCGGGGACGTTCCAGCCAGCGGCCGCGTTGCACGTGCGCTTCGCGCTCCGTGATTGCGTCACCCTCACGGAGTCGACAACGACGACCGATGCCGGAGCCCCCGCCGTGTTCACGGTGCGAGAGCGACCGCTCGGGCCCCCCTCGACTCACGGGACCGTGAGTCTCCGCGTGATCGTGACGCCCGCGTCGGTCTTCTACGGGCCGGCCGCGGACGCCGCGCTTGCCGCCGTCAATGACCAGCTTTCGGCGGTCGGAATTGCGGCGACCTGGGGCGAAGCAATTCGCCTGCCCGCCACCGCGGGCTCCGACGCCACCTTTTCAAGGTCCGATCCGGACCCTCTGCTGCCCCTTCTCGACGGGACTACCGGGACGGGGGCGACCATTCCCGTCGTGCTCGCGGGTTGCCTTCTCCTGTCCGATCCGCTCGCGGGAACGCCCTACGAGCCGCTCGGCTACACCCCGCACATCCCCGGCGGCGCCGGCCCCGCGGACGCCGTGTACATCAAAGGATCGCTTTGCGGGACGCCCCAGCCCGTCGCCGAGAACTGGACGGCGGCCGCGTTCGGACGCGTCGCGGCGCACGAGATCGGTCACTATCTCGGCCTCTATCACTCCGTCGAAGCCGACGGGACGACGGATCAACTGGCCAATACGGGCGCCGACAATCTCATGAACTACGACCCGAGCGTCTCGACCGCCACCGGCTTGACCGCCGAGCAGGGCGAGGTGATGCGCCGGCACCCGTTCGTTTCGCAAGCTCCCTGACGCTCTCGTTCTCCATGGCTGGGGGCACCCACGCCGTATGAAACGGGGCATGACCACCCCCCCAACGCGCCCGGAGTTTCTTCCTAGGAAAGTTCCTGCGCTCGAATTGCCGAGAAGCCTCAAGGGCACGACGCCGACGCCGCCGTCCGCGCTGCGCCGACGATGAAGTAACCGAGCTGCGTGACGGACCCCTGCTCGAATCCTGCGTTCGTGTAGGAATCGGGCACTCGCGTGAAGCAGGTCCCGTCGGGCGAGAACCAGATCGCGAGGCCCGCCGCAATAGTGACCGAAGGGCCGCTCTGAGGTGAAGGGAGAGGACCGCTTCCCCAGGGGAGCTGAATCGGGGTGCGAGCCGCCAGGGTGAGTCCGGCTGGCTCGACCAGATAGACCGGCGACCAGTCGAGCAGGTCTTGCGGCGGCGCGATCGCGGTCTCGATCAACTTGAGAGCGGTGGGCGTCCCGATCGCCGTGGCCGGAAACGCGAGCTGCGCCGCGACGCCGCTCGCCACTCCCTGACGACCTTGCAGACTGACGGTTCCTCCGCTCGCTCCTATCGTCGCCGAGCTGTACTCGCCGATTCCCGCGGGGCACTGGAACGAGTTGCCGGCGCCTGGCCGGCGCGTGCACCCGCACGACACGGCGGCCTCCGCATCCACTGAAGGTCCCGCGTCTGCGTCCGTGTCGAAGGGCGGTCCTGCGTCTGCGCCCGTGACGGGTGGGCCCGCGTCGCCCACCGAGCAGAGACCGCCGACGCCGCCGTCGAGGTAGATGACCATCTCCGGGCTCGGGGCCACGTCGGCAGTCTCCGCGGCGTCGACGCTCATGGCGTCAGGCCCGCCTTCGGGTTGGGAAACGACCGCGACGCCGGAGTCGGACACCGGACACGTGGTCCCTGCGGGCACGCAAAGCTCCGCGGTCCCCCCGCAGCACGTCCACTGGGAGGCGCACGGACAGGGGTGGCCTCGCTCGGCGACCGCGCCCGTGCAGGCGATCGCGGCCATTTGAAAGCCAAGAGTGAGGGCGACAAGGGGCTTGTTCATGCCTGGATAACGAACGGCGACCGGTACGTTGGACGGATCAAAATGCGCCGCCGTAGCCGACGTACCCGCCGGACCGCAGGACACTGGCCTGCAGACGCGGCGCGTCGGGCCAGAGTAGCAGGGTGACGCCGGTCGCCATGGCGAGCCCGCCGGCGAGAAAACTCACGAGGGCGCCGGTGTCGAGCGCCGAGATGCGATCGTTGCGACGAGCGACGTCGGCCTGCGATTCCTGGCGCGAAGAGCCGCCCGCCACCGTGGCCGCAGAGATCGACAGCGCGATCCCCACGCCGGCCCCGACCGTTCCAAGGCCGACGCCGCTCCAGGCCAGAGCACGTCTCGCGTTGCGCGCCGCCGGAACCGGCGGGGCGAGATCGAGTCGCGACATCCCCGGAGGCGGAGGGCCCGCCTCGGGTGCCGCGGGCTCGACGTAGGTCGCGACGACGTCGCGGTCGAACGGCAGCGAGAAGAGGAGACCGAACGCCTCGTGCGCCGCCCCGCGAGCGGCCACCCGCGCCGGGCCACCTTCGAGATCGGCGAGCGACTCGACATCCGGTGAAGGCGCGAGGACGTACTCGGTGTCGTCACCGGCTCGCCGTACGTAGATCGGTCCGTCCGGCGAAGGTCGGACGAGGTGCACCGCCTGGCCGCTTCCGTTGTGCACGTCGAGCAGCCGCACTCCGCGCGAGTCCTCGAGCCAGTAGTGCGCGGCGTGCGCACCATCGATGTCAAGCCGCCGTTCGAGCCCGTGACGCAGGTCGAGCAGTGTGTCCGATTCTCGCGGTGCACGCGCGAGCACCTGCGGCCGGAACCGGTCGTTGGGAATGGCGCCGTTCGCCCGGCCGATGAACGCTGCGATTTCCCGGTAGCTCACGCGGCCGTCGCCGTCGGCGTCGGCGGCCCCGTAGAGGCCGGAGCGCACCTCGTGGCTGAAGACGCCCGCTTGAAATCCGTCCCACTCGTGACTCTCACGGGCCGAGGACGTCGACAGGAGGAGCCCAACCCGCGGATCGCTCGCGAGCTGAGACGAGTCTTGAAAGCCGCTCAGCGGCCGCCGCTCGCCTCCCGGCCCCCGACTGTAAGCGAGGTAGTACGAAGCGCATGCGTCGACGATGATGTGCACCCGCGTCGCCGGAATGCTCGCCACGATCCGGGCGAGATCCCCGCCCGTGATGCGCATGTCCTCCAGCGTGACGTAGCCCTCTCCGTCACGGACGTTCCCGTGGCCCGCGTAGACGATGTAAAGGACGGTATCCACTTGCCGGTCGCGCGCCCGCGTCACGTCGGCGGTGATCTGTGCGACCGCCTGCCCGAGGGCCGCGCGCCGTGGCTCGAGGGCCTCGGCCGCGGCCTGAGCGTGCAGTCGCCGCGTGTTGTCGTCGAGGCGTGAAAGCAAATAGGTGCGAGCGCCGAGGACGCGGAAGAGATCGAGGTAGCTCGCCGCGTCGTCATCAGCGTACTTGAGCGGCGGCAAATCCGGGTCCACAGACAGGTTCGAGCCGATGATCAGCGCGAAGGTCGCTGCCTTGCCGCCGTCGTCGGCTCGCGCGTCCAGCGCGAAGACGAGCGCGAACGCCACCAGCAAAGCCGCAACGGCTCGAGCGCCAGCCCGGGGAGACGTCACGGGGTCACCGCAAGTGTGAGCGAGGTCTCGACGGCCCCGGGAAGGGGAAGCGCGCCCTGCGGATTTCGACGCACGAGCGCCTCGATCTGCCGAACCGAGATGGGCTCGTCCACGAACACGCTGCGGATCTCCAGCCGCTCTCCGTCGAACCGCTGGAGCACCGCCTCCGGCAACTCGTGCCGCTTGTCGTCGAGCTCGATGGGGATCGCGACCGGGTCGTCGGCCTCGCGCGTCCAGGCCGGGTGAAACCAGTAGACGTGCGCGTGCTCGTCGACCCCGAAGACGGCGAGCCTGCGCTTTGCAGCACCGTTCTCGTAGGCAAACGCGAGCTCGTCGCCGTTCTGCAGCACACTTCCGGCCGGCGCGGGAGGCGATCCGCTATGGACGTCGTAGACGAATACGCGGCACGCGCGCGGCGAGAGCGCTCCGATGTTCCCTCGCGACGAGAACCCGTCTGCGGCCGGGTGAACCCGCAACAGCAAGGCGGCCGCCGCGGCCGCGGCCGTCACCACGCCCAGGCGCATGGCCACGACCTTGGGACGCGTCCGCAAGCCGAGCCCGCGGGCGATCCGCTCGTCGGGGGACAAGGCCTTCGGGTCGAGGCGGCCCAGCAGCAGGTGACGTCGATAGAGGTCTCGACAGGAGTCGCACGCGGGCACGTGCTCCCGCATCGATCGCTCGGCCTCGGGCGAAATCGTTCCCGCGAAATGCCGATCGACCTGGACGCGCATGGTGCAGTCGTTCATGGGTGCTCCGCCCGAAGCAGGAATTGAGTGAGCAGTCTTCGAATTCGAAGTTCTCGATAGACGAGGGTCGTCCGGTGAACGCCGAGCTCCTTCGCCGCCTCTCGCTGCGTGACCTGCCGGAGAAAGCGTGCGTCGAAGACTCCCGCCCACTCGGGCGGGAGGAAGTCGCGGCGGAACCGTTCCACGAGGACCTTGGCGTCCAGCGCGTCGTCGACGCGCCGGGCCGCGGCTCGAGCATCCACCTCCGTCTCGCACGCCTCGGAGAATGCGGTTTGCTCCCGGCGGTATCGACGCAGGTGATCGATCGCGCTGTGGGTCGCGACGCGGGTGATCCACGCGGGGAAGTTGCCGCCCTGGAAGTTCGCTCGCAGCTCGGCGTCGGAAATGAGGCGGTAGAAGACTTCATGCGTCACGGTCTCGCTGTCTGCCGTGGAGAGCATCCGGCCGACCGCGGTGGCCACCGTCCTGTAGTGATCGCGGTAGCATTGCCCCACCGCCGCGCGGTCTCCCGCGTGGAAGGCCAGGAGCCAGCGCTCCCCCATCAAAGGGCTCCAGGTGACTCGCGCATCTCCCACGTCTTCGCCCTGTTCTGAAAGGGGCTCCTCCTCAACGAGCGGCTGCCGTTGAATGGACGAAGGAAAGCGATCGAGGGGCGCCGTGCCGTGAGGCTCCGCCCGCGACGCGCTCTCCTCCACCTGCGTCGACGGCGCTTTCACTTACACTGCGAACAGCAGCGCTCGTGCCGGCGGCGGCGCGCCGCGCCGCGCCCCGGAAGTCTTCAGGCCATGCCCCTGCACCCTGATCCAGGGATCGCAGCCTAGCTCAGACTGGCACAGCCGCATGCTGGCGTGCTCGAGCACCCCGACGATCAGGTGGCATGGCCTCTACGCCTGTTCGAGGGTGCCGCGCGACTCACGGTCGGGCTGGGCGCTGCGGCCGACGCGTCGCGCCAGCTCGACGAGGACCCGGCGGAGCGCGATCGAGCGCGATCGAAGGCCGACGAGCACGTGATAGAGCGTGTCGGCCGCCTCGGCCACGACGCGCTCTTCGCTCTCGCCCTCGATGGCCTGGGCGAGCTCCGCCGCCTCTTCCCGGATCTTGGCGCCGATGGCCGCCGGCCCCGACTGATAGAGACCCCTCGTGTAGCTCTCGCCGCCCGTCGACTTCTTGCGAGTCTCGAGGATCGACTCGAGCGCGGCGAACACCGTCTGCGGCTGCTCGGTCGCCTGCGTGAGGCGATCGCCCTCGAGGGCCTGGAAGAAGCAGCTCGGCGCACCCGAGTTGCACGAAGGGCTATGGGGATCGCTCGAATAGATGATCGCGTGGCCGTTGCAGTCGGCGAGCACCTTGACGACCGGGGTCTCGTGCCCGCTGATCCGGCCCCGCTGCCAGAGCTCGCCCCGCGAGCGGCTCCAGAACGTCGCGCGGCCGGTCTCGAGCGTCTTTCGCACGGCCGCCTCGGTGGCGAAGGCAAACATGCGGATCTGGCCGGTGAGGTGGTCTTGAACGATCGCGGGTATCAGCCCCTGCGCATCGAACTTGAGGGGTAACTGCGGCATCGTGCGGGAATCTTACACGGGCAATCTGTCCTGTCACAGCGACCTCGCGCCCTCTTGCTCTCCTCCTACCCCCCGGCGCCATGGAGCGGAGAAGCTGGCCATTTCGCCATTTCTTGGCGGTCGCCTGCGCGATTTCGAAGGACGCGGGAGCGTTCTCGTCGCAAAGAGAGGCGCATGCATCTCCGAGCCTGGGCATTCTTGGCGCTGAGCGTCGTCACCGGCGGAGCCGGCGCGTGCGGGTCGAGCAGCGGCGGCTCGGGGGCCGGCGTGACCGGCGGGCAGAGCTCCGGCGCAAGTTCGAGTTCGGGCTCGGGAGCCGGCGCCAGTTCCGGGACAGCCTCGGGCGGCGGGGCGAGCTCGGGCGGTGAGACGGGCCAACCCGGAGACGACCTCGGGAGCGCCGGCGACGGCGGTGACGCTGGCGGACGACGGCAAGCCGCGAGCGCGGACGCGGGGAAGACGAAGCCCGCCGACGGGGGCGGGAGCGCGACCGTCGTCACCTGCCCGGCGACGGCGCTGAAACCCGGGGACACGAACGCATCGGTGATGGTCGGGGGCGTCATGCGCAACTACATCCTGCACGTCCCGACCGGGTACTCCGGCAAGACCGCGGTTCCCCTCGTCCTCGATTTCCATCCGATCCTGTCCAACGACTCGTACGAGCAAACCAACTCCGGATACGCGACCCTGGCCGACCAGGAGGGGTTCGTCGTCGCCTTCCCGGACGGCATCGACAATGCCTGGAACATCGGCCCGTGCTGCACGACATCGCGCACGGTCGACGACCTCGGCTTCGCGAAGACCCTGGTCACGACTCTGGAAATGCAGGCGTGCGTCGATCTGAAGCGCGTCTACGCGGTCGGCTATTCGATGGGGGGCGGCATGTCGCACTATCTCGGATGCAACGCGGCCGACGTCTTCGCCGCCGTGGCGCCGGCCGCCTTCGATCTGCTCCAGGACTCCGAAGAGCCCTGCCACCCGTCGCGTCCGATTACCGAGATCTCGTTTCGCGGCACTGCGGACCCCATCGTCCCGTACGCCGGGGGAGCTTCCAATCCGCCTAACGGCCTGAACGTCACGATTCACTTCCTGGGCGCCGAAGGGACGTTCCAGAAGTGGTCCCAGCTCGACGGATGCACGGGCTCGCCGAGCGCGCCCGACAGCAACGGGTGCTCGACGTACGCGCAATGCCAGGCCGGCGTCGAGGTCACGCTATGCACCGCCCAGGGCGGGGGGCACGTGACCGGAGACCCCAAGATCGGCTGGGCGATGCTCAAGGCCCACCCGATGCCGTGATTGTCGGCGCCTCTCCGGTGACATGATCGCATAGACTGGTGCCAGTGATGGCGCTCGAAGACGATTGGACGCGAGAGGCTGTTCGGCTGCATCGGAGGTATCAGACCGAGATCGTCGATGCCTTCGGGCTATGCCCGTGGGCCGATCGCGCCGCGCGAGACGGCCGGGTTCGCGAGCGCGTCGCGCTGCAGACCGACGACACCGCGATGGGCCCCTCCCTGGCGGCCATCGACGCCTGGATGGTCGACGCGGGCGCCGACGTGGCGTTCGTCATCTATCCGCGGCTTCGAGTGACCCGGAACGGCTTCCACGACTTCACGGCGCGAGTTCGCGACGCCGATACCCCCCGCCACCCGCTCGGCCGGGTGCCGTTCGTCTTCGCGGCATTCCACCCGGAGGCCACGGCCGATACGTCGGACCCCGAGCGGCTGATTCCGTTCTTGCGGCGGACGCCCGACCCGACGCTCCAGTTCCTCCGCTCTTCGGTGCTCGACAGCATTCGCAACGGCGCGTCCCAGGGGACGCAGTTCGTCAACATGGCCAGCCTCGACGCGGCGCTGTCGGGCACGGGGCAGCCACCGCTGCGCGAGCGGATCGCGCGGACGAACATGGCGACCGCCGAGCGGGTCGGCCTCGACGTGGTCAAAGGACTGTTCGACGACATCGGTCGCGACCGCGACGAGACCTACCGCGCCCTCGCCGCGCGGGTGGAGCAGGGCGCCATCGTCGCCGAGCGCGAGATGGTCTGAGTCCGGGCCTGACGCGCGAACGCGCATGGCATGGCAGATGCTTGACCTGCCGCATCATGAGCCAGACCACGACCGACCTGAAGGACGATCTGAAGAAGGGCCTCGATCACCTTCGAACGCTGCGAGACGAAGTGCGCGTGAAGCTGCACCTCGCCGGGATGGACGCGAAGGCCGAGTGGAACAAGCTCGAACCGCACCTCTTCGAGGTCGAGCAGGCCGCGAAGGAGGTCTCGGAGTCCTCGCACCGCGCCGTGACCGAGGCCGTCGCCAAGCTGAAGAAGCTGCGCGAGTCTCTCTAGCGCTCTTGCCGCTCGGAGCGCGTCCCGGCTATGGGATGCGCTCTCGATGGTGATCCTCGACGGGGTGGAGAAGCGCTTCGGAGTCAGGCTCGTCGTCTCGGCGATCACCCTCACGGTGCCGGCCCGGGCTTCGATCGCGCTCCTCGGGCCGAGCGGCTGCGGAAAATCGACGCTGCTCCGCCTGATCCTGGGGCTGCTCGTGCCCGACCGCGGGCGAGTGAGTGTGGCGGGAACGCTCGTCACGCCCGATACCGCCACGCGCGTGCGCCGGCAGATCGGCTACGTCATCCAGGACGGCGGCCTCTTCCCGCACCTCACGGCGCGCGAGAACGTGACGCTCCTCGCGCGCCACCTCCGGTGGGAGAAGCCCCGCCTCGAGGCTCGCGCCGCCGAGCTCGCCGGGCTCGTGCGACTCGACGCCGCCGCGCTGGGGCGATACCCCGCCGAGCTGAGCGGCGGCGAGCGGCAGCGCGTCGGGATCATGCGCGCGCTGATGCTCGATCCGCCTGTCTTGCTCCTCGACGAGCCCATGGGAGCGCTCGACCCGATGGTGCGCGCGCGTCTCCAGCGGGATCTCAAGCGAATCTTCGCCGAGCTCGAGAAGACGGTCATCCTCGTGACCCATAGCCTCGACGAGGCGGCATACCTCGGAGACGAGGTGGTCCTGATGCGGGACGGCCACATCGTGCAGCGCGGCACCATGCGCGATCTCGAGCGCTCCGACGACGCCTTCACCCGCGAGTTCGTCGACGCGCAGCGAGGAACGCAACCGTCGACGCAGCCGGCAGCGCAGCGCGAGCCGTCGGGTGGCGCCTCGGCGGGGCCCGACGCGTGAGGCCGTCCCTCGTCGCGAGGCCGGTCGTGAGGCTCGCGGTGCTCGCCGCGCTGGTGGCGCTCGCGGCGATGCTCGCCGGTCTCGCACGCGTCGGCTCCGCGCGCGCCGACGAGCGTCCCCGCGACAGGCCTGGCCTCCGCATCGGGTCGAAGCGGTTCACCGAGTCGTACATCCTCGCCGACATCGCGGTCAGCGTGGCGCTCGCCGCGGGCGAGGCGGACGTCTCGCACGAAGAGGGGCTCGGCGGGACCGCCATCGTATTTCGCGCCCTCGAAGAGGGGTCGATCGACGCGTATCCCGAGTACACGGGCACGCTCGCCGAGGCGATCTTGCATGCACCGGCGAGCTCCGATCTGCCGACTCTTCGCCAGGCGCTGGCGCCTCGGGGAATCGAGATCAGCGATCCCCTCGGCTTCGACAACACCTACGCGCTGGCCGTGTCCGGTGCGCTCGCCGCGCAGCGGCACTTCACGAACCTCTCCGATCTCGCCGGCGCCCGTGATCTGCGCCTGGGCCTCAGCCCCGAGTTCCTCGGGAGGAGCGACGGGTTCCCCGCGCTGGCCGCGCGCTACGGACTCTCGACGGCCAGCGTCCAGGCCATGGACCACGGCCTCGCTTACGAGGCGATCGCACGCGGCAGCATCGACGTCGCGGACGCCTACTCGACCGACGCCAAGATCGCTCGCTACGGGCTGACGCTCCTCGCCGACGACCGGCACTTCTTTCCGTCGTACCAGGCGGTGTATCTCTATCGGTCCGACGCGGCCCGCCGTGCGCCGAAGGCGATCGCGGCCATTCGCGCGCTCGCGGGAACGATGGACCGCGCCAGCATCGCCGCGCTCAACGCAGAGGTCGAGATCGACGGGCGCACCTTCACCTCGGTCGCCGACGAGTTCATTCGAGTCCGGACCGGCGGCGCCGGCGGCCAGGGCAGCGGGAGCGACGCGAGCGACGCAAGCGAGGCGAGCGAGGCGAGCGAGGCGAGCGAGAAAAGACCGGCTCTCGGTCCCGGGATCCTCACCACGATCCGCACCGAGGGGCCCAGGCACCTCACGCTGGTCGGCGTCTCGTCGTTCTTCGCGACGCTCGTCGGGGTCCCGCTCGGGATCTTCGCGCAGCGGTCGCGGCGGATCGGGCGCGTCGTCGTGGGCGCGACCAGCGTCTTGCAGACCATTCCGGCGCTGGCGCTCCTGTGCTTCTTCATCCCGCTCCTCGGGACGGGCACGAAGCCCGCGCTCCTGGCCCTCTTCGTCTATGGGCTCCTGCCCATCGTTCGCAACACCGTGGCCGGGCTCGACGGCATCGCGCCGGCTCTCCGCGAGTCTGCGCTCGCGCTCGGTCTCGGCCCGTGGACGCGTCTCGTCCGGATCGAGCTGCCGCTGGCGTCGCGCACGATTCTCGCCGGGATACGAACGAGCACCGTCATCGCCGTCGGAGGCGCGACGCTCGCGGCGTTCATCGGCGCCGGCGGCTTCGGGGCCCCGATCACGACCGGCCTGAACCTCGACGACACGAACCTCATTCTCGAGGGCGCGATCCCCGCGGCGCTGCTCGCGGTCCTCGTCGAAGGGGTCTTCACGCTCTTCGACCGGACGCTCATCCCGAAGGGCCTTCGCTTGCCGCCCGCGGCGTCGTGAAGGAGGGAAGCGTCGCGGAGGAGCTTGGCGGCGAGCGGGTCGCAGATGATTCCTGTACGCTGCTCGAATGGCAGAATACGCATTCGAGCACGCAGACGGGTTCGAGCAGGGGGAGCTCGCGGGTCAGGTCAGGCTCGGCAAGTTCGAAGCCCATTACGAAGAAATCTTCGCCGAAGTCATCGAAGACGGCGTCATCACCGCGGACGAGCGCGCCCGGCTGCACAAGGCCGCCGACGCGCTCGGCCTCGACCGCGTGCGCCTGCGGAGCCTCGAAGAGGCGCTCCAGGCGGCCTACGAGGCCCGCCATCACGTCCGCGTGCGCGAGGTGTCCGACGACGACGCGTCTCCCGCCTCGATCGTGCTCAGCCCGCAAGCGGCGCAGGACCCGCGCGTGGCCTCTCTCGAGCTTCGCGTGCGCGATCTCCAGGAACGAGTCGCCGAGCTCACGCGAGAGCTGGCGCTGGCGCGGTCGCAGGTCGCCGTCGAAGTCGATCTCTCCAACCTCGCCGTACCGGCGGGCGGCGTCGAGGTCGTCGAGGAGTCGGCCGACGACCTGGCGCGACGCCTCCGCAGCGATCCACGAGACGTGGCGAGCCTCCATGGGCTCTATCGGATCTACGGGCGCACGGGCGAGGTCGACCGCCAGTGGCTCATGGCGGAAGCGCTCGTCTACCTTCAGGCGGCCGACGCGGGCGAGCGCGCGATGCACGCGAAGCACCGCGTCGACGGCCTCATCAAGCCCGCGAGCTCTCTCTCGGCAGAAGGGTGGAAGCTCCTCTTTCACCCGGACGAGGAGCTCCTGACGGGGCAGATCTTCGCGGTCATCGTCCCCGCCGTCCTCCTGGGCCGCATCTCCACGCTCCGGCGCGAGAAGGCGCTGCCGAAGCTCGATCCCGCGCGCAAGCAAGATCCGAAGGTGTCGACCATCCAGGCGGTTCGTTGCTTCTCCTGGGCCGGATCGATCCTCGGGCTCGGGTCGCCGCCTCTCTACGCCGATCCCGAGTTCGAAGGCATCGTCGAGATGGTGCCCGGCGTACCGCCCGCCACGCGGCTCGGCCGCGCCGCGCTGTCGGGACGGTCGCCCTTCGAGCTCGCGTTCCTCGCCGGGCAGCACCTCTCGTACTTCCGCGAGGAGCACTTCATCCGCCTCGTCGTTCCGACGATCCCGGATCTCGAAGACCTGTTCCTCGCCGCGCTGAGCATCGCCAACGCGGGCATACCGCTCTCGGCGGAGGTGAAGCGGCGGGTGGGTCCGATCGCCCGGGCCATCGAGCCCGTGCTCGAGCCTGCCACGGTCGACCGCCTGCGCGGCCATTTCCTGCGTTTCATCGAAGAGGGCGGGCGCACCAACCTGCAAAGGTGGGCCACGGCTGCCGAGCGAACGGCCGCCCGGGCGGGCCTGCTGCTCGCCAACGACCTCGCCGCGGCGCACGCCGTCTTGGTCCTCGAAGCCCGGTCCACGACCGACTCCGTGAACGCCAAGATGGACGACCTCATCGTCTTTTGTACGAGCGACCGCTACGCGAGGCTGCGAACGCAGATCGGTCTCGCCCTCCCGAGAGCTCACTGAAGGAGCCGCCGCGGCCGGGCCAATCGTGGGACGCTAATCGTGGGACGCCAATCGTGGGACGCCAATCGTGGGAGTGGGAGAGTGTGTGGTCATCGCCCGGCGGGCGCAGCCGTTCGGGACGTCGTATAGTTGAGGGGGAATGGCCCGCAGCCGACGTAGCGATCTTCCGACGGTGCCACCGGCGTTCAACGTCACGCGCTTCGCGAAGAACAGCGACGAGAAGATCACCGTCGTTCCGCCCAGGCCCTTCCCGTCGAACGAATGGCCGGAGGCGCAAGAGCTGGTCACCGACGGCTCGCCGCAATCGCAGATGCGCGTCGCGACGCGCCCCCGGATGGAGGCGACCGAGACCGACGAGTCCTGGGCTCGCACGGCGGTCGGGGTTCTCGTGGTGCAGATGTCTGTCGATAATCTCAAGCGGCTCCCGCTCGACCACCGCGCCGGGTTCCTCCTCTCGCGGATCGACGGCTCGATCGATCTCGAGACGCTCGTCGAAGTGGCCGCGTTGCCCCGCCACGACGTGCTCCGGATGGTGCGCGATCTCGTCGACTCGGGCGTCGTCGCGTTCATCGCCTTCGGATAGCTCCTGCGTTAGCTTGCGGCTGCCATGGACAGCCGATACGACGCGGAAGCCGCTGCACGTCTCGTTCGCGATCTCGCGGGACACGCCTCCGAGAGTCTCGCGCTTCGCACGTACACCGCGAGGCTGATCGGGAGCGAGTCGTCGCTCGTGTTGCACGGCGGCGGGAACACGTCGGTCAAAGCCACGGCCGCCACGCTGCACGGCGAGACGGTCGACGTCCTCCACGTGAAGGGGTCGGGCTGGGATCTCGCGACGATCGAGCCCCAGGGCCACCCGGCCGTTCGTCTGGCGCCGCTTCGCCAGCTCCGATCGCTCTCCGCCCTGACCGACGAGGCCATGGTCAACGAGCTCCGCGCGAACCTCCTCGACTCGGCGGCACCCAACCCGAGCGTCGAGACGCTGCTCCATGCCTTCCTGCCGGCGCGGTTCATCGACCACACGCACGCCGACGCGATCCTGGCCGTGTGCGATCAGCCCGAAGGCGAGCGGATCTGCGCCTCGATCTTCGGGCGCGGCCTCGTCTGGGTGCCGTACGTGATGCCGGGCTTCGCTCTCGCGAAGCGGTGCGCCGAGGCGTTCGAGGCCGTCGCGGCCACGGGCGAGCCGGGCGGACCGACCGTCATGGTCCTCGAGAAGCACGGCCTCTTCACCTGGGGCTCGACGGCAAAAGAGAGCTACGAGCGCACGATCGCGGCCGTGACGCGCGCCGAGCGGTTCGGGGTCGAGCACAGCCCCACGGTGACCTTCTCGATCGCGAGTCGCAGCGACATCACCGACGAGCAAGTGCTCCCGAGGCTGCGAGGCGCGGCGGCGGCGCTCGCCGGAGACGCGCCCGAGCGCGGGCCGATCGTGCGTCTCCGATCGACTCCGGCCATCCTCGGGTTTCTCGCGCGGCCTGACGCCGCGGAGCTCGTGTCGAAGGGCTGCGCGACGCCGGACCACGTGATCCGCACGAAGCCGAACGCCCTCTTCGTGCCGCGGCCGGCCTACGACGTCGACGACGCGAGCGGCGCGGGCGACGTGCTCGGCGCCCAGCTGCGAGGTGCCATGGAGCAATATGCCCGGGAGTACGACGAATACTTCGCGGCAATGTGCCGGCTCAAAGGCGTCACGAAGAAGAAGCTCGACCCCTGGCCCAAGATCGTTCTCCTTCCCGGGCTCGGCGCCTGCGCGCTCGGCGCCACGGCTTCCGAGGCCGACCTCGCGCTCGATCTCTACGAGCACACCATCGACGTCATGACGAGCGCCGCCGGGATCGGGGCGTACGAACCCGTCAGCCGCGCCGATCTCTTCGACCTGGAGTACTGGAGCCTCGAGCAAGCGAAGCTGAAGCCGGCCGCGCCGCTCCCGCTCTCGAGGTGCATCGCGCTCGTCACCGGCGCGGCGGGCGGCATCGGAAGGGCCGCCGCGATGCACGCGGCGGTCGCCGGCGCGCACGTCGCGTTGCTGGATCGGGACGCCGACGGGCTGGCTCGGGTCGCCGCCGAGCTGGGCACGAAGCTCGGCAAGGGCGCGACGGGGCGAGTGCTCACGTTCGTGGCCGACGTGCGCGAGCCCACCGCCGTCGAGCGCGCGTTCGTCTCGACGGTCAGCGCGTGGGGCGGCCTCGACCTCGTCATCTCGAATGCCGGCGGCGCTCCCGAGGGTCGGCTCGATACCCTGGCCGGCGAAGCCGCCCTGCGCGACTCGCTCGCACTCAACTGCCTCTCTCATGCGACCGTCGCCCGCCTCGCGTCGCGGATCATGTCGGCGCAAGGACGCGGCGGGTGCCTCATCTTCAACGCGAGCAAGAGCGCGTTCAACCCCGGCCCGGGCTTCGGTCCGTACGCCGTCGCCAAGAGCGCGCTCATCGCGTTGATGCGTCAGTACGCGGTCGACCTCGGGCCTTCCGGCATTCGATCGAACGCGGTGAACGCCGATCGCGTCCGAACGGGGCTCTTCGCGGGGGGCGTGGCCGAGTCGCGCGCCCGGGCCCGCGGCGTAGGACCCGACGAGTACTTTCGATCGAATCTGCTCGGGCGCGAGGTCACGGCCGACGACGTCGCGGGCGCGTTCGTCTACCTCGCCTCGGCGCGGGCCACGACGGGCTGCGTCGTCACGGTCGATGGCGGCAACGCCGCGGCTTTCCCCCGGTGACCAATTCAAGAGGACAAGGGGATTGGCCGCCGAGGCGCAGAGCAGTGAAAGGGGTGAGGGAGGCTCTAGAAAGCGCCGCCGGCGTCGCCCGTCAGGGGCACGTGACTGCGACGGGATACGCGGGCGCTCCGCCGACGGCGGAGAGGCCGGGCGCGAGCTCCGCGTCGACCGTGCCGGCCCACCCCGTTCCGTCGACGACGATCTCCATCGTGCGCGGATCGATGTCGGCGTTCCAGGGAACCGCGGCCGCGTCGAAGAACGTTCCGAGGTTGACGAGGTTCGGGTCGAGCATCTCGGTGAAGTTCGAGCGGTTCTCCTGAACCCAGTAGTTCAAATCGCTTTGCGTCGCCCCGACGTTCATCGTCGGTCCGTCGCTGAGGGCCTGGATGAGCACGACGTACTCCGAGTCGAGCGTCGTCTTGGCGGCGACCAGCGCCTGGGTCTCCTGGTTGCACGGCGTGCACCACACGGCGGCGACGCTCAGGTGCAAGAGCTTGAGACGCTTGTTGCACGGGTCGTAATAGTCGCCGAGCGCGATCGTCTGCAGTCCGCCAGCCGGATTGGCGTTCGGGTAACCGAGGAACTTGAAGTTCTCGATGACGCTGCCCGGGGTCTTGCCTCGCCGCGCGCTGTGTCCGTAGCCGCCGGCCGGCGACGGATAGGCCACGCCGTCAGGATTCGTGTTCGGACCTTTGACGCCAGCGCCCACGCCCGAGTCTGCGACCGCGCCTGAACTCGCGCCCGAACTTACGCCCGAACTTACGCCCGAACTTACGCCCGAACTCGCGCCGGCTCCCGAGCTGCTGGTGAAGTTGGTCTGCGTGGTGACGTTCGGGCTCGGGCTCCCGGAGCTGCAGCCGGCGACCCACGTCGCGAAGACCGCCGCGGCGAGGCCGGCCGGGGATCGCATCGCCCATCCTTGTGCGCTTGGTCTCACGGCCGCAGAAGCGTATCGTCGCGGCGGCTCACCGTCCATGGGCGCACCGTCACGATTCCACACCCACGCCGTCGGGGTCCTCCTCGCCGTCTCTTTTCTCGCGGTCGTCGCGCTTGGCCAGGCCACGGGGTGTTCGAGCAGTTCCAGCACCGGAGGAAACTCGCCGTGCGGCTTTCCCTGTGCGGCCGGAACCGCCTGCCTCGACGACGGAACCGGCCAGAACTTGGCCTGTCGACAGGTCTGCACGGCCTCTGCCCAGTGCCCGTTCAACACCTATTGCAACGAGGCCCAGCCCCAGAGTTGGTGCGCGGCGAGCACGGCGCCGGTGCCGCAGGTTCCCTCGGGTCAGTGGGGGGCGACGTGCTCGCCGTCGGCTGGCGAAGCAAAGAACCCGAGCTGCGACGTGGCCGACGGCTTCGCGTGCTACGGCACGAGCCCCACGGACGCCACGGCGTTCTGCACGCTCTACGGCTGCGAGTTCGACAGCGACTGCCCGGGCACCTGGTGGTGCGCGCGCCTCAATCAGGGGCCGAACCTGAAATCGAGCAATCCCACCTTCGGGGTCACGCGCTCCGTCTGCATACCGCGCGACTATTGCGCACCGTGTCACCTGGATCACGATTGCCCGAATGCGTCGAACGGCACCCCTCAGCACTGCGTGCTGGACGCGACGGGTGGCGGGTTCTGCGCTTCCGCGTGCGCCACCGACGGCAACTGCGCGCTCGACGCGACCTGCAAGAACTGGCAAAGCGTCTGCGCGCCGGGCCAAGGCCCCGCGTGTCAGAGCGATGATGACTGCCCGGCGCTCGCCGGGATCGTGCAGCACTGCGACGCGGGAAAGTGCGCGCCCGAATGCGCATCGGACGGCGACTGCAGCGGACCCGGCGCAGGTGGCGCGGGCGCCAGGTGCCAGTGGGCCCGCGTCTGCACGCCGCGCGCGGGCGTTTGCCTCGGCGACGGCGGCTTCTGCTCTCCGTGCCGCTCCGACGCGGATTGCAAGAACGGGTACTGCCTGAGCGGCTTGCCGTACTCGACTGAGCACTTCTGCAGCGCGAAGTCGACGTCGGCGTCATGCGACACGACGTCGGCGAACCCGGCGGGATGCCCGGCGCACGCGACCAGCGACAACTGGCTCCTCAACGCGTGCATTACGTCGCCGCCGAACCAGTGTGTGGGTCTCGTCGCCCTGGGCACTTCGACGGGACAGGTCTCCGAGTTGCCCGGGTGCTGGACGGTGAATCGCTGACGTTTTTCGCGGCGGAGCGCATGGCGTCGTAGCGGCTTTGTCAGGTGGTACGAGCCCCCGAGCGCGCTGCGGCAAACTGCGAACGGCCTGCTTTTGCACGGTAATTGCCGGCGCCGCGGCGTCGGCATGTCGCGTGCTCTAGCGCTTCCCCGCGACGGCCCAGGGGGCCAATGCGAGGAGCCTTAAATGATCAATCGTCACCTTCGGTCCGTTCCCGGCGCGCTCATGGCAGGAGCCATCGTCGCCATCGCGAGCGCCAACGGCGGATGCAGCGCCGCGAGCACCGCAACGAACGCCCTCAACAACGCCGAGCAAGCCACGTCGAGCTGCGATGAGTTCACCAGCGGCGCGGACGCCGTCGGAATGCTCTCGATCGACGGCGACACCAAGGCCTTCGTCACGGCGAGCGCGAACCTCGTCGCGATCGCCAAGTCGGCAGAGACCGATGTCTACGGCGCCTGCAAGCACATCTGCGGCGACCTCAAGATCGCGGACACGTGGACGGCGAAGGAGAACGGCGCGGACGTCGACGACGCGGTCACCGAGGCCTGTCACCAGGCGTCGGTCAAGATCAGCGGGACGCTCACGGCCGACGCCGGCTGTAACCTCGTCATCTCCGGCGGGCACTGTACCGTCGACACCACCGTCCAGGCCATGTGCGAGTCGACGTGCTCGGCCAATACGATGTGCACGCCGCCCGACGTGACGACGTCATGCACCCCTGGCGAGATCACGGGCGGGTGTTCCGGCACCTGCATGGCGAACGCGACCTGCGAAGGCACCGTCGACGCGAAGGCCGACTGCACCGGCAAGTGCATGGCCGACTGCACCGGCATGTGCGACTCGACGCCGTGCCAGGGGACCTTCTGCAAGGGCCAGTGCCAAGGCAAGTGCACCGGCGACTGCAAGCTGATGGCCGACGCGACCGCCAGCTGCGGCGCTAACGTCGACTGCAAGGGAGGCTGCAGCGTCGCGTACACGGCGCCCAAGTGCGAGACCAAGACCACCCCCCCGTCGTGCAAGGTCTCGACGACCTGCCAGGCGAGCTGCACGAGCACCGTGGAGTGCAAGTCCGTCTGCACGAAGCCGAGCGTCTCGCTCGAGTGCAACGCGACGGTCTCGGCCGACGTTCAGGCCGTCATCACCACCGTCAAGGCCAACCTGCCGTCGATCATCCTCCTCGTGCAGAGTCAGGGCAACTTGATCCTCGATGCGGCGACCCAGGTCGGCGACACGGCCGACGCCGTCTCGAAGGACGTGACAAGCCTCGGCGGGAAAGCCATCTCGTGCGCCGCCGCTGCGGTCAAAGCCGACGTCTCCACGGCGGTGAGCCTGAAGGTCACCGTCAACGCGAGCGCGAGCGTCAGCGGCTCGTGCGGCGGCCCCAGCATGGCGATGTGACGACGCAACAAAAGACGTAGCGGTAACTTAGAGTGACGATGGCGCGCCCGGGCTTCGGTCCGTGCGCGCCTTCGTGCATTTTGTGCCCTCGAGTGCGGGCATGCGTCAAGGTGCGCGGGGGTGCCCGGCGAGGCACCAAGCTGGCCCTTTGGCGGCGCGCCACCGCAAGATTGCATCGTGTGGGACGTCGCCTCGTCGATCAGGAGATGGTCGAGTCGATCGGTACCCCCCGGGGGCTGTACGCTCACGTCGAAGGAGAGCTTTCATGAACAATCGTAGAATGAGATACGTGCCCGGCGCCCTGCTGCTCGTGGCCGTGGCTGTCATCGCGGCCTCGAGCGGCGGCTGCAGCGCCGCGTCGACCATCGCTGGCGCCGCGCAGGGATGCAACGAGTTCAGCGGCGGCGCATCGTCGGTCGCGAGCCTGTCGGTCGACGGCGACACGAAGGCGTTCCTCACGGCGTCGGCGAACCTCGTCAAAGTGGCCGGGGAAATCGAGACCGGCGTCCTGAACGCGTGCATCGCCATCGACACCGACCTCGGCGTCGCCGACACGTGGACCGCCATGAAGCCCACCGACGGCAGCGCGCCCGACGTCGAGCTCACTGAAGCCTGCACCCAGGCGTCGACCAAGATCAAGGGCATCCTCACCGCCAACGCGCAGGCCGAGTGCACGCTCGCCGTGTCCGCCGGGCACTGCGAGGTCGACGCGTCCGTCCAGGCGTCGTGCGAGGGGTCGTGCACGGGCATGGCGACCTGCATGCCGCCGGACCTCACCGTGGCCTGTCAGCCGGGCGACCTGAGCGTGCAGTGCAGCGGCACCTGCAACGCGATGGCGACGTGCGAAGGATCGGTCGCCGTGGCCGCCAATTGCCAGGGCTCGTGCCAGGCCGATTGCACCGGCACGTGCACGCCTGGCACGGCCCCGACGGTCCACTGCGATGGAACCTGCGACGGCATGTGCACGGGCACCTGCAGCGCGATGGGCGGCACGGGAATGATGGTCAACAGCGCGATGTGCTCCGGAACGTGCAGCGGCACGTGCAGCGCGGCGTGTCACATCACCCCGGGGACTCCCGCGCACTGCGACGGCTCGTGCCAGGGCACGTGCACCGGCAGCTGCACGCTCGACGCGAAGGCCAACGTGATGTGCGGTGCGAACGTGAGCTGCAAGGGCGGCTGCACGGGAACCGCCACGGCGCCCAAGTGCGAAGGCAAGATCACTCCGCCGAGCTGCAACGCGAGCGCGAGCTGCCAGGCGAGCTGCCAGAGCAGCGCCGAAGTGAGCGCGATGTGCACACCGCCGGCCGCGACCCTCGAGTGCAGCGCCAGCGCGTCGAGCGACGTGACCAAGCTCATCGCGACGATCAAGACCAACCTCCCCGCGATCCTGCAGGGCTTTCAGACGCAGGGAAAGCTGGCGGTCGACGCGGCGGGCAGCGTCGTCTCGACCGGATCGGTCGTCGTGAGCAACGTGACCAACCTCGGGGCGAAAGCGATCGCTTGCGCGGGCGTCGCCGTTTCCGCCACGGCGAAGGCCTCGTACAGCGTCAACGTGTCCGTCATGGCGAGCGCGAGCGTCAGCGGATCCTGCGGCGGTCCGAGCTCGTAGCTCTCGTCCCCGTCAGGTTGCAATGCCGGCGGCGCGCTCGGGCAACCGGGCGCGCCGCACGCGTTTTGGCGAGGCTACTTTTCGTTCGAAGGGGGCGGGTCGCTCGCTCGCTCGCTCGAATCTGCAGCGTCGCCGCGCGTCGGCAAGTCGCCCACAGCGTGACCGAAGGGTCGCACACGCACCGCTGAGACCACCGCTCTCACGTTCTTGTGCGCATTCCAGCAGCTAGGGCAGCGCCACTCTACCCCGCGCGTGCCATCGGGTAGCACACGGCGGGTGAGCCGCCAGCCAAACGTCGCGCTGATGAGCGTGTAGTTCGTGTCAGTATTAGGTGCGTTGGTTCCGCAGCCAATACATGTCGGGCGATCCATGTGTTCCACGTCGAGCGCGGCCATCGGGGCCAATTGCCGCGCCCCTCCGAATATCAACTATACGTTCATCGATCGCAAAGTGCCAACGCCCAGAGCGCGGGCGCGTCGCCCGCGCTGCGGCCTCGAGCGCTGCGCCGCTCTTTCCCCCCGCTCTTTTCCCCCAGAGAAGCGCGGGCTCGCGCTCCACGGAGCCGGCACCCTCCGATTCTCACGAGATCGGCGGGCAGGACACCGGCGTTCGCCCGTCTCTCGCATCTCGCACACGCCGTCGCCTCTCCGCTACGAGATCGGCGGGGCGCATCGGCGGGGGAGGGATGGGCGTCGTTCACCAGGCGCTCGATCGTGAGCGCGGTCACGTGGTGGCGCTCAAGAGCCTAGCGCACTTCAGCCCGTCGGCGCTCTACGCGTTCAAGCGCGAGTTCAGGGCGCTCGCCGACGTCGAGCACCCCAACCTCGTGCACCTCTACGATCTGGTCGCCACGGGGATCGACCGCGACGATCGCCCACGCTGTTGACGGACCTAGGCGCTCGGCCTACGTCGCTGGGCGATGCCCCCGGAACCCGACGCTCCCCCGCCGGCCCCGCCGCGCACCCTCCGCACGCGCGCCATCGGCCCGGACGATCCTCTCCCCGGAGTGAAGAACATCCTCCTCGTCATGAGCGGCAAGGGGGGCGTCGGCAAGAGCTCGGTCGCGACCAACCTGACGATGGCGCTCTCGCGTGCCGGCTTTCGGGCCGGGCTGCTCGATGCCGACATCTACGGGCCCTCGATCCCGACGATGCTCGGCGTCGCGGGGCGCCCCGTGTCGCTCGACGGCAAGACTATCGAGCCGCTCGCGCGGTTCGGCGTCAAGCTCATGAGCATCGGCTTCTTGCTCGAAGATCCGAAGGCCGCGGTCATCTGGCGCGGGCCCATGCTGCACGGGGCCCTGCAGCAGTTCATGAAAGACGTGAGCTGGGGCGAGCTGGACTTTCTCGTCATGGACCTCCCGCCGGGCACCGGCGACATCGCCCTCACGCTCTCGCAGAAGGTGAAGGTCACGGGCGCGCTCATCGTGACGACCCCGCAGGCCGTCGCCACGGACGACGTCTACAAGTCCGTGTCGATGTGCAAGAAGGTGAACATCCCGATCCTCGGCGTGGTCGAGAACATGAGCTGGTTCATCGACAGCGCGGGCGTGCGGCACGAACTCTTCGGCAAGGGCGGGGGCCAGGCCGTCGCCGAGTTCTCCGGTGCGCCGCTCCTCGGGCAGATCCCGCTCGACCCCACCGTCCGTGAATGGGGCGACAAGGGAACGCCCGTCGTGCAGGCGGCCCCCGGAAGCGAAGCGGCCAAGGCGTTCATCGCCATTGCCGAGCGCGTCGTCGAGGTCGCCGACGCGGCGCACCAGGGCGAAGGTAACGACGCCGGCCCGATCATCGACCGCTCGGGCGGCAGCGGCGGCAAGAAGCGCCTGCCCGTCACGAAGTGAAGCGGGGCTGCGGCCGCGGCCGCGCTCAGTCAGTCTGGGGGTTGCACTGCATCGGGCAACTGTTCGTGATGCAGGCCGCGAGGGCCGTCAGGCCCTTGTTGACGGCGAAGATCGCGCTCAGCGCATCGTTGCAGAGCGTGTAGTTGTTGCCGTTTACGGCCAAGCACTCGATCGACGTGACGCACAGGCAGTCGTCCTGGCACGTTCCGAGCTCGGAAGAGCACTTGTTCTCCAGACACGCGCCGCACGCGGTTCCAGCGCCGCCGTCGGCGGGGAAGGCAATCGACGCGTCGCACGGCCCCGTGCTCTGCGCCGGTGCGTCTTCCGACGTGTCATCCGACCCGGCTTCGGACGGGAGCTGACTGCCGGTGTCGTGGTTCGCTGAGGCGTCGTCTGAAGCGTGCCCCGGCGGAGCGGAGGAGCTCGACGAGCTGCATGCGAAAGCGACCGAGGCCGCCGTGATGCTCACGGCGGCCCAGACCCACGGGTGATGTCGACGACTCTTCTTATTCAAAGCGCTGAAATTTCAACTGTCGGTCACCCGTGACTCGTTACCGGCAGGAAGCGCTGCCCGCGGGGAAGTAATAGCCGATCGCCATGCACATTTCGTTGGAGGCGGCCGTCTCGCCGACCGTCACCGCCGTCGACGCCGAGTTCGAGTAGCTGCAGTGATAGGTGAACGTGTCGCCCGACGCGATGGTCAGGAAGTTGGGCTCGACCCACAGGCCGACTCCCGGGTGCTCCCAGTCGACGCCGCTGCCTTGCTCCTGGTCGGTCGGATACGTGGCGGTCGTGCCGGTGTGAACGACCTCGGTGGTGGTACCCGCGTGAACGTAGTCGATCCAGGCGGCTGTCGCGTGCTTGTGGGTGTGCGTGCTCATGGTGAAGAACTTCGACCCCGCGGGCGCCGTGCAGGTCCCGCTGACGGTCTGCGTTCCCGGGCCATTGGCCGTGGCGGCGGGCACGTTGATCTGCGAGTTGAACGAGACCATCGTTCCGGCCTGGTACATGACGTTCTGCGCGAAGAGCAGGTTGACCTTGATCTTCGGGTAGAGCGTGGTCGACCCCGTGTTGATGAAGTGCATGTTCAGAATGAGCTGCGTGTTGCCGGCGATCTGCAGCCCGACGTTGGCCGGCATGTTCTCGGTGATCACCTGACCGGGCGTCGAGCTCGCGTACATCCACGTGTTCGCCCCGAGCGTGCAGGCGCCTCCGGCGGGAGCCGTGCCGCCCTTGTAGAGGATGAAGTGGTGGCTGCTGCCGAGCGACATCCACGACTGAAAGGCGCCGACCTGAATGGTGCTGGGCACCGTCACGCAGAAGTTCGGGAAGATCTCCTGGTTCGGCGCAACCGAGTACGCCATGTCCGGAGTCTCGAACTGCATGCCGTCGGCCGCGGGCGGGGCCGCGAGGTCGGTCGCGCCCACCGGGCCGGCCGTGATGCCGGGCGCCGTCGGGATGCCCGTGGCACCGCTCGAGCCGCCATTGGCCGTGGTGGTCGTGGACCCGCTGGACGAGCCCGACGAGCCGCCCTTGGAGCCGCTGCTGCTACCGGTGGCCGTAGAGCCGCCCGAGCCGCCGCCCGATGCGCCGCCCGATGCGGTGCCACCGTTGTCGCCGCCGCTGCTCGTGCTGGCGGTCGAAGCGTCGCCGGTCGCGGCGCCGTTGTCGGTCGGAGAGCCTCCGGGCCCAGTGGGCGCGGCGCTGCACGCGACGAGAAACAGGGCGAGCGCGAGGGCCGGCCGTACCACTAAACCATTCAATTTGAGCTTCGATGTTCGCAGCATGACTCCGCCTCGGCTAACAGGGCTTCGTTTAGGGGCGCCACCAACGACTCACCCGCAGCCGGATGCTTACCCGCAGGAGCCAGGTTCGCCAACCTCTCAACGAGCCAATTGACTGAAATAACAAAGTTTTTTGAATTGGAAGCGGAATCGGCCAGGTGCACTGGACTGTTTCCACTAGCAGCGTTCAGTGGCGTGTGGGGCCACCACCTTCTCATCTCCCTCGTCTCCCCTCTGGTGCGCCTCCTGCCGCCTCCGCGAGGTGTCGCGAGCCGCGACCTCGGGCTGCCGGAGCTGCAGGCGCTCGCTACGACGTGCGCGCCTTCACGGTCCGCAGCTTTGTTCGTCACATCGAGCGCCGCCACCTCGTACGCCTCGGCCAGCGTCGGGTAGTTGAAGACCGCGTCGACCACCGGCCTTTTGGCCCCCGGGGCTTCACGGATGAGAGAGAGTCAGCGCCGCGCTCCCCCGGCCTGACGCATGACCTTCAAGAGGTCGACGTCTTGCTCTTTCTTCAAGAGCACGCCGAGGAAGGGGAGCTCGCGGACCAGCCGCTCGCGCCCCACGTCGCTCTGCATGAGGACCGTGATCCAGTCGACGAGCTCGCTGGTCGAGGGGCGCTTGCGCAGACGCGGGACCTGCCGGAGCTCGTAGAACGCGATCACCGCCTGATCGATGAGCGCCCCGTCGACGTTCGGGTGATGTACCCGGACGATTCGCTTCATCCGCTCCTGATCCGGGAAGTCGATGAAGTGAAAGACGCACCGGCGGAGGAAGGCGTCGGGTAGCTCCTTCTCGTTGTTCGACGTGATGACCACGATGGGCCGCTGGGCTGCCACGACCTCTTCGCTCGTCTCGAAGATGACGAAGCGCATCCGATCGATCTCGTGGAGGAGATCGTTCGGAAACTCGAGGTCGGCCTTGTCGACTTCGTCGATGAGCAGCACCACGCGCTTCTCGGAGCGGAAGGCGCGCCCGAGCGGGCCGAGCTTGATGTAGTGGCGAATGTCTTTGACGTTGCCGTCGCCGAAGCGCGCGTCGTAAAGACGCTGCACGGTGTCGTAGACGTAGAGCCCGTCCTGCGCGCGCGTCGTCGACTTGACGGGCCAGTGAATGAGCTCGAGGCCCGTGCTCTCCGCGATGGCTTCGGCGAGGAGCGTCTTGCCGGTGCCCGGCTCGCCCTTCACGAGCAGGGGCCGCTCGAGCGCGAGGGCGCAGTTGACCGCAGCCTCGAGGGACTCGTTGGTGAGGTAGGAGGGCGTACCGCTGAACCGGTTGAAAGAGGCGCTCACGGGCAGTTTGCTAGCACGTCCGCGGGTCAGGCGTAGTCGCTCGCTCGCGTTCACCTGCGGTGGCGATCAGGGCGTCGACGCGCCGCAGCGGCTGTCGCCGCGGGTCTCGGCCGTCACGTCGTAGTCGCCGAGCGCTACGCCCGACGGGACGACCGTGCCCTCGAACGCGCCGTCGTCGTCGGTTGCGAGCGTGCCGAGGGGCGTCTTCTTGGCCGACGCCGGGTCGCGGAGCCACAAATCGACCGCGACGTGAGCGCAAGGTTCGTCGTCTGCACGTACTTCGCCGCGCACGTGCAAAGGCGCCCCGCGATGTGCGAGCGAATCGATGACCGCGAGCGTGACCGTCGACCGGGCCCGCGTATCGCCTGCGCCCGTGCCTGCGTTGGCGCCCGCGCCTGCGTTCGAGCCCGCGCCTGCGTTCGAGCCCGCGCCTGCGTTCGCGCCCGCTCGCGCGATCATCTCGTCGCCTCGCGTCGTGGCCCTGGGCCAGGGGAACGCGTCGGGCGGAGCCTCGTACGGTTCGCGTCGCGCGAGCCGTTCTGCCGTGGACTGCGGCATGCTGCCCGCTCCGCCGAGGTCGATGCGCCGCCACAGCGTGCCGTCGTCGATCTCCACCCACGCATGCGCTTCGTTCTCGACGAGCCGCGTCGGGATCCCGAGGCTCTGCGCCGTCACCAGGAACGCGAACGCCCGGTGCCGGCAGACACCCTTCTTCGAGAGCGCCAGATCGAGGTACACGCTCCCGCGGGACGGCGGGCTCACCGCCGAGTCGCTGAAGCCCCGGAAGTAGTCGACGAGCTTCGCGATCGCGACGCGCGGCCGCATCGCCCGGCTGACGCCGATGGCGTCGCGCACGATCACGGCGTCGCGCGCGACGTTGTCGGGCAGGGGAGCGACGAGCGGAAGCTCGCTCCAGCCGACGTCGCCGGGCGTCCCGCCAAAGGCGGCGCGCGGGAGCGCGAGCTCCATGACGAGGCGCGCGCGCTCCGGCATCGTGCCCGCGAGCGCTCGCCGCGGAGCCCCGCTCGGGGTGGTCGGCTGCAGGAACCAGTTGTCGGCGCCGTCGCGCAGGATGCGGAACGGGACTTCCTGATCACCGACGCCGAGCCGCGAGCGCACGACGCGGGCCCCCGGGCCCACGCTGGGTAACCGCACGTTTCCATCGGGCGGGACTTCGACCACCAGGTCGGCGTAGAACGCGTCTTCTTCGGAGCGAGGCGCGGCGCCGCCCTGGATCGCCGCGAGGGGAACGAGGCGCCCGTCGCGGACCTCGAGGCGGTAGTCGCCGCGGACGGCGTCGAAGGCCTCGAGGCGCTTGAATGGCGCCGTCGACGGCGTGAACGGGTCGTCGTAGTCGCTGACGGTCGGCAGGCGCGTGTCCGTGTCCGGCGCGAATTCGTCGTGCGCGCTGGCCGCGCCGTATCCCGGCTCCGAAGGGGTCGGCGCGCGCGTCGGGTCCGGCGCACCGACGACCCCCGCGCGCGCATGGGGCGTCTGGATCGCCGCGGGCAAGTCGCCTTCGAGCGCGACGCGGAGCGCCAGGTCTTCGGCGGGGTTCGGCGCGATGGGTTCGTGAAGCACGGGCTCGTCGCGAGCCGCGGCCGCGCGCCCGACGTCGAAGCGGGCGAACCCGCCCGACCCGGGGAAGGCGAGGCCTCCGACGCCCGCGAGCCCCCCGACGACGACCGCGATCGATCGCCGGAGCCCGGCCTTCAGGGGCGCCTCGACCAGCCGCCCGGCTCGTAGAAGTAGGTCCCTTCACGAATCGAGTAGCGCGGTGCCCGCCAGCTCGCGCCCGCCGGGGCGCTCTCCCAGTGACCGGGGATCCACGTGTACTGCATGCCGCTCCAGTGCCAGTAGCCGGCCACCCAGACGGACTGGGCATCGGGAGGCCCGGGGCGGGCCTCGCGCATCGGCTCGGGCGGGGGCCCGCTGACCGCGATTCCGCTCGCCGGGGCCGACACGCCCCCTTCGACGACGCAGCCGGCGGAGGCGGCGAGCACCGCAAACGCCAGCGCGAAGGCGGCCGTAGCGATTGCTTTCCCCATACCTCGCCCCGTCGGTCGTAACAGAGACCCTCGAATTTCCCCGCCTCAGACGCTAGCACACGAGAACGTGCACGCGAGCAAGCGGGCAGGCGGTTCCCCCATTGTTCGACGCGCGAGCCCGCGTACGCTCCAACGGACACCAACGGACACCAACGGACACCCACCGGGCACCCACCGGGCACCCACGCTCGCCAGGGCGAATCATGAGCAGTGAATCCGATCTGAGACGAGACCTCGCGAGGCTGGATCCAGCGCTCCGCAGCCGCCTCGACGCGGCCGGCTTCGATCCCGAGCGCCTCGTCGCGCTGGCCGCGGCTCTCTTCGCGCGCGCGCGAAGAGAGAGCGCCGGCGCTGCGGGTGGAGCTCACGCGGCGGCCGAGCGCAACGAACGCAATCGCGTGCGCGGAGTCGTGGAGGCACCGAGGCCCGGCGACGTGCGCGACGCGCCTGCTCCTGGGAGCGACGACTATGAACGCCTGTCGGCGCTCGGCGCGGCGGCCCTGAGGCGCGGCGAGCTCGCGTTCTGCGTGATGGCGGGTGGCATGGCCACGCGCATGGGCGGCGTCGTCAAGGCGCTCGTCGAGGCCTTCGATGGCCGGACGTTCCTCGAGCTCCGGCTGAACGAAAACGCGTACTGGTCGCGCCACTCGCAGTCCAGCGTGCCGCTCTGGCTCATGACGAGTGACGCCACCGACGCGCCGATCCGGCAGGAGCTCGCGAAGCTGGGCGCGCCGCCCCATGTCGCCACCTTCGGCCAGGACCTTGGCTTGCGACTCACCCAGGAGGGCTGCCTCTTCATCGGCGACGACGGTCAGCCGAGCACGTATGCGCCCGGCCACGGCGACCTGCCCGACGCGCTCCGGCGCTCGGGGCTCCTGGCGTCGTTCGTCGAGCGCGGCGGCAAGTACGTCTGGATCGCGAACCTCGACAACCTCGGCGCGTCGGTCGACGAGGCGCTCCTCGGCGCGTTCGTCGAGCAAAGCGCGGACGTCCTCGTCGAGGTGGCGCCCAAGGCCGAGGGCGATCGCGGGGGCATTCCCGCGTGGGCCGACGCGGAGGGTCCCGACGGGCGGACGACCCGCCGCCTGCAAGTGCTCGAAGAGTTCCGCTTGCCGCCGGGCTTCGACGCGAACGCGGTTCGCGTGTTCAACACGAACACGTTCCTCGTGCGGGCCGAGCCGCTCCTCCGGGCGAACGTGCGTTATTCGTGGTTCGAAGTGGAGAAGAAGGTGGGGTCGCGCGTCGCGGTCCAGTTCGAGCGGCTGCTCCAGGAGCTCACCGCGGCCTTGCCCGCCGTGTACGCGCGCGTGCCCCGCGACGGCGTCGTGTCGCGGTTCCTGCCGGTGAAAGACTTCGACGAGCTCGCGCGCCGTCGCGACGACATCCGCGCCGTGGCCCAGGCGCGTGGCATGATTCCGGCGAAGCCATGATCGAATCGATCTCCAGCGCCGAGTTCCGTCTCGCCCTGTCGCATTTCGCGAGCGGCGTCACCATCGTGACCGCCGACGGGCCTGGGGGCCGCGTCGGCTTCACGGCCACGGGGTTCACGTCGCTCTCGCTCGATCCGCCGCTCGTCCTCGTCTGCGTCTCGAAGACCGCGAGCGCCTACGACGGCGTCATCAATGCGGACCACTTCGCGGTGAACGTGCTCGCCGAATCCCAGCGTTGGATCGCCGAACAGTTCGCACGGTCCGGCGTCGATCGTTTCCAGGACGCGCCCGTTCGCGACGCGACCCGCGTGAGCGCTCCCCTGATCGACGCGGCGCTGGTGCACCTCGAGTGCATGAAGCACAAGGTGTACGACGAGGGAGACCACACCATTCTCGTCGGTCGGGTCGTCGCGTCGTCGACCGGCTCCGGCCCGCCGCTCCTCCACTTTGCTCGCCGCTTCGGCGCCTTCGTCACCGAGACCGCACGCGACCTCGGCGTTGGCCGCCCAGCCCGCGGAGAGGAATGAACAGCCGTCTTCCCGCCTTCCTGTTCAAATCTCGGATCTAGACCTCGCCGTAGTCCTGGGGGGCGGTGGCGTCTTGGCCGGGTTCGACGCCGGTGGCGTTGAGGGCGAGGCTGGCGGCGGCCGCCACGGCGAGGTTGACGATGAGCGCCCAGAGGGCGGCGTACCCGGGGATCGTCGTTTCGCCCAGGTGCAGCGGATAGACGGTGCCCTTGAACTGGAGCTCTGCGGCCATCCACGTCCCGATGGCCATGCCGGCTGCCCAGCCGGCCAGCAGGCCCCACCGGTGGAGCCACCGGGTGTAGAGGCCCAGCACGATCGCAGGCAACGTTTGCAGGATCCACACGCCGCCGAGGAGTTGCAGCTGGATGGCGTATTTCTGAGGGACGAACACGATGAACGCGAGGGCGCCGAACTTGACGACGAGCGACACGATCTTGGCGACGGTCGACTCTTCGCGTCCGCTGCACGTCGGCCGGAAGTACTCGCGGTAGATGTTGCGCGTGAAGAGGTTGGCCGAGGCGATCGACATGATCGCCGCGGGTACGAGCGCGCCGATCGCAATCGCCGCGAACGCGAAGCCGACGAACCAGGGCGGGAACGCGTCGAGGAAGAGCGCGGGGACGGCGAAGTTCGCCCCGTACCGCTTGAAGCCCGCCACGTAGGCAGGGTTCTTGTCGACCCCGGCGGCGAGGGCCATGTACCCGAGCGCCGCGATGAGCGCGAGGAGGAGCGAGTAGGCCGGCAGCATCGCCGTGTTGCGCCGGATGACGTTCCGGTTGCTCGAGCTCAGGACACCCGTCATCGAGTGCGGATAGAGAAAGAGCGCGAGCGCGGAGCCGAGGGCGAGCGACGGGTACGCCGTGTACTGGCCGAAGTCGCTCCCCTTGGGCGCGGTGAGCAGGAGCTTCTGCGGCGGCACCGCGTCGAAGATCTTTCCGTAGCCTCCGAGCTTGATCGGGATGACGACGACCGCCGCGATGACCGTGACGTAGATGATCGCGTCCTTGACCACCGCGATGAGCGCGGGAGCGCGGAGGCCGCTCTGCCACGTGTACGCCGCCAGGATGACGAACGCGACGACGAGCGGCAGGTCGGCGAGCATCCCGTGGCCTTCGATGCCCATGGCCCCGAGCACCACCTGGATGCCCACGAGCTGCAGCCCGATGTAGGGCATGGTCGCGAGGATGCCCGTCACGGCGATCGCGAGCGCCAGCGCTCCGCTGCCGAAGCGGCCGCGCACGAAATCGGCGCCGGTGATGTAGCCGTGCTTGTGCGTCACGCTCCAGAGGCGCGGCATCACGACGAGCACGAAGGGGTAGGTGATGACCGTGTACGGCAACGCGAAGAAGCCGAGCGCGCCCGCGCCGAACACGAGCGCGGGAACGGCCATGAACGTGTAGGCCGTGTAGAGATCGCCGCCGAGCAAGAACCACGTGACGAGCGTTCCGAAGCGCCGGCCCCCGAGCCCCCACTCGTGCAGCTCGTCGAGGTTCCCTTGCCGCCATCGCGAGGCCACGAAGCCGAGGCCCGTGACCAGCGCGAAGAGCGCGAAGAAGACGGTCAGGGTGGCGGGCGAGGCAAGCGAACCCGCGGAGGCAGGCGCGGAGACGCCGGAGAGGCCGGAGAGAAGGACCGTGGGCGTCGATCCGTTCATCGCTCGGCGTCGTTGCGGGTGGCGAAGTAAACGACCGCGGTCAAGACCGCGCTCACCCCGATCCACACGAACTGGTACCAGTAGAAGAACGGAATCGAGCCCGCCCGCGGCTCGACGCGATTGTAGAGCGGCACCCACAGCATGCCCACGAAGGGCGCGAGGAGAAGCACGTACCAGCCGCGCGAGCCGCGCGTACGCCGGCCCGCGTCATAGCGGGCGGGGGGATCCGTCGCGGCGTTGCGGCGCTTGTGGTCATCGGCGCCATCATCGCCATCATCACCATCATGGCCATCACGACCATCATGAGGTCCGCTCTCTGTAGACATCGACGGGGCGCAGTCTACGGCAAGACGGCGTCGGGTGGTGACACGCCGGACGGCCTGTACTAGCTTCGCGCGCCAGACCTCATGGCCCAGACACGCACAGCCACGGGTGCACGCGATGCATCCGATGCCCGCATCGGCAGCGCGGCCCGCGTTCGCGGCCGCATCCAGGGCCAAGGCAACCTCCTCGTCGAAGGACACGTCGAGGGCAACGTGACGCTCCGGGGCGATCTCACGATCGCCGAGGGCGCGACCGTCACGAGCGAAGCGATCTCCGCCCAGGCGGTCCACATCGCCGGTTCGCTCGAGGGCAACGTGACCGCGAGCGGCGCCGTCCGTCTGGCGTCCGGCGCGCGGGTGCGGGGCGATCTCCAGGGCAGCTCCATCGTGATTGACGACGGGGCGCGCTTCTCGGGCAAGCTCGATTGCGAGTTCGATCTGCCGCCGGAGCTCGGTGGCGCTTCGCAGGGTGAGGCGCGCGGCCGCGCTTCGAACGTAAGCGGCGCCCGGCGCTGAAAAACGGAGAGATCCATGGCGAGCACGGTCATCGGGGCGGGCATCACGATCGAAGGAGAGATCGCGACCGACGAAGACATCGTCGTCGCGGGCACGGTGCGCGGAAAGCTGACGGCCAAGGACAGCGTCACGATCGAGCACGGCGCGACGGTCGAGGCCGACGTGGTGGGCGGGTCGCTCGTCGTCGGTGGCGCCCTGACCGGAAACGTGACGGCGCAAGAGCGCGTCGATCTCCAGTCGGGCGCTCGCGTCATCGGCAACGTGAAGGCCGCGCGCGTCACGATCGCCGACGGTGCCCAGTTCAAGGGCAGCGTCGACATGGACGTGTGAGCATGCCGTCCAACATGTCCAGCGTGACGGTGATTGGCAGAACGACCCGGATTCACGGTCGGGTCACGGGCGCCGTCGACCTCGAAGTTCAGGGCTACGTCGAGGGCGAGATCGCCGTCGGCGGCGACGTGACGGTCGACACGCAAGGCCTCGTCGGCGCCAGCGTTCGCGGGCGGAACCTGCTCGTGCGCGGGGCCGTGCGAGGAGATCTCGTGGGCGACGAGTCGGTTCTCCTCGAGGCGGGCGCCCGCGTCGTGGGAGACGTGCGCGCACCCCGCGTCGCGATCGCGCCGGGCGCGCTCTTGCGCGGCTACGTGCAGACGGGAGACGTCGAGGCGACCACGCCTCGCGCCTCGCGAACCCAGGCCGCCGCCCGTCCGGTCGTCGTGCAGCCGGTGGCGCGCGCGGCTCAGCCGATCCAGCGAGCGGCCGCGGTTCCGGTCGCAACGCCGGCGCGGGCCCAGCCGGTGCCGGTCGCGGTAGCTCCGAAGCCGGCGCCGAAGGCCCAGGTCGTCGCGGCTTCACGCCGTCCGCCGCCCCCCGTCGTACCCGCGTTGCGGAGCGCGAAGGGTCAGATCGCGAAGAAGAAGGAGCGCTGACCCGTGGCCGGCAGCGCCGCGCGCGCGCGGCTCTTCGAGCTCTTGCGGACGCGGTCGTTCGAGCGCAAGCGCGTGATCCTCGCCTCGGGGCGCGAGAGCGATTTCTTCATCGACTGCAAGCAAGCCGTGCTCACCGCCGAGGGCCACGCCCTCGTCGGCGAGGCGATGCTCGACGCGCTCGCGCAGCTGCCCGCCTGCGACGCCGTCGCCGGCGTGGAGCTCGGGGGCTGCCCGCTCGCGAGCGCCGTCGCGCTGACGAGCTTCCAGCGGGGCACCCCGCTCGACGCCGTCTATGTCCGGAAAGACGCGAAAGACCACGGCTCGCGGCGAACGCTCGAGGGCAACACGCGCCTCGCAGCGGGGGCGCGCGTCGCCATTCTCGAAGACGTCGTGACCACCGGCGGGTCGACCCTGAAGGCTGCCACGAAGCTTCGGGATGCGCACTACATCGTCGCCGGGGTGGTCGCCCTGGTCGACCGGCTCGAGGGGGGGCGTGAGGCGATCGAGAACGCCGGGCTCAAGCTCGAGGCGCTCTACACGCGTGCGGACTTCATCCCGGCCTGAAGAGCGCTATGCTTACGCGTGGAGCTTGGCTTGGAGACTCGACGCATCGAAATCCTCAGCGACTCGACGGGTGAGACGGCCGAGAAGGTCGTTCGCGCCGCGATGTTGCAGTTCCCGCACTCGGGAGCGCACATCCGGCTCCACACGCGGGTGCGCACCCGCGAGGCGGCCCGTCCGATCCTCGAGAACGCGGCCAGGGAGGGGGCGCTCGTCGTCTTCACCGTCGTCAGCCCCGAGATCCGCGAATACATCCACTCGGCCAGCTACGAGCTGAAGGTCGAGGCGCTCGACCTCATCGGGTCGCTCATCGGCAAGATCTCCACGTTCCTCGACCGGCAGCCGATCAACACGCCGAGCGGCATGCTCCCGCTCACCGAGGAGTATTTCCGCCGCATCGAGGCGGTCGAGTTCGCGGTGAAGAGCGACGACGGCAAGGAGCCGCGCAACTTTCGCAAGGCGGATCTCGTTCTCTGCGGCGTGAGCCGTACCAGCAAGACGCCTCTGTCGACGCTGCTCGCGCAGCGCGGGCTCAAGGTCGCCAACCAGCCCATCGTCCTCGGCGCCGCGTTGCCCGCGGAGCTCGACGAGGCGCCCCAGGATCGGGTGGTCGGGCTGGTCATCGAGCTCGATCAGCTCGTCGAGATCCGGAAGGCTCGATTGAAGCAGCTCGGGATGCCGATGGACGCGAGCTATGGCCTGCGCGAACAGGTGAAGCAGGAGCTCGACTACGCGCGTCGCATCTTCCGCGATCACCCCGGCTGGCCGGTGATCGACGTGACGGGCCGCGCCATCGAAGAGACCGCGGTCATCATCCTCGAGTCGCTCAAGGAGCGAGACGAAGCCAACAAGAGCGCGCGGGCCGCGCTGGTGTAGGGGCCGATGCCGTTCGGTTCGGGCCGGCGGATCGTCCTCATCGCAGCGTTCTCTTGCCTCGCCTGCTCGCATCCCCCGCGCGAGTCCGCCGCGAGCCTCGCGTCCGTGCTCGCGCCGGCGTCGGCGGTGGAGTCCGCGCCCGCGCCGGCGCCTGCACCGGCGTCCCCGCCCCCGCCCGCGTGCGGCGACCCAGGAGACGTCCTCGTCTTCGTCTCCCCTGCGCATCCCCTGCACGGGCAACCCGTCCGCGTGATCGCGGTCGCCGATCACCTCATCGACGGTCAGCTGACGTTGAGCGGCGCGCGTGGAGTCGAGCCGGTGGTGAGCGGCGATCGCCACGGGGGTCCGCCGTACTTCTGGATCGACCGCGTCGACGCGCCCTCGGCGGGGAAGTGGACGGCGACGTTCGCGCGCTCCGACGCGTGCGAAGGGGCCATGCTCGCGGCCAGGCCGGTCGTCGTACATTCCTTCGGGCTGACCGCAACGAAGCCTCCGCGCACGTCGCTGTGGTGGAGCCGCGGGGCCTGGTCGCCGTCGTTCGAGAACCTCTACTCGGCGTGGATCCAGGCGATGTTCGAGGCTCCGCTCGCCGAGCAAGAGACCTACAGCGCGCTCCACGACGTCCTACGCGATCGCGGCCGTAACTTCTTGTTCGACTACGCCGGCGAGGCCGAAGACGAGCAGAACGTCGTGGTGCGGCCCGACTGCGCGGACCTCCCTTATTTCCTGCGCGCGTACTTCGCGTTCAAGCTGGGGCTCCCGTTCGGCTGGTCCCGGTGTTCGCGCGGCGAGAACGGCACGGCGCCGACGTGCGGGGATTTCGCGACGAGCAGCGAGCCGTTCCCTCCCGTCGACGACAAGCCGCAGCCGCTTCCTCCGTGGGCCGATCCCGACCGCGCGCCCGACGGCGGTCCGTGGGAGATCGGGGTCAAGCGCGTAGGCGAGTTCTTCCGGGGAACGCTGGCCGACGCGGCAGGGTCCGGCGCCGGGAGAACGCAGGCGACCGACGAAGACACCGACTACTACCCGATCGCCCTCTCGGCCGAGACGCTGCGCCCAGGCACGATATTCGGCGACCCGTACGGTCACGTCCTCGTCGTGGCCCAGCGGATCCCGCAGACCCCAGCCGCCGGCGGGGTGCTCCTGGCGGTCGACGGCCAGCCCGACGGAACGGTCGCTCGCAAGCGCTTCTGGCGAGGCAACTTCCTCTTCGCGGTCGACCCTACGCTCGGCAGCCCCGGCTTCAAGCGCTTCCGGCCGCTCGTGCACGACGCGAAGGGAAAGCTCGTTCGCACGAAGAACGCCGACCTCGCGGACTTCTCGGCGACGGATCAGTACGCCGGCGGCGTCGACGGCTTCTACGACAAGATGGCCGACCTATTGTCGCCCTCTCCCCTCGACCCGACGACGGCGCTCCTCGAGACGGTGGACGCGCTCGAAGAGCAAGTGAAGACGCGGGTCGTCTCGGTCGAAAACGGTCGCCGCTTCCTCGCGAGCGGCAAGCCCCCAGCCGACATGCCCGACGGCGCGAAGATCTTCGAGACCAACGGCGACTGGGAAGACTTCTCCACGCCGTCGCGCGATCTGCGGATCCTCATCGCGATCGACGTGGCGCGCGCGCTCCCGGCGCGCGTGGCGAGGCGTCCCGCTCGCTACGCGACGCCGGTGCCGGTGCCGGGTGGCAAGGCGCCCGAAGGCGTGCAAGCCGAGCTCGACGCGAGGCTCGCCCGCGAGCTCAAGGATCGTTCGTTCGAATACACGCGCACCGACGGCTCGCCGTGGAAGCTCACGCTCCGAGACGTCTTCGATCGCGAGGCGGCTCTGGAGATGGCGTACAATCCGAACGACTGCGTCGAGCAACGCTGGGGCGCTCCCCTGGGAAGTCCCGAAGCCGCCACGTGCGGTGCGCACGCGCCCGACGCGCAGGCCGGCAAGATGGCCGGGTATCGGGCATGGTTTCATGAACGGCGAAGGCCGCCGCGCTGAGTGACGTTCTTGGAGGGGGGTGGCCATGGGGAACAGACGCTTTCCGCCCTGGAGGCAACCTATGCTTCGAAGAACTCTTATCGTCATGGCCGAGGCCGCAGTTTGTGCGGGTTTTGCGCTGGTTTGCGGGTGTGGTGGAACGGCCGACGCTCCGATCCCGACGGTCGACGCCGGCCCCGACGGCCGCGTAGGAATGGGCGTTCCGGGGCCGGACGCGGGGCCGGGGGCCCCGCACGATGCGTCGACCGGTGGTGACGACGCCGGGGACGACGGCTCGCCGGGCGACGACGGGCCGGGCGACGGCGGAGGCGGAGACTCCGGGTCGATGCAGACGAAGAGCGCCAAGATCGATCTCCTCTTCGACATCGACAACTCGGCCTCGATGGGTGACAAAGAGGCTTACCTCACGCGGGCCATTCCCGATCTGGTGACCCGTCTCGTGTCGCCGAACTGCGTCGACGCAGCGGGCAATCCCACGGGCACGGCCGCCGACGCGGCCGGCCACTGCGCCTCGGGAGCGCCCGAGTTCAAGCCGGTTCGCGACATGCACATCGGCATCGTGAGCTCGTCGCTCGGTCCGCGGCTCGGCAACGTCTGTCCGACGACGGGGGCCCTCGGCACGCAGGTTCTGCCGAACGGCTCCACGCTCGATCGGCACAACGACGACCAGGGCCACTTGCTCAGTCGGGCCAGCGATCCCGCCAACCTCACGAACTACGCAGAGGCTCCCCCCGCGGACACGGGCACGTCGGGCTTCCTCGACTGGGCGCCGACGCCGTCGGCCGGGGCGCCCGCCATCACTGACGCCGCCAGGCTGCAGACAGACCTGCAAGGCATGGTGATCGGAGTCCATGACTTCGGGTGCGGAATCGAGTCGCAGCTCGAGAGCTGGTACCGGTTCCTCATCCAGCCGGACCCCTACGCGTCGCTGGCGCTCGACGCGAACCGGGAGGCGCAGTGGCAAGGCGTCGACACCGTGCTGCTCGCGCAGCGCGCCGACTTCCTGCGCCCCGACTCGCTCGTGGCCGTGATCGTCGTCTCCGACGAGAACGACTCGGAGGTCGACGTTCGAAGCTTCAACGGAACCGGCTGGAACTTCATGGACACGTCATTCGATCCGCCGCGAGGGACGTCGGCGTGCGCGACCGACGCGAACAGCGCCGCGTGCACCTCGTGCGGCTTCTCGGGGACGACGAACACCACCGATCCCGCGTGCGCGATGGGGCCGTACAAGAGCCTCAACGACTGGGGCTACGACTTGAACCTCCGCCATGTGCACGAGAAGGAGAAGTACGGCGTCTCCGTCCAGTTCCCGATCCAGCGGTACGTGCTCGGCTTGACCTCGCGCCAGGTGCCCGACCGAAGCGGGGAATACCCCGCGGGCGGGAGCGGCATGTACGCGGGGCTCGCCGCGGCAAGCCACGACTGCACGAACCCGCTCTTCGCGGCCAAGCTGCCGTCGCCGCCGCCGGGCGTCGACCCCTCGCAGTGGCAGCCCACCGCCGCCGATCTGTGCAACCTGACGCCCGGGACCCGTGGTCTCTCGCTCGTGTACTACTCGCATATCGGCGGCGTCCCCCATCAGCTCTTGCAGGTCGACCCGACGAACCCGTCGAGCCCGCAGAAGGTTCACCTCACCGCGGCCGACTGGACGCTCATTCTGGGCAAAGACCCGCTCGCCTACGACTACACGGGCATCGACCCGCACATGATCGAGTCCTATCAGTCGAGAACGGGCGCGGTCGTTCCCGCCGGCGGGTTCTCCGTCGCCGACTCGAGCGCGGCCGAGGGCGCGGATCCGATCAGCGGGCGCGAATGGATCACCGACTCGACGATGGCCCAGCACAATGGCTTGAACGTCGATCGTGAGTACGCGTGCACGTTCAAGCTTCCGGCGCCTCGCGATTGCAGCACGGCGGCGACCAACGCCGACCCGACCCTGCTCGACTCCTGCGATTGTATGAGTCCCGTCAGCGGAACGGGCGCGTTCACCCACGCCCAGGTGCCCGCCGTGTGCAACGACGCGACGCCGACGCAGCAAGACTACGCGAAGGCGTACCCCACCATCCGGGAGCTCCTGCTCGCGCAACAGCTCGGTGAGGTCGATGGTGCGAATCAGGGCGTCGTCTCGTCGTTGTGTCCGATTCATTCGGTGCCAGCGACCCCCAACGACCCCCTCTACGGCTATCGCCCGGCGATGGCGGCCATCGTGGATCGCTTGCGGAACTCGCTCTAGCGCGTCACCTCCGCGGGAAAGGGGTTCGGTGTAGGGTGAGCGGCAGCGATGCCGGCGTCTTCACGAAAGCATCCGCCGACCGGCGCGATGTCGGCCGTGGGGCCGGCGGCCATCGCGTCCGGCTCGCTCGTCGCCCAGCACGTCGCGGGTAAGGCCACGCGGGACACGCTATTTCTGTCGTACTTCGGGCTGGGCTTCCTGCCCGCCGCCATGATCGGGGCCGCGATTCTGTCGTTGCTCGCGGTCCTCGGCATCTCGCGGACACTGGCGAAATACGGCCCCGCGCGCGTCGTACCGACGCTCTTTGCGAGCAGCGCGGCGCTCTTTCTCATCGAATGGCGGCTCAGCCTGCACAGCGAGCGCGCCGCAGCCGCGGCCGTTTATGCGCATACCGCGGTCTTCGGCTCGGCGGCGGTGAGCGCGTTCTGGTCGCTCATCAACGAGCGGTTCGATCCGCACGCAGCCAAGAAGATCGTCGGGCGGGTCGCCAGCGGCGGCACCGTCGGCGGCATCCTCGGCGGCGTCGTCGTATGGCGCGCCTCCGCGCACCTTTCCGTGCCGTTGACGCTGGCGCTTCTCGCGGGCATCAACGTCGTCGGTCTCTGGGCCGCGCTACGCGTGGCGCGTGGCGCTCATGGCACTGGACCGGCCGTGGAGCCGCTCGCCGGCGGCGGGTGGAAGGTCGTGCGCGAGACCCCGTACCTCCGTGACCTCGGGCTCCTAGTGCTTGCGGGCGCCGTCATCCAGGCGCTCCTCGACTGGCTGCTCAGCGCGCATGCGTCGCACACCTACGGCAAGGGCGCCGAGCTCCTCGGGTTCTTCGCGCTCTTCAACATGGTGGTCGGCGTGCTCTCGTTCGTGGCGCAGACGGGCCTCTCGCGACCGCTGCTCGACCGGCGCGGCCTCGTGGGGACCGTGCAGTCGCAGCCCATCACCGTCGCCCTGTGTGCGGCGCTCGCACTGGTCGCGCCCCACCTCTCGACGGTGGTGCTGTTGCGCGGCGGCGAGGCGGTCACACGCAACTCGCTCTATCGCTCGGCGTACGAACTCTTCTACACGCCGCTCCCGACGGCGAAGAAGCGCGCCACGAAGACGCTGATCGACGTCGGCGTCGATCGCGCCGGCACGATGTTGGCGAGCGTCGGACTCCTCGCCATCGTTCATCTCGGCCTCGACAGCGCGACACGCATCGTGCTCATCGCCGCCATGACATTGGCCGGGCTCGCGTGGCTCGTCTCGGCACGCCTGCATGACGGCTACGTGTCGGCGCTCGCCGCGAGCCTCAAGTCCGGCGCGATCGCGCTCGGCAACGAAGACGCCAAGGACCTGACGACGCGGAATACGCTCGCGGAGACGACGGCGCTTCTCGACCGCGAGCAGCTCCTCGCGCGGATCGCGCAGTTCCGGAATGCGACAGAGAGCACCGCGAACGGCGCGACGCCGGCGGCGTCTCTGTCCGGCGCCGCCGCGCCCGGGACGGCGCGGGAGCCGCCGACGGCCGCGAGCGACCTCGCGGCGGGTCCCGTTGATGCGCGCGCCGTGCAGCTCCGCAGCGGTGACACGGCGCGCATGAAGGCTGCGCTGAGCGCGCCGCTCACGGCGGCTCTCGTAACGTTCGCGATCCCGCTCCTCGCGAACGATGCGGTGGTGCGCGACGCGGTCCGCTCCCTGCGGTTGATCGCTCCGCGGGCGACGGGGCAGCTCCTCGACGCGCTGCTCGATCACGACGTCGACGTGCGCGTCCGCCGGCGCATCCCGCGCGTGCTCAAGGTCTGTCGGACCGAGCGAGCTGGAGCCGGGCTCCTCATGGCGCTCGCCGACCCCGTGTTCGACGTTCGCGTGCAGGTGGCGCTGGCCCTGACGCAGATGCAGATGCAAGACCAGGGACACGTCGTCCTCTTGCCTGACAAGGGCTTCGACGTGGCCATCCGCGAGCTCACGGCGGGTCCGTTCACCGCGAACGACGAGGATCGGGATCGCCGTCTGGGTCACGTCTTCACCGTCCTCGGACTCGTGCTCGAGCGCGAGCCGCTCCGGATCGCGTATCGCACGATCCGTTCCGAAGACCCGCGCCTGCGCGGAACGGCCCGCGAGTACCTCGAGGTGACTTTGCCCCCGCGCGTCCGCGAGGTGCTCCTTCCTCTGCTCGACAACGCGCAGCCGACCCTCGAAGAAGCTCCGAGCCCATGACGACGATCGCGGACCGCTTCGAGATCGAGTCCGTGGCCGGTGAAGGCGGCATGGGCACCGTCTATCGCGCGCGCGATCTCGGGTCGTCCGCGCGCGCTACGGTCGCGCTCAAGGTCGTGCGCGGAGCGTTCGCGAACGCGCGCTTCGACCGCGAGGCGATGCTGCTCGCGCAGATAGAGGGCGAAGGCATCGTCCGCTACGTCGCGCACGGGCGCATCGACGCACAGTCGATGTTTCTTGCGATGGAGTGGCTCGAGGGCGAAGCGCTCGACGCGCGGCTCGCGCGCGGGCCGCTTGCAATTGGAGAGTGCATCGCGCTGGGTCGCCGCCTCGCTCGCGCGCTCGGCGTCGCGCACGCGCGCGGCGTCGTGCACCGCGACGTGAAGCCGAGCCACGTGATCTTGCGCGGCGGCGGCCACGCCGCCGAAGCCACGCTCGTGGACTTCGGCATCGCGCGGGCGCAGGGCGCGCTGCGGGCCGTGACCGCGACCGGAGCCGTGATTGGCACACCGCAGTACATGGCCCCGGAGCAGGCGCGCGGCGAGCGCGGCGTGGACGGGCGCGCCGATGTCTTTTCGCTCGGCTGCCTCCTCTTCGAGTGCCTGACCGGACGGGCAGCGTTCGTCGGCGCCCACGTCGTTGCAGTCCTCGCCAAGATCTTGCTCGATCCCGCGGGGCGCGTGAGCGCGCTGCGCACCGACGTGCCGGCCGTCCTCGACGATCTCGTCGCTTCGATGCTGGAGAAGTCGCCGGCTGCGCGGCCCGCGGATGGCGCCGCCGTTGCGGCCGCCCTCGACGCCGTCCATGCCGGTGACGCGCCGGTCGCTCAGAGCTCGTGGTCGCCTGCGATCGGAGCGACGGAGCGACGTCTCGCGACGGTCATCATTGCGCGCGCGGCGAGCCGCACGGGAGAGACAACCGACGACGTATTTGGGGATAGCGACGAGGCGCTTCGCGGCGTGACGGGCGAGATGCAGATCGTCGACCTCACCGCTGCGCTCGGGGTGACGGTCACCGCGCTCGCCAACGGCACGCTCGTCGGTGCCGTCGTGGCGGAAGCGGGAGCGAGCAGCGCGGCCGAGCGAGCGGTCCGCTGCGCTCTTGCGCTCCGCGCCGAGCTGGCCGGCGCGACCATTTCCCTCGCGACGGGGCGTGCCGTGGTGGCTGGCCAGCTCCCGGTCGGCGAGGCGATCGATGCCGCCGCGATCCTCCTCGAGAAGCAAGGTGGCGCCGGAGGAATCTGGATCGACGAAGCGACCGCTTCGATGATCGAGGGTCGCTTCGCGCTCGAGCGGGCGGGAGGCGGCATCTCCGTGACGGGGGAACGCGCCGCGGCCGAACGCATTCGTACGGTGATGGGCCGCGAGGTCGCCTGCGTCGGACGCACGCGAGAGCTCGCGTTGCTCGAGTCCACCTTTCGGGAGTGCGTGGACGAGCCGGTCGCTCGGGCACTGGTCGTGATCGCCCCGCCGGGCATCGGGAAGACTCGCCTGCGACGCGAGCTCACCTCGCGCGTCGGGACCTGGGAGTCACCGCCTGCCGTGTGGCTGGGCCTGGCCGACCCGGTGATGCAGGGGGCCTCCTACGCGCTGGCGGGGGAACTGTTGCGGCGCGTGCTCGACCTTGCGCCGGGTGACGCGAAGGCGCGGCGCGAGTGCCTGCTCGCGCGCGTCGCAAGGAACGGGGCGAGCAAGGGGTTCGATCCTGCATTCGTCGCGAGATTCCTCGGCGAGATTGCCGGCGTGCCCTTCGGCGACGAAGACGACGCGCTCCGGGCGGCGCGTCGAAGCCCTGTGCTGATGCGCACGAGGATCGTCGACGCGGCGTGCGCATTCATCGGCGCCGAGCTCGAGCGAAATCCGGTCCTCCTCGTCGTGGAGGACGTGCACTGGGCGGACGTCGCGAGCGTGCGCCTGCTGGGCGGCGTACTCGGGCGGCTGAAGGACGAGCCGCTGATGATTCTGGCGCTCGCGCGGCCGTCGGTCGACGAGGTCCACCCTCGTCTATGGGAAGAGCACCGCGCATCGCGGTTCGTACTCGACCCTCTGCTGCCAAAGGCGGCAGAGAAGCTCGCGCGGGCAGTGCTCGGCGATCACGCCGACATCGATGCGATCGTGGAACGGGCCGGGGGTAACCCGCTCTTCGTCGAAGAGCTCGCGCGGGTGTGCGCCGAAGGCGGCGGCGTGCGCGCTCTCCCTCCGACCATCGCAGCAGCAGCCGAGGCGCGTCTCTCCACGTTGTCGACGGAGGCGCGTCAGGTGCTCCGTGCGTCTGCGGTCTTCGGCGAGCGATTCTGGTCGGGAGCGGTCTGTCAGCTCGTCGGTTCGCCGCTCGCTTCGCGGGTCGGGTCTCACCTCGACGCGCTCGAGCAGCTCGAGGTCGTCAGCGCCGAACAAACGTCCCGCTTCGCGAGCGAGCGTGAGTACGTCTTCCGCCACGCACTCGTCCGCGACGCTGCGTACGCGATGCTCACGGATGACGATCGCGTCATCGGCCACGCCCTCGCGGCCGAGTGGCTCGAGCCGCGCGCCTCCGACGCTGCGGTGCTCGCGCAGCACTACGAGCTCGGCGATCGGCGTGCGGACGCCGCGCGATGGCACGTCGTCGCCGCCGAGGACGCGCTCGCTGCCGCGGACGCCGCCGGGATCGCGAGGCACGTCGCGAGCGCGGAAGCCTGCGCTGCGAGCGGCGGGCTGCTCGGGCGAGCGCGTCTCGCCCAGGCGGACATCTCACTCTGGACCGGCGACAACGTCGCGGCGGCCAGAGGCGCGCGCGATGCCATGTCGCTCGTCGAACGCGGCACCGAGCGCTGGTTCAACGCTGCGGGCATCGCCGCTGCAGCGTTCGGCAAGCTCGACGATACCCTGGAGATACTCTCCGTCGTCGACGAGCTCGAGCAGACGCCGGCGAACGGCCCGACCGCGGGGCCCGCGCGCGCGATCGCGCGGATCCGGGCGGCCATCCAGCTGGCGTATTTCGGAGAGCTCGTGCGAACCGACGCGCTGCTCGAGGGGTGCGAGCGCGAGCCCGGGGCCGAGGGGGACGCCGGCGTGCTCGCGTGGCTCTGCGACGCCGCGTTCGACCGCACGTTCGCGAGCGGTGAGCCCGTCCACCCGTCGCGGTTCCTTCGCGGACGCGAGCTGTGCGGCCGACTCGGCGATCGACGCGGAGTGGTCGTCCAAACGAGCAATCACATCTTGACGCTATCGATCCTCGGGGCCTTCGGCGAAGCACGCGCGGCGCTGCCAGCGTTCGAGCGCGAAGGGGCGGAGATCGGATTCGCCGCGGCGAAGCTCATCGCCCCGTGGATCCGGGCGTTGTGCGCGCTGGCAGATGGTGAGGTAGAGCCGCTCCTCCGTTTCCACCGGGCAACGAGGAGAGCTTTGCCTCCGGGCCGCGGCTCCGCAGGGGTCAGCATGTCGCTGGCGGAGCTCCTCGTGCTCCACGGCCACGTCGACGAGGCTGCCGAGGAGGTCGCGATCGGCCTCTCTTCGGCGGCCAACGCGCCCGCCTACCGCTGCGTTCTTCTTGCGGTGTCGTCCATGATCAAGCTGCGGAGGCAGGACGTGGCAGGGGCGCTCGACGACTCCGCGCGGGCGATGCAGTACGCGGCGCGCGCGGTGGGCCTGGTCAACGCATACACGCCGTGTCTTGCGCGCTACGAGGCCCTGCGTGCAGGCCACTTCGAGGAAGAGGCGCGTGCGGTCCTCCGAGACGGCGCGGCCACGCTGTGGAGGCGCGCGGCGAACCTCGGGGAATACGGGCCCGTGTACCTCGAACATGGCTGGAGGACCGCGGAGCTCATGCGTCTCGCGCACGAGCAAGGCGTCGACCCTCGCCGAAGCGTTTGCGCATGACAGCCCCTCGGCGCGAGGGGCTGAGAGGGGCTGAGCGCGATTGTCGTCTGGGCGACGGCCCGACACCCGGTGACTTTGGCTCGTAGGCTCGCTGGTTCCAGGTTCTTTTGGACCGCGTACCGGCGGTCGGCGCGCTAGGATGCTCTCCCGAATGCGATACGGCCTCTCCATCCTCCTCGCGGTGTCGCTAGCGTCCGCGTGTTCACTCGTCGCGAAATCGCCCGCGCTCAGCGACCCTCTCCACGAACGACTTGCGAAAGCCGACACGTCCACGATCGAGGTTGCCGCGAAGGCGTGCCTGACCGAAGAAGGGTGGAAGCCCGACGACGTCGCCGGCGATGCCGAGGGGGCCACGGTCGTGAGCGCCAAGAACGACGCGAAGAGCCATGTGAGCGTCTACATCCAGCCGTCGGGGATGAGCCCGCGAGTCACGGGCGATCCCTCGTACGACGATCCCTTCTGGCTGTGCCTCGGGCGCGAGCTCGCGCGCGCGAAGGCGGCCCCTGCCGGCGCGACTTCGTCTGCCGGCGCTCCCTAGCTTCTGCTCGAGCATGTGACTCGACTTGAGTCGAGGCCGCCGTCCTGACGGTGCGTGCGAGGCTGAGGCCCGGAGTTCCGGGTCGGCCCCGGGGCTCACGGAGCCCGGATGGGCACGGACGCGCAGGTCAGATTGCTGAGGAAGAAAATGGCAGAGGGAAAGACGATCGCGTTGGCCGCAGCGGCTACCGGGATGAGCGGAACGCGTGAAGGAGCTCGCGCCAGAGGGCGTGGACGCAGCCCTCGATCTTGCCGGCTCGGGGATCATCCCGGAGTTGATCGAAATCGGCGGCGATCCTTCGCGCGTTCTGTCCGTCGCCGATTTCTCGGCTGAGCAGTACGGCGCGAAGTTTTCTCTCGGGCCTCCGAAAGATCCGGAGCGGGTCTTTGCCGATGTGGCTCGGCTTTGTTCCGAGGGCCTTTTCCGTTTGCGCGTGGACCAGACCTTTCCGCTCGAGAGAACTGCAGAGGCGCAGGAAGCCAGCGCCAATGGGCGCGTTACGGGCAAGCTCGTGATCAGCATCTCTGAGATGTCCTCAAACAAATGGCTCGTCGCTGCGTCGACGCTGCGGTCGATCATGCCGTCCATCTTCCAGGTCTCAGCGCAGGGGTCACGGTGAATGTCCCGCGCGAAGCGCCGGAGTCGCCATGTTGACGGGGGGACCGATGACGACGCGCGATGGGCTGCCTGGAGGGCGCCTCGTCCGCTCCGTGCGGAGCGTCCTGTGGAAGCCGGAGGGCGGCCCCCGCTCTCCGCGGGAGGTGGCGCACTTCGAGCGCGCGTTTCGACGATGGACGGGCGCGACCCCGGCGGCGTATCGACGCTCGTGAGGCGCTCGTGAGGCGCTCGTGAGCGAGGGCGAGGGCACGGCTCCCTTCCGAGTCGATCGGTACGCGCGGACCGTGTGCTACGACTCTGGGGGATGTTCTTTCAGGATCTCATCCTCGCGTTGCAAGACTTCTGGGCCAAGCGCGGCTGCCTGATCGTGCAGCCCTACAACAGCGAGGTCGGCGCCGGCACGTACAACCCGGCGACGTTCCTCCGCGCCCTCGGGCCCGAGCCCTGGAGGGTCGCGTACTGCGAGCCGTCGCGGCGTCCCACGGACGGGCGCTACGGCGACAACCCGAATCGCACGCAGCAGTTCCACCAGTTCCAGGTGATCCTCAAGCCGTCGCCGCTCGACATCCAGGACCTCTACCTCGAGTCGCTGCTCGCCCTCGGCACGAAGCCCGACGAGCACGACGTTCGCTTCGTGGAAGACGACTGGGAGTCTCCGACGCTCGGGGCCTGGGGTCTCGGGTGGCAAGTGTGGCTCGACGGGCTGGAGATCTCCCAGTTCACCTACTTCCAGCAAGTCGGCGGCATCGACTGCAAGCCGGTGAGCGGCGAGCTCACCTACGGTCTCGAGCGCATCTGCATGTACCTGCAGAACGTCGAGTCGTTCTGGGACATGCAGTGGGCGCCGGGGATCGGCTACGCGGAGCTCGTCAGGCGCGGAGAGCGCGAGTGGTCGGCGTACAACTTCGAGCAGGCCGACACGGCCGCGCACTTCGCGCAGTTCGACCAGTGCGAGAAGGAGTGCAAGCGGCTCCTGTCGCTGGGAAAGGACCCGCTCGAGAAGCTCGTCTTGCCCGCCTACGACTTCGTCATCAAAGGCGCCCACGCATTCAACGTGCTCGACGCCCGCGGCGCCATCGGCGTGACCGAGCGCCAGCGCTTCATCGGGCGCGTCCGTGCGATGGCGAAGAACGTCGCCGAGTCGTGGCTCGCGCAGCGCGAGGCGATGGGCTTTCCCCTCCTCGAGACGCGGCAGGCGGCGGAGTGACGCGATGACGCGTGGGAACACCGTCGGTCACGCCACGCGCGCCACGTTCGCCACGTTCGCTCTCGCGATCGCCGCGGTCGCGGGGTGCGGAGGCGCCGCTCCCGACGCGCGCTATCCCGCCCGTCCGGCTGGCTGTCCGGTGAAGTCGTATCCCGCCGCGCCGGGCATCCAGGTCGACGATCTCGGCCCCGTTGCGGTCGACTGCGTCGCGGCCGGGAGCGCGTGCGAGCGCTCGGTCCTCGACGCGGTCTGCGCGCGCGGCGGCGACGTCGCGTGGGGGCTGGGCGAGAACGCCCTCTCGGCGGTGCACGTGACCGCGCACGCCGCGCACACGAAGCGCGTCACCCAGGGACCGAGCGAACGAGGGTGCCCGGTCCAGGTCTTCGCCGACGCGCCGTCGATGCACACCGAGAACATCGGGCCGGTCATTGCCGTGTGCGCACAGGACGACTCGAGAGAGGTCTGCCTCCGTGAGCTCCAGGACCAGACGTGCCTGCTCGGGGGCGACGTCGTGTGGCAAGTCGAAGGGCCTACGCCCGTCGGCAACAAGCAGCGCATGCGCGGCCGCGCGGCGCATAGCAAGTAGCGGCTACGCGAGCCGCGCGAGAGTCGGCGCCTGCTCGGGCTGCTCGGGAAGCTGCGCTCACTCGAGGCACTTCTCGAGGGCGTCGGCGTTCGGGGCGCGCATCGCGCACTCGAACTCGGCGTGGCTCACTTCGGAGCTGCAGTTCTTGAACGCGTCGTCGCCGCGCGCCTCGCTCTTCTCGCGTTCGCGCTCGGTCTTGATCTGATCGACGCCCGCGTCGGCGAACCGCTCGGTGACCACGAGCTCGGCGTAGCGATCGAGGAGCTGATCGCACTCGCCCGTGCTCGCCTTGGGCTTGCATCCGGCGCTGCAAATGGCGGCGATCGTCAGGATGATGCCGCCGAGCACGCCGGGGGTCACCGAAGGCACGCGTCGAGCTCCTGGGCGGTCGTGGCGGCGTGCACGCACGCCATGGTCTGTTCGGTCACCCGCCGGCCCTCGCACGACTTCATCTCGTCCTGTAGCTCGCCGCGCACTTGCTCCTCTCGCTTCTGGATCGCGTCCGGGCTCGTCTGGTTCGTCAGTCGAAGCTCGAGCTCGACACTCTTGTCGACGATGAGCTGGCAGTCGAGCTGCGTCGCACGCCGCCCACATCCTGTCAGCGTGTCCGCCAGGACCGCGGCCGTCACGACGGTCGACCAGGCGATGGAACGGGCGCGCACGAGGCGCCACGCGTAGCACGTTTTGGCCTGGACGCAGACGAATGGTAAGCTCGGTGGCGTGGCATCGGCGAGACGAGCGACGACAACGCGTCGTTCGTCGTCCGTCGCGACGGCCCCAGCGGAGTCGGCGCCGGCGGGACGGGCGCCCAAGACTCCCTTGCCCGAAGACTTCTTGCGCAAGGCCATGGTGGCCCGCTCGCCCGACGCGCGCGCGCGCTGGGCCGAACAGGGGCTCGCGTCGCGGGCGCCGCTCGATCGGACGACGCAGGCGATGCTGCTTCGACAGCTCTATCTTTCGCACTACGAGCTCCGCCGCTTCCAGCCGGCGCACGAAGTGGCGGAGCAGGCCCTCGAACTCGGCGTCCTCGTCGACGTGTTCCGCCAGGACGCGGCTCGCGCAGCGCTCGCGGCCGGCGACGTGGACGCGGCGGTCGCGCACCTCCGCCTCGCGGCGCGCAGGGGTCCCGTGTCGAGACGTCCGTTCCATCAATGGACGCTCGGGAGCGTGCTTTTTCTCGCACAGCGCTATGCGGAGGCGTCGGCGGCGCTTGCTCGCGCCGCGCGCTGGGGGACGCGCGACAAGCCCCTCTACCGGGCGCACCTCGCGCTCGTCCGCATCGCGGCGGGCGAACACGTCGACGATCTGCAGTCGATGATCGACGAGCTGGCCGCCGCGCCGTGCGGGCGCGGCTATGGCCGCTTCGTTCTCGGTCATCTTGCCTACGCCGCGGGAGAGCGAGCCGCCGCGTGCCGCTTCCTCGAGGCGTTCGTGCGTGGCGCGGAGACCGACGAACGGTCCGAACTGCAGACCGCGCTGGCCGGCGAACTCGAGATGACCCGCGCGACGCTGGCCAAGATGGCTGCGAACTGAGAGCGCGTCAGACGGGCTTCACGGCGCGCACTTGATGGGCGTCGCGACGACCTGGAAGCCGCCTCCCTCGGTCGACTCGAGGAACGCCACCGCCCCGCGGCCGGAGGCGGTGACCGCGCCTTGCCCCTGGCCAGCATTGACCTTCTTTCCCGAGATGACGAGCGGCTTGCCGAGGGGCTGACCTTCTCGTGAGAGCGTGAGCGCACGGACGTCGTGCCTCGTCGCGGGCCCTTCGGTCCACACGAGCAGGAAGCGACCGCCCGGGACGGAGGCGATGCCCGGGGACATCGCCTGCTCGCCTCTGCCGCCGGCCGGCGGCAGGAACGTGCCCGGCTCGCCCGGCGCTTCGCCCGCCTTGAAGCTCACCCAGCGCAGTCGCCATGGGTCCGTGGCCGCTGCGCGATCGGCCCACGCTGCAATCACGACGCCGCCGCTCGCGGCGACGGCCGGCGAACCCACGCCGGCGCTGGAGCCCGCCGCTCGCGTGAGCTGTCCGAGCGGGTTGAGGGAATCGCGACCGCTCGCCGCGCCGAGCCAGATCGCCCCGGCGTGCCGGAGGGCAATGGCGGTGATCGGCTCGCCCGGACCGGGATCGATCGCTCCGCGCGGCGCTTCGACGCTGCCGTCGCCATCGAGAGGCCAGAGCTTCCCGGCCACAGGGCCGTTGGGGCGCGCCCACACGAGGTTGCCGGCGGCGCCGCCGATCTCCACGGGTGGATCGAGGGGCACGGTGCGCCGGCCCTGGAGGGAGTCGCCGTCTCGGTCCGCGTCCTCCGCGAGGCCGAGCGCCCCGTCGGTGGACGCGAGCGGCACGACGCGGCGAATCGCGTCGGCGGACTGCGCCTCGACCTTGAATGTGCCGGCGAGCGAGGCGGCGTCTAGGCGTAGCGCCGTGGCCTGGTGCTCGTTGGGGGCAAACCCGAGTGCCACGTCGTCGCCGACGGCCCGCACCTCGATCCCGGCGCTGACGATCGCGGCCGGAGCGACGACCCGTGCCGTCCCCGCCACCTTGCACGCCGTGGTCGACGCCGCGGGTTCTTGAGGCGCGGGTTCCGGAGCGGGAGCCGGGGCGATCGCGGAGACAGTCGGCGCGGCTTGCGCGGTCGCGGACGGGGCGGACGCCGCCGAAGACCCCTCGCCGCTCGCCTTTTTCTCGCTTGCCTCGTTCGCCGCGTCGGTTCCCTTGCGCGTGAACGAGACGATCAGCGCCACGAGTCCGATGCCGACGACCAGGCCCGCGAGCGCGATCGCCCCGAGGAACCAAGGTCGCTTCGCGTCTCGCGACCGCGTGGGCTCGCCGAGCGACGCCCGGAACTTCTGAAGCAAGCCTTTCGCCGTTTCGGCCGCGACGACCCAGCGCGAGACGGGGAGCGACGTCACTTCGACGTCGCCTTGCATCGGGAAGGTCGGTTGGGCCTCGGCATGAGCGAGGACGGGCGCCGATTGTGCGGTTCGCCCGACCCCCGCCTTCGCGTCGGGCGGGACTTCCGGCCCGGCCGCATGCGCCTCGTACCCCTTCAGGGCCTCGTACATCTGCTGGGGTGGGGGGGGCACGATCCCGGCGGAATCGTCGGCATCGGAAGCGGGCGGCATGATCCGGGTGGGATCGTCGCCCTCGGGCCCCTCGGGCTCGCTGGCGTCCGCATCGTGGCGAGGGCTCCGGTGAGCGTCGTGGTGAGGCCTCCGGTGAGCGCCCTCGCGGACGACGGCCTGAGCGACCGGACGCGCGGAACGATGAAGCCCCCGGCCCGACGACGAAGGCATGGGGGGCATGGCAGCGAGGTTCGACGCCGGGGTCGACGTCGGCAGCTCGGGCATGCCGAGGAGGGCCCGGTGTGCAGCCGGTGGCTCACGTTCCGGTGTCGCCGGCTGGGGCGCGGGGGCCGCCGCAAGATCGGCCCGAACCTCGGTGAGATCCTCCAGCAAGAGCGAGCCGCTCAGCTCTTCGAGGCCCGGCATCACCACGCTGGACGTGTCGTCGTCGAGGAGCATCGAGTTGCTGATCTCTTCCAGGGAAGCCTGCTTTTCGCGGTGCCCTTGGGTGGGCTTGGGGGAGTCTTTCCCGGGCGACAGGGCCGCGAAGAAGTCGCGCGGCGCCGGCGCGCTGGTGGGCGCACGAGTAAGGGCGAGAGTAGGGGCGAGAGTATGGGCGTGGGTGGGCGAACGGGCCGGCGAATGGGCAGTCGGCGGGCGCGAGGGCGTGCCCGGTGGCTTGGAAGCCCGGTCCGAAGGTCGCGGCGGACGGTTCGACGGCATCCTCGCGACGCCGACCAGCGTCTTCTGGGGAATCCGGCCCGGTCCGGCCCGTCCCTCGGCCTTTTGGTCCTTCTCTTGGGTCACGGTCCGGACGTCATGATACCCGAAGGGCCGGAAAGTGCCCTCTCAAGGGGGTCTCCCGCCTCTAGCTTAGCTACGCCAGCGGGTCCTCGGCTCGCTCTGGACCGCGCCTTGACTCGCCGCCACGACGCGGTGCGCCGCGACGGCGACCACCGCACGGCCGACAGAAGCGGCCCCGGCGTCGAGGAGGGCGCGGGCGCATGCGTCGAGCGTCGCCCCGGTGGTCGCCACGTCGTCTACGAGGAGGACCGCACGGCCGCGCACGACGGACGCGTCGCGTGCGCGGAAGGCCCCCGCGACGTTGGTGGCCCGGGCCGCCCGATCGAGCGTGGTTTGCCGGGGCGTCTCCCGCGTTCGCACCAGACCGCGCGGCTCGAAGCGGCCGTCGAGACGGCCCACGACGCGCGCAGCCAGGAGCGCCGATTGGTTGAAGCCGCGCTCTGCCAGTCGGACCGGGTGCAGAGGGACGGGCACGACGAGGGCGCCGCGCCACGCCGCGGCTCGCGGCTCGACCGACCGCCACAGCAGGTCGCCGAGGGGGCGCGCCAGGTCGGGGCGCGACGCGTATTTCATCCGCACGATGGCCGCCGCGACGGCGCCCGCATAAACGAGGGCCGCTGCGGCGCCCGCGGGCGCGGCTTCGGTCGTCGACGCGCACGCGGGACAGAACGCCGCGAGGAGCTTTACCCGCGCGTCGCACGCCGCGCAGCGGGCGGGGGCGAGCGCGTGGAGGACGAGCTCGATAGCCAGCGAAGTGCTCGACGCGAAGTGCCCCATCTTCTTCCTGTCGGCCATGGGGCCGGGCGTGTTGCGCGCGAAGGGCGGAGGAACGCCAACCAGTCGCGGATCTTCGGAGCCGACACCCGCAAGCTCGACCCCGTCGATTCCGCGAAGATCCTGGCGGCTCTCGTGCCCGGCTTCGAAGCCGGCGGCTTGCGGCCCCCGGCGATCGCGCGCACGTCTTCGCTCGCCGACGGGGTCGCGGCCTACGAGGCCGTCGCCACGGGGACGCGCGGCCGCGTCGTCATCGCGCCGTGACGTTCTACGACGCGGAGCCGCCCTTCGGCGGAGCGACGAAGAACCGCATGCCCGGCGCGCGGGCGATGGGCCCCGAAGCCGATTCTTCGAACGCGCCTCGCCCCCGAAAGCGCGCGAGCAGCGCTCGGGCCGTCTCGTCGCCCACGCTCGTCGCCCGGCTTCCCCTCGGCGGCATGAGCGACACGGCGAGCTTCACCGCGTCTCCCGCGTTCGTCGAGAGCAGCACCGTCATCTCCGCCTCGGGTGCGGACACGATGCAGGCCACGTCGTCCGGCTCCCTGGTCGGGCGGATCGACCACCCGGCCGGCAACGGCGAAGGCAGGTGGTTGCGAACGTCGGCGCTCGCCCACGCGCTGGCGTCGTCGTTCGCCTCGACGCGGATGAGCGGGTTCTTGGTGCGCCACGCTCCCCACGTGTCGGGGCTGGCGGCGTGCGCGAGCGCCATGAAGCAGCGCGCGTGCTTGACGTCGCCCACGATCATGTCGTCGTTCTCGATGAACGGGTCCGACGCGCGGAAGCGCCGCAAGATTCTGGCGGCCTGTTTGTCGGTCATGTCCGAGCCGTCGCGTCTCCAGAGCTGGATCATCAGCAGGTGCTGATCGTCTTTGCTCCACAGCATCACCAGGACCATCGTGTCGTGCTCGGCCTCGAGCCAGTAGACGCCGAGGTCTCCGTGGTCGCGCTCCGGCAGCGACCAACCCTCGGGTGGCCGCTTCGGAAGATGGCCGCGCACGTCGACCACCACCGCGGCCCCCGGGCGATTCACGGCCGCCCCCGCTGACGGGAATCGCTTTGCCTCGGCGGGGGGTGGCGCGCGCAGCTGCTCGAGCGACGTGGGCCCTGTGAGCGCGTCGCAATCTTCGCAGTCGACCCGTTCGAGGGCGGGGCACCTGGCGAGAGGGCGGATGCTCCGCAGCGCGGTGCATCGCGCCAGGGTGACGAGACGCAGCTTCGGCAGCCCTGCCAGCGCTTCGACGCTCTCGAACGGACTGTCTGTCAGGACGACGTTCTCGAGCGCCGCCAGACTGGCCAGGGGCGACAGATCGCGCGCCGCGGTGTCGATGACCGCGAGGACCCTCAGAGCCGTGAGCGCGCCGAGGGGCGAGAGATCGGCCACTTGAGGGAGCTCCTCGAGTTGAAGGGTTTCGAGGCGCGTGAGCTTGGCGAGCGGAGCCAGATCCGCGAGCCCGGGCCCCTCGGAGAAGCCCACCTCGAGCGTGCGGAGCGACAGCCCCACTTCGACGCCCGCGAAGCTCGTGAGCGCGGTGAACTTCACGTTCAGCGCTTCGAGGCGAGGCAGATCGCGGAGCGGAGGCCACGAGCGGATGGCCGTGGCCTCGAGGTCGAGGACGCGAAGCTTGGGGAGCTTCAGCGATGAGACGTCGCGCACCGGGCAATGACTGAGGTCGAGCTCCTCGAGGTCGGCGAGCCGCGCCAGCGCGCTCACGTCGGTGAGCGGTTCGCAGCTTCCCAGCGTCAGGGACACGAGCGAAGGGAGCGCCCGGACGAAGTCGGTGGATTCGAGCTTCATGTCGTACAGGCTGAGGCGGCGTAGCCCCGCGAGCTTCCAGATCGGCTCGAGGTCGGGGGCCCCGTGCCGTGCGGAGATGGCAAGGTCGGTCAGCGCCGGCAGCCCTTCGAGCGCCGACAGATCGTCGCAGCCGCTGATCCGGAGCTCTTCGAGCCCGGTCAAAGCGCGAAGCGGCGAGAGGTCGAGCCCCTCTTCGGCGTCGAGGCACAGGCGGCGAAGGCCCGGCATGCGCGCGAGAGGCCAGAGATCGCGCAGCGTGGGAGCGGAGAGCTCGAGGTCTCGAAGCTCGGTCAGACGGGTCAGGGGGGACAGATCGACCAGCAGCGGGGCGCTCGGAATGTTCAGCTTGCGCAACGCCGGCAACGCGCAGAGCGGCGTCAGGTCTCTCAGCGTCTTCGCCGAGTCGACGTAGGCGTCGGCGTACGCCAGGCGCTGGTCGTCGGTGAGCGAGTCGACCTTCGCCCGCAAGCGAAGGTCGTCGGGCGTGAGCCCGGTGGCCGGCGGGGCGGGCATCGTCATCGCGCCGGCCAGCCACGCGCGAAAGCGCTGGCCCTGCGTCGAAGCGAATCGCTCCGGATTCACCGCGCGGCCGAACTCGCTCAGGATCTCGACGACGCGCGCCCGCCCCACGCGTCGTTCGAATCGCTCGGCCGTGCGGAGTTGACTCTCCGCGATCGCTACTTCGACGATGAGGCGCAGCACGTCCGGCTTCAGGAGCGCCGACGGCGCCTCGCGAAGGAGCTCGGCCCAGGTGTCGTAAGAGTCTTCGTAGAAGTGATCGGGCAGCGCGCCAGAGGGTTTGTGCCCCGCCTCGAGCCCGAGAACGTGGTCGATGTAGATCCAACCGAGCCAGTCGAGGAGATGCCTCGCGCCGCGAACGAGTCGGGTCCGATTGATGGGTTCCTTCGGAAGACGCATCGCCCTTCTCGCCGCCGTCGACAGGCGCGTACTCTACCAGCCACGGCCGCGGCCGCGCGGCAAGGGACGGCGTCACCCCAGGTCGCGACGCGCCCACTCCTCGGCCGTGACCGCGAAGATCAGGTGATCTTCCCAGGCGCCGGCGATGCACAAGTAACGATGGGCGAGCCCCTCGCGACGGTAGCCGACCTTGTCGAGCACGCGCTGACTGGCGACGTTGCGGGGCATCACCGCCGCTTGCACGCGGTGGAGGCCTACGGACGTCAACGCGAACGCCGTCGTCGCGCGCACGGCCTCGGTCATCAAGCCTTCGCCCTGGCGCTCCGCGTCGATCCAGTAGCCCAGGTACGCGTTCTGGAACGCGCCGCGGAGGACTCCGCCGAGCGCGAGCCGCCCGAGGATGGTTCTATCGTCGTCGCGGCGGGTGATGAGCAGCACGAACGCCTGCCCGTGCTTCCACTCCTTGCGATGGCGCAGGACCGCACGCGACACCGACGTGAGCGAGGTCACGTCTTCGCCGGGCACCGGGGCGACGCTCCAGGGCTGCAAGTGCGCGGCGTTGTGGCGGAGCGCGCGCCGCATCTCGGGCACGTCGGAGGTGCGCGGCGGGCGCAGAGCCAGCCGCTCGGTGACGATGCGCGTCGAGAGCGACGGCTCGCCGACCAGGCTCGCCGCGCCGGGTGCGTTCGGTACCGGCGGTCCCCTCATCGGCCCCGAGGACTCATAGCAGCTGCACCGGATCCACGTCGATCGAGGAGCGAACGCCGCGCGGCAGGGTCGCCCGCGCCTCGTCGACCGCGGCGAGCACGCCCCGCAGCGCTGGCCGCGCCGAGGCTCGGAGCATCACGCGAAAGCGGAAGCGATTGCGGACGCGCGCGATCGGCGCGGGCGCCGGCCCCTGCACGACCACGTCGCCCGCGCGCGAGGCGTCGCAGCGGCGGGCGACCTCGGCGAGCTGCATGCACGCGTCGCGGGCTTCGGCCTCGTCGACCGCGTCGACCCGGACGAGCGCGGCGCGCGAGAGCGGCGGGAAACCGAGCTCGCGGCGGTCGCCGAGCTCGCGTTCGAGGAAGGCATCGACGTCGTGCCGAGCGGCGAGCGCGACGGCCGGATGCTCGGGGTCCCAGGTCTGGACCAGCACGCGCCCGGGTACGTCGCCGCGCCCCGCGCGCCCCGCCACCTGGACCAGGAGCTGGAACGCACGCTCGCTGGCGCGAAAATCGGGGATGCTGAGGGCCGCGTCCGCGTTGATCACGCCGACCAGGGTCACGTTCGGCAGGTCGTGGCCCTTGGTGACCATCTGGGTTCCGACGAGGATGTCGACCTCGCGCTTCCGGACGCGCTCGAGGATGGCCTCGACCTTGCGCCCGCTGGCGACGTCGCGGTCCAGCCGCGCCACGCGGGCCTCCGGGAAGGCGGCGCTCAGCGTCTCTTCGAGCTTCTCGGTGCCGACGCCCTCGAGCTCGAGGGCATCGGACTGGCACTTGGAGCAGCGTGCCCCCAGCGGCGCTTCGAAGTCGCAGAAGTGGCACCGCACGACCGCGCCCGCGCGCTTGTGGAACGTGAGCGCGACCGCGCATGAGTCGCACGTCGCGAGGTGCCCGCACGCCTGGCAGCGGACGCCGGGCGCGAAGCCGCGTCGATTGAGGAACAAGATGACCTGCTCGCGCGCCTTCAGCGCGTCTTCGATCGCACGGAAGAGCGGCATGCTGATGCGCCGATCGCCCGTCGGTCCCACGCCCGTCCGGCGCAGGTCAATGAGGTCGACGCGCGGCATGGGCCGCGAGCGCGCGCGGTCGGGGAGGCGGAGCTTGATCGCGCGGCCCGTCCGCGTGAGGTGCTCGCTCTCGAGCGAGGGGGTCGCGCTGCCCAGCACGCAGACCCCTCCGGCGCGGTGCGCGCGCCAGATGGCCATGTCGCGCGCGTGGTAGCGCACCCCCTCTTCTTGTTTGAAGCTCGGGTCGTGCTCTTCGTCGACGATGACGAGGCCGAGCTTGTGGACGGGGGCGAAGAGTGCGCTGCGGGCGCCGACGGCCACGTCGACCTCGCCCTCGCGGAGCCGGCGCCACATCGTCAGCCGCTCGCGAGGCGTCAACCCCGAGTGGAGGACGCCGACCTCGTCTCCGAAGCGCGCACGGAACCGCGCGACGAGCTGCGGCGTGAGGGCGATTTCCGGGACGAGCACGATCGACCCGACGCCTCGCTCGCGCGCCGCGGCGATCGTGCGGAGGTAGACCTCGGTCTTGCCGCTGCCGGTCACGCCGTGCACGAGGAACGTCGCGGCGCGCCCTTCGCGGAGCGCGCCCGCGATCGCCTCGATGGCCGCCGACTGCGCCGCGGTCGCATCGTGAGGCGCGTCGCGGACCGCGGGCTCCGAGAAGAACGCCTCCTCGAGCGCGGCGCGCTCCTCGATCGCGACGAGGCCGAGCGCAGCCAGCTTCTTCACCGCGGGCCGCGCGTTGCCCCAGCGCCCTTCGACCTTCGCGAGGGGCTCGGCCCCGACGGCGCGCACGTGCGCCAGGATCGCCGCCTGCTGCCCTCGCAGGGAGCCTGCCTCTTCCACGACCGGCGTCGCGCTCACCCACTGCACGTTTCGTACGCCCACGCCGCGCGCGCGGTCGAACAGGCCGGGCTCCGCGAGCTCGCGCGACGTCTCGCGCTCGATGGGCGGCAGCGCCAGGCGCATCACCTCGCCGATCGGCGCGAAGTAGTACGCGGCGAGATCCCGCAGGAACGCGAGCGAGTCTGCGGGCACGGCCGGCGTCTCTTCGAGGACGCTCGCGAGCGGCTTGGCTCCCCTGGGCGGCTCGCCGTCGCGCACGCCCAGGATCACACCGACGAGTCGCCGCCCTCTGAAGGGGCACACGGCCCGCGCGCCCGCCACCGCCCGGAGCGCCAGGCCCTCGGGCACCGAGTACGTGAACGCGTGCGCGATCGGGACCGGCAGCGCTACTTCGCAGAGGAGCATGTCAGGGCCGCAACGCGCCGCTGAGCACGACGGCCAGGATGGCCGCCGCCAGCACGACGAGCGCCACGACCGCCGTCGCGATCGCCCTCTTCGGGGCAACGGCCAGCGCGGCGCGCTTGCGCCCGGAGGGAGCGCCGGGGCTCGTGAGCGCGACGCCGGCCGCGGGCCCCACCGCCGGGGGCGCCGGCTGCGCTCCCGGCGCGATCGCCTGGGCCACGAGGGG
>OBLW0100000115.1_pt1 | contig 62644 bp, 53 predicted proteins | sample 1520161 | NCBI WGS metagenome assembly OBLW01 (sample SAMEA3539309, study PRJEB22396) | soil metagenome | biome: tundra; feature: field; material: soil | place: USA | collected 2010-05 | depth 0.15 m
CGCAGCTGGCACCCCCGGACGCCGCGGCGGCCATCCCCGCCGCGGCTCGAGCCGCCGACCTCGACGTCGCGCGCATCGGCGCCGCGTCGGCCAGCACGGGAAGCCCCGTCGTCGCCCTGGTCGAGGCCCTGCGGGCCGCGGTGTCGAGCGACGCCGCGGCGACCGTCCATCGCGGGGCGACGAGCCAGGACGTGCTCGACACCGCGATGATGCTCATCGCGAAGCGGGCCGGGGCGATACTCCTGAAAGACCTCGCCGCGGCGGCCGATGCGGCGGCCCTGCTGGTCGAGCGGCACCGCGGCGCGGTCATGGTCGGGCGCACGCTCCTGCAGCAGGCGGTGCCGGTGACCTTCGGTCTCAAGGCCGCCGGATGGCTCACCGCGCTGGACGCCGCGCGCACGCGGCTCGCCGACCTCGTTCGCGCGCGCCTGCCCATCCAGTTCGGTGGAGCCTCGGGCACCCTGGCTTCCCTGGGCGATCGTGGCGTCGACGTGGCGGCGCTGCTGGCCGAGGAGCTCGGCCTCGCGATGCCGGTGGTCCCGTGGCACACGCTTCGTCTGACCGTGTTCGAGCTCGCCAGCGCGCTCGCGGGGGTCTCGCTCGTCCTCGGAAAGACCGCCCGCGACGTGACGCTGCTGGCCCAGTCCGAGGTGGCCGAGGTCAGCGAGGCGGGCGACGCGGCCCGAGGCGGCTCGTCGACCATGCCGCAGAAGCGGAACCCCGTGGCGGCGGTCGCGATCCTCGGCTGCGCCCGGCGTGTCCCCGGGCTGCTCGCCACCCTCGCCGCCGCGGGCGAACAGGAACACGAACGGGCGGCCGGTGCCTGGCACGCCGAGTGGGAACCCTTCGCCGACCTCGTACGGCTCACCGGCTCCGCGGCTGCCTGGAGTCGCGAGCTACTCGAGGGACTAAAGGTGGACCCTGCGCGCATGCGGACGAACCTCGAGGCCGCCGGGGGCATTCCGCTCGCGGAGCATCTGAGCGCGTTGCTCGCTCCGACGATGGGCCCGCCGGCGCTCGATCTCGTCAAGGAGGCGGTCGCGCGGGCCCGGCGGTCGGGTCGACCGCTGCTCGACGCCCTCTTCGATCACCCAGCGACCGCCACGGCGCTCGCAAACGCGAACCTGGATCGAACGAAGGTGACCCGGGCACTGGAACCCGAGAGTTACCTGGGCAGCACGCAGACCTGGATCGATCGAGCGCTCGCGGCGCACGGGGCGTTGCGCGCGCGTGAACGCGTAACGCCATGACCGACGCCATGACCGCGGTCATGAACCACGTCGTGGAGGGTCCCGCGGACGCCCCCGTCCTCGTGCTGGCGGGCTCGCTCGGCACGACGCTGGCGTCGTGGGAGCCGCTCCTGCCGGAGCTCTCGCGGGTCTTTCGAGTCGTCCGCTACGACCATCGCGGTCACGGCGCCTCGAGAGCGCCCCCGGGTCCCTACGCCATGTCGGACCTGGGCGGCGACGTCCTGGCGTTGCTCGACCACCTGGCGATCGACCGCGCGTCGTTCTGCGGGGTCTCGCTCGGCGGAATGGTGGGCATGTGGCTCGCGGTGCACGCGCCCAGCCGCATCGACCGCCTCGCTCTGGTCTGCACGTCGGCCTTCCTCCCCACGCGCGAAGCCTGGCAAGCGCGCGCCGCGACGGTCCGTGCGCAGGGGACGGAGGCCATCGTCGACGTCGTTCTCGCGCGCTGGTTCACGCCGTCGTTCGCGATCCGAGAATCAGGCCTCGTCGGTCGGGTCGCCCTGGCGTTCAAGCGAGTCGACCCGGAAGGGTACGCGGCGTGCTGCGAAGCGATCGGCTCGTGGGACCTTCGCTCGCACCTCGGAGCGATCACGGCGCCCACCCTGGCGATCGCGGGCGGCAAGGACCCCGCGACGCCTCCCGCCCATGCCTACGCGATCGGCGCGGGCATTCCCGGCGCGCGCGTCGCCGTTGTCGAAGACGCGGCGCACCTCGCCGCGATCGAACAGCCTGCCGCGGTCGGGCGGCTCCTGCTCGAACACCTGACGGGCCTCTCGCAGTTCGACCCGAACATCGACACCTACGAGGCGAACCGGGCGCAGAAAGGCTTCGATGGGGACGCCGAGCGGGCGCGCCGCGGCGAGGCGGTTCGTCGGGCCGTGCTGGGCGACGCGCACGTCGATCGAGCGCGCGCCTGGGCCACGGCGTTCTCGGCCCCCTTCCAGGAGCTGGTGAACCGGTTCCCCTGGGGCGACCTCTGGACCCGTCCGGGTTTGTCGCGCGCAGAGCGGAGCATCGTGACCCTGACGGCGCTCGCCGCGCTCCACCACGACCATGAGCTCGCGATGCACGTCGTCGCGGCCCTCCGTAACGGCCTCACGCCGGAGCAGATCCGCGAGGTCCTCCTGCACACCGGCGCCTACGCAGGCATCCCCGTGACGAACCGCGCCCTCGCGGTCGCCGAGGAAGCCCTGACGAAGGCGGGCGCGCTCTCGGTCGGCCCCGGCGAGCTGGGAGCCTCGGAACTCTCGCGGCCCCCGGCCGCAGCAAGGTCAACGCCCATGATCCAGCTCGACACGCCGCGCGTCCACTGGCAGCCCGGGGACGACATCGCCTCGATGGTGAGCCGCCACGCGGAAGAGACTCCCGATCGAATCGCGCTCGTGCAGGGCGAGCGGTCGCAAACGTGGGCCGAGCTCGAACGGAGCGTCGAGCGGGTGGCGGGCGCGCTCGTCGCGTCCGGGTCGCAGCCGGGGGACCGGATCGCGCTGCTCGCGGCAAACTCGCCCGAGTACGTCGAGGTCTTCCTCGGCGCGCTACGCGCAGGGGCCTGCGTCGTGCCGCTTCCCACGATGGCGTCGGCCGAATCGCTCGCGGCCATGCTGGTCGACTCGGCCGCCAGGGCGCTCTTCGTCGACACGGACCATCGCGCCGCAGGCGAGGCGATCGCCGGCGCGGCCGTCACGCTGCGCGTGAACCTCGACGACGAGGCCCCCGCCGTGGCGGGAGGTTTTCGCTCGTACGTCGCCTGGCGCGACGCCGCCACGATGACGACCGCGCGCGCCCGCATCGCGGCCGTCGACGCGTTCGACGTCATCTACAGCTCCGGGACCACTGGCGTGCCCAAGGGCATCGTCCACAGCCACGGCGCGCGCCGCGCCAGCTACGGCGGCGAGCGCGCCCGGTACTTTTCGCGCGAGAGCGTCAACATCGTGGCGACGCCCTTCTACTCGAATACGACCAGCGTGACGTGGCTGCTCACGACCGCGCACGGTGGCACGAACGTGCTCCTCGGGAAGTTCTCCGCTGAGGCGTTCATCGCTGCCGTCGAGAGGCATCGGGCGACCCACGCGATGCTCGTTCCCGTGCAGTACGATCGCATCCTCGCCTCCGAGCGCTTCCGCGGCGCCGATCTCGCGAGCCTGCGCTACCTCTTCTCGACGAGCGCCCCGCTCCGGGCGGAGAGCAAGCGCCGCATTCTCGCCGAGACGAGCGCCGAGCTGATCGAAATCTACGGCCTGACCGAGGGGGGACCCGTGACGGTGCTCGAGGCCCGCGCGCATCCCGACAAGCTCGCGAGCGTGGGGCGCCCTTCGGGCGGGTGCAAGGTGCGCATCGTCGACGAGGCTGGGGGTGACGTGCCGCCGGGGCAGGTCGGCGAGGTGATGGGGCGATCCGCGAACATGATGAGCGGCTACCTCAATCGGCCCGGCGACACCCAGGCCCTCCTCGTTCGTGATCCGTCGGGGGAGCTCTACTTCCGAACGGGCGATCTGGGCCGCTTCGACGAAGACGGGTTCCTCTATTTGCTCGATCGCAAGAAGGACATCATCATTTCGGGCGGCTTCAACGTCTACGCGAGCGATCTCGAGTCGGTGCTCGCGTCGCATCCGGGGGTGGTCGAGGTCGCGGTCATCGGTATTCCGAGCGAACGGTGGGGCGAGACCCCGCTCGGCCTCGTGGTCGCGCGGGCAGGCGCCGAGGTGACCGCGGAGGAGCTCCGCGATTATTGCAACGCGCGCGTGGGCAAGATGCAGCGCGTCTCGGCCGTCGAGTTGCGCCCGGCGCTACCGAAGAACAGCATCGGGAAGGTTCTCAAACGCGAGCTCCGGGGCCCCTATTGGCAAGGCCTGCCCGGCGGCAAGACGACGTGACGCAGCGAGGGCACGGCCTGCGAGCGGCTGCGTCCGCTACGCCCTGGACGGTGATAGACGGCGACTCGGAGTGCCTCGCCACCAATCCCAACGGGACGCCTACAGGAGCCAACGACGAAGGCAACGATCCGTCGTGCAGCGGTCTACTGACCTTCGGCCAGCATTTCTGGAACATCCCGCCCGCGACGCAGTCGTGCGAACTCACGCCCTGAGAGCCGGATGGGTCGAGCTCGCGCGCGCTCCTCGGCTCGCGCTCGAGAGCGAGATTGGCCGCGGAGGCGCAGAGGGCGCAGAGATGAGGGGTGCGGTCGCTTGCGTGACGGGATGCGCGCGGCCTTGGCGTGGAGGCCGGCGCCCGTTCGCGCAACGGGGATCATTTCGGGCTCGGGGCCGGTGCATCCTCCCCAGTGGCGGACCGTATTGTGCGGACGGACGACGCGCCCATGACGCATGGTCTGCGCGCCGATCCCGCCGGCGGACCCAATCGCGAGGCAATCGTTCGGGACAATCCCCCGTCGATCCTCTGCGCCGCGCTCATCAACGCGCGAAACAACGAGCAGGGGGCCGCGGCGCGCTGAGAGGGCCAATGCCGCTCGCTACCCTAGTTTAGTTTAGTCTACAGCGCTGTTCCTCCGGAAGGAAAGTGCTCTACCCTCCGGGCCCTTGGGGTCGTCGGATCATCCCCGCCGCTGGAAGGCTCTCTTCGCCTCCCCGCTGCTCCTCATTGCGCTCGCGACGCGCGTCGCGTCGGCGCAGATGCCCGCGCCTGCCGCCACGGCCGGCGCTGCCGCCGCGACCGGCGCCGCAGCCGCGACCGACGTCACTCCGCCGGCGCCCATCGACGTGGGCTCGGTCGCGTATCCGCCCGATGCGCGAGGGGACGCGACCGTGATGCTCGAAGTCACGATCGACGTCGTGGGTCGCGTGTCGAGCGCGCGCGCGCTCGACGGCGTCGAGCCGTTCACGTCCGCGGCCGTCGAAGCGGCGCTCGCGTGGACCTTCGTGCCGGGGCAGCGCGCGGGAAAGCCCGTCTCGACGCGCGTTCACCTGCTCGTGGAGTTTCACGCGCCAACCCCGGCGCCGCCTCCCGCCGGCGGCCCGCCTGTCACGGGCGGCGCGACCGGCGCGACCCGGCCGAGCCCGGCCGAGCCCACGGCCGTGACGCCCGTCGAAGAAGTGAACGTGCGCGGCAACCGGTCCGAGATCGCGACGACGCGGCTCGGCGGGGTCGAGGTCCGTCAGCTCCCCGGCGCCTTCGGCGACGCGTTCCGCGCCATCGAAGCGCTGCCCGGCGTCACGCCCATGGTGAGCGGATTGCCCTTCTTCTTCGTGCGCGGCGCGCCGCCCGGGGACATTGGTTACTTCATCGACGGCGTTCGCGTCCCGCTCCTCTATCACCTCGCGCTCGGGCCGAGCGTCGTGCACCCGGGGCTCATCGATCACGTCGACTTCTATCCCGGCGGCTATCCGGCGCGCTTCGGGCGCTACGCGGGGGGTATCTTGGCCGGCGAGACGCTGCCCCCGGCCACGAAGGCGCACGGCGAGGCGAACGTGCGCCTCTTCGACGCCGGCGCGCTGGCCGAGGCGCCGTTCGACGAAGGACGGCTGACGGCGCTCGTGGCGGGCCGCTACAGCTACACGGCGGCGCTCGTGCAGCTCTTCGCGAAAGACACCCGCGTCGGATACTGGGACTACCAGACCCGAGTCGCGTATCGACTGACACCAAAAGACCGTATCTCCTTCTTCCTCTTCGGCAGCTTCGACGAGATCGACAACCGCAACCGTCAGAACGTGTTCGACGGCGAAGTCTCCACCCAGACGTTGAGCGACTTCTATCCCATCTTCAAGACGGAGTTTCATCGCCTCGATCTCCGCTACGACCACGACACGGCGCGCGGGCACCTGCGCCTCGCCGCGACGCTCGGCGTCGAAGACTCGCTCGCGGGCTCGAGCCCGACCGACCGCACCGCCGTGATCGCGCACAGCCTCGGCCTCCGCACCGAGGGCGAGGAGCGGCTCAGCGCCGAGCTGAAGCTCCGCTACGGCGCCGACGTCGACCTCTATCACTATTCGATCGACACCGGTCAGAGCACGATGCTCGACGTCCGATCGCTCTACCCCGATCGCAACGACGTGATGGTGGGCGCCTACGCCGACACCATCTGGAAGGCCAGCGACCGCGTCGAGGTCGTGCCCGGGCTCCGCGTCGACGCGTTCACGTCGCGCCTCGCTTCGCCGGCGCCGGAGGGCCCCTCGAACGACAGGACGACCGCGCTCCCGGGAGCGCTCTCGAACGCGACCGCGACCCTCGGCGTCGACCCGAGGGTGGCGACGCGGGTGGCCACGTCGCGCCGCGTGACGTGGGTAACGACGTTCGGCGTGTCGCATCAACCGCCGAGCCTCTTCGTGCCCATTCCCGGTCTGACGCTCGGGCGCCTCAACAGCGGACTCCAGACCTCGCTCCAGGCGAGCCAGGGGTTCGAGTGGGCGCTGCCCCTCGACTTCACGCTGACCACCACCGCGTTCTTGCACGACTACCTCGGCCTCACCGACGCCACGGCGACGTGCCTCGGCAACAGCTCCGATCTCTCGCAGGGCTCGAACGACTGCCTCGCCGAGCGCGTGAGCGGCCGTGCGTTCGGCGTGGAGCTCCTCGCGCGACGCGATCTCACCAAGCGCTTCACGGGCTGGCTCTCGTACACCCTCTCGCGAACGACGCGCGACACCCACGGCCTCATCGGCCCGGCGCCGACGTTCTTCGGCCAGGGCGTTCCGGCGCCCAGCCCGAGCCTTCAGGAGATTCCTTCGGAGTTCGACCGCACCCACGTGCTCAACGTCATCGGCGCGCTCGATCTCGGCAAGGGCTGGCGCGCGGGCGCGCGCGTCGTCTTCTATACCGGCAGGCCGTACTCGCCGCAGGTGGAAGGCGTGCCCATACCGCCCTTCAATTCGCTTCGCCTGCCGGCGTTCTATCGAATCGACGTTCGACTCGAGAAGCGCTGGCGCGCGTTCGGGAACGGCGAGATGGCGTTCGTCCTCGAAGGGATGAACGTGACCCTCCACAAGGAGGCCATCGCCATCACTTGCCAGAACAATGGCTCGCTCGCGCCCTTCAAGCTCGACGCGTGCGCTCCAGAGTACATTGGCCCGGTGAGCGTGCCGAGCATCGGCTTCGAAGGGGCCATCTGAAGAGTCGCCCCCTCGGGTCCGGCTCGTCCGCGCGGGCTCGATCCTCGCTCAATCCTCCAGAAAGGTCCGCTTGTCGAAGACGCGATGCAGCGCCGTCCTGGCCGCGAAGTAGCCGCACATGCCGTGAACGCCGCCGCCGGGCGGCGTGGAGCTCGAGCAGAGATAGACGTCTCGCGCGGGCGTGGCGTAGGGGTTCGCGCGCGCCACGGGCCGCGCGAAGAGCTGCCGGACGTCGCACGATCCACCCGCGATGTCGCCCCCGACGTTGTTCGGATTGTAGGCCGTGTACTGGGCGGGCGACATGGTGTGGCGAGCGACGATGCAGTCGCGGAAGCCGGGGGCGAACCGCTCGACCTGAGCTTCGATGGCCGCGGTCCGATCGACCGTCGAGCCCCACGGGACGTGGCAGTAGGCCCACCCGGTGTGCGCCCCCGGCGGGGCGCGCGACGCGTCGGCGACGCTCTGCTGGGCGAGGAGCACGAACGGTCTCGGATGGTGCTCGCCGCGCCCGACCGCCGCCTCGCTCGCCTCGAGCTCTTCGAGCGTGCCGCCGACGTGAACCGTGCCGGCGCGGCGCACGCCGTCGTTCGCCCACGGGATGGGACCGCGGAGAGCCCAGTCGACCTTGAAGACACCGTGCGCGTGGCGGTACCGGGCGAGGCCCGCGAGGTACGAGGCGGGCAACCGGTCCACGGCGATCCGCGCCAGCGCGTGCGGAAAGACGTCGAAGAGATAGGCCTTCGCCACGGGGAGATCTCGCATCGAGGCGACCGTTCGACGGATGACGATCTCGCCCCCGAGGGCCGTGAAATACGAGGCCATCGCGTCGGCGATGCGCTGCGATCCGCCCCGCGCGCAGGGCCAGCCGACGGCGTGTCCGGCGACGCCGAGCATCAAGCTGAACGCGGCGGTGAACGGGGCCTCGAGGGGAAGAAACGAGTGGGCGCCGCACCCGGCGACGAGAGCGCGCGCGGGCGCGTCGTTGAATCGAGCTCGGGCCCACGCGCTGGTCGAGCGCATGCCCTGGAGGCCAAACCGGGCCAGAAGGACCGGGTGGCCCGGGAACCGAAGGGGCGCGAGCGCGTCGGCGTAGAGCGCCAGGGCATCACGGACGAACGGCGCGAAGGCTCTCTCGTAGGCCGGCCCGTCGCTCTCCAGGGTCCGCCCGGTATCGGTGAACGAACGCTCGAGGAGCGCGGCGCGCCCCTCGTCGAGGGGATGCGCGAGGGGCACTTCGGGAAAGGCCCAGGCGAGGCCATGGTCGGCGAGGGGCAGCCTCTGGAAGAAGGGCGAGACGAGCGCCAGCGGATGGATGGCGGAGCACACGTCGTGCACGAAGCCCGGCAACGTGAGCTCCGCGGAGCGCGCTCCGCCTCCCACGGTGGGAGCGCCCTCGACGAGCAGAACCGACAGTCCGGCGCGCGCGCAGGTGATCGCCGCAGCGAGGCCGTTCGGGCCGGCGCCGACGACCACGACGTCGCGCGGCCCGCCCATTTCTACGAGGGCCGGCGCGCGATGAGCAGCGCCGCTCGCGGCGGCACCATTTGCCCGTTCACCGGCCAGTGGCTCGAGAGCAGCACGTCTCCGGCAGCGTAGTCGAAGGGCGCGGCTGAATCCCCGGAATTGAAGACGAGCCAGCGCTCCTCGGAATCGCGCCACCGGCGCGCGATCAGGAGCGGACCCCGGGCTTCGCATGCGAGGTGTTCGCGCGATGGCACGGAGAGCACCGGGTCGCTCCGGCGGAGGCCGATCATGCGCTTGTAGATGGCGAGCACTCGAGCGTGGGCCGGCTGCTCGCGCTCGGACCACACCAGGCGCGACCGCTCGAAGGTCGACGCCGCCTGGGGGTCGGGAATCTGCGGGCGCGGCGCCTCGTTCGAATGGGGATTCGAGAACTCCTGAAAGTGGGCGAACTCTTCGCGTCGTCCGGCGGTGATCGCCTCGCCGAGCGTGGCTTCGTGGTCGGTGAAGTAGAGAAACGGCGTCGACGCGGCCCACTCGTCGCCCATGAAGAGGAGCGGCACCATCGGGAGAAAGAGAAGGAGCATCGACGCCGCGCCGAAGACGTCGATGCCGGCTTCGTGCGAGAGGCGCGTGCCGAGCGCGCGGTTGCCGATCTGGTCGTGATTCTGGATGCAGTACACGAGGCTCGAGGCGGGCAGCGCCCCCGCGGGGCGGCCCCGCGGCTTCTTCGTCAGGGGCGAGAGTTGGCCCTCGTAGAGCCAGCCGCGCGTGATCGTCCGCGCCAGCTCTGCGGCGTCGGGCCGATAGTTGGCGTAGTACCCGTCGCGCTCGTTCGTCAGGAGCACGTGGACGCCGTGGTGAAAGTCGTCGGCCCACACGGCGTCGAGCTCGTGGTCCGTCACGAGCGCGGGATCGTTGCGCTCGTCTTCGGCGATGAGCACGCGCGGAGGCACGAGGCCGCGCGCCAGGGTCGAGAGCTCGAGGAGGATGTGCCGCGCCGAGTCGTCGTGGATGGCGTGCGTCGCGTCGAGGCGAGCGCCGTCGAAGCCGTAGTCTTCGAGCCAGCTGCGCACGACCTCGAGGGCGAGCGCGCGCATATGGGGCTCGGCGTAGTCGGGCGCCTCGCCCCACGCGGTCCCGTGGCGCGACGTGAAGTACGCCGGCGCGTACGCGGTCAGGTAATTGCCGGCCGGCCCGAAGTGGTTCAAGACCACGTCGACGAGCACGGCGATGCCCCGCGCGTGGCACGCCTCGACGAAGGCCCGCGCGTCATCGGGCTCGCCGTACCCCGTGAAGGGCGCGAGGAGCGCGGCGCCGTCGTAGCCCCACCCGCGCGCCCCGTCGAAGGCGGCGATCGGCATCACTTCGATCGCGTTCACCCCGAGCTCCGAGACCCGATCGAGCTTCTCGAGGGCGGCTCGCCACGTTCCCTCGGGCGTGAACGTGCCCAGGTGCAATTCGTAGATGACCCAGCTCGAGAGCGGGGCCGCGGCGAACGGTGCGCGCGGCGGCGGCGCCGGTTCCACGCGCGCCGGTCCGTGCACGCCGTGCGGCAGGAAGCGCGCGTAGGGATCAGGGACCTCCCGGTCGTCGAGCACGAACATGTAGAGTGCACCCGGCCCGACGCCGCGCACGACCGCGTCGAACAGGCCCTCGCCCCGGGCCGCCAGCGGGACGGTGCGAAGGAGCTCGCCGGGGGCGGCATAGAGCCTCACGCCGGCGGTCGTGGCGGTGGTCGACCACAGCGCGAACTTCACGGCGGAGTCGATCGCGACCGCCCCGAGCCGCGCATCTTCGCGCGCGTGAGCGTGAGATGGAGGCACGGCCGACGGGGCGCGGCCGGCGGCCGGCGGGGGAGACACGCTGGCCGCAACTGCAACGCGTGTACCGTGCCGAAGCGTGACGGGCGCGTAGCGCTCGGGAGCGCGAGCCTTTTCCCCCGGCTCCCCCTGGCTTGCCCTGCTGGCCCTGGCTCGCGCTTGCCCTCGCTTGGCGTGCACCGGCGCGGGATGAGCTCTGGCGCTGCAGTTGCATGGCCCGGCTCGCATGCGCGCTCCGGGCCTCCAGTCCCTCCCGCTTCGGCCGGCGACATCCGTGGAACTCCAGCGCGCGCTCGACGCCTTCAACAAGTGGCGATTCGGCTACGGCCTGTCGCCGCGCGACGACGACGGGGACGACCGCAACGAGGTCGAAAACCGAAACCGCGAGCTACGTTACGTGGAAGGCGAGCGCGCCCGGGTGGGCCACCGGGCATGCGAGTCACCGGACGACCCGGACGCCTTCGTCGCCTGGTTCGACGCGCTCGAAACGAGCGGTCCGGGGCAGCACGACCCGCTCTTCGACTGGCTCGAGAAGGCCGCCTCGCTCGATCAGCTGACGTGGGTACTGAGGCAAGAGATCGCAGGCGAGGCAGGTTTCGACGATCTCGCCACGCTCGCGCAAGTGAAGGGGCCCGGCCGCCCGCGCCTCTCACTCGCCGGAAACATCATGGAAATGGCGGGTGGCGGGACAACGACCCGGTCGGGCGGCGCGATGCTTTCGCAGCTCGCAGCTGGCCTCGGCGTCGCGCTGCCCGCGCCTGCCGAGATCGTCCCCGAAGCGCTCGCGCAGGCGAACCTCCTGTCCGCCCTGGCGGCCCACCGCCGCTACGCGTACCCGTCGATCGGCGCGCTCGGGGTGATCGAGCTGACGGCGCCAGGACGCGTCGCCAAGTTCTGCGCGGGACTCGAGCGGCTCGGGCAGGGGACGCTGGAGGAAATCGTCAGCAAGCTTACGATCGACCTCCGCCCCGGCCCGCCGCATCCTGCAACGGATCGCGCGACGCGCCCCGAGGCCTGGAACCGCGACGTCCTTCGCGCGCTCGTCGCCGCCGATCCTCGGGTAGCGCGCCCGCTCGCCGAAGGGGCGCTCATGCGCCTCGAGGCCGGCGCGCGATGCTTCGATCGTTATCGCTGGGACCTCTGGGGCGCGACGGTCTGACCCCATCCGAGGGCGCGCGCGAGGAGGTGCACTCGCACCTCGACCCCCACGTCGCTCAGCTGCGGGGAGACCGGATCGTTGTCGCGCACGCGCGCCTCGGCGTGACGGATCAGAGGCTGCGCGACGAAGCGCTCGTCGTAGCCGGCGTGCGGCGCGCGTTCGCGCAAGAGCGCGAGGGTGACCAGGAAGTTCTCGATGGCGGTTCGCTTCAGCGCCGGGCCCAGCGACAGGTACCGCGCCTCACCGGCGCGGAGAACCCACGGCGCGCCGTCGCCGCGCGCGAAGACGAACAGGGCCTGCTCGACGGTACGCTCGGCCCGCGTGTGAGTGACCTCTACGATCACGCCCCTCCCGTGCATCGAGGGGAGCTCCTTCTCGCGCGTCGTGCGCCAGATTGACGTCTCGGCGGCGACGCGGACGATGGCCCCGATCGCCTCGTACGCCAGCGTGGGCCCCAGCGTATCCGCGCGCAGAGCGGTCGCGTCGAGCGCGACGCGGTGGATGGGCACCATGCGCTCGATGGGCACGACGTCGGCCAGGTCGACGGCGACCGCCACGAGCCCGACGGACGCCAGAGCGCGCGCCGCCGCGTCGGCCCGCTCGCGCGAGGGCGTGCGAAAGAGCACGCTCGGCAGCGTGGCCGACAGGGCCAGGCGCACATCGAGCGCCGTCACGCCCGCGCCGAGCGCGCGCGCCAGCGCCTCGGGGTCCGCGGGCGCGCCGGGAGGCGCTTCGACGATCGCGACGACGTGCACGGGCCTCGGCCCATCTTAGCCGCATGGGGCCCGACCGCGCAGCGTCATGCTCGAGAGCGGGCCCGGACGAGCGGCGTGTCGACGAGGTGCTCGCTCACGAACCAAACCTGCCTCTCGTTCGTGCGAATCACGTCGCTGACGAGCAGATCGTTGGTCCCGTCGTCTCCAAGCTCGGTCGCGCGCCGGGCCAGCGTCCGCGCCGCAATGAGGATGTGCTCGTGCGCTTCCAGGAGGCGAGAGAGCTGCACCGGCACCTCCTCGCGCCCTGGAGGCGGCAGCTCGATCTTCGTCATCTCGGCGACGTGCCCCGCCATCGCGAAGGCGACGCCACCGAGCATCTGGACCCGCTCGGCCAGCGCGTCGACGAGCTCGGTCTGCTCGTCGGCGTGCTTGTCGAAGAGGAGGTGCAGCGAAGGAGAGCAGGGCGCTGTTGTCGCGGAAGAGCTCCCGCAGCGCCGAGCCCTGGTAGTCCTCGGACGGGCGAATCTCGTGGATGATGAGCCTGCAGATGCCTGGCGCGTCGACGAACTCGCGCATGTGGCGGCATGATGAGCGAGCTCGTTGTCGGGTGCCTCCTGCTCGAGGGCGCCGCGATCGCTGTTCAGCTAGAGCGAGCGGAGGCCAAGCCGAACGAGATGGCCAAGAGCTCAAACCACTCTAGGACCTCTCTCCAGGCCGTTCAGCTAGAGCGAGCGGAGGCTAAGCCGAACGGGCCCCTATCGGCGCTCGCCGCGCGGAAACGCACTTCCTGTGCGTTGAGCACGGCGAGCGTCGAGACGGACCCGTTCCGCGACGCCTCCGCTCGCTCTAGAGCCAGCCGTTGGCGCGGTACCAGGCCACCGAGCGCTCGATCCCCTCCAGCCAGGGGACCTTGGGCTCCCAGCCCAGATCTTTGCGCGTAGCCTCGGACGAGCAGATCCAGTGCTGGAGGAGCATGTTGGCCTTGTCGCGCGTGAGCATGACGGCGCGGTTGGTGATGCGGCCGAACACTTCGATGCCCCGCGCCACGGTCATGAGCACCGGAACGGGGAGGCTCGCGCGGAAGCGCGCTTTCCGCCCCAGGGCGCGCTCGGCGTCGGCGAAGAGCCTGTTCTGATCGATGGCTCCGCACCCGTCGTCGACGAAGTAGACGCTCCCGCTCGGCACGTCGGAGTCGATCGCGCGGAGGCACGCCTCGGCGCAGTCGGTTGCATAGATCCAGACGCCCTTGGCTTCGCCGCCGCCGACCAGGGGCAGGACGCCGCGCTGGATGGTCTTGAAGACCTCGAGGATCTCGCCGTCGCGCGGGCCGTAGATCGCGCCCGGCCGCAAGATGACGACGGGCAGCTCGTCTTTGGCGGAGAGCACGACCTTCTCGGCGGCGAGCTTGCTGCGGCCGTACGCGGTAACGGGGTTCTCCTGGTCGGGATGCACGGGCAGCCCGTCGGCCGAGGGGCCACACGCCTCGAGGCTCGAGACGAAGACGAAGCGCTTCACGGTGCTCGCGCGGCCGCGCGAGCCGCTCCGCGCCGCCTGCACGAGGTTCGACGTGCCGCCGACGTTGACGGCGAAGAACTCGTCGGTGCTGCGGGCCTTCGTGAGGCCCGCGGCATGGACGATCGCGTCGACCCCGTCGACCGCTTCCCGCACGCGCTCGACGTCCTCGACGCCGCCCTCGAAGAGCTCGACGTTCGCGAGCTTCTCGAGGTGCTTCTTGTTCGACGTCTTGCGCACGAGCGCTCGTACGCTGTCGCCGCGCGCCGAGAGAAGCTCGGCGACGTGGCCGCCGAGAAAGCCGCTTGCGCCCGTGACGAGGACCTTCATGTCGAGGGTGCGCCGTTCGTGAGGGGTTTCTCGTAAACGCGGTACGTCTTGTACTTCTTCGCGCCCATGAGTTGGATGCCCGCGTTGACGCGACCGTTGTCTTCGAGCGTCCAGCCGAGCTCGCCCTCGCGGATGCCGATCTTGCGGCCGCCCTCGTTCATCTCGGCATACATGAACGCGCTGACGCCCGCGTACTTGCGGTTGTGGCGCCACTTCTTGCGGATGCCGAGGACGATGAGACGCGCGGTCGTGGGCCCGCGAACCTTCAGGCGCCAGAGGAGCTTGGGGAGGCCGGACGGAAAGAGCTTTCCGTCGAGGTCTCCGATCAACTCGTTCAGGTTCGGCAGCGCGACAGCCACCGCAGCCGGTTCGCCGTCGATCGAGACGATACGCGTGATCTCGGGCATGAGGAGCAGGCGAAAGTCGGCCGCCATCTTCGCGAGCTCCCGCTGCGTGATTGGCAGAAATCCCCAGTTGTCGCTCCAGGCGTCTTTGTAGATGTCGACGAAGAGCTCCACGTCGGAGGCGATGTTCTTGAGCGAGATCTCTCGCGACGTGACCTCGGGCATCGCCGCGATCTCGGCGTGCGCCTTCTTCACGCGCGCGTTCGGTTCGCCGACCTTGTACTTCCAGGCGAAGAAGTCCTTCGTCTTCGCGTAGCCGGCCTTCTCGATGAGACCGCCCTGGTACGCTCGGTGGTGCGGCATCATGAGGTAGGGGGGCGTGTCGAACCCTTCGACGAGGCAGCCCGTCTCTTCGTTGATGTTGAGCGAGAACGGCCCGCGCGCGTGCTTCATCCCCTTGCCGCGAAGCCAGCTCTCGGCCCGCCCGAGGAGCTCACGCGCGACCTCTTCGTCGTCGATCGTGTCGAGGAAGCCGAAGAACCCGGTCGCGTCGTTGAAGCGGTCCAGGTGAACCCGGTCGATCTGGGCCGTCACGCGGCCGACGCACTGCCGATTCCGGTATGCGCAGAAGATGGCGCCCTCACCGTGGTCGAAGAACGGATTCTTCTTCGGGTTCAGGCGCTCTTTGAGCTCCAGGTCGAGCGGGCGCACGTAGTTCGGGTCGCCGCGATAAATGTCGTCGACGACGTTCAAGAAGTCGTTGACGCGCCCCCCCATCGGAGTCTGCCGGATGTCCACCATGGCCGGGAGAGCGGTACCACGCCCCGGTTCTTTGGGGGAGCGGCTCGCGCTCGAGTTTACTTCTTCAAGGCGGCGTAAAAGTACGAGTCGGCTCGTTTGACCCGGAGGAGCAGCGAGCCGCCCTTTGCGAACTCGGCGACCTGGGCCGAGTTCGGATCGGGGGTCCCGTTGGCTTCGATGATCACGTCGCCGATGCGCAGCCCCGAGCGATCGGCCGTGGAGCCGGGGGCCACCTGCGTGAGGACCGGGAGCGGCTTCGCCGGGAGTCCCATCTGGACGGCTTGATCGGGCGAGAGGTCGCGGACGATGAGGCCCATGCCCTTCTGGGGTACGGCCGCCTGCTGCGCGGGCGTGGCTTCGACCGCGGCTTCGGGCCGCTCGGAGAGCGTGACGCTCGCTCCGTAGTGCTGGCCCCCGCGGATGATCTCGAGTGCGATCGACTGCCCGACCTCGCGCGCGATCGTCTCGCGAATGAGATCGTGCGCCTCTTTGAGGGGGTGACCGGCCACGACGGCAATGACGTCGCCCGCGCGCAGGTTCGCCTTGAAGGCCGGGCCGTCGGCGGCCACGTTGTTCACGAGCGCGCCCGAGCCAGGCGTGAGCTTGAGCGCCGCGGCGATCTCGGGACTCAGGTCCTGCACCGACACCCCGAGCCACGCCCGCGAGACGTGCCCGGTCTTCAAGAGCTGGCCCGCGACGCGCTGCGCCAGGTTGCTCGGGACCGCGAAGCCGATGCCCTGGCCGCGGCCGACGATCATGGTGTTCACGCCGAGCACGTCGCCCTGCAGATTGCAGAGCGGACCGCCCGAGTTGCCCGGGTTGATGCTGGCATCGGTCTGGAGGTAGTCCTCGATCGCGTTCATGCCGAGGCCGCCGCGGCCCTTGGCCGATAGAACGCCGGCCGTCACCGTGTAGCCCAGGCCGAAGGGCGACCCGATCGCAACGACCCACTCGCCGACGCGCGCCGCGTCGGAGTCGGCGAACTTCGCAGGTGTGAGGCCCGTGGCCTCGATCTTCACAACCGCCAGGTCGGTGGCCGGGTCGCGGCCGACGAGCTTCGCCGGCAGATAGCGCCCGTCACGCAGGCGCACGTTGATCGTCAGCGCCTCTTCGACGACGTGGTTGTTCGTGAGAATGGCCCCGTCGGCCGTGAAGACCACCCCCGAGCCCATGCCTCGCGCGATGGGCTCGTCGCGCCCGGCGTGACCGAGGAAGTGCGAGAGCAGGTCGGCCTTCTCGTCGCGTGCGGTCACGTCGATCTGGACGACGCTGGGGCTCGCCCGCTCGGCGACCGCCACGAAGCCCTCGGACAGGCGCCTGGCCTCGGCGGTCGACGCCTGCACCTGGGCGGGCGTGGGAATCGGCGGCTCGGGGGGGGCTTTTGGCGGTGGCGGCGAAGGCGTGACCGGCGCCGCGGGGGCCGCGGCCTGCGCGAAGGCAGGCGAAGCGAGCGGGCCGAGCGCGCTGCCGAACGCGAGGGTGAAGGCGCCGAGAGAGACGAACGTGATCCGGACGGCGGCGGCACGAGCGGCACGAGGCAATTGACTCATGCCGCGAAGCCTAATCGTGTGGCTAGGGCGGGCAAGGAACCGGCACTTCTCGGATCACGACGCGCGACCAGGGCGTCGCGCCCAGCGAGAGCGCCGCGTCGTAAAGGGCCGAGGCCGGCGCCGAGAGATCCGTCAGTTCGACGCGCGCGGCCCCACGCGCGACGGCAAAACGGCAGCCGGCCCTGACGAGAGGACCGACGAGCGCGGCCGTGGGGCAAGCCGGGTCCAGGGCGAAGCGCCCCACCAGCGCCCGCCGCACCGGAACGAACGGCGGCTCGAGGGTCTGCACGATGACGCTCGCAGCCCCGCGGACAGCGCCGGTCTTGTCGACGACGACGAGGGTGCCCGAGTCGCCTTGCTCGCGAGCCTCGGCCGCCAGATGAGCGCCGATGACGGCCAGGAGCGTCGTGTCGAGCGCGCGCGGCGGGTCGAACCGAACGTCGCCCCGCTCGCGCCGGCGCGCCGAGAGCACGGTCTCGAGGCGCGCTACAGCGGCCGCGTCGGCCGCGAGGGCGGCGCGCGCGACGTACGATCCGGTGCGCGCCTGCGCTCCAGCGTTCGGGTCGAGGCGAACGCTCCACGCGACAGGCGCGAAGCCGGTTCGGGCGTAAAAGGCGTGCGCCGGATTCGGCTCGAGCACCTCCGCGGCGAGCACGCAGCGGACGCCCGGCGCGGAGGACCGGGCGGCCTGCGCCAGGGTGTCGAGGAGCGCGCGCCCGAGGCCGGACCCGCGCGCGCGGGCTCCAACGATGAGGGAGCGCACTTCGCACGTGAGGGGCGCGGCCGCTCCGAGGCCGTGCCGTTCGAGCCAGCCCTCGACCTGTCCGCATGGAACGCCGCCGCGCTCGGCGACGAGGTGGACGTGGCTGCCGAGCAACGGGCGGCCGCCGCGGACGCGGGCGTCGTCGTCGAGGCGGACCGCGAGCTGGGCATAAACGGCCTCGTCGCTCGAGCCGGCGTAGCCGCCCCAGTCCTGGTGGGCGTCCCAGAGCTCGTGCCAGAGCGCGGCGATGGCGAACCCCTCGCCGGGAATCGCAGCGCGCACGCGCGCGGCCATCGGGCGCGTCAGGGCGGCCATCGGTCGGCCTCTCCGTCCGGCAAGTCGACCTCGACGCGCTCGAGAACGAGACCATGCGCGGGCGCCGTCGTGCCCGCACGGCGACGGTCGCGCGACTCGAGCGCGCGACCCACGGCCCCCGGTTCGAGGCGGCCGCGACCGACGTCGATCATCGTGCCGACGAGGATGCGGACCATGTTGTAGAGGAACGCGTTGCCCTCGACGATCACCGACACGAGCCGCGAGTTCGCGTCGTGCTCGACGTCGATCCGCGACAGCGTGCGCACGGTATAGTCCCGTTCGTCGCCCGACGAGCGAAAGGCGACGAAGTCGTGGGTGCCCTTCGCGTCCTCGGCCTCGCGAGCCATCGCCGCGACGTCGACTTCGGAGACGCGCCACGCGCGCGTCCGCCAGATCGGATCGCGAACGGCGTCGACCAGCACGCGATAGCGATAGCGCTTGCCCCGGGCCGCGAAGCGCGGCGAGTACCCGACGGCGACCGGGCGGGAAGCGCGGACGGCCACGTCGTCAGGCAAGTGCTGGTTCAGGCCGAGCACCCAGCCGCGCGGGGGGATCGCGCGGCTCGTGTCGAAGGCGACGAGCTGTCCCTCGGCATGCACGCCGGCGTCGGTGCGGCTCGCGCCACGCAGCGAGCGAACGCGGGGATCGAGGGCGGTCACGGCTCCGAGCAGCGTTTCTTCGACGGCGCGGGCGTTCTTCTGCGCGGCCCAGCCGTGATACGCGGTGCCGTCATAAGCCACCTCGAGTAGCACGCCATGTCGAAGGACGCCGGCCGCGCCGGCGCCCGTCCCGGGGTCGCCCGGCTGCGCGGCGACGCGGTCGTTCACACCGTGGCGCGCGCTGTCGCTGATGCCGTCGCGGGTGGTCTCAGCCGGCTTCTCCGGCGTCGGCGATGGCGTCGGAGGGTCCGTCGGTCGGTGCATCGGAGTGACCTGCGTCTACAACGTCTTCGCTCGCGTCGCCGGGCCCAACGGTCATGGCGTCCGGTTCGGGTTCGCTGGCCTCGACAGGGCCGTCGTCTGTCGGCGTCGTCGCGTCTGGCGGCACGACCACCGATCCGTCCCTGGCCGCGGCCTCGGCGGGGGCGTCGGCGGCCGCTTCGACGATTGGCGTGTAGGGAGTGGCGAGCAGCGGCGGCGTGGACGCGCAGAGAAGCTGGGCGCACACGCCGGAGATGCAGTCCTGGTCCTTCAAGCAGGCGCCGCCGATCGCGCTGCGCTGCTCTGTACACGCGCTCGCGAGCGCAAGCCCTACCAACGCCGGGGCGATCAACGCGACGATCCGGGGGACGGCGCGCGCGCGCCCGTCCGTATTACGCACCATACTTCCAAGGTATCACCCTCGGGGGATACGGTCTTTTATTCCGGCGCGCCGTCGGGCCTTGCGTCGGCGTCGGCGTCGGGGCTCGCGACCGCATCGAGGCTCGCGCTCGCGTTGGCATCGGCGCTTCCGCCGCTCGCGTCGGCGCTGCCGTCTTCGTCGGCCCCCGAGGCATCGGCCGCGTCACCTCCGCTCGCGTCATCTCCGTTCGCGCCGTCTTTGCCCGCCTCTGTGGCCTCGACGACCACCTGGCACTGCGCGTCGGCACAGTCGGGGGTGGTTCCGTCGGTGCAAGCCGTGGCCGCGAAAACGAGGGCGAAAACGAGGGCGAAAACGAGGGCGAAAACGAGGGCGAGGGCGCCCAACGAGGCCAGCGCGGGTGCCAGGAGAGGCGCGAGGAGAGGAACGAAAGCCGCGCGGTTCGACGGCCGCGCCGGCATCACTGCCCCTGCGGAACGAACGAGAGGGGGACGGCCAGCTCGACGCAGCCACCCTTGGGCTGCGGATACGACTGGTTCGCGCGGAAGATGTTGGCAGCGCAATTGGCGACGCCGGGCGAGCCCATGTCGTTCGACGTGACGTTGGCCGCGCAGAGATTGCCCCCGGAGCCGACGCGGACCGTGATTTGCACGCGGCCTTTGAGCTGTGAGTCGAGCGCGAGGGCCTGGTTATAGCAGCGGCGCGTCTGTGCCCCGCGGATCTGCAGGGCCTGCTCGAGCTCGTTCGTCAGCGTACCGTTGCACTTGCCGTCGCACCCGCCGTTGGCAGGCATGTAGACCAGCTTCGGCGGCGGCCCGGCCTCGGGCTTCTGTTCGACCGGGGGCGGGAGCGGGATGTCGTCGAGCTTCGAGTTGGTCGACGCGGTGGCCGTCTCGGTCGCCGTGACCGACGGCATGGGGGTCGCCACATCGCCGTGGCTCGAGCAGCTGCGCCACGCGAAAAGCGCGCCGGCCGCGCCCACCATGAGGAGTGCGACAAGCGCATACTTCGCGTTGCCCGAATCGGGAACGCCCGCGGGGCGATTGGACGGAGGGCTCGAAGAGGGGGAACTCATTCTGAGATGGCCTGCGCTCTCTTACTGGCGAAGCGGGCCGAGTATAGCGGGTTTGTAGAATGTAAGGGCAGTGTCGCCATAGCGACGCGTATCAAGCCGGAGCAGTCCGTCGACGTCGAGCGGAATCGTCCGAGACGAGTGCTCGAGGACCACGCGGCCCTCGGGGGCGATGCCATTTTCGCGAGCCAGCTCCGACAGGGCGGCGACCGGCTGACCGCCTTGGCCGGCGTCGAGAAGGACCCACGGCGGGTCTGCGAAAACGAGGTCGAAGGCCTGCGGCTCTTCGCGCTGGCCGTGGAGCGGCTCGTGGCCGCGGCGCACGAGCCGGCGGGCGGCCTGGGACACATCGCCGGCGATGACTCGCGCGCGGTCGTCGAGCTTCAGCGCCGCGATATTCGCCCGGAGGGCCACCAGGGCCTCGCGCGAAGACTCGACCAGAACGGCGCTCGCGGCTCCGCGCGACAGGGCCTCGAGGGCGAGCGCTCCAGTGCCGGCATAGAGATCGAGGACGCGGGCGCCCTCGACGCCTCCCGTCGAGGTCAAGATGCCGAAGAGCGCCTCGCGGACCCTGTCCGTGGTGGGCCGGGTGGCGCGCCCGCTGGGCGCGCGAAGAGACCTCGAGCGGTACGTGCCCCCGGTGATACGCATCGCGCCGCAGACTACATGTCGCGTACGCAAATCGCAGGGTCGAAGGCCCGCGCAGGACATTGCGTCTTTGCGGGGAGGCGCGCTCAGGCGTTATTCTAGCGGTATGGTTCGCGTCTTCGCGCTCGCGCTCCTGGCCCTCGCGGCAAGCTTCGTGGTTCGGTCGAAGCCGGCCTGGGCGGAGCCTGCGAACGGCAAGGCCACGCCCGTCTACGTTCTCTCGGTGTGGACGAACGACGTCGACGATCAGGCCGACGCGCTGACGCAAGCGCTGCGGTCGCGCGTACGCCTGGCGCCGGGCTGGTCGCTGACGGAGTCGAACCAGTCGTTCGAGACGCTCTCGATCGCGCTCCGCTGTCCACCGACGCCCAACCAGGCGTGCCTCGACCGAATCGCCGATCAGATCCATGCGGACCACTACATCTGGGGCACGATGTCGAAGGAGCGTCCCGGCGAAGTGACCGCCGAGCTCCGTCTGTGGACGCGCGGCAAGCCCCAGATCGAAGCGAACGAGTCCTATAACGAGAACCTGAAGGACCCGAGCGACGACGCGCTTCGCGCGGTGGCGGGCCGGCTGATCGCGAAGCTCACGAGCAACGGGATCACGGGCACGCTCCTCGTACACGCGGGGAACGCGAATGGCTCGGTGCTGATCGACGGCGCGGCGAAGGGTCGGCTCAAAGATGGCATCGCGCGGCTCTCGGTCCCCGAGGGGTCGCACACGGTGCTCCTTCGCGTCGACGGGTTCACCGCGCCGTCGCAGACGATCTCGCTCACCGACGGCGGCGACGCAGACGTGAGCTTCGCGCTCTCGCCGGCCGTGGAGGCGCCGGTCGCGGAGGCCGCGCCCGAGCAGCCGCCAGGGCCGGGCAAGCCCTTTCCCACCCGCAAGGTGATCGGCTACACGGTCGTCGTCATCGGAGCAGGCTTTCTCGTCGCCAGCGGGATCGAGGGCGCCGGCTGGCTCTCGGACAAGAGCGACAGCGACCAGGACCGAAGCAGCGTCCCGACCACGGTGACCGACGTGTGCGCGACCCCCGTCAACGCGGCCGCCGCGGATGCCTGTCAGAAGAGCAAAGACGCGTCGAGCGCGGCCACGCTCGGTTGGGTCTTCGCAGGGATCGGCGCGGTCCTTGCGGGTACCGGCATCTTTCTCGTGGTCGGTGACCACAGCGGAGAGGCGTCGACCGAGACCGCCGCCGCGCCCACCAAGCCCAAGTTCGATCTCCTCCCCTCGCTCGGAGCCCACGCCGGAAGCCTCGACGTCCGGATGACGTTCTAGCGCTCGCCCGCGGCGCTCGAGCGAGATTGGCCGCAGAGGCGCAGAGACGCTGAGAACAAGAGGGGCGAAGAGCTCCAACCTGCAAGGTCGATGAAGCCTTGGGGACCTGAGCCCGTACCGGTCGGCGGGTCACCCCTCTTCGGCCGCTTATCTTTGCTATGCGCTCTCTGCGCCTCTGCGGCCAATCTCCTGCTAGTGGCTGCGTCTTCACCTTGAAGGGGTGGTCCTCCATGAACTGCCAGACCCATGGGAGGATCTGCGGCGGACCGCTGACGTGCCAGCTCAGGACGGGGCGCGCGCGCTCTGAACTACAATCCGAGGACGTCGCGCAGCGAGTAGGCCCCGGCGGGCTTGCCGGCGATCCACATGGCAGAGCGCACGGCGCCGTGTGCGAACACGTCGCGATTCGTTGCGCGGTGCGTGAGCTCGATGCGCTCGGCGCCCCCCAACAGGTGCACCGTGTGATCGCCGATCACGTCGCCGCCGCGAAGCGCGTGCATCCCGATCTCGCCCGTGCTGCGCGCGCCGGGCTTGCCCTGACGCCCGTGCACGAGGCGCGTCGCGTCGGCGCGCGCGCGCTGCGCGACCTCGGCGAGCCGGAGGGCGGTGCCGCTCGGGGCGTCGATCTTGGCGCGATGATGCGTCTCGACGATCTCGATGTCCCAGTCAGCGAGCAACCCCACCGCCTGCGCGACCAGCTGCGAGAGCGTGTGCACGCCGAGGCTCATGTTCGGCTCCCACAGCACAGGGACGCGCTTCGCGGCGAGCGCGAGCGCCTCGCGTCCCTCGTCCGTCAGCCCCGTGGTGCCGCTGACGACGGCGCACTTCGCCGCCGCGGCGATGGGCGTGAGGGCGAGCGTGACGGCGGGCGCGGAGAAGTCGATGACCACGGCCGCCCGCGCGTGCTCGAGCGCCCCGACGCTGTCGGTGACGCTGGTGCCGATCGCGCCCACGCCCGCGAGCTCGCCGGCGTCGCGGCCCATGTCGCTGGCGCCGATGGCACAGACGATCTCGGCGCCGGCTTCGCGCGCGAGACGGACGACCGCGCGACCCATGCGGCCGCTCGCTCCGACGATCGCCAGCCGCATCAGCGCGCCTCCCGCGAGAACGCCTCGAGCGCCGTGGCGATCGCGGCGCGCGACGCCTCGGAGGGCGTGAAGATGGGCGAACGGACGGCGTCTTTGATGACGCCCCGGAGCGCCAGAGCCGCCTTCACGGGCGCAGGATTCGCCTCGATGAACATCGCGTCGTGCACCGGCAAGAGCGCCAGGTGAGCGCGGCGCGCTTCGTCGAACCGACCGTCGAGGGCCAGACGCGTTGCGCGCGAGACCTCGGCCGGCAGGACGTTCGACGTGACGCTGATGACGCCACGGGCTCCGCACGCGATCATCGGCAAGGTGAGCGCATCGTCGCCGCTGAGGACGGCGAGACGGTCGCCCAGGGTCTGTACGAGGCGCTGGGCGCGCAGCACGTTGCCGGTCGCCTCTTTGATGGCGACGACGTTCGCTGCGGAGGCCACGATGCGCGCGACGGTCTCGGGGAGCAGATCGACCACCGAGCGCCCGGGGATGTTGTAGAGCACCACGGGCAGCCGCGTGTGCGACGCGACCTCGACGAAGTGCCGGTAGAGGCCCTCTTGCGAGGGCTTGTTGTAATAGGGAACGACGAGCATCACGGCGTCGGCGCCGGCGCGCTCGGCGTGCTCCACGAGGCCCACGGCCTCGCGCGTGGAGTTCGAGCCCGCGCCCGCGATGACCTGCACGCGCTTGCCCGCGCGCTTCACGGTGCGCTCGACCACCTGCGCGTGCTCTTCGTGCGAGAGCGTCGGGCTCTCGCCCGTAGTGCCGCAGGGCACGAGGCCCGTCACGCCACCGACGATCTGCCCGTCGATCAGCGCGTCGAGCGCGGCCCAATCGATGGGTTGACCCGGCTCGTCTCGAAAGGGGGTGACGAGCGCCGTATACGTTCCTTCGATGCGCAGCGACATGGCGCGCGCAGGCTAGCACCGCCACCGCTCTTGACGACCCCACCCCCCACACGTCGTGTCCTCCGAAGAGAATGAACAGGAAAGCGTCGCGCGACCAGACCTGGCGGCTCGACTCGAGGTCGCGCCCGAAGAAGGCGACGCCGCTCGGGCTACAGAGGGGCGCGTGGACGCCGAAGGGCGGCCGGGGTCGCGCGTTGAGGACGCCGTGCGTGTCGACGATCGTGTAGCCAATGCCGGCTCGCGCGATTTCGGCGTCGAAGCTCGGGTGGTACGCGCACTCCGCGAGCCACGCGCCCGTGGGCTTGCGGCCGACGATTCGCTCGAAACCGGTGACGCCGAGCGCGAGTTGCGGCCGGATGCCTTCCGCCGCCGGGAGCAATCCCGGCAAGTAGCAGTGGGTCGCCGAGCATGTCATGAGCTCGATGCGACCCGCGTCCCAGTGCTTCACGAAGCCAGAGAGCACGTCGCCGCCGTACCGGTCCCACACCGCGCGCATGTGGGCGAAGTGGTCACGATAGAAGGTCGCGACCGGCGCCAGGCGGCCGTCGCCATAGAGCCGCCGCATCTCGCGCTCTGCCAGCCGCTCGAGTCGGGCGAGGTGGTCGTGAAATCGGCGCCGCAAGAGCTCGTCGCGCATCATCGCGGCGAGCGGCGTCACGCTCATGGTGACCGCGAACGGCACCCCGTCGCCGGCGAGCCGGTCGAAGGCATCGAGGAGCGGCAGGTAGCACTCGATGAGCGCCTCGTAGAACCACCGCTCTTCGAGGTGCCGCGCGTGCTCGGGATGGCGAACGAACGGGAAGTGAGCGTGAAGGACCAGCGCGAGGTAGCCGTCAGCCATCGTTTGAAGGTCGGATAAAGCAGCAGAAGTAGCCGAGGTAGGCCATCGGTCGAGCCAGCCTGCGGTCTGCCTCGCGCGTTCTGGCCTCGCGCGTTCTCGATGAGGAGAGAGGAGATTGGCCGCGGAGGCGCAGAGAGCGCAGAGCAGGCAAGTAGGGAGAGGCAGAGTAGAGTGGAGCAAAGTAGAGCAAAGTAGAGCAAAGTAGAGCAAAGTAGAGCAAAGTAGAGCAAAGTAGAGAGTGGGCCGAAGACTGGCGGCGTGCTGCCAATCGGGGGGAGGTGGACTGGGACGAGCGAGTCGCTCTCTTCCGCCCGACCCTCTGCGCCCTCTGCGCCCTCTGCGCCCTCTGCGGCTATTCTCGTTCTCTTCTCGCACGCGGTGAGCCGCGGGGGGGCTTCGGGCTTTACAAGGCAGGTTTGCCCACTATAGTGCCGCGGCTCGCGAGAGCTGTGCGACTGAGACTCCCCGCCGCGGCCTCTTGCGAGGCGCGGCTATCCGAAGAGGGCTGAAGCAATGTACGCGGTGTTCAAGACGGGCGGGAAACAGTACCGGGTCGCCTCGGGCGACCATCTCCGGGTCGAGAAGCTCCCCGGAAACGTCGGCGACGCCATCGCCTTCGACAACGTGCTCCTCGTGGCGGGCGAGACCGTGAAGCTCGGCAAGCCGCTGGTCGGCGGCGCGAAGGTCGAAGCGAAGATCGTCAGCCAGGGCCTCGGCCCGAAGATCATTGTCTTCAAGTTCAAACGCCGGAAGAACTTCCGGCGAAAGACTGGCCATCGCCAGCCGTACACCGCGCTCGAAATCACGAACATCGTCAGCTGACGCGGCCCCGCACGCTAAACCAGGAACCGGAATCGCCATGGCTCACAAAAAGGGTGCAGGAAGCACGCGCAACGGGCGGGACTCGAACTCGCAGAAGCGCGGCGTGAAGGTCTACGGGGGCGAGCAAGTCTCGGCCGGTAGCATTCTCGTTCGGCAGGTCGGAACGACGATCCACCCCGGCCGTAACGTCGGCCTCGGCAGCGACTTCACGCTGTTCGCGCTGGTCGACGGCGTCGTGAAGTACGAGTGGCGCACGCGCACGCAGCGCAAGGTCTCGGTCTACGGCGGGGGCTGAGCGCCTCTTTTTTCTTTCGCTCGCTCACCGCTCGCCCGCTCGTGACGACCCCCAAGAGACTTCTCGCGGTCGATCTCGACGGCACGCTGCTCGATACGACCGGAGCTCCTCACGCGACCGACGTGCGAGCCGTGCGTGCCGCGCTGGCCGAGGGCATTTCGGTGAGCATCGTCACCGGACGGCTCTATTCGGGCAGCCGCGCGGCGGCCGAGATCCTCGGCCTGCAAGGCGCGGTCGGCTGCGCCGACGGCAGCCACGTCGTGCGTGCGCTCGACCACACGACGCTCCTCCATCTGGGTGTCGGGGGTGCCGAAGCGCTCGCGGTGAAGGGTGCGCTCGCGAAGGCCGGCGCCGCGACGTTCGTCTTCGCGCGCGACGCCATCGGCCACGACGCGAACGGCGCGCCCTACGTGCGGTACGTCTCTACGTGGTCGAACGACGTGCGCATCGCCGCCGATGTCTTCGAGCACGAGCTCTGGAATGCATGCGAGGGCGTCACCGCGATCGTCGCCCTCGGCGACGAACATCGCCTGGCCGCGGCGGCTCACGAGCTCGAGCGCGACTTCGCCGGGGTGCTCGCCGTGGTGCTCTTTCCGCTGAGTCGCGGCCCGCATGCCGGCATGTGGGCCGTCATGGTGCGCGCGTCCGGCGGCACCAAGGGAACGGCCGTTCGATGGATCGCCGCGGAGGCGGGCATCGCGCTCGAGGACACGGTCTGCGTGGGCGACTGGCTCAACGATCTCCCCATGTTCGCCGTCGCCGGGCGCTCGTTCGCGATGGGCCAGGCGCCCGACGCCGTGAAGTCGAAGGCCACCGACGTGCTCGTCGAGACCGTCCACGAAGGCGGCGGCGTCGCGACCGCGATCGCCGAGGCCTTCGGCATCCGGGTCGACTAGCACCCGCGCGAGCAGCGGGGCGGCCGGCGGGCGCGCACTTGCGGCCCCCGGCGCCGCGTGGCTCAAGCTCGCGAATAAACAGGGGGGACGGCTTGTCCGCCGGACCTTTCTGTAGCATCCTAGTGACGTCGAATATGACTTTCAACTTCGAGGGTGTGCCGGGCGTCTCGAAGGAGACGGTCCCCTCGGCCGTGACCGGGCACGGCGCGCACCTGCTCGAGGACGACTCGAGGCCTTGCCGTCGCGCGTTGCTGGTCGGCCAGCCGAACGTGGGCAAGAGCGTTGTGTTCGGTGCGCTCACGGGCACCTACGTGACAGTGAGCAATTACCCGGGCACGACCGTGGAGATCACACGCGGCCGGACGCGCCTCGGCGATCAGGTCTGGGAGATCATCGACACGCCAGGCACGCACAACCTCGTGCCCATGAGCGAAGACGAGGCCGTCACGCGCGACATCCTCGTGTCGGCACCGCACGACGCGCTCGTACAGGTGGGGGACGCGAAGAACCTCATCCGGACGCTGCTCCTGTCTCTCCAGATCGCAGAGCTCGGGATCCCTTTCTGCCTCGACCTCAACATGCTCGACGAGGCGCGGGCGCGAGGCCTCTCGATCGATCTCGAGGCGCTCGAGCGCGAGCTGGAGGGCGTGCGCGTGAACGCCTCCACCGCGACCGAGGGCGAAGGCCTCGATGCGGTCCGCGGCTACCTCGTCACCTCCGCGCCGGTGCTCGAGGGCGTGCATCCAGCGCCGCGACCCCTGGCCTGCGCGCCGAACTTTCCCGAGGAGATCGAAGCGGCGATAGCCGACATCTCGGCCCACCTCGACGGCTCGCTCCCGGTCGCGAAGCGCGCGATCGCCACCATGCTCCTCGCCGGCGAGCGCGGCGTGGGCGGCACGTTGGCCGCGGTCGCGAACGTCGGGCCCGAAGCCGTACGGGTGGCCAGGGAGCGCGCGCTGTCGCTCTCCCGAACCCAGGGCGTGCCCATGTTCGCGCAGCTCAGTCGCCTGCGGCTCGTGCGCGCGCAGGCCATCGTGCGTCTGGTCCAGAGGCGAACCGTCTCGACCGACGCGCGAAGCCATGGCGGCCAGGTCGGGTGGGTGCCATCGATCGCGCTCGCCGCGGTCGCCGCCCTCATCGGAGCCATGGTCTACGACGGCGCGCTCTCGCGCACGGCCATCCCTTCGGCGACCGATCCGCTGACGTCGTTCGGGTTCTTCGACATCGTCGGTCGCCTCTTCTCGCGCGACCTCTTCGCCGGGTGGAGCGCGCCCGCGCTCGCCTTTCTCGCGGGCGGAGCCGCGCTGGGCGTCACGCTCGTGCGCCGGCAAGCGCGCTTTCGGGCGGGCGGCTGGAAGCTCGTCGCCTCGTTCGCCGCCGGCTGGGCCGGGTACTCGATCGCGTCGATCGTCGAGTGGCTCGCCGTCCGGGCTCACACGTCGACGCCCGTTCACGTGGGGGCGGCCGTGGGCGTGCTCGCGATGCTCGTCGCGGCCCGCGTGGGCGACACGCGCGACGCGGCGGTCTCGCAAGCGGTCGGTCGCTGGGCCACGGACCCCGTCTGGGGTTTGCCGATCCTCGCCGTGGTCCTGGTCCTTGCGTACAAGGTCGTCGGAGTCTTCGGCGCCGGGACGGCGGTCGACTTCGTCGAGAAGCGCATCTTCGGGAGCGCGCGGGCCCAGACGTCGCTGGCGGCCACGCCGCCCGAGGTCCTCGCCACCGAAGACTTCGCCGCCGACGGGACCGAGCGACTCGTCGTCACAGCCGAAGGACCGACGAGCGTCCGCGTCGCAGCGCAAACGAAGCGAGGCGGCGCGTACGTGGCCGATCCGGACGCGCGCATCGACGTCTACCCGAGCTCCCTCCGCGCTGCGGCCGGCGCCGACGGCACGTCGCGCGTCGACGGTCCTCCCGAAGCGCTCGGCAAGGCCGAAGCGCGCGTGTGGAGCGGCGCGTTGAACCGCTGGGCCTACTCGTTCTTCGCGTGGATCGGCGTACCCCTCGTCACGTCGTTCTTCGTCGGCCAGTACGGGCTCATCACGATGGGCGTGACGTACGCGGTCGCCATCGTCCTCCCGGTGGTGACCACGTTCTTCTTCGTCTTCTCGATGCTCGAAGACTCGGGCTACTTGCCGCGGCTCGCGGTCATGTCGAACCGGATCCTTCGCGGCATGGGGCTCAACGGCAAGGCCGTGCTCCCGATGGTCCTCGGCCTCGGGTGCGACACGATGGCCACGCTCACCGCGCGTATCATGGAGACGCGCAAGGAGCGCATGCTCGTCACGCTGCTGCTCGCGCTGGGCATCCCCTGCTCGTCGCAGCTCAGCGTGATCTTCGCGCTCATGCAGCGCACATCGACGGCGGCGACCCTCGTCTGGCTGGCGGTCGTCATCGGGACCCTCCTCGGCGTGGGGTTCGTGGCAGCGCGCGTGCTCCCGGGCGACAAGAGCGACTTCTTGCTCGAGATGCCTCCCATTCGCGCGCCGATGGTGCCCAACATCGTCGCCAAGACGATGGCCCGCATCGAGTGGTACCTGAAAGAGGCGGTCCCTCTGTTCCTGGCCGGCACCGCGCTGCTCTTCGTGCTCGACACGTTCCACCTGCTCGTCTTCGTGCACCGGGCCGGCGAGCCGATCGTCCACTACGTGCTGGGGTTCTCGAGCCAGGGTGGCGTCTCCGACCGCGTGAGCGAGGCGCTCCTCGTCGGCTTCCTCCGCCGCGACTTCGGCGCGGCGGGTCTCCTCGACCTCGCGCGCGCGGGCCGGCTCTCGCCGGCCGACGTGGCGGTGTCAATGGTGACGATTACCCTCTTCATTCCGTGCATCGCCAACGTCTTCATGATCGCCAAGGAGCGCGGCTGGAAGGTGGCGGGGATGATGAGCGGCTTCATCTTCCCCTACGCCGTCGCGATCGGCGCGATCGTGCGCGTGGGCTTCCGTTTCTTCGGTGCGAGCTGATGAGAGCGAGAACTGACATGCCGAGGGAGCCATGATCGATTGCGGCATGTGCGGTCACGCCTTCACCCAGCAAGAGGGCGCGGCGTGCCGGAGCGGCTGCCCGGTGGCGGGGAGCTGCGGCATGGTCACGTGCCCCGCGTGCGGCTACGAGTTTCCGCCCGAGTCGAAGCTGCTCACGCTCCTGACGAACCTGGTGCGCCGCAAACCCGAGGCCGCCACGCGATGATCTCCCCCAGACTGAGCCTCGACAAGTGCCGCGCCGGCGACCGTGTCGTCGTCGGGTCCGTCGAGGGCGCGCCGGGCCGGATCGATCGGCTCGCGGCCGTCGGCATCCTGCCGGGGGTCGAGCTCCGCGTTCAGCAAACGCGCCCGGTCGTGGTCGTCGAATCCGACGAGACGGTGCTCGCCCTCGAGCGCGAGATCGCCGCCGGCGTCGTCGTGGTGCCGGTGTCCATCGATGCGCGAAAGGCGGCCGAGTGATCCGGCCGCGATTGGCCCTGGTGGGAGCCTTGGCCTGCCTGGCCGTGCCCGGCCTGGTGGCATGCGCTGAGGCGCCCCCCCCGGGAACGTCGGCGGAGAGCGCCGAGCGTGAGATCGCCGCGCTGCACACGCGCAAGTGCGGCAGCTGCCACACCGCGCCCGCGCCCAAGACGCGCTCGCGCGAGCACCTCGAAGACGCTTTCTCGCGACACAAGAAGCGCGTTCGGCTGACCGGCGAAGAATGGGCCGAGCTCACCGACTACCTTGCCCTCCCCGAAGGCAAGACCGCGCGCCAGCCGTAGCGGCCGCGCGTGGCAATCAATCGCGCGTCGCGACCAGCTCGACGACGGCGCGGTCGACGGCGTGTGACGTCGGCACGCGAAGCTTCGTGGTCGATACGCGCGCCTGCAGGGCGGGCGTTTCGCGCATCAGGCGTTCGATGAGGCGCTGCGCGAAGGTCTCGAGGAGTCGATAGTTCTCGGCCTGCCCCTCTTCGACGACCATGTTCGCGACGGCGCCGTAGTCGAGCGCGTCGCGGCGCACGTCGCGCTTCGGGAAGGCCGACAGCGGCAGCGTCAGCTCGACGTCGACGACGATCTCTTGCGGCAGGGCGCGCTCCGAGTGCGAAACGCCGAGGTTCGCGCGAAAACGGACGCCGTGCAGTCGCATGGTGTACTCGCGGAGCATCGGCCGAGGGTAGTCCATCCCCCGAGGGCCGGTCGCGCTCCATCGGTTCGCTTCTGCTCGATGGTTCGCTAGCGTGATCGAGGTGATCGAGGTGATCGAGGTGAACGCGTCGCCCGCCCCCACCGCCCACGCCCCGCCTGCCGCCTCGACGCGGCTCGGCGGTGAGCGCCCGCCGAGGCGGCCCCGTGTGCAGTCCGGGTTGAGGCTGCAGATCGTGCTCGCCCTGGCGGGGCTCATGATCCTCGCGTTCGTGCCGCTCTTCTTCGCCGTGGCGAGCTTGACCCGCGCGACGATCCTGGGCGCACGCGAGCAGGCGGCGCGGCTCGTCGGAAGAGCCGTCGCCGCCCACGTGGCAGGAGCGGGCCCCGCCGTCTCGGACGCCCTCGCGAGGCAAGTCGGTACGGGCGGGGTCGACTCGGCCTGCGCCTTCGGCGCCGACGAGGCCGCCGTCGCCTGCGAGGGGTCCCCGGCCGACGTTGCCGCCATCCGCGCGGCGTCGCGCGCCTTCGGGACCTCTTCGGCGGAGCGCGTTCACGGCGCGACCGGGCACGCGCTCCTGGTCTTCGCGCCCGCGGGGGCCATGACGGTCGTCGCGCGCGTGAACGTCGACGCGGCCGCCGATCGGGGGCCGCCGCTCGTCCGGCTGGTCGCCCTCTACATGATCGTGTTCGCGCTGGCGCTGCTCGTCTTCGCGTACTTCGCGCTCACTCGCCTCATCGTGCGCCCCGTCGAGCACCTCGTCGACGCGGCCGACCGGGTCGCGAACGGCGCGCGGACTCTGCGCGTCCGGAGGAGCGGCGCGCGTGAGCTCGCCGAGCTGGGCGCCAGCGTGCAAGCCATGGCCGAGAAGCTCATCTCCGAAGAGGCGACCCTGCTCCTCAAGGTCGAAGAGCTCACCGACACGACGAAGCGGCTCACCGATACGCGCGCCCAGCTCGTGCGAAGCGAACGGATGGCGAGCGTCGGTCACCTCGCCGCCGGCCTCGCGCACGAGATCGGCAACCCCATCGCCGCCCTGATGGGAATGGAAGACCTGCTGCTCGAAGGCGACCTCGACCCCGACGCGCAGCGCGATTTCCTGCGCCGCATGCGGCAAGAGACCGATCGCATCCACCTCGTGGTCCGCGACCTGCTCGACTTCGCGCGGCCCGAAGGCACGGCCTCCGCCGATCGCGAGACGCCGGCGCCGGCGAACGTCGGCGCGGTGATCGACGATGTCGTGGCGCTGGTCCGGCCACAGAAGCACTTTCGCGAAGTCCACGTCGAGGCGGAACCGGCGGGTGCGCTCGAGGTCGCCCTGGCGGCGTCGAAGTTGACCCAGGTGCTGCTGAACCTCGTCCTCAACGCGGGCGCGGCGGTCGTCGCGGCGAAGCGGGAACCAGGGAGGGTCCTGGTGCGCGCGCGAGCGCAAGGCGCCGGGCACGTACGGATCGAAGTGGAAGACAACGGACCGGGGGTGTCGCCAGAGGTCCGCGACCGTATCTTCGAGCCCTTCGTGACCACGAAGCCCGTCGGCGAAGGGACGGGCCTCGGCCTGGCCGTATGCCGGGGTCTCGTCGAGTCGGCCGGGGGCGAGATCGGCCTCGATGCGTCGCGCGAGGGCGAGGGCGGCGCTCGCTTTTACGTCGTGCTCCCGGCGCCCGTCTGAACGGCGCTCGTGGGCATCGCGCCGGGGATCCATCCGGAGAGCGGAACGACCTCGAAGCGCTTTGCGGCAATCGCGTCGAGGATCGCCGGAAGGGCGCGCACCGCGGCGGGTTCGCGCTCGCCGCGCTCGGGCGCGTCGTGAAGGAGCACGATCGCCCCGTCGTGGAGGTCGCGGCGAACGCGCGCGACGACGTCCGCCGGGCGGGCTCGCGCAACCCCGTCGCGACCGCCGATCGTCCAGCCGACCACGATGAGATCGAGGGCCTCGACGACACGCGCGATGGTCGGGTTCGTGTGCCCGATGGGCGGTCGAAAGAGCCGCGGACGCTGACCCAACGCGCGCTCGAGAGCCGCGATGCCGTGCTCGAGATCGGCCCTGACCCGGCTCTCCCGGCGAAGAGAAAACAGGCGATCGTGCGCGTAGGAGTGCAGCCCGATGGCGTGTCCCGCCTCGGCAATGGCGCGCACGACTTCGGGGTGTTCGTCGACCTTGCGCCCGACGACGAAGAAGGTCGCGCTCACCCCGTGCTGCCCGAGGACCTCGAGGATGCGCGGAGTCCACTTCGGGTGGGGACCGTCGTCGAACGTGAGCGCGATGCCCCGCGATCCCCGCGGACCCCGGACAACGGCGTCGACGAAGACCCGCCATCGCAAGACGAGCACCCCCGAGAGCAGGAGCGTCACGTAGCCGACGAGGATCAGCGCGGACCACTCGGACGGCGGCGCCTGCCGCAAGACGGCGTATGCCGTGATCGCGAGGACGCCGGCGGTCGCCGCGTACAGGGCGAGCCGTGCCGGGGGCATGTCAGCGCTTCGCGCGTCGCGCGGCGGATTCGCCTTCGTCGCCGGCGTCGGCCTCGGCGACCTGCGACCTTGCACCCGGCCTGGCGTCGGCCGTGGCCACGCGCTTGCGCGCGCGCGGCCCCTCGTCTTTCGGCGGCTCGCTGGTGTTGTCGAGGCCGAAGAGGGCGCCCAAGACACCGGCGATGAGCGGGAGAGACATCGGGAGCTCGGCGACCGGCGTGACGCCGTCCCCTCCGAGAGCGCTCAGGTTCGGCGACGTGATCCCCGTGCCCCAGCGCTGCAACGCGAACATCGCGCCGACTGCGAGGACGGCTCCGAAGAACGACTTCAGCCCCGCTTCGATCTTCGCGCCTGCCGCCCAGATGGGCTTTCCGGCGACGGCGCCCGTGAGCGCGCCCGCCACCGCAGACGAGAGGTACGCGATCGCCGCGCCGCCGCCTGTCGTGAACGACGTCGCGCCGAGTTGAACGAGACCGAAGGCCACCGCGCCGCCGACGATCAGGCCGAACACCAAGCCGAGAATCAAGCGACGGAGCATCGGTTCCTCACAGGGTGGCCATGGCGACGCAAGACGTCAACGCAGGCGTGGCAGACGTGGTCCAAGTCAGGTCGCCGCCAGCCGCTCTCTCAGCCGCAGAGCAAGCCGCGTTCGCCTGGCTTCGTCGCCACCACGGCGCTGGCCGTCGCCCGCAGCCCGACCGGTCGACAGGGCGAGCGTGAGCGCGCGCCGATCGCAAACCAGCACGACGAGGCGCTTTCCCCGGGTCACCGCGGTGTAGAGGAGGTTCTTGGAGAGCATGACGAAGTGGGTGGTCAAGAGCGGGATGACGACGGCGGGATATTCGCTTCCCTGGGACTTGTGCACGGTGCAAGCGTACGCGAGCACGAGGTCGTCGAGATCGGACGCCTCGAACGCGACGTGGCGCCCGTCGAAGCGCACGGTCATCGCGACTTCTTCCGGATCGATGCTCGCGACCAGGCCGACGTCGCCATTGTAGACGCCCTTGTCGTAGTCGTTGCGGAGCTGCATGACCTTGTCACCCACCCGGAAGGCGCGCGCGCCTCGAACGAGGGCGACGCCCGCCGGGTTGAGCGCCGCTTGCAACGCCTGGTTGAGCGCAACGGCTCCGGCGGGGCCGCGGTTCATCGGGGTCAGCACCTGGATGTCGCGGACCGGGTCGAGCCCGAACCGATCGGGAATTCGCGACGTCACGAGCTCGATCACGGTCGCGCGCGCGCTCTCGGGGTCACGACGCTCGACGATGAAGAAGTCGGCGCCGGCCGGGGCGTCCGGCGCAAGCCCGCTCGCTCCAGAAACCGGCGCACGCCCGCTCGCTCCAGAAACCGGCATCTCGCCTTCGTTGATGCGGTGCGCGTTCGTGACGATGAGGCTTCGAGCCGCCTGGCGAAAGATCTGTCGGAGACGCACGCACGGAACGACCCCGGAATCGATGACGTCGCGCAGGACCGCGCCCGGCCCCACGCTCGGGAGCTGATCCACGTCGCCCACGAGCAGCAGTCGAGTGCCGGGCGCGATGGCCTGCGCGAGCGAGTCGGCCGTGGGCAAGTCGAGCATCGACGCCTCGTCGACGACCACAGCGCCGGCTTCGATCGGACGGTGCCGGTCCCGCTTGAACGTGGCCGACTTGGGATCGAAGTCGAGCAGGCGGTGGAGCGTCGTGGCCTCGGCGCCCGTAGTGTCCGAGAGGCGCTTCGCGGCGCGCCCGGTAGGCGCGGCGAGGCGCACGACGATGCCCGCGCGCACGAGGGTCGCCAGAATCGCCCGGACGATCGTCGTCTTGCCCACGCCGGGGCCGCCCGTCACCACGAGCACCTGCCTTCGCGCCGCCTCTTCGACCGCGCTCCGCTGCTCGGGCGCGAGCTCGACGCGCGCGCGCGACTCGAACTCGGCGACGGCGGTCGCCACGCCGTCGAGGGGAGCGGGACGTGCGGTCGCGAGCTCGGCCAGGCGACCCGCAAGGCGCACCTCGGCCGCATGCATCTCCGACGCGAACACGGCCCGGCCGTCGTCGCTCTCGGGCGCCGCTTCGATGACGACGCGGCCCATCTGGACGCAGGCCTCGAGGGCGCGCTCGATACGCTCCCGCACCGCCGCCTCGTCGACGGCGGCGGACTCGGCGGCCTCGAACCCGAGCATCTTGGCCGCGCGCGCTGTCACTTCCGAGCGGGCGGTCCACGTGTGACCCGCGTCGGTCAGATCGTGAACGACCTGCAACGCCCCCGCCTGCATTCGTTGGGGCGAATCCGGCAAGACCCCGATGGCGGCGGCGATGCGGTCGGCGGTCTTGAAGCCGACGCCCCAGACGTCGAGGGCCAGGCGGTACGGCTCGCGCGACACGACGTTCATCGCGTTCGGTCCGTACCGCCGCACGATCCGCGTGGCGAGCGCGGGGCTCGCTCCGTGCGCCTGGAGAAAGACCATCACGTCGCGCATCGAGCGCTGCTCGCGCCAGGCGCGCGCGAGGGCGGCGCGGCGCTTCTCGCCGAGCCCCTCGACTTCGCGCAGGCGATCGACGTCTTCCTCGAGCACACGCATGGCATCGAGACCGAAGGTCGCGACGATGCGCTGCGCGAGCTTCGGTCCCACTCCTTTGATGAGACCGGAGGCGAGGTACCGCTCGAGTCCGCCGAGCGTCTCCGGCGCGAGCTCGATCAGCGACTCGACGCGGAGCTGCTCGCCGTGCTTTCGGTCTTGCTCGAGCACTCCGCGGATCCGCACACGCGCGCCCACCGGCGTCGGCGGAAAGCTGCCCACCGCGGCCAGGCGCTCGGCGCGGCCTTCGACGGCGAGCTTGATGATCCGGAAGCTCGAAGCCGCGCTCTCGAACGTGATCCGCTCGACGACACCCTCGAGGCTGACTTGGAGCGGTTTGGTGGTCACGCGGGTCGTCGCGGGTCGCGGGTCACGTCGCGCGGGTCAAGTCGCGCTCACTTGCCGGGCGGCGGCGCCATGCCGCGCTGGGCGTAACAGAAGAGAAGCCTGAGTTCTGCCGGCTTTGACTATTTCCCGGCAGGCTCCGTCCAAAGCTCGCGATTTGCGGTGTCGAGGCAAAATGGACCCTTTTGAGACCGCTGCACAGGTGTTGGGCCTTGTCCGGGGTGTCTCGTGAGCATAAGGTGCCCCCACCTGGGGAAAGGGATGCGCACGTTGGCGCGTTCATCGCTAGGCGAGAGCCCGAAATGAAGAGGAGAAAATCCCCTGCTCGCCGAGCCGCGCTCGGCGCCATCGGGCTGCTCCCGCTCGTGGGAGCGTTGATCAGCATTTTCTGGATGCTGCTTATCCGCGCACGCCCCGAGACGTGGACGGCTGCCCTGGCTGTGATCGAGTCGTGGCTCCTCGGCTGCGTCACCTCGCTACTCGGCGCGATCGTGCTCATGCAGGCCCTTTATACCGGTCTGCAGAGCTTGCTCTGGCAGCGGTACCGGCCTTTCAAGCGGCCGAAGCGCCCCGAGTGGCCGCGCGTGAGCGTCGTCATTCCGGCCTTCAACGAGGGGCCGATGGTCGAGCGCAGCATCCGCTCGGTGACGAAGTCGATCTACCCGAGCGATCGTCTAGAGATCATCGTCGTCGACGACGGCTCGCGCGACGACACGTTCTTTCACATGCAGCGGCTCCGGCGTGAGTTTCCGTCGCTCGTTCGTCTGATTCGCTTCTCGAGCAACCGCGGCAAGCGCGCCGCGCTCGAGGCGGGATTCCGCGACGCCACGGGTGAGATCGTCGTCACCATCGACTCGGACAGCGAGGTCGAACCGAAGACCATCGCCGAGATGGTCACGCCGTTCCTCGTCGACCCGCAGGTCGGCGGCGTCGCGGGCCGGGTCACCGTGCTCAACCGAGACACGACCATCAGCCGCATGCTCGAAGTTCAGTATGCGCTGGCGTTCGACTTCGGGCGCGCTGCGCAATCGGCTTATCGAACGGTGGCCTGCTGCCCCGGCGCGCTCTCGGCGTTTCGCCTCTCGACCATCTTGCCGCACCTGACCGAGTGGACCCACCAGACGTTCCTCGGCCGGCCGGTGGGCCACGGCGAAGACCAGGCGCTCACCAACATCGTGCTCCGCCAAGGCTACGACACGGTCTACCAGCGCACGGCCGTCATCCACACGCTGGCGCCCACGACCTACCGGCAGATGTCGCGCATGTACCTGCGCTGGGACCGCAGCTACATCGTCGAGGGCCTCAGCTTCGCCAAGTTCATGTTCACGCGGTACCGGAAGAAGAACCGGCTCCTGCCGATCGTCTCGTTCGTCGTCTCGAACCTGCGCCTCGTGCTCTTCTTCTGGGGCCTCGTCGAGCTCCCGTTCGTGTTCACGGAAGACGCGGGCGCCCACCTGCACGCGGCCATCGCGCTGACCCTCGGGGCCCTCTTCACGGCGGCCTACTACCTCCGCATCGAGCGGAGCTTCCGCTTCGTTTACGGTCTCCTCTACGCGATCTACAGCGTGCTGTTCCTCCAATGGATCCTGCCCTGGGCGCTCATAACGGTACGCGACGAGCGATGGGGCACCCGCTAGGTAGAGCACTTTTCCTCGTCGGCGATCGGGCCCGTCTCGGCGCTCGCCGTGCTCGACGTACAGGAAGTACGTCTGCGCGCGGCGAGCACCGAGCCGGACCCGCTCACCTTAGAGGAAAAGCGCTCTACACGCGTCTGGAGGGGGAGAGGGCGCGTTGGGGAGTGGCCTCGTGGGACGCGTGGGGGGCTTCTCGGGCGCCTGACTGCGGTCAGGGACGCCTGAATGCGTGCGTTCAGGAAGCGCCGGACCGCGGTCCTCCAGCGCCCGAATGCGGTGAGGGGGCGCCTGAACGCGATCCTCCAGCGCCTGAATGCGTTCAGGAAGCGCCGGACCGGGGTCCTCCAGCGCCTGGATGCGGTCAGGGGACGCCGGACCGCGCTCCTTCAGCGCCTGGATGCGCTCAGGAGACGCCGGACCGCGGTCCTCTCGCGCCCGAATGCGTTCGGGCGGCTCATGAATACCGTCAGGCGGCTCCTGAATGCTGTCAGGGGACGCCTGGGTGCGCTCAGGCGGCTCTTGGGACGATCCCCGCGGGCGTTTGGCGGGTCGGTCAGGGGTCGGGGGTTAGCTCCGGTTGCTTCGCGACCAGGGGGCGCGGTGCCAGCACTCTGCGAATCGCGCCCTCGACGAGCTCGTAAGCTTCGGGGGTGACCGGATCGCCGATCGGAGCGAGGAGGCCGGTCTCTCCGATGAGGCGAAGCAGGACGCTCCCCGCCTCTTGTGCGCGCCGCTGAACTTCTTCGGCGGTCAGGCTGTCCATCACGCCGCTCGACGCGAACTGCGCGAGCACGCCACGCTCGGCGATGCGTCGCAGCGCGGCGACCGACATCGGCTTCCCGGCGGCGAGCGCGCGGAGCACGGCACCCGCGGGACCCGCCGGCTCGGCGATCTCCGACTCGACCCAGACACGCAGCGGAGACCCTTCGCGCTCTTCCCGGGCGACGGCCTCGCGCGCGCCCTCGATGCCCACGTTCACGGCTCCGAGGCTGCCCTGCCGCGCGTGATCGGGATCGTAGAGCTCGAGAACGGAAGTCCCGATCCGACGCAAGAGGAGCGGGACGCCCTGCGACTGGTTCACGATGAAGTCGAGCGCCTCGTCGGTGAAGCGGATGCCTTGCCGCCCGCCGAGACCTCGCATCATCGACGACGCCGCCTCGGGCGAGAGGCACGGGACGCACAGGGACGGAAACGCGCCCATGATCGACTGCTGGCCCAACGTGCGGAGCGGCGCCCAGAGCAGCGGATGCAGCGCGCCGCACAGGAGAACGCCCACGGACGCGGCGCCACCCTCCGAAGGACTCTCGCCGAGCGCGTTGCGAAGCCGGCCGAGCAAGATCGCGAGGACATCGAGGGCCTGTCCCGCTCGCGACGAGGCCTCCATTCCGAGGGCCTGCTCGAGCTCGTCGAGCACGAGGAGCATGGGCGGTGGACGGCGCCCCTCGGCGAACGGCGCGCAGGCCGAGCAGAGCTCGCGGATGACGCGCGTGAGGGCCGCCGCGTCGACCTCACCCACCGGAGCGTCGGGCACCGGGGCTCTCGGATACCGCGAGCGCGCGGAGTCGATGAGGCGCGCGCACACTGAGCGCAAGATCGCGTCGACCGCGAGCGAGGGATCGGGACCGAACGCGATCTCGTGGTGGAACCCGGCGAGGTCGACGTAGGCCGAGAGGCCCGGGAGCCGACGCGCAACCTCGAGCGCCAGCGAAGACTTGCCGAAGCGCCGGAGCCCGGTGACGACGCTCCAGCGGCCGGCGCGCGTCTCGGCGAGCAGCCCCGAGACGAGGCGCTCGCGATTCCAGAACTGGCTCGACGACGTGATGCGCCCCCGCACCTCGAAGGGGTTGCCGCGGAGGGAGGTCTCTTCGACGAGGTCGAGCAAGTCGCTCGCGCCACGAGCCCACTCGAGGCGCGATACGGCGAGAGGAAGCACGTGCACCGTCCGCGCCCCGCCGCGGCCCGCCCAGTCGAGCACGGCGCGCACGGCGCCGAGGTCGAGCGATGCGCTGTCGTCGTGCAAGAGGAAGGCGACGCGAGCACCGAGGCGCTGGCTGACCTGGACGGCGTGATGGACGTCGTGCTCCTGCACCTTGACCGGATCGAGCACGCGAACGACGGCGGCCTGGCTCCCCCATCGTTCCCACGCGGCGTCGGTGGGCAGATCGATGCGGAGCGAGTCGTTGCGCGAGGGCAAGATCGCGCGCATCGGGTCCGGGCGCGCCGGCAGGTCGAGGGCATCGAGCCGGTCGCGCGTCTCCTTGGACCACGGGGTGAACGACCGACGAGCGCGCACCATGCGCAAGCTCCAGATGACGAACCCGACGAGCGCGAAGAAGATGCCCGTCGCGGCGGCGGTCACGCGCTGGTGGTGCGCCCACCGCTGCTCGAGCCGGCGGTCGAGGTCGCAGTCGTAAAACGTGTCCGGCGCGGACGCCCCGCAGCGCTCGCACCGCACGTCGGAGATGCCGAGAGCCCGGCACGCCGAGTCGCGGGCGGTGACGTGCTTCACCCACCCGTCGAACGTGGAGGCCTCGTCGAAGCGCGCGGCCTCGACCGGCTCGCCCGTCCGCGGGTCGGCGCGCCAGGGTGCGGCCTCGGGCGACTCGCCGAAGCCACGCGCGATGCTCGACAGCGAGGCGAGGGCGGCCGGGAATGAGTCGGGCCTGCCGCGTCGATCGTCGCAGGCGGTCCTCAGGTCGGCGAGCGCGGTCGCCTGCGCGCGCTTGTCGAGAGTCAGCATCGTGTCCGGGGTCGGAGGGCGTGCGAACGAGCCGGCGACGCTGACGGCCTCTCCGAGCCAGAGCATCTCGGCGTATCGCGAGCAGACGTTCAACGGGATGCTCGCGTCGTCGCCCGGTCGCCCCTGCGCGGCCCAGCGAGCGATTGGACCGCCGGTGTCGACCGGGAGCGCCGCGCACCGCGGCGGCGCCGGGACCCGCTGCAACGCCCGCACCGCGCGGCTGCACACGTCGAGGGGTGCGTCGTCGCGCGCGCCCGCGCGGATGTCGTCGACGCGCGGGAGAGAGCGCAGATCGAGGGCCTTGGGGCTCGGCAGGATCTTGTCGAGCCAGGCGTGAAACGATGGCTCGGTGTCGCCCTCCGAGTCGCCGATGAAGCAGGTGAAGAGCTTGGCCTGAGCGTCGCGCGCGACCTCGGAAAAGTCGCCCGACGACGCCGCGGCTTGCGGCGCGGGGAAGTCTTGCACCCACGCGAGCACCGTTCCCGGCGTGACGTTGCGGCAATCGGCCGCCCAGATGTCTTCGACGCGTTGCCGCAACAAGAGGGGCGTCGTCGACTCGAAGGTCTCCTGCAGCTGCCGAGCTCGCCGGCACGCGCTCGTCGGCTTTTCGTCGCTGCACTGCGCGACGAGCTGGTAGGCCCTCACGAGGTGCAAGGCGGCCGACAGCGAAGGGCCTCGCTGACCCGTGGCCGCGTTGACGCGCTGGGCCTCCTCGACGAGCTTCGAGTCGAGTGGATCCGACGACGCGAACCAGGCTTCGACCTTGGGCGGTCCCCCGGCGCGGATCTGTTGCCACGCGCGCGGCGCCGTCAGCCGGACGGCTTCCGTCAAGAGCCTTCGATAGAAGAAGGGCTCGCGCTGCGGACCGAGGAGTCGCGCGACCAGGCGCTCGGAGGCGGTCGAGCCCGCGAGCGTCGGCAGGCCGTCGCTCTCGCCGGCGCCGAACTCGGCGAGCTGGCCGAGCGCCTTCGACGCGTTCTCCCAGTCGTCGATCGACTGCCGTAGCCTGACCTGCGCCGGGCCCGGAACGCAGGACCCCACGTTCGTCACTTTGCCGTCGACGAGCTTCTGCGCGAAGGCCGCAGCCTCCGAGCACAAGGTATCTCTCGACGCCTGGCAGGCCTCGACGCGCGATTGCGTGGCAGAGAGCTTCTGGGACGCCGCCGACAGGTCGTCGACGCACGTGGAGCGATCCGCGGCCACGGCCTCACGGTCCGCCTGACAGGCGTCGAGGGCGCGCTGCGCCTGATCCGCCCGCTGCTCGACCGCCGCACAGCTCACGACCGGCGGCGACGCAGGGGGGCCGGCGGCCGCCGGTCCGCCCGTGAGCGCAAGCACGGCGACCACCGCGCAGACCTTCAGCGACGCGCGAACACCGAGCATGGCGACGATCTGCAGTGAAAGAGTTTCAGGAATCGCTCCGGTTTTTGGTTCAGCCACTCCCCGGTCGGGCTGTGGTCCGCGACGGCGACGACGCGAACGTTCTCCCGATCGAGAAGGGCCTCGACCGCCTGGGTCGACACGAGGCTATCGGGGATCCAGACGGCCCTGTAGCGGAGGTCGCTCTCCCAGGCCAGATAGGGCAATTCCATCGATTGGTCGAACGCGAACGTCTCGCCGGGGGCCACCATCGTCCGGGCCATCATGAACGGGCCCGGCGGTCCGTCTGCCCCCACCGCTCCGGCTCGCTCGGTCTCGGGCATTCGCCCATACGCGACGAGCGGAGGCCCGTCTCCGGTGAGCCCCGGGAGTGCATAGACGATCTGCGCGACGCCCAGCGCCCCGACCAGCGCGCCCAGCCACGGACGCAGGCGACGGGGTACGGCCATCGCGCAAGGCGCGGCGAACGCGAGGAGCAGCGCCGGAAACGCGAGGACGTACCGCGCGACGGAGGGGTCGGGCGCGACGACCGAAGCGACGAGCGCTCCCCACATCACGGGATTCTTGCGCCGCGTCAGCGAGACCACGGCGCAAGGCGCGGCGCCGAGAACCAGCGTGCCGAAGCCGCCGATGCGCATATCGAACACCGGCGGCGAGGTCACCGAGGTCCACGACTGGACGATGCGCCACGGGAGAGGCCCGTGGAGGTGGGGAGCCGCAGCTCCGGAATCGAGGAGATGCTGCATCGACGTCTTGCCGTGGAGCAAGAACGGTCCGACCTTCACCTCGACCGGCCAGACGGGATTGCCGTAGTGGATCGTGTTCGCAATGAACGGCGCGCAGCCGAGAAGGACCAGGAGCATCGCCACCACGACGGCCGGCGCCTGCTTGGCGCGAAGCCCGACCCAGGCGAGGAGCGCCGCGACGATCGCGGCCGACGGCGGCGCGTTCGGCTTGGTGCCCACGTAGATGGCGAGCGCGAGGCCGGCCAGGAGGACGTGCCTTCGCACGGCGGGCGCGCTCGACGTCCTCGCGTCGACCCCGCCCGCCGCGCCGGCCGCGCTCGACGCAGCGAGCACGAAGTAGATGGCCGTCAGGAAGAACGCGGCCGAGGCGACGTCGACGTAATCGGTCGGCATCTGCAGGAACACCGCGGGCGCCAGGATCCACGCCGACCCGGCGGCGAGCGCCGTCGGCCGGGAGGCGCCTCCGAGACGGCCGATTCCCGCGGTCGCGAGCGCGCCGGCGAGCGCGAACGGAATCTGCGCCGCATCGACGAGACGGTCGTCCGGCAACATCGCTCGCAGCGCGATGATGAGCGTCTCGACGACGTGCGGGTACGTCGACACGTAGGGCATGTCGTCCGGAACCCCGTCGAAGCCGTGCGCGACGAGCGCGAAGTCGACGTAAGGCAAGTGATAGCCGAGCGCGTCCCACTGCCACACGGGAAGCCAGACCGCGGCGATCACGGCGATGCTCACGGCCGCCGCGGCCGCGACGAGCAACGGCGCGGTGTCTCGCGTCGCGAGCTGCAGCACGGATAGCCTGCGCGTCAGCGCCGGAGACGGCTTGCCGACGAAGCGCCCCGTGACGAGCGCGGAGACGAGGAGCGTCGAAATGAGCGCTCCACCCGTCAGGCCGTGAACGGTCCCGAGGACACGCACTGCGACGATCGTCAGCGCGGCCGACAGGAGGAACCCGGCCAGCGCCCGGTCCGAAGCACGACCCGCCGGAAAGACATGCCGGCCCAGTCGCACCGCGATGAACAGGGCGCTCGGTACCGCGATCGGGAGGAATCCCCAGCGACCCAACATGGGGACGGAGGCCATACCAGGGGGACCCGCGGGGGGCCAACCGGTCGGCACGCGGGTCAGAACGAGACGGGAGCGTTCAGAACCTGAGGAGCGCGCTCGCGGGCTTCGCCGGGGCCGCGGTAGGCGGCGAGCCCAAGGCGGGATGGGCCTCATCCACGCCTCCGAGCCAGAGGTCGACGCTCCACGCGATGGCCAGCCCGGCGATCGCTCCGATCGCATCCCAGGCGAGGTCCTTCCACGAGGCGTCGGCGCCGAATAGGCCCGTCGCGTCCACGATCTCTTTGCCGGCGCCCACGGCGAGGGCCAACCCGCCTCCGAGGACGAGGGCTTGCCGAACCTGACTTTGGGATTGCGTGTTTGTTTCCGTAGTCGGCGGCGAACTTAAAGCTAAAGGCCCCGCGAGTCTTCACCCGCGGGGCCTTCTGCTTTCGCTGGGCTCTACCGTTCTGCTTTCGCAGGGGCTTGCCCAGCCGATCGATCGAGGGGACTAGCAGCGGCGGCGCAGCCGTCCGCGTCCTGGGAAGTCACGACGGAGGCGGTCGCGCTATGCGCGACGGCCTCCTAGAAGTCGCCGTGGCCGTGACCCGAGTGACCACCGCCGCCACCGCTGCCGCCCTTGTCGTCCTTGGGACGCTCGGCGACGAGGCACTCGGTCGTGAGCATCAGGCTCGCGACGCTCGCGGCGTTCTGCAGCGCGGTGCGAACGACCTTCACGGGGTCGATGACGCCCTGCGAGAGCAGGTTGCCGTAGGAGTCGTTGGCCGCGTTGTAGCCGAAGTCGTCTTTGCCCTCGCGGACCTTGTTGACGACGATCGACCCTTCGAGGCCGGCGTTCTGCGAGATCTGGCGGATGGGCTCCTCGAGTGCACGGCGGATGATCTGGACGCCGAACTTCTGATCGTCGGGCACCTTGAGGGTATCGAGCGCGAGCTGACCACGGAGCAGCGCGACGCCGCCGCCGGGGACCACGCCTTCTTCGACGGCTGCGCGCGTCGCGTGCAGCGCGTCTTCGACGCGAGCCTTCTTCTCCTTCATCTCGGTCTCGGTCGCGGCGCCGACCTTGACGACCGCGACGCCTCCCACGAGCTTCGCGAGGCGCTCCTGGAGCTTCTCGCGATCGTAGTCGCTGGTGGTCGTCTCGATCTGCTTGCGGATCTCTTCGATGCGGCCCTTGATGGCGGTCTTGTCGCCGGCGCCGTCGACGATGGTGCTGTTGTCCTTGTCGAGCGAGATGCGCTTCGCACGACCGAGGTCGCTGATCGTCACGTTCTCGAGCTTGAGGCCCAGCTCCTCGGCGATGACCTGACCGCCGGTGAGGACCGCGATGTCCTTCAGCATCTCCTTGCGGCGATCGCCGAAGCCCGGCGCCTTCGCCGCGGCGCAGTGGAGCGTGCCACGGAGCTTGTTCACGACGAGCGTGGCCAGCGCCTCGCCCTCGATGTCCTCGGCGATGATGAGCAGCGGCTTCTGGCTGCGCGCGATCGCCTCGAGCACCGGAAGGAGATCCTTCATGTTCGAGATCTTCTTCTCGCTGATGAGGATGAACGCGTCCTCGAGCACGACTTCCATGCGCTCGGGGTCGGTCACGAAGTACGGCGAGAGGTAGCCGCGGTCGAACTGCATGCCCTCGACGACTTCGAGGGTCGTCTCCGCCGTCTTGCTCTCTTCGACGGTGATGACGCCTTCCTTGCCGACCTTCTGCATCGCCTCGGCGAGCTTGGCGCCGATTTCCTTGTCCCCGTTCGCGCTGATCGTGCCGACGTGCTCGATCTCCTTGGGGTCCTTGGTCTGCTTCGCGAGCTTCTTCAGAGACTCGACGACCGCCTCGACGGCCTTGTCGATGCCGCGCTTGATCTCCATCGGGTTGTGACCCGCGGCCACGAGCTTGCTGCCCTCGCGGTAGATCGCCTGCGCGAGCACGGTCGCGGTGGTGGTGCCGTCGCCGGCGACGTCGCTCGTCTTCGACGCCACTTCGCGCACCATCTGCGCGCCCATGTTCTCGAAGCGGTTCTCGAGCTCGATTTCCTTCGCGACCGTCACGCCGTCCTTGGTCACCGTCGGCGAGCCGAAGCTCTTCTCGATGACCACGTTGCGACCCTTGGGGCCCAGCGTGACCTTGACCGCGTCCGCGAGAGCATTGACGCCCGCGAGGATCAGGTTCCTGGCGTTCTCGGTGTATACGATTTCTTTGGCAGCCATTTGTTCAAACCTCTGTCAGGTAAAAAGTCTTCGTTGCCGCGTTGCGGCTGGGGGGGGTTGGCTCGCGGGTTCCACGGCGGTTGCCGCGGGAGCGCCGTCACTTCTCGAGCACGCCGAGGATGTCGTCCTCGCGGAGGATGAGGCGATCTTCGCCGTCGACCTTGACCTCGGTCCCGCCGTATTTGCCGAAGAGGACGCGATCGCCAACCTTCACGTCGAGCTTGCGAACCGTGCCGTCTTCGAGAACTTTGCCGTTGCCGACGGCCATGACTTCGCCCTCGATCGGCTTCTCTTTGGCAGTATCGGGGATGATGATTCCGCCCTTGGTCTTTTCCTCTTCTTTGACGCGCTTGACGATCACGCGGTCATGAAGCGGACGAATGTTCGACATCTGGGTTCTCTCCTCTAGTGGTCTTGCTTGGGATCTTCGTTCGTGAAGGCCGCGGGCCCGGCGAGCCTGGTGAACTCAGCCTGAACGGCCGAGCCCCCCGCGGAAGTGGCCCCGTCGCAAAGCGACGGCACTGCCTCATGCGGATTGCTGGCACTCGGGTCAGGTGAGTGCCAACTGCCGCGGGCGAAAGTAACGCCGCGGGACCGCCCGTCAAGGCCCGCGCGCGCGCTTCACGGCCATTTCACAAGGCATCGAAAACTATCGGGGTTCTGGTGTCGAGGCCCACACTGATCGTCCGGCAAGCACTTGAGCCTGCCGACTGCCAGCCGTGTTCGCTGAGCGGCCCTGAGCGGCTGACCACGCCTCCGAACGAAATTGCGAAGGTGCAGGTAAATGCTTACAAAATTGAGGATCGCTGGAGGGCCTCATGACCATCTTGGCTGCGCACTCGGTCTCACACTTCTTCTACGAAGCGGTCGAGGACTCGCTGCGGCTCCAGCGAATTGACGCGACCGATGGTGCGATGCGCTATCTCGTCGCGCTCCTCGGGGATTACGTCCACCCGGATCGGCGAACGGGCGAGACGCTCGAGCGCCCGCTGACGCTCCTCTTCGACGAGGCCCTACGCTCGCCCGACCCCGCCGACAGGTTCCAGCGTTTGCGCGTCATCGGAGACGGCATCCTCTACGGTTGCGGCTTCTTCGGAGACCACTTCGAGGCTCGCGGCGTCGACTCTAAATACCTGTGCGGTCTCGGAACGCGGGCCTACGGGGAAGCCGGCTCGATGCTCCGGCGTCCAGCGTCAGAACGCACGGTGAGCGAGGGCGCGCCGGATCTCTTCGCGGAGCTCGCCACGAACTTCGATCGCTTCGTCAGCGTGCTCGCCGACGTCGCCGACGCCACGGTGGCCACGGGGGTCGAGACGTCGCGTGGCCTGCTCAAGGTGTACGAACGCTGGTTGAAGACCGGCAGCGAACGACTCGCCAGCGCCCTGACGTCTCGCGGCGTCGTGCCGACCCGCGGGACTCGAGGTGTCCTCCAGTGAACGCCCCCCCAGGCGGCCGCGCGGGTGACCGCGCCCGCCTCGCGCGCGTCCGCTCCCTCGCCGTGCGGGTCCAGGAGGCCCTCGAGCGCCTCTACCGGCTCGATCGTGTCGCGAACGTCGAAGACTTCGTGCGGAGCGCGGCGTCGGGCGAACGCGAAGCGCTCTTTCTGCGCGAAGGACCCGACGGGGATCTTGAAGTCAGTGTGAGGCTGCCCCCGCTGCCCGAGCTCGGCGAGGATCCGACGCTCGACACGCTGTGCCAGATCATCGAAGGGGTCAGCCACTTCGTGTACGTCGTCGAGAGAGCCCGCCTCGGGAGGGGCGCCACGCAGCTGGAACTCGAGCTCCAGGCCGAGGTCGACAAGTGGGTCGTGCTCGCGGCGTCGATGCGCTCGTTCGATGCCCTCGGGAGCGCGAAGCTCCGCGCACGCCTCTACGAGGAGTTCGTTTTCATACACGACCGGGGAAACGAGGCGGAGCGTGAGCTGGCCGAGCGTTACCGCGTGGCCAACGATGCCGCACACGGCTTCGTGCGCCGACTGGAGCGCCAGTACGTCGGTCCCGCGCGCTTCGGCGAGCTGCACGCCGAGCTATGGCGGTTCTTTCACATCGGCCAAGAAGGAAAGCTTCGCCTCGGCCGCGCCGCCTGAAGGCCATTTCGCGCTATTGTCGCGCTCTGTGCGCATCGACAAACAGGTTCGCGAGGCCGTCGACCGCCTGGAGCTGCCGTTCAACGATCTCGGGATCGACCCCTTCGGCGTCGCCAAGGCCGACCTTCGGATCTGGGGCACGATGGTCGCCGCCTTCTATCGCTATTACTTCTCGGTCCGGACGCAGGGTATCGAGAACGTGCCGACCCGCGGACGCGCGATGCTCGTCGGCAACCATTCGGGTGGAATCGCCATCGACGCCGCGATGGTCGCCGTCTCGTGCTTGCTCGAGATGAACCCGCCGCGCCTCGCGCAGGGCATGGCCGAGAGGTTCATCAATCGCGTGCCGTTCCTCGGGTCGTGGGCCAGCCGCACCGGTCACCTCACGGGGCTGCCGGAGCATGCCGAGCGCCTCCTCGAAGACGACCGACTCCTCATGGTCTTCCCCGAGGGAGCCCGGGGAACGGCGAAGCTCTTCAACGAACGCAACTCGCTCGTCGAGTTCGGCTCTGGATTCGTTCGCCTCGCCCTCAAGACCAAGGCGCCGATCGTACCGTTCGCGGTGCTGGGCGGCGGCGAAGCGTTTCCGACGATCGCGAACGCGTACAAGCTCGGAAGGGCCTTCGGGCTCCCTTACATTCCGGTCGTCGCCTACGGGATCCCGCTGCCGCTGCCGGCCAAGATCGAGATCGAGTACGCGGCTCCGATGCACTTCAGCGGCACGGGCAACGAGGACGACGCGGTGGTCCACGGCTACGTCGAGAAGGTGAAAGAGGTCATCGCGGGGATGATCCACGCCGGCGCCGGCCGCCGCCGGGGCGAGCCCGCTCAGCTGACCGGGGGTCGATCGTGAGGATCCTCATCCCGGGCGCGGCCGGCGCCATCGCGCGCAAGGTGGCCCTGCGGCTGAAAGACGAAGGGCACGAGGTCGTGGGCCTCGACCGGCGCCCCTGGGTCGACCCTCCGATTGAGTTTCACGAAGTCGACATCCGGAAGCGCGCGGCGGAAGACGTGTTCCGCAAGGTCCGACCCCAGGCCATGGTCCACATGGCGACCGTGACGTCTCTCGTGGTCACCGGCGAAGAGCGCTATCAGATCAACCTCGGCGGGACGCGCGCGGTCTTCGAATACGCGCGGGAATATGGCGCCGAGCACTGCATCTTCGTCGGGCGCCACACCTTCTACGGGGCAGGCCCCGACTCGCCGCTCTTCCACAAGGAAGACGAGCCTCCTCTCGAGCTCAATCGCTTTCCCGAGCTCGCAGACCTGGTTGCGGCCGATCTCTACGCGGCCGCAGCCCTCTGGCGATCGCCCCTCCTCGCGACGACGGTCCTGCGTTTCTGTTACACGCTGGGCCCGAGCAGCCACGGGACGCTCGCCGGTTTCCTTCGCGGCAAGCGCGTGCCCCTGGTCCTGGGCTTCGATCCGCTCTTCCAGTTCCTTCACGAAGACGACGTCGTGCGCGCCATCGTGCTCACCCTCGGCAAGCGGCCTCGCGGGGTCTTCAACGTGGCCGGCCCTCAGTCCCTCCCGCTCTCGCGCGTGATCAAGGAAGCCGGCCGAACCCCTGTCTCGTTGCCCGAGTTCGTGCTCTCGGGAATGCTGGGGCGCTTCGGATTCCCGAAGCTGCCCTCGGGGGCGGTGACGCACCTCAAGTACCCGGTCGTGGTCGACGCGCGGGCCTTCCGCGAGCAGACGGGCTTCGCGCATCAGCACGACGAGATCGAGACCATCCGCGCCTTCCGCGAGGCCGTGCCGCCTCCGCCGTGACCGGCCCCGCTCAGAGCCCCATGAGCTTCGCGACGTAGTACCGCATCGTCTCGGTGGTGCCGCCGCCGATCCGGAAGAGGCGCTGGTCTCGCCAGGCGCGCGCGATGTGGAACTCTTCGATGTAGCCCCAGCCACCGTGAAACTGCAGGCACTGGTCGGCGATCTCGGTCGCGACGTCGCCCACGAAGATCTTCGCCAGGCTGATGAGCCTCACCGACTCCATCGAGACGTTTTCTTTTCGGACGTACTTGTCCTCGTTGTAGGCCTCGGCGCCCCGGTACGTGAGCGCCTTGGCCGCTTCGAGCTTGGCGGTGAGGTCGACGAACTTCTGCTGCCAGTACTCCCGCTTGATGAGCGGTTTGCCGAACGCCTTGCGGTCTCGACCGTAGGCGATCGACTCTTCGAGCATGCGCTCGCAGCCGGCGGTGGCGCTGCAGCACGCGATGATGCGCTCGCTCTGGAAGTTTTGCATGAGGTACATGAACCCCATGTTCTCCTCGCCGAGGAGGTAGCCCTTCGGAACGCGCATCTCGTCGAAGTGCAGCTCGGCGGTGTCGCTCGAATGGTTGCCGATCTTCTTTAGCTTCCTGGTGACGTGGAAGCCCTTGGTCTTGGTGGGCACGAGGAAGAAACTGCACCCGTGCGAGCCCGCTTCGGGCTGCGTCTTGACGAGCAGCGTCACGAAGTCGGCGCGGGTCCCGTTCGTGATGAACGTCTTCGAGCCCGAGATCACGTAGTCGTCGCCGTCGCGCCGGGCGGTGGTCTCGATCCCGGCGACGTCGCTGCCCGCGTTCGGCTCGCTGATGCCCAGGGCGGCGATCTTCTCGCCTCGGATCGCCGGCTCCAGGAACTCGGCCTTCTGTTCGCGGGTCCCCAGGTCGTTGATGACCGGGGTCGCCATGTCGGACTGCACGAGGAGCCCCATCCCGACGCCGCTCATGAGGCACCGCGGTAGCTCTTCGGCCTTGGCGACGCTGAACCAATAGTCGCCGCCCGCGCCGCCCACCTCTTCGGGGTAGTGCGCGCCCAAGATCCCGAGCTCGCCGGCACGCTTGAACACCCAGTTCGGGAACAGCTCGTCCCGTTCCCATTCATCGACATGGGGAGCGAGCTCTTTCTCGCAGAACTGGCGGACCGTCTTACGGAACTCGAGATGGTCCGGCGTGAACGGGCTCGGCATCGGGATCCCTCGCTTGCTCTGGCAAACGCCTCGCGACCGAAGCGAGACGGGCCATCACGAATGATTCGTACACGAAGCATTCGCATCTGCAAGGAAACGCATCGGGCCGCGGCTCCGACGCGGCCGGGACCCACACGGGAATCCCCGACCTCACCGGCTGGCACACGCTCGCCCGAAAGCGAAGGCCAAGCACCCGCTCGGCCTTCCATCGGGGCACGCCGACCGTCATACGGCAGCTAGCTAGCCGCCGTTCGACGACGAGGGCGTGCACCCCGCGCGAGAGAAATCCCCCCTCGCGCGAGAGCAACCTCAGAGCAAAGAGGTCGAGAAAGCTACTTCTTCTTCGCCTTCTTCGCGGTCTTCTTCGCCTTCTTCGCGGTCTTCTTCGCTTTCTTCGCAGCCATGGTCTTCTTTCCTTTCTCCTCCGCCTTCGCGGATCTTTTTTGCTTCTGCTTGGTGACGTGCCGACTCGCCGGTTTGGCTTTTCGCGACTTCGAAGCCTTGGAAAGCTTCGCGGACGCTGCCTTTGCCGGCCCGCCCACCCCGTTGCCGACCTGCGGAGAAGCAGACCGCTTGGTCATCAGGGGACGGGGGACTGCTTCTCGTTGAGCAGCTCGCCGAGCGAGCACGCCCTTGACCTTCTCGTCGAGTTTCTCGAAATCGAATGGCTTGTCGATGTACTCGTCGGCGCCGAAGAGCGGGCTCGTGGCCTCGTTGAGGCTCTCGCCGATCCCCGTCAGCATCAGCACACCGGTATGGGCGAGCGCCGCGTCCTGACGGATCTTGCGGCACACCTCCCACCCGCTCATGCCGGGCATCATCACGTCGAGCACGACGAGGTCGGGCAAGCGCTCGCGCGCGAGACGCCAGGCCTCGTCCCCATCGGACGCTTCGATTACTTCTAGTTTCGGCTCGATTGACCGCAGGTGGCGGGTGACGAGCTCCAACATCGTCGGCTCGTCATCGGCGACCAGCACCATCGGCGGCGCCGCGTTCGCATTCACGATGACGATGATCGAAGAACTCGACTGCTTTGGTCAAGTTCTGTCTTTCATCGGACGCGTGATTGATCACACATCGGTAGGAGGTTCACTCCATTCCGATCGCCGCCGGAGTCGTCGTCGGGCCGCTTCGAGGCGCGTGAGGAGCTCGTTCGCCCCACGTATCGGCTCGCCGAGGTCTCTCCTCGGGGCGCAAATGGCGCGCTTACTCGTCGATGAAGAGCGTCGGTACGCGAGTCGTCGCCTCGACGAGCTCCTTGTTCGAGGTCACGTACTTCACCATCGTCGGCATGTGACCCTTAGCCAGCTTGAGCTTGTTCTGCATCATCCCCTTCGTGGGATCGAGGAGCTTTCGGATCACTTCCTTCCAGCGCGAGTACGAGGCGACGAGCACGAACGCCGCCTTGTCGGCCTCCGCGCGGGAGACCAGCGTGCAGGCCCGGCACTCGCCCTGGTGCATGTCGAGCCACATGGCCATGTCCTCGGGGAGGCCGATCGCGGGGTCGGCGGTGACGACCATCGCGACCGCCCCGTGGGTCCAATCCTTCGCGGCGGCCCTGTAGCCGGGGCTGGCGTTGATCGCGTCTCGATAGGCCGTGCACCATTCGGCGGACGGGAAGCGGATGGGCGCTGAGCTCGGAGCGTTGGGGCCTGCAGTCATGAGGCGCGAGAAGGTACCCGAGGGGGGCGACCTGGCAAGGGTGCGGTCCGGAGAGAAGCCCAGCGCCGATCAAGCGGAGATGGCGCCCGCCTGGGCACGCGGCGATACTCACGACGCTTAGGAGGCCCTCCAATGGCTCGGCGGATCGCACCCACGGTCGGGCCTCGCGTTCATGAGCGAGGCAACAAGCGGCTCGATGGGGTCCTCGACTTCGTGGCCTTCGCCGCTCGGCCGATGCCCCTCCTCACGCTGCTCGACGAGGCGCCTCGCCGCATCGTGTCGCTCCTCGAGGCCGAGGTCTGCTCGCTCTATCTCCTCGAAGGAGACAAGAGCGAGCTCGTCATGCGCGGCAACGTCGGCCTGTCGAACGCCGCCATCGGGCAGGTGCGTCTGCGCGTCGGCCAGGGGATCACGGGCGAATCGATCGAGTACATGCGCCCCATCTCCACCGAGACCGCAGAGCAGCATGGCGCGTACAAGCACTTCGCGGGCATCGGCGAAGAACGCTTCCCCGTCTTCCTCGCCGTTCCCTTCCGCGGCAAAGCCGGACCGCTCGGCGCCGTCGTCGTCCAGCGCAGCGCGGTTCCCTTCACCGAGGCCGACATCGAGCTGCTGGCGCTCGTCGGCGGCCTCATCGCGGCGGGAAGCCGTCACGCGGAGCTCGTAGACGAAGCGCGCGAGCGCCGAGCGCGCAGAACGGGGGGCGGGACGCGGAAGGTGACGCTCGCGGGGCGTCCGGTGGTGGTGGGTCGCGCCCTCGGCGCCGTGGCCGCGCTCCGCAGACCTCCGCGCCGCCCCGAAGAACGTCCGAACGTGCCCGAGGGGACCGACGCCGACGCCGACGTTCGCAGGCTTCGCGGCGCGTTCGACGTCGCCGAGAAGGCCATCCATGGTTTGCGCGAGCGAGCGGGCAGCATCGGCCTCGCCGCCGACGCCCAGTTCCTGTCGACCTACGTCGAGATCCTCGAAGACATGCGATTCCGGGAGCGCGCGACCGAGCTCGTTGCCAGCGGGGCCGGCGTGGCGCAAGCCCTCTCGAAGGTCGCGCGCGCCGTGACCCGGGCCGCCGCTTCGGTCACCCGCGACTCGTTCCTCGAGGAGCGCGCGCGTGACATCGAAGACCTCTGCGACGCCCTGACGATGCTGGCGGATACGGATCGACGCTCGGCCTTGCCCAGCAAGGCGGTGCTCCTCGGCGACACGCTGACTGTGTTCGACCTCCTCGTGAGCACGCGGTCGATGCCCACGGGAATCGCGTTGACCGAGCGTGCGTCGGGCCCGCGCACCCGGGTGCTCCTCAAACTGATGAACATTCCAGCCGTAGCCGACGTGAAGGGCCTGTTCCGGTGGGCGACGGACGGCGACATCGCCTTGCTCGACGGCGATCACGGCCTTTTCATCATCAACCCGAGCAAGAGCGAGGTGGCGAGCCTGCGCGAGGACAGGCGATCGTCGCAGGGCCCGGCTCGAGAGAAGGGCGACCGGCCGAACGCGGGCGAGGGCGCGGGCAAGGGAAAGGTCGAGGGCAAGGGCGCGAGCCGCGCCCCCGTGTCACGCTGAGGCCATGAGGAGGCCGACGTGATCCCGAGCGCACCGTCCCCCGAAGAACACGTTCTCCCCGGCCTCGTCGACGACGACGGCGATCGACCCAGCGTCACCGAGGTGAACGGCACGATCGCGCGCTTCGAAATGACGTACTCGCCTCCGGGCGACGGGCAGGGCCGCGTGAAGTTCGGGCCGCCGCTGAAGGCGCGGATCCCGTCGGCCATCTATCTGGCCGCCGCGCTCGTGTTCGGAGCGCTCGTCCTCTACGCGTACACGGCCGCCTCTTCGAGCTCGCTCCTCTTCGTGTGGGTGGTCGAGAGGGACCGCGGTCGCTACCTGCCGGCGAATGTGCTCACGACCATCGTCGTCGCGAGCGCCATCGGGACGGTGCTCCGCACGCACATGCGAGGGGTCGTCCTGAGCGAAGACTGGATCGAGGCCCGTACTCTCCTCCTCCTCGGAATTCCGCGCGCTCGGCGGTGGGCCTGGAGCCAGGTGCTCCGGGTCGTCGTGGACGACATGCGCGTGGCCCTCGAGCTCTGGGACGGGAGCTTCGAGAGGTTGCCCGAGGTGGCCAAACGACGCGAGTTCGCTGACTACATCCAGCAACAGGCGCAGCGCCGGCGGATCGACGTCACGTATCTCGACCGACACCCTCGATGAGGTCGTGGGTGGAGGTGTCGGTGATCGCGGCCGCAATCGTCGGGGCGGTCGGCGCATGCCACGACGACACTCCGACCCAGGCCGGTCCACTCGTCGCGCCCACACCGAGGCCCGTGATTCCTCCGCCGGTCGGGGCTGCCGCGCCGCTGGCGCCCGCTGCCGAGAGCGCCGCGACCGTGTTCGTTCCCGAGAAGATCGCGGGCGAGGGTCACGCGATGGGGACCCACCTCGCGTACGCGGCGTTCACCACTCCGGCCGTGAACGAAGCCAAGGTCCGCGCCCTCTTCGACGCGGCGACCGCCGAGATCGTCCGCCTCGAGAAGCTGATGACGACCTGGGACGCCGAGAGCGAGGTCTCGCGGATCAACGCGGCCGCAGGAAAGGCTCCGGTCGTCGTGGGTCCGGAGACGTTCGACGTCATCCGCGAGGGGCTCCATGCGAGCTCGATCAGCGATGGCACGTTCGACATCACGTTCGAGACCCTTCACGGACTCTGGAAGTTCGACCAGGATCTCGACCCCCATCCCCCCACCCCTGCCGCGGTCCATGCGCTCGTGCGTTACGTCGGCTTCCGGCACGTGAAGCTCGACGCGGCGGCGAGCACCGTCTTCCTCGACGAACCTCACGTTCGCATCGGGCTTGGCGGAATCGCCAAGGGTTACGCAGTCGACCACGCGGCGAAGGTCCTCCTCGATGGAGGACTCATGACCTTCTACGCGCAGGCTGGCGGAGATCTCTACACCCACGGGTCGAAGCCCGACGGCTCACCCTGGATCGCGGGCATTCGCGACCCCCGCGGACCGGAGAACGACTATTTCGCCACGATGGCGATCAACGACCACGCCTTCAGCACCGCGGGCGACTATGAGCGCTCGTACGTCGTCGATGGCAAGCGATACCACCACATCATCGACCCACGGACCGGCTACCCCGCGACGGCTTCCCGCAGCGTGACGATCTGGGCACCGACGGCGCTCGTGGCCGACGAGATCGACGATGCCGTCTTCATCCTGGGCCCGGAACGCGGGCTGGCCCTCGTCGAATCGATCGACGGCGTCGGCGCCGTGATCGTCGATGCCCACAACCGCGTGTGGACGAGCCAGCGTCTCGAGGGTCACGTGCACCCCATTCACCCGCCGACCGACGCGCTCTGAGCGACGCACCGCATGGTAAGCGGATCTTAAGAGTTGGAACCGCCGCGCTCGAGGCGAGTCAGCGGCCGGCCATGACGAGCCGGCGCGCGGCCCGCTCGAGATCCCTCGCGCACGACACCTCGTACACGGCCGTGCAACGCGGGGCATACCGCGCCATCGCGCTGTCGCCGGTGCCCCAGAGACCGCGCGGCTCGGGGCATAGCCAGAGGAGGGCCCGCGACCGCGCGCGGATCCGGTCGAGGGCCTCGGGCGCAGCGTCGTGGAAGTTCGTGCGTCCGTCGCCCAGAATGACGACGGTCGTCGCGCGATCGAGCTCGTGCAAGTGGAGGGTCTCGAACTGCCGGAGCGCGCGGCCGTAGTTCGAGTTCTCCCCCGCGCGAACGACCCCCCCCCGCCAGGCGCGGTCGATGGCGGAGCGGGCGGGCTCGTGCTCGAAGAGGTGTGTCGTCTCTCCGAGCTCGCTAACGAAGACGAACGTCCGCGACCGGTGGAATAGCTCCTGGGCCGCATAGGTGAACTCGAGCAGAAAGCCTGCGGCCGTGAGGACCGAATCGCTCACGTCACAGAGGACGAACACCTTGGGTCGGTCTCTTCGCCGCGACGTACGCACGATGCGGAAGGGTACGCCCCCGGTTCGCAGGGCCCGCCGGAGCGTTCGATGCGGCTCGAACCGACCCCGCCGGGCGTGTCGGGCTCGGACCCGAGCCGCGCCGCCTAGGCGCTCGGCCAACCGCCGAACGGCCCGGCGTACGTCGTGGATCTCGGTGTCGCTGAGCGCGGAGAACGGGGTGGTTGCGAGGCGGTGCTGACCGCGCTCTCGCTCGAGATCGGCCACCTTGCCCTCGTGCGCGCGCTTCACGAAGGCCCGGATCGCTTCTTCGGTCGCTTCGAGCTCCTCGGCCAGAGCGTCCCCGAGGGCACGTCCACGCTCGCCCAGCGCATCGGCGAGTCCGGGTCGCAAGCTCGCGAGCGTCTGGCGTGCTCGCCCGACCCCGGTTTCCCCGATCACGCGGTGGGTCAGGTAGCCCAGCATCAGGCCGCTGTGCGCGTCGACCGTCCGGGCGATCGTCGAGTTCGCCAGGAGGCGATCGAGGTCGGCGGCGCGATCGAGCAGAGCCTGCATCGAAGCAAGTCCGTCCGCACCGGCGGCCGCGAGCTGCCCGAGGAGCGCGCTGAGCGCGTCGAGCTCGTGGGGCGCGAATCCACGCGCCTCGAGCCGTTGCCAGAGCGTTCCCCTCGAAGCCACCAGGCCCGGCTCGAAGAATCGGCCGAACGAGGCGTCGAACCGGGCGCGCTCCCCGGCCCGCCGGACGACGAGGCAAGCGATCGCCTCGCGAACACGGTTCCTCCGCCCCAGGCCGACGGCTTCGACGGCTCGGGCGACGTCGATCGCCTGCGCCGTCGAGATCTCGAAGCCGTCGCGGCGGAGCGCCCACAAGAGCTCGTCGAGTACGCGGACGACGGCTCGATGATTAGCCGGCATGCTCAGTCCGTGGGAGTCTGCTCCGCGAGCAGCGAGCGCACGCTGGCGTCGAGCCGCGCGTCTTCCGACGAGTCGTATCCGATGGCGACGTCACGCACGACTCCGCGCTTGTCGATCACCACGAGGGTGGGCAGGCTCATGACGCCATAGGAGCGAGTGGTCTCCGCATGCTTGTCGCTCGCGACCGCGTAGCGAACGGCCATCTTCTGGGCGAAGAGCGCAACCTCCTGCGGGTCTTCGGTCGAGACGCCCAGAACGCTGAGGCCTTGCGCACCGTATCGCGCCTGCAAGGCGCCGAGCTTGGGGATGACGATCCGGCAGGGGCCGCACCACGTGGCCCAGAAATCGAGGATCACGACGCGACCCCGCATCGCGCCGATGGATGGCGGAAAGCTTCCGCTCACGGACTCGACGCCTTTCCACGTCGGCGCGAAGGTGCCGACGAGGTCCATCCGCACCATGTCGTCTTGAGTGGGCAGCGCGGTGAAGGTGACGCGGGCGTTTTGCTCCTTGCCGGCCCGCACGAAGGCGATCTCGGTCGAATCGCCGACCGCGAACGTGGCCACGGCGTGCACCACGTCTTGACCGCGTGCGACGGTCGCCGACGCCACGCGGAGGATCCGATCACCTTCGCGGAGCCCGGCTCTGTCGGCAGGAGAGCTGCGGATGACGTGTCCGACCCGCACGCCTTGTCCGGGCTCGTCGGAGTCCATCGCGATGCCTAGCCAGGGACGCGAGGCAGCAGACTCCGCCTGAGCATCCGTCGGTACCAAGAGGGGCAGCCCCGGGATCACAAGCCCGCCCAAGACGACGCAGAGCCGGAGCGAGAGACCACGTCCGAGCGGGGCCATGCTCTTTTTTAGCATGGGGCGGCCGCATCTCGGGCACGGGGCCCGATCGCGAGCGGCCCGAACGCCACCGACGTCGTCGGCCCACAAAACGCCGCAGCGCGCCCTCCGATGGTGGAGGCGCGCGCCGCGTAAAGGCCAGAGGGGCTGGCCAAGTCAGTAAGTCAGGTGAAGATGAAGAAAGGTGAAGCCAAGCTAGGGCGCGAATCGGAAAGCAAGCCGAGCAAAGTCAAAAAGGCCGGCATCGGGCGAGACGTAGACACCGGGGACTTGGAAGGGAATCGAAGCCCCGGCACGAGAACTGGCCGTACGAGCCGCAGCCCGCGACGCGTAAGGCGAAAACGATTCGCCGACCGGCAGCCTCACCTAGAGCAGCGCGCATGCCATCGTCGTCGACAGCGTCTCGTCGGCCGCCAACCATTGAAGATGCCTTGGAATTCCAGCCATTCCAGGGGGTCGGATCGCGGACCCTTGCGATCGAGGACGGCGGTCCGATCGTGGATCAGGGGGCAGGTTGAAATGTTTGCGGGCCTCGGTTGGTTGCGAGTTTTTCTCCGACGTTGACAGGGCGGACCCCGCGAGTATCGTCGCGAGCCCTCGACGGCTCAGGCGCCCATAGCTCAGCTGGATAGAGCACTGGTCTACGGAACCAGGTGTCGGAAGTTCGAATCTTCCTGGGCGCGCCTCCTCCATCACCCGAGTGCACCGGACTTGGACCCCGCTGATCTCGCCCGCGACACGGCCTGGATGGCGGTCGCGCTCGCAGAGGCCGATGCGGCAGCAGCCGAGGGCGAGGTGCCGGTCGGATGCGTCGTCGTGGACGCCCATGGGAGTGAACTCGGGCGCGGGCGGAACGCGCGCGAGGCCCTCGCGGATCCGACGGCACACGCGGAGACGATCGCGATACGTGCCGCGGCCGGAAAGATCGGCGGCTGGAGGCTCGAGGGCGCAACGGCCTATGTCACGCTGGAACCGTGCGCGATGTGCGCCGGCGCCCTCGTGCTCGCGCGAGTCGCGCGAGTCGTGTACGGCTGCGCCGACCCGAAGGCGGGCGCCGTCGCGACGCTCTATTCGATCGGGCGCGACGCGCGCCTGAACCATCGCTTCGAAGTCGTCGCCGGCGTGCTCGAGGCCGAATGCAGCGACAGACTCCGCCGTTTCTTCGCCGCTCTCCGCGCCCTTCACACGAATGACTAGCGCGACGGCGCGTCGAGGGGCGGTGCCGTGCCCACGTCGTCGGTGTCACCTTCGAGCTCCGTCCGTGCACGCACGGGGGGACGCGGCGCAGGCTTGTCACCTCCGTGCCAGAAGACGACCGGCTCTTTCTTGGCCGCTTCGAGCTCCGCGTCCGTGATTCGCCCGTAGTGATGGGCGATCTGCATGAGATTGCGGAGCAGATGCATCCAACCCTCCGGGACCTCGCCGTTGTCGCGCATCGCGCCATAGCGAAGGGGCGCAGGAAGGAGCGAAGAGAGGAAGAGGCATTCCCCCAGGTTCAGCTCCGCCGGCGTGCGTCCGAAGTAGTGATCGGCTGCGGCGGTTATCCCGTACACCGCCGGACCGAATTCGATGACGTTCAAGTAGAGCTCCATGAGCTCGTCCTTCGAGAAGGTCTGCTCGAGGTACTCGGTCAAGATGACTTCTTCGAGCTTGCGGGAGAGGGTCTTGTTTCGCGAGAGAAAGAGGTTCTTCGCGAGCTGCATCGTGATGGTGCTCGCGCCGCGCGCGAATCGACGGGCCTTGAGGTTGGCGATCAGGGCCAGGCGGATCGACGCGCGGTTGAAGCCGTGGTGCTTGGGAAAGCCGCCGTCCTCGGTCGTGAGCACCGCCACCTGCATGTACGGACTGATCTCGTCGAGAGGCGTCCAGTTGTCGGTCCCCGGACCCGTGGTCTCTTCGGCGATCGTTCCGTCGGGAAGGTAAACGCCGTGCGAGAAGGCCTGTTCGAACCGAGCACGCGCGAGCTCGGGCGGAACTTCCATGACCCGGCACTCGTCCTGAACGTCGTACGTGAGCTCGAGCGCATCGAGATTCCGCGTGTCGAATGCGAAGCGACCGCGCGCCCCGAAGGCCCCGGCGATCCGCATCCCTTGCAGCGCGGGTAGGAGTGCCGAAGGGAGGCTGTCGAGGAGCGACTCGCAGTTGCCTCTCGGGACGTCGAAGTGGAAGGCCCCGGACACGTGGTCTGGTTTCTGATCGAGCGTTCCGCCCGCGGCGAGATGAAAGGCTCCGACGCTTGCCGCGAGGTCGTCGAGCCGGAGCTCGCCGTCGGCGGCGGTCGCGCCGCGCGCGTGAAACTGAAGGTCGAGACCCCGAACGACATCGAGGGCGAGACGGGGGTTGGAGATCGACAGGTCCCGCGCCCCGCCCTCGCCGTCGAAGGTCAGAGCGCTCCCGTCTTCGGCGAGAACCAGGCGCGCCCGGCCCGTGATCGTGGTGTGGGCAACGTCGACCAGCCCTCCCCCTCGTTCCTGAACGCCAAGGAGCAACAGAGACACAGGCCCCCCTTCGAGAGAGATCGTCGCGTCGCCGGCCCGAGGCAGCCATCCGCGGACGGCCAGGGGCGTGCTCGCGACGCGTGGGTCGGTGGAGTACTTAATCTCGAATCCGCCATCCGTGCGGGCGATCGTCACCGGCCCGGGCCCGAGGGTGAAGGGAACGGCTTCACCCGCCCGCGCGATCCGCCAGGTCAGAGCATCGACCCCGACGTCGGCGCCCTCCCGCAGCCGCTCGGAAAGGAGACTCGACAGAATCGCGAGCTCCTCGCGAAGGGCGTGGGTATCCGGCAGAGGGATGACGGGCGCACCGGGGTCCGCCGGCGCGACCGATCCTACCGAGGCGGGAACGTTCGAAGCGATGCGCTCGCCATGCCCGGGGTCGTCCACGCCGGCCAGGTCGACCACGAACGCGGAAGCTCGTGCTCGAACGACGCCACCGCGCCGATCGAGCTGCCCTTCGCCTTCACTCAGGGAGGCCTCGGCCGAATCTGCCCGGAGTCGCGCCGAGCCGGCGCGCCACCGGAGACCGTCGCGGTCCCACGTGGCCGCGACGGCGTCGAGCTCGCCCGCAGGTCTCGGGGAGTCGCCGTCCCGCCAGCGCAGCGAAAGACCGTCGACGGCGACGATCGGGCCGGGGCTGGACGTCACGGTTGGCGCCGATGCTGCGGTCGAGAGGTCGTGCCAGGCGGCGAACTGGCTCCGGATCTCCGTCGTGGCCCCGCGAACGTCGACCATAACGCCATCGAGATCGAGTCGCTCGATGCCGAACCCGAGCGTCAATCCGGCGCGGACCTCATCGAGTCGCACGACGATTGACGGCATCGACTCGGGCCGTACGACGACGTCGCGTAGGCGCACTGCGAACCAGGCCGGTCGAACGCTACCGATCTCGAGCGTCAGATGGCGTCTCGTCGCCGTCGCTCGCGCGACGGACCGGACGAGCGGCCCAAAGCTGAACGCCGAGAGCAGCAAGGTGGCAGAGGCTGCCCCGGCAACCCAGGTGGCGCGCCTGCGCATGACGCGCGCGACCGCCCTGGCGAGCAAGGCGGCCCGTCGGCGCAGGCGAGGGTCCATCGCTGGTCTGAGAGTAACGCGGCGAACGTGCCGACCGCATCCCGGAGAACGACGGTCGGAGGACAAAAAAAGAGCCCGCAAAGCGCGGGCTCTTCAATCTCTGCTGCAAAAAAATCCCGGCGGCGTCCTACTCTCCCACACGGCTTCCCGTGCAGTACCATCGGCTCCGAGGAGCTTAACTTCCGAGTTCGGGATGGGATCGGGTGTGGCCT
>OBLW0100000117.1_pt1 | contig 62456 bp, 52 predicted proteins | sample 1520161 | NCBI WGS metagenome assembly OBLW01 (sample SAMEA3539309, study PRJEB22396) | soil metagenome | biome: tundra; feature: field; material: soil | place: USA | collected 2010-05 | depth 0.15 m
AGATACCCGTCCTTGATTGTGGCGGCGAAAGGATCGACGGTCCATTTCGGACGATCGACGCCGACGACGTCCAGGTGTGCGACCAGCAGCAGCGCCCGCGACGGATCGGCGACCGCGGAACTGCGAAGACGTGCAACCACCGAGGATCGGCCGGGCGTCACGGGCAGTTCTTCCGCGGAGATGCCTTCTTTTTGCAGAACGCCCAAGAGATATTTTGCGGCGAGTTGTTCGTTGCCGGGGGGATTGGTGGTATTGATCTGGATGAGGTCCTGGAGCCAGACCTTGGCGTCGCCCGTCAGAGAAGTCAAATCGCCGAGGGCCGACGGAGGACCAGGTAGTGAGTTCGTGGGCGGCGGCGCGACCTGGGCGGCGGCGGGCAACGTAGCTAGGGATACCCATGTCCCCATGAATGACGCCATCGCGTGCAGCAGCCGTCTGGGCATTCTCGGGAGACCGTTCACGAAGCCATTCCTCGTTTCTGAATTTTTGGTGTTTCGCCCGACGGATGAGGAGCGGACCCATTTGCCGCCAGCCGAGAGGTAAGCTCAGCAACGTTTTGCAGCAAATATGACTCATACTAACATGCTGGGTGTGGGGACCCGGTCGCGGCGTGGGCGGAGGTTGCCTAAACTCCACGGTGGAATGTTGGGATTTCGCACGTTGCCGCGCGGTATTCGGGCATTTTATGATGGGCGACGAAGGGGTATGCGATGAAGGCAATTTTGACGACGGTGTTCTTGGGACTTTCAGCGGCGGCGTTGTTGCTGCCGCTGGGAACGAAGCTGGCCAGCGCGCAATCCCCGGTCGGGCCGCAGGGCGGAACGGGACCGCAGCAGCAGGGTGCCCCGCCGGTTGCACCGCCGCCTCCACCGCCGCAACAGAAACCGCCGGAAGCCGGAGCTTCCATCGCCGTCGAAGTGCCGGTGGTGACCCTAGACGTGATCGCGGCCACGCAACACGGGGACATTCTTACCGGGCTCAAGAAAGAAAACTTTCGGGTGATCGATGAAGGCGCGCCGCAGACCATTACCAATTTTGGCGCGACCGATGCGCCGATCACCATCACCATGCTGATGGAGTTCAGTAGCCGCGGGTATTACGACTGGTTTGCGTACCAAGCCAAGTATTGGGCCGACGCGTTTTTCCCCAACTTGAAGCAGAAGGATTGGGTCGCGCTGGTTACCTTCGATATGCGGACGCGCACCGAAGTGGACTTTACGCAGAATAAGGATGAAGTCCGCAATGCGCTCTATCACTTGTATTTTCCGGGATTCAGCGAATCCAACGTGTTCGATGCGCTGCTCGATACCACCGAGCGCATGGCGGATGTGAAGGGCAAGAAGTCGATCCTGCTGTTGGCGACCGGGGTGGACACTTTTTCAAAACATACGCTGGACCAGACCATGAAGCGGCTGCGGCAGAGCGACACCACGATTTTCTGCGTGGGGCTGGATAAGCCGTATCTCAATTTCCTGGAATCGCATGGAGACCAGCGCACGCATATGAATTATCTGCAGGCGGAAAATCAGCTTAAGACGTTTTCCGCCCTGACTGGCGGCTATGCGTGGTTTCCACAGTTTGACGGTGAGATTCCTGGAATCTTTCATGACATCGTGGCGTTCTTGCGGAACCAGTACAGCATTTCCTACACTCCCACGACCGGCGCAAATGACGGAAAGTTTCACAAGGTAAAGATTGAATTGGTGCAGCCGGATGGCACCCCGCTGATCGTGAACGACCAAAAGGGCAAGAAGCAAAAGGTGGTCGTGTATGCGCGGGAGGGATATACCGCGGTTAAAGGCGGAGTTGGAGATTAGCAGGATTCGATACTTTACAGTTTAAAGGCGAAAGAAAATCTGCACCGTTCGCCGCAAACTTCACCAATCGTAACCGCTGAATGGTAACCATCGCAATACGGTTGGTTCTGAGCGCATCCGATCAGGGTCTCAACTTACACTCTCGCAATCGATTGCGCAGGACCACCTCGCCCCGGATTTTTGAATCACTCCCAATTGGAAACCTTCTCAATAGCCGCGGCTGAAATCCACTACGTTGAATAACTCCCGGCCCGCAAACCATCTTTCTAGTAAGTCCATCAACAAGTTGGTTTCTTTCTGCCACAGGCGATCGCTTACGCCGCTGGTGTGCGGCGTTAGGAATAGATTCGGGGTTTTCCAGAGCGGGCTGTCGGGTGGCAGCGGCTCGGTTGCGGTCACGTCGAGGGCCGCGCTGCTTAGCGCGCCGGTTTCGAGGGCGCTGATCAATGCCGATTCGTCGAGCAGCGAGCCGCGACCCACGTTGATGAGTCTGGCGCCCCGCTTGATCTTTGCCATTTGCGCCCGACCGATCAGATGTTGAGTTTCGTGCGTGTCTGGTGCGGCTAGGACAACATAGTCGGCTTGCGGAAGCGCTTGGTCCAATTGGGCGACCGCTAGGATTTTTTCTGTGTGGGTGGCCTCGCCTTTGCCGGAGCGAGTTACGCCCCAGACGCGCATGTCGAAAGCTCGGGCGCGGCGGGCCAGTTCGCGGCCGATGGAGCCGTAGCCGACGATTAGCAGGAGCTGGCCGTTGAGTTCGGTCAGCGGGCCAGGCTGACTGGAAACTTCGTTTTGGGCCCACTGCGCGCGATCCTGGTAGCGAACCGAATCCGGAAAATTGCGGGCCAGCGCGATCATCAGACCCATGGCGTGTTCGGCCATCACTGGGGAAAAGATGCCGCTCGGGTTGGTTAGGATCACGCCAGAGTTGCCGAGCTCCGGATACATGAGTTGCGAGACGCCCGCCGCCGTGGAGTGAATCCACTTTAATTTGCGGGCTAACTTGAATTGCTCCGCTCGGAGCACAGCGCCGATGAAAATGTCGGTGTCTGGGAGTTCCTGCGGCAGGCGCTCATAGTTGGGCAAGTGGACTACGCGCATTTCCGGCCAGCGATGGCGGATCGTTTCTGGCAGGATCGGCAGCGCGCGCCATTGCGGGAACGGGTGCCAGACGCAGATGAGGAGTTTGGTTTCAGATGGAGTGGTGCGCGTGGCGGTCAAGTTTGCTCCGGCATTTTTTGTGAATCTCTAAGCTAAAAACGCTTCGCGTACCCCGACTCCTGCTGGTCGTCAGGCTCCAGATCCTTCGGCTACGCTGTCCGGGTGGCCTCAGGATGAGGGCTCGTACTTCCCGATGATTCACGAAGCTCGTGCTGGTGTTTATTCGCGGCTATGGAGCCAGCGCAGGAACAGGCCTACCACGCAGCCGAGCCCGACGGTGCCAAGGATGAAGGGGCGCGCGACGGGAATTGCAAGCCACGCAATCACGACCAGGCCTAGGGAGACCATAGCGCCGGCTTTTGTACCGGGCACGGGAATATTGCCGAAGCCTAATCTTTGCGGCTGCGAGTGCTGACGGCCGCCTAGATTTTCAAACATGCCTCACCTCCCGCCGCGCTTTATTTTTGGATGCCGCGCAGATCGCGGCCGGTCATGTCGGATGGTTGGGGTTGGCCTAGTGCGCCTAACATGGTTGGAGCGATGTCGCGGAGCGAGCCATTGGGTTGCAGGGTCTGCTTGTCGTTGTCCGTTACCAGGATAAACGGGACGGGATTTAGGGTGTGGTACGTGTGTGCGCCTCCCGTAACGGGGTCGATCATGGTTTCGGCGTTGCCGTGGTCGGCGGTGATGATCCAGGCACCGCCGCGCGGCTTTAGCGCTTGATGGATGCGGGCGAGACCGGCATCCACTGCTTCTACGGCTTTGATGGCCGCTTCCAGTTTTCCGGAGTGGCCGACCATGTCGGCGTTGGCGTAGTTCATGATGATGGCGTCGAATTGGTTTTGTTCGATGGCCTTTACGACCGTGTCGGTGATTCCTTCGGCGGACATTTCCGGTTTCAGGTCGTAGGTCGCGACTTTGGGCGAGGGGACCAAGATGCGTTCTTCGCCGGCGAAGGGTTTTTCGACGCCGCCGTTAAAAAAATAGGTTACGTGAGCGTATTTTTCGGTTTCTGCGCAGCGCAGATTTGTGTACTGAATATCGGCAAAGACCTGGGCGAGGATGTGTTCTAACTTTTCAGGGCCGATTACGTATTGGAGCCACGGCCATTTTTTGTCGTATTGGGTCATGCCTACGTAGAAAAGATTCTTCGGGCGCTTGGCGTCGGCGAATTTGTCGAAGTCGGGAGCGGCTAGCGCGTGGCTCAATTGGCGCGCGCGGTCCGCTCGATAGTTGAAGAAGATGACCGCGTCATCGTCGTGGATTTGGCCTACTGCGGCGGCATGGGGGCCTTCGCTTTTGGTTACGACGATGGGCTTTACGAATTCGTCGGTTACGTCTTGCTGGTAGCTTTTTTCCAAGGCGGCTACGGGATCGGTAGTACAGATCTCGGCTTGTCCGTGGACGATGGCGCTGTAGGCTAATTCCATGCGCTCCCAGCGATTGTCGCGATCCATGGCGTAGTACCGGCCGATCAGTGTGGCGATTTCTCCCACTTGCAGTTCCCGCATTTTCTGCTGGAGCTGGCGGACGAAGTCGCGGCCGCTGTGCGGCGGAGTGTCGCGGCCGTCCGTGAAGCAGTGGACGAAAACTTTTTCGACTTTTTGCTGCTTGGCCATTTCCAGCAAGGCAAAGAGGTGTTGGATGTGGGAGTGGACGCCGCCATCACTTAGCAGGCCCAGGAAGTGGAGTTGGCGCTGGCGGCCGCGCTCCATCGCTTGCTTAAACAGTGAGACGTTTTGCAATTGCTTGTTGGCGATCAGCAGGTCGATGCGGGTCATATCCATGTGCACGATGCGACCGGCGCCAATATTGAGGTGGCCAACTTCGCTGTTGCCCATTTGGCCTTCGGGTAAGCCGACAAATGGCCCGGAGGTGTGAATCAGCGTGTTGGGGAAGTTTTTGATCAGGGAATCGTAGGTGGGCTTGCGGGCTTGGGCGATGGCGTTGCCTTGGGTTTCTGCGCGGTAACCCCAGCCGTCGAGTACGGTGAGTACGATGGGTTTCGGTCGTGGTGGCATAGGTCGTCAGAATACATGGAGCTGGGAAAGGTGACCAGTCACTGGTCGTCGGAGACCCTGGACGCGACGCGCGGTTTGGGGCGCTACTTCCATTGTGGCGACGGAGCCGGCAAGATGCCGGCGCTACCGGTTGGAATGGCGGTCAATTTTTGGGGGCGGCGGGCGCGACAGTGTCGGTTGCGGGCTGCGCAGCCGGAACGGCTTCCTTGGCGGCTATTGTGGTTAGGTCTTCGCGGAGTTCGAGCCCCAGCCATTCTCCGGTCAAGTCTTTGTCAGTGCTGGGTTTGTACTCCACAATGGCGCGTAGACCTTCGAGATGGTGGCAGAGGGTGAAATGGTCGGTGCCAAACCAAAGGGTGTCGGAATATCCGATCCGGTGCGCGCCTGAGCTACGAAAGGTTTGCGTGCCAATGGGATTCTGAAGGACCAGGGTCGTTCCGCCTTCTTTTCCGCCGCAGACGACCGACATAAGGGTTCCCTGCGAGGTCAGAGTGGTCGAGGGCGTGCCGAGTGGTTCGGGAGCGCCCGAAGGACGCTTCTCGGCAGGAATATCGTTCCACAATTCCATGGCTTCGTCGCGATCAGGGCCGCGCCAACGGTCGGCAACGAAGGTCGCCTGTTTTCCGGCCTCTTGGCCGCTTCCTAAGGCCAGGAGAAGTCTCCCGACGAGCAGGTGATACCCGGCGCGGGAGGGCTCCAAGACTTCGGCCTTGCGGGCAAGGATAAGGGCATTTTGCAGGTCGCCGTGACGGGCCGTGATCCAAGCGAGCTCTATGAAACCGGGTGCGTAGCGCGGATTGGCCTTCAAGACGTCGTACATGGCGTTCCGGAGCGCCAATTCCTCGGCTGGAGCGGTGGAGGTACGCAACGGGGAGAGCATCGTTTTGTAATAGAGAGACAAATATCGCTGCGGATCAGCGGCATAGGCTTTTGCAAATTCGCTATCCGCGTCTTGATCCTTGCCATCGGCAAACTCGAGAAAACCGAGAGTCTCGTGGGCGAGCGCCAAATTGGGATCCCCGCGGAGGGCTTGCTGCGTGGCGACGCGTGCTTCGTCGCGATCATGGGAAAATAGACGATAGGCAGCGAGTTCCGCATCTGTTTCCGCCTGGGTGGTCACGCGAGAAGGGAAGTCTTTTTCTTTCAGTTGAGCAGGACTCTGGGCGACGTAGTTCTTAAACATGAATTGCCGGGTGTACCTGACCAGTCCATCCTCGACATCGTTGAAGTTGCCAAAGGCTTCCTGGAAGGCCTTGTTCTGATCTTCGCCGAGCAGCAAGGCACTGTAAAACCTGTTGAGTTTTGCGCCCTGCTCCATACCGGGTCCGAAGGTCAGGTAGTGCACCAGGGCCCAGGCTTCGGAATAGTACAGATCGATCTGCAGCTCATCGTTTCGGAACTTTCGCCAGGGGTTTTCGCTGATCAGTTCGTCGAGTTTGATCCAGGTGGCGCCCTGCAGCCGACGGAGTCGTGCGCTAGGGGCACCGACGTACATCTTGCTCTCTTCAAACCGAGTGTTTCCGTAAAATTCGGCCAGACCTTCATCGAGCCAAGTAGGGAGCCATCGAAAATTCGCGTGCAATAACGAATGGACGTATTCGTGGTAAACGACGTTATATTTGCCGGGAATGTCCTGATCGAGACGGATGACGGCGTATTGGCGTTCCCAGCCATGCTGAAACAGACCGGCAGGCTTCGGACCCGGCGCCTTCCAAAAATCAGGCGCCATCGCTTTCATGGAGGATTCATCGCGAGGAGCAAAGATCGTCAGGGGAGCGCCGGTTTCGAGCCGCATCTTGGGGAAAGCCAGAGCAAAAACAGCGCGCATCTGCTCGAACTCACGCGCGACGCGACGGCCGTCACCGGCGCTGCCATTTGTGAGGACGCGAAAATTTGGGCTGCGCACTTCGGTCCAAGGTTTTTCTCCGGAGCGGGCTGGCCGTAGGAAAACGGCAGAGAAAAGGAAACAGAGCGCAAACTTCCAGTGAAGGTTTGCCACGGGAAATCCCTCGCAGAAAAGAGTAGTTACACGGAGGCTAAGACCTGTATCCGTTAAAAGCAACAGTACATCCTAGATAAGTCGCTGAACGGTTAGCTGACGAATTCCTGGAGAGTGGCGAGGAGGTGACGGACTTCGTCGGGGGTGTTGTAGTGGACCAGGCCGATGCGGAGAAAGCCCCCTGAGTTTTGGACTCCTAGGCGCTCGGCTAGGTTTAGGGCGTAGTAGTTGCCGTCCCAGGTGAAGATGCCGCGGTCGCCTAGGAATTTGGCTGTTTCGACTGGGGAGTGATGGGGTAGACGGATGGAGACTGTGGAACAGCGGTGTTCGAATTGTTTTGGATCGGTGATGCCGAAGAATTTTAGGCCGGGGATGGCCAGGAGGCCGGGGATGAGTTGGGCGAGAAGGGTCATCTCGTGTTGGCGGGTGGACTGGTAGGCTGCGAGGAGAGAGGTGCGGCGGTCTTTTGCGCTGGGGTTGCAGCGGCGGCCCAGTTCGGCCAGGTAATCTACGGCTCCGGCGATTCCGGCGATTAGTTCCTGGACTTGGGTTCCGGTTTCCCAGCGGTCTGGGAGGGTGTCTGGGGCTGGACGGACTTTGTAGGGTGGGAAGCGGAGCAGGTGTTCGCGTTTGCCGTAGAGGGTGCCCATGTGGGGACCGAAGAATTTGTAGGGGGAGCAGGCCAGGAAATCGCAATCCAGGGCGCGGACGTCGATGGGGCCGTGGGGGGCGTAGTGGACGGCGTCGATGAACATCAGGGCGCCTGCGGCATGGGCCAGTTTGGTAATTTCGGCTACCGGGTTGATGGTGCCTACCGCGTTGGAGGCGTAACCTACGGCGACCAGTTTCGTTTTTGCGGTGATTTTTTCCTTCAGGTCTTCCATATCCAGAGTGCAGTCAGCTTCGCGGATGTCTGCTTGGCGGATGATTACGCCTTTTTCTTCGAGGGCGCGCCAAGGGGCTACGTTGGCGTCGTGGTCCAGTGTGGTTACTACGATTTCGTCCCTGGGCTGTAGTTCGCGGCCTATGGCTCTGGCTAGTGCGAAGGTGATGGTGGTCATGTTTTGACCGAAGATTACTTCGTCTTTGTCGCAATGCAAGAAGTCGGCCATGGCGGCGCGCGCGCTGTCGATGATGGCGTCGTTGCGGCGGCTGGTTTCGAAGGCGCCGCAGGTGTTGGCGTTGGAGGTGAGGAAATAATTTTGGATAGCGTCCATCACTTGCCTGGGGACTTGAGTTCCGGCGGGGCCGTCGAGGAAGGCGGCCAGGTGGCCGTTTACCTGGAGCTTTAGCGAGGGGAACTGCTCCCTTACCCAGGTCATGTCAAGGGCCTTGCTGGCTGTTTCGTGTAGTGCCGGTGTGCTCATGGTTTGACCCCGGAGGTGAAGTGGCCGCTTTTGCTAGCTCGGTAGTTTCTCATAAAGGTGGCGGGATGCGCATCGGAGCCCGATGGCACGCAAGTCGATTCGATGGTTTCTGCGACTGGCGACGACATCTTGCCGGTTGATGTTACAAGTCTGGAACCTGTCTCGTACATCGGGCCTGTCGAAAATAACAGGACCCGCAGGGGCTGAAGCCCAAGAACTTGCGAGCTTCCGCGGCACGACGGAAGTCGTGCCCTCCCGACGAATGACTCCCCTTGACGGGATTTGGAGCCTATCCTATACATTCATCTTCTACATAGTCCCGGCGAGCTTTTGACGGGAGAATGGACATGCGAACGAAGATAGCTGTTGCCCTGGTTATCGGAGCCGTGGGCATGCTATGTGGGGGCAGCTCGCTACTTGCGAGTGAAGACCCGGTCGATGCTTGTTCCTTGTTGACTCAGGCGCGGGTCAGCGCCGTGCTCGGTGTGTCGGTCGGTCCCGGTGAGTATGTCAACGGCGACGTTCCCGGAAATCATCCGAGTCATCGATTGGAGTGTCGCTGGGGTGTGCCGGGGGAAGGCAGCTTTGGTAGCAAGAGGGTGTTGCTCCACATGTTCGGCCCGATCGGGAAGCTTACGCCGGCGGAACGGTTTGAAAACGCGAAAAAGCCGGTGCAGGGAATTACCAAAACGCCGGTAAGCGGCGTTGGAGACGACGCTTATTACATCGAGTCGGGTTTAAACACCAGTCTTTACCTCAAGAAAGGGAGTTCCGTTCTTCAAATTATTGTGTTTGGGTTTTCGGCGGAGCAGATCAAGGCGATGGAGAAGGCTCTGGGGCAAGAGGCTGCTGCGAAGCTTTGAAGGGCTGGAAAGTGGAGAGCAAAATTCTGGATGGGTGTTTCGCTACCGGTCTGAAGACCGGCCACTACACGAATTCGGGCGCGCTTTCTGCGCCAAATTGGATGTGGTTTTTGGTTGGAGCCTCCGTGGGAGGTCCGCGGCGATCTTAGCGGACGTGCTAGCATTGGACTGTTGTTCCTCACTCATGCCGCGGTGGCGCCGGCTATTAACTTTGCGCTCCGTTTCTCTCGAGGCTGACTGTGTCTGAAACTTTCACACCGAATGAACGCACTCGTGTGGTGCGTGAGCCGCATCGCGGGGTTTATGACCGTGAGAGTATTTATAAGATTTTGGATGAGGGGTTTGTTGGTCATGTGGGATTTGCGGTGGAAGGGCAGCCTTACGTGATTCCTACTATGTATGCGCGGGTCGGGGAGGCGATTTATTTTCATGGCTCGGCCGCAAGCCGGATGTTGCGGGGGGTTAGCGCGGGGATTGCAGTGTGCGTTACGGTGACCTTGGTGGATGGATTGGTGCTGGCGCGGTCGGTGTTCAATCATTCGATGAATTATCGGTCGGTGGTGGCGCTGGGAACGGCAGTACTGGTGGATGCGCCCGGGGAAAAACTGGAGGCGCTGCGGGCGTTTACGGAGAAGATCTTGCCGGGACGTTGGAATGAGGCGCGCAGACCTAGCGAGAAGGAATTGAAGGCCACCAGTATTTTACGGCTGGCACTAACAGAAGTTTCTGCGAAGATGCGGACTGGGCCGGTCGAAGATGACGCGGAGGATTATGCTTTGGCGGTTTGGGCTGGGGTGGTGCCGCTGCGGCTGGTTGCGGACGCACCGATTCGCGATGAGCGCTGCGATGCGGCGATTCCTGTGCCGGGTTACGCGGCTCGGTATCGGCGGTAGCACGTGGTTGGCGTTTTGCGTCGAGTACGTTGGGTTGAGGTGCTTGGCGGGGCCTGGTCGAACGCGACCGAGGATCACAGTTTCTAAATTTTAAACTGTGTTGGTCGACCCGGCACGAGCCTCACGCGGAAGCGGCGTGACCTGGTCAAGCGAATGGCAGGTAATTCTTCAGGTCAAGCCAAGGCGGCTCGATGCCCTGGGTGCGCAGGAGCACGGCAATCTGGGCCGTGTGTCGCATCTCGTGAATCATGACGTGCCACAGCAGGCCATCGACGGTGTAGCGCTCCTCGGGCGCGTCCTGCACAATCACAATCCGTTTCAACTCGCCATCGGTCATGGTGGAGAGATAGCTTAGGGTGCTCTGCTCCACGAGCCGCCAATCGTTCAGCAGCGTTTCGAGCGAGAAACCCGCATAGACGGTCGCCACGGGCTGTCCTGGAACGCGGGAATGGTTTTCCGCACAGGCTGGTCGCGCAGGATGTCCTCGTGAAGCCAGCAGTCCTCCACCACAGCTACATGAAACACGAGGTCTTTGATGCAGTGCAACCGCGCACCATCGAGCAACGGACGGGATAGAACCTCCGGTACGCCCTCGAGCGTGCCCCACAAGTCCCGGAGGGCGCGAACCAGGTAATCGTAGGGTTCAGGAATGTTCATTGGTCTCACCGGTCAAAACTTGCTCAGCTATCGTACATTTCATCGCTATCAATCCCAAAGGCGAGTGAACTGGCACCAACAAAAAGATCGAGCGGTGGGGAGCGGGTTAGGGTATCGGCGGATCTTGCGGGGGGACCCAGGCCCATCGCGGACCAGGGTAAACAGGAGTGCCGGTGCTACCTGACGGCGCGTAAGAAGTCGGCTAGTAGGCCGTAGGCTGTGGCTTCGATGCCGGGGTTGTGCTCGACCAAGGAGAGGCTGAAGACGTCCATGTCGAAGCGGACTGCGGAGCTACTGCCTTCCAGATTGGCTAGCGGGTCCGAGGCGAGTAGTAGTTCTGGCTGAACGCTGCATTCGACTGTGGCGCCGCGACGTTCGGCTCGGCACACGAGTTTGTAGCGCATTCCTGAGGTGCGGACGGAGCGGATTTTTTCTTCGGTTAGTTCGCGGACGCCGGTGCGGCGGACTTGGTCCAGGCGGATCGGGATACCTAACAGCACGATCGTCATGGCTACGATTTTTACCGCGGAGTCCCAGCCGTCGAGATCGGCGGTGGGGTCGGTTTCGGCAATGCCCATGGATTGGGCGCGGCGGATGGCTTCTTCGAAGGTCCGGCCTTTTTCGACCTCGGTTAGGACGACGTTGGTTGTGGAATTCAGGACGCCGGAAAAGCCGCGGATTTCCGTGGCTGGTAAGCCTAACGGGAAGAGCGAAAAGATGGGAACGCCATCCATTACCGTGGATTCGTACAGGAACCGTTTGCCTTTTTCGCTAGCGAGTGCGGTTAGTTCTTTGAAGGCGTGGACTAGGGGACCTTTGTTGGCGGTTATGGCGTGGGCGCCTTGTTCGAGGGCGGCTTTTAGGTGGTCGGTGGCGGGCTCGCCGGTTTCTGCGTTTAGGGAGCTGGCTTCGAACACTGCGTCGGCACGGGCGCGCTCGATCCATTCGCGGACGTTTCGTGGGGCGTTATTTTGTTGCGCGGGCCAGTGATGGTTGAGGATGGCTAGGGGATTCAGTCCTTCGGGGTCGGCGAGCCAACCGCTGCGGCGGGTGGCGATGCCGGTCAAACGCCAGCGGACGTCGTAGCGGCGGCGAAGTTCGGTTTCTTTGGAGATGAGTAAACGTAGGAAGGCGCGGCCTACGTTGCCGAAGCCTATGATGGCTAGGTTGTAGGATGGGATAGGGCCTCCGGGATTCTGGGTTCTCGCATTACGGGAATACCTCGCTAGGAGGAGTTTTCGGCTACGGGTTACGCTGAGATCCTTCGCGCATCCTTACCGGATGCGCTCTGGATGACCGTTTTTTAGATTGGTTTTGGGGTGATCGGCGGATCGCGCCTCGGGTGATTCTATGCGGGCACCGGCCGCAGTGCCGGGTGCTACTGGGCCGCGTTACTTTGCCGCTGTTAGTTTTGTTGCTGCGGATGTAATTAGGGCGGCTTCGTCTTGCAATACGTTTGCTACCACTACGATTGCGGTGTCGGCTTGCTTCCATTGCTTGGATTCGATCGCTTCGCGGACTGCTGGGATCGTTTTTACGGCGTAGCCGGTGTAGAAGCCTGGGGCGTAGATTTGGTGTTTGAACCAGGGGCGGTTGGGTAGGCCTTCCGGGGTTAGGAGTTTGCGCTCGCTTTCGATCAGGAGTTGATTTACTTCGGCTAGGGAGGCGGAGCCCAGGGCGCCGCCACTCGCATGGGCTTGTTCGTAGGCTTTGTGGTATGCGGCGGCGCTGCGGGTTAGGGCGTCTACGGCGTCATCGAGTGGGGCGAAATTCAGGTGGGTAGGGACTGTTTCGGTCGGCGGGGGGATGAGCGGCGTTCTGGGGTCGCTCGTGGCGGTGAACAGGCCTTCTTCGATTTCGCGGTTGCGCTCGGTGATGTCGTCGCGCATTTTTTGGGCCAGGGCTTTTAGTTCCTTTACGTAGGTTTGCACGGTGTCGCTGAAGTCGTTGAATTCGAACGGTAGGAGGTCGGCGTCGGCCAGGCGCATTACCAGGCTGCCGCCTGCTTGGGCTAGGGCGCGGCCGTAGACGAAATCGCCGTCGCTGAAATGGGTGTACCAGTAGTAGTCGTCGTAGACGGAGTGGTAGATGCCGCCGCCGTCTTCGCCACCGAAGCCGATGTTTAGCGAGGCTACGCCATCGTGTTGGAGGAAGGCGGTGAAATCGGAGCCGGAGCCCAGGGCGCCGATGCGGAGGTCGGCGCGCTGGCGGATTTCCTGACGCTGGTCGGCGGATTTGGCCTGAGCGATTTCGTGGAGCTGGTTGCGTTTCCAGGCCGATAGCTTGGTTTCCGGGTCGGTGATGTCGCGAGAGACTTCGTTGGTGAACTTTTCGAGGGTGTGGGAGCCTTCGATGAAGAGGTACCCGCGGCCGTTGGTGTCGGAGTTTATGTAGGCAACGGCGTGGGCTTTCAGTTCGTCGGCGTGCTCTTCGGCCCATTCTGTCGAGCCTAGGAGGCCGGGCTCCTCGCCGTCCCAGGCGCAGAGGATGATGGTGCGCTTGGGCTTCCAGCCTTGCTTGAGGAGTTCGCCGAAAGCGCGGCCTTCTTCGATTACGGCATCGACGCCGGAGACTGGATCTTCTGCGCCATTTACCCAGGCATCGTGGTGGTTGCCGCGAATGACCCATTCGTCTGGGAATGTCGAGCCTTGGATTTTGGCGATGACGTCGTAAACCGGCTGGATGTCCCAGTTGGATTTTACTTTCAGGTGGACTTTGGCGGGGCCTGGGCCGATGCGATAGGTCTGGCCCAAGCCGCCACGCCACTCGGACGGGGCTACTCGGCCGGTTAGGGCGGCTAGGAGCGGTTGCGCGTCTGCGTAGGAAATGGGGAGGACGGGAATTTTCGTGATGGTGGCGGCGTCTTCAATTTTCAGGCGCTTGGCATTTTTCGTGGCGCCTACGCCTGGGGTCAGCGGGTCGCCTGGATAGAAGGGCATGTCGGCGACGCTCCCGCGCTGGACGCCGTCTTTGGGGCGCCAGGCGCCGGCGGGGAATGTTTCGCCTTGAACAAAGCCGTCTTCATGGGGATCGGAATAGATGAGGCAGCCTACCGCGCCGTGTTCGGCGGCTACTTTTGGCTTGATGCCGCGCCAGGAATGGTAATACCGGGCGATTACGATTTTGCCTTTTACGGAGACGCCCATGCGTTCGAGTTGTTCGTAGTCTTCGGGAATGCCGTAGTTTACGTAGACCAGCGGGGCGGTTACATCGCCGTCGATCGAGTAGGCGTTGTAGGTGGGGAGTTGCTCGGACTGCTGGCTGGAGGTGGGATCCTCCTTGAGGGCTGGCTCTTGCAGCTTGGCTACGAATTTGGGGCCGCCTTCTACTAGTTCAACGGCGCGCTCTTTTGGCGTTGGGAAGAGCACGTCGAATTGCTCGATGTGGGTGTCGAAGCCGAATTGTTTGAATTTCGCGGCGATCCAGTCGGCGTTTTCCTTGTCGTAGGTGGTGCCTACGTTGTGGGGATGGGCGGCTAGATGCTGCATGTAGGCGCGGAGATTCTCAGGGTTGGGAAGGGCGCGGAGTTTTTCTTCCCACTGGCGTTCGGCGCGGGAGGAGTCGTCGGAATAGCCGAGCAAGGATGGCTCGTCGGCGATCACGTTGGTGCGCAGAGGCACGAGCGAGAGACCCGCGAAAAGAAAAAGCGCGACGTTGATGCTGCGATTCATTCTGTCCCCCTGGGAAATGAGGGACGTATTCTGCCTGAAGAGAGAGGATTTGGGAACGAAGGAAAACGATTATCGCAGAGCTTTGGCCATGGTGATGTAGTGGCAAGGAACTTTTGGATTCGCTTCGGGCGGCAAGGGCGCGGTGCCGGTACGGACATAGCCGAGATGAAGATAGAACGGTAGCAAGACTTGGGCGCGCGGGCTGATGATGCGCAGATCCATTGCGTAGCAAGGGGCGGCGCGTGCGTATTTTTCGGCTGCTGCGACAAGCTGGCGGCCTAGTCCGGTGCCTTGGCTCGGCGGAGAGACCGACAAGAGGCCGAGGTAACTTCGTTCTGCGAGGATCTCCACGTAAACACATCCAGATAAGCCGGTAGTATCTTCGGCGAGCAGGAAGGTTCCCTTTTTCATGAATTCGCGGACGCCTTGGGTATCGGTGCGGTCGCCATCAAAGGCCATGCGTTCGACGACGAAAGCCGCGTTGATGAGCTGGGTGATCGCTTCGGCGTCTGCATTTTGCGCGATGCGCACGGGAAGGTTAGCTTCCGGCGAGAACGAATTTGTCGCGGCGGACATGAATCAATCCCCGTTCAGACTAGAAGCCATCTAGCTCTGTTGACAGAGCTCAGGAAAAGACGGCGATGTTTCGGGCGATACAGATTGAAACTCAATCCGAGCAGCAGAGCTTGACGCTTCTCGGCGTGCAGCGATCGACCCGGTGCACGAGCCGAGAGTTTCCGTTTCACCGAAGAAAATAGGCTCTCGACCAAGGCGCGGCGGCGGGAAGTCCGTTGCGGGAAGGCCCGCCAACGGGCTTGAGTCAATCCACCGTGGGACTAATATGCCGGGTTTCCATTGATCAACAACGGCAACTGAATATCCAAAAAGTTCGCCGTCTTCCCAAATCTAAACTTCACCCACCGCATCGACCCCACATCTCGCGCCTTCCACTCCGAAATCTCAATTGGCTCCGCTGGAACATCCGATGGCGACCATTCCACATTCTCTCACTGCGCCTTATCCGGATCCAGCTGCTCCAGTGTGTTCACCAGCAAATATCGCCTCCCCAATCTCAGCCGCACCACCCCTTTCTTCTCCCCGTGGTACATGTTCCAGGAAGCCGGCGCATCGTCGTTATACCGCACAATCGCAAACTCCACCGGCTTCCACACCACTTTCTCGCCCGCTCTGGCTACGTCAGTACCAATCCAGGCGCTAGCCATCCCAATCGCAAACAATAACGTCCAATCATCGTGCCTCAAATCAAGTACGGCAAACTCTGTCCCCCCTATTGCACTCTGACGCTTTTCTTCGCGCCCGGCACAAGAGCCGCGTTTGACGTTTCTGCGCCGTTCCTTTACGGATGCAGCCTCGATTTCTGTGCCGGTGGTTTCGCATCGGCGCTAGCATTTGCAGCTGCCATGGCCGATTGGGTCCATACCACTTCTGGATAAAGACTCGGTATTCGAAATCCACGGTAGGTTAGCTGCCCCGCGACGTTCATTTGCCACACAACTTGGGGTGTCTGCTCTCGAGTTACCTCTTGGATGTACGATTGGTTTGGGTTAAGCGCATCAAGCGCTACGTCATACTCGATGTTGCCGTTGGGAAGTATCAATGCGTCTCCGCAGCAGATCGAGTAGTTTGGCGATAAATTTGTCTCCCAAACTATTTGTGCCGTATTCGCACTCTCATTTAGTTCGAAGATCGGTACACTGCTGTAGCATGCAACGGCTCCGGCGGAGCCGCAAACGTCATTGTTGGCATCAACTAGACGGCCGTTCCCGTTGTTGAAGAGCATCAATTGAAAGATTCCCGCACTGTTCGGACTAACCACCGTGGGATAGTGCTGGCCGTAGTTCCACTCGATAGGTGCCTGTCCACTGGGCAGGGTGAAGTCGCCGCCCGCTCCCAGATGCCACAAAATGCGACCGTCTCCGGCTCCGTCCTGATAGTTAATTTTGATCACCCAATTTTGGTTTCTCATCGACAAGACCAAATTTCCGTCGTCGGGTGAGTAGATGATGGCGTTCGAGTGAGTCCAGTCGGCAGTGCCGTTGGGCGCGTGAGTTAGCGGTATATGATCGAACGTCGACCATGTCCACAGAGCTTCTTCGGCAACCGGGTCCCACTCCACCAATACGTCTCCAAGCACCGACGAAACTCCAGGCTGGTCCGTGAATGTCTGGGTGTAATTCGCAAGAATGATCAGGTGACCATTCGGCAGCTTCAGTATGTCGTGATGAAGGTTCTCCAGCTGAAACGGAGCACCGATCGTCTTGAGTCCGGTGTTGATGTCCGGCAGTGTGAGCCGATAAACAACATTCCCGGCCAGATCGATCTCTCGAACGTCGTCTATAAGACCGTCTATAACTAACAGCATATGCCCGTTTGGCAGCGGCTTAATCGGGTTTGGGACCTCTCCGAAATTCAGAGGGTAATACCAGATCACGTTTCCCGCCAAGTCGCTCACGAGAGCAAGGAGTTGCGTCGTAGCGCTATTGTCCCTATCAAGCAATTCCACTCCCGGCGCCGTATTGGCTCCAGCGCCTTGTGCGATCGTGATACTCGGCACGATCGCGGCAGGCAGATTTCCTGTCACGAACGTGTGGTCCGAATCGAGGATTTGTAGACCGCTCGCCAACTGCAATGTCGCCTTCAGGTGATAAGTGCTACTGGCTCGCATCCCCGCCACCAGCACATTGGTCGGACCCCCAGTCGCTGGCGCCGGCTGCGCCCAGGTCGTCAATCCGTAATTGGTGGTGGTCCCGAACTGAACTTGTACCGTTGCGCCCAAGGGCGCCGCAACACTGTAAAGTGCCACCTGTGGATTGTTTGAAGACGAAACCGTCGCAGAGAGATCTTTGGGAGAGAAAAACGATATCTGCGCCGGACTTGCTGTGGCGTTGGATACCGTATTGGTTGCCGTGATCGACACGGTACCGGAAGGAATAGACGACGGTGCCGTATAGACTCCCGACGGTGCAATCGTCCCTGTGGTTGCCGATCCTCCGGCTACCCCGTTTACCTTCCACATGAGATTCACCAAGCTTCCGCTATCACCGGCTGTGACGAATTGCGCGCTCTGTCCCGCCTCCAATAGCACGGCGCCCGGCGTTACCTGAAATCCTGCTAGTTGTTCGAACTGAAATCCGCTGCCCGTCGAACCCCCGCCGCAGCCGGAAAGGCTCATTACGAGAATGATAGTAAGGCTTGAGAGGATAAATCGTTGCAAGTCCAGACCCAATGGGAAACCTCGCTATTTTCTTAGGCATGTTTCCTCCCCCATGCGGAAACCACCAGGATTTATGAATTTGTACGAGCGGCCCTGTCCTTCTTCCCAGTACGTCCCGGTAAAGTTCTCGATCTCGACGAATTCATCGAAAATTCGGTCGCGGCGCACGACGCTCTCCCGGGTATTCAAGTGCACGCGGAACACATTCGGTCCCCGAACATGTGCGCCCACACCACGAACGTAATCACCACCATGCATGAATCCCATTTGCTCGGACTTCACGCAACCACACACAACTAGTGCGTAGCGCGAAACACAGATCCGCCGATGTACGCGCGATTTCTTGTCTTACGTCGACAAGTGTTTGGGCAACTTTGCTTTTAGCGCTTTCACCACCGACAGCCCCGAATGAAAGCAGCGGCATTGTATTGATTGCCGGAGCAGGCGTCTAGATGTAGCGCCGACATGACGTACCAAAACAATTAAAAACAAAAACGATTCGCAACGCATGAGTTAACAAGCGAAACAAAATTTCAACTCGCTGGTTCGAACGTTATTCCACTTAAAATAGCCGTGGGATATCTTGTTAATTTACTGGTGTTGACGAGACATCCATGCTTTTACGCAGAGCGTGGGGCGCGAAGAAACTCGATGAATCCTGTCAGCGCAATGCCCAGGCACATGCCGCAGACGATCAGCTGGAAGATATCCACTTTGTGGAGGGCGACGAAGGTTGGCCTTTGCTTCAGGTCGAAGAGGCCGAATGCCGCTAGCAAGAGCGGAACTACCACGCCGGTGGCTACGTGCCGGTAACGATTGTTCATTGGGTTCCCCGTGAGACGGGGGCATGGTACCGCGGGGGCGGAAGCGCGGTCTAGCCGATTTCGCATGGCTTGCGGCATGGGGTCAAGCCGCAGGGCTCCCGTGAACTCCGCGCTGCGCTACAGGGTCGGGAAGACGGAGCGGCCGGGGAAGCGGGCTGCTGCGCCCAGTTCTTCTTCGATGCGGAGGAGTTGATTGTATTTTGCGACGCGGTCGGTGCGCGAGGCTGAGCCGGTTTTGATTTGGCCTGCGGCGGTGGCTACGGCCAGGTCGGCGATGAAGGTGTCTTCGGTTTCGCCGGAGCGGTGGGAGATGATGGAGTTGTAGCCGGCTTTGCGGGCTAGTTCCATGGCGTCGATGGTTTCGGTTACTGTGCCGATCTGATTTAGCTTGATCAGGATCGCATTGGCGATGCCTTCATTGATGCCACGGGAGAGGCGCGCGGTATTGGTGACGAATAGATCGTCGCCGACCAGCTGGATTTTCTTTTTTGATGATTTCGCGCCGACGCTTTGGGTCAGGCGCTTCCAGCCGGACCAATCGTCTTCGGCCATGCCGTCTTCGATCGACACGATGGGGTATTTCTCGGTCCAGCTGGTCCAATAGACGGCCATTTCATCGGAGGAATGGGCGGACTTGTCGGATTTCTTGAAGACGTACTTGCCGGCGGCCTGGTCGTAAAATTCGCTGGCGGCTGGATCCAGCGCGATGCCTACCTGCTCGCCCGGCTGGTAGCCTGCCGCTGAAATTGCTTCGATTACGATCTGGATGGCTTCTTCGTTGGATTTGCAGCTGGGGGCGAAGCCGCCTTCGTCGCCGACTGCGGTGGAATAACCGTGTTTTTTCAGCGCGGCTTTCAGCGCGTGGAAGATTTCGACGCCCCAGCGGAGGGCTTCGGAAAAGCTTGGGGCGCCTATGGGCATGACCATGAATTCCTGGAAATCGACCGAGCTATCGGCGTGGGCGCCGCCATTCAGGATGTTCATCATCGGCACGGGTAGGAGATTTGCGGAGGAGTCGGTGGAATAGCGCGACAAATATTTGTAGAGCGGGAGGTTTTGGGCATTGGCGGAGGCGCGGGCCGCGGCCATGGAGACGGCCAGAATGGCGTTGGCGCCCAGGCGCGATTTGGTGGGCGTGCCGTCGAGTTCGATCATGTGCTTGTCGAGGGCCCGTTGATCGCCGGCGTCTAGTCCGGCGACGGCTTTGGCGATTTCGCCATTCACGTTGGCGACGGCCTTTAGGACGCCCTTGCCTAGGAAGCGGGATTTGTCGGCGTCGCGCAGCTCGAGTGCTTCATGCTCGCCTGTCGAGGCTCCGGATGGGACCGCGGCGCGGCCTCGGACTCCGCTGCCGACGTAGACGTCGGCTTCAACCGTGGGGTTGCCGCGGGAATCGATGACTTGGCGGGCGTGGACTCGGGTGATCTTGGTGGACATGATCGATTTATTCTCCTGGAGTGAATGCGAACCTATGATTTTACAGAAGAACGGGCGCGGAGTCACAAGCAAGAGCGAGTCGCTCGGAATCTCGACCGTTTCGCTTGGTAATCGAGACCCAGCCCCCAGGCGACCCAGCAATCGATCACCGCGTGGACGCTCATCGTTGCCGCCACGGCTGGCCTGAAAACCAAACCTACCAACCCAACCGCAGGCCCGGCAGGCCGAGGCAACGCCGCCGGGGCGCAGGGTTGGCGAGAAAGTTTGTGGCAGGTGTTGCCACGCGCAACCTGCTTGGCCGCACACCCGTGTAGCTTGTGGCCGCGAAGGTCAATTTCTGCAGGCGATATCGCGAACTATTGAGTTTCGGGTTCTTCGATCAGTGATTCCTGGCGGACTACGATTACGATGCCGGAGTCGGTTACGTGGAAGCGGCGTTTGTCGGCTTCCATGTCGTAGCCGATCTCGGTGCGTTCGGGCAGGGTTACGTGGCGGTCGATGATGGCGCGGCGAATGCGGGAGTGGCGGCCGACGTTTACGTGGTTGTAGATGATGGAGTCGGTGACTTCGCTGTAGCTATTGATGCGTACATCGTAGCCGAGAATCGAGCCTTTCACGCGGCCTCCGGAAACGATGGAGCCCCCGGCAACGATGGAATCGATGGCCACCCCCATGCGCTCTGGATCCGCAAACACAAATTTGGCAGGGGGATATTGGTGCTGCCAGCCGCGCAGCGGCCAGTCCTTATCGTACAGGTTGAAAACGGGCGACACCGAGGTCAGGTCCATGTTCGCTTCGTAGTAGGCGTCCAGGGTGCCGACGTCGCGCCAGTACAGCGCATCTTTCCGATTTTCGTCCACGAAGTTGAAGGCGTAGACCCGATGTTTGGAAATGATGCGGGGCAGAATATCTTTGCCGAAATCATGCGCGGACTTGGGGTCTTCTGAATCGGCCAGCAAAATTGGAATCATCAGATGGGTATTGAAAATGTAGATGCCCATGGAAGCGTTGCAGTAGCCCGCGTGGTGTGGAGACTCTTTTGGATGGGCAGGCTTTTCGTCAAACCCTTTGATGCGGTACTCTTTGTCAACCTCGATTACACCGAATTGACGCGCTGCTTCCCCAACCGGGATTTCGATGACCGCGACCGTTACCTCGGCGCCGGAGTCCAGGTGCTGGGCCAGCATGCGACCGTAGTTCATTTTGTAGATGTGGTCGCCGGATAAAATAAACACGTACTTGGAGTGTTCGCTTCCGATCGAGTAAATATTTTGGTACACCGCGTCAGCGGTGCCCTGATACCACTGGTTGGAGACGCGCATCTGCGGCGGCAGCACTTCAATGTAATCGCCCAGGCCCATTAGCGGCGACCAGCCCGCGCGAATATGGCGGTTCAAACTCAGCGCCTTGTACTGGGTTAGGACGAATACCTTACGCAGGTCGGAGTTGATGCAATTCGAAAGGGTGATGTCGATGATGCGGTAGAGGGCGCCGAAGGGGACGGCTGGTTTGGCTCGATCGCGGGTAAGCGGCCACAACCGTTCGCCTTGCCCGCCTGCCAGGAGAACCCCTATGGCGTCGCGCATCTCGGACATGATCTACCCCCATGGGCCGCGCGTTTCCTAAAGCGGGTCATTCTACCAGTACAACCAGTTCGTAGCGCAATACCCTTATCGCCCGAGCGTCGGGCCGTTCTAGAGCAGGCGCGCGGCGGCCTTGGTTGGTTACCCAAGCAGATATCGTTACCTCGCCCCACAACAGCCAGGCTAGGGACCGCCTCGATGGCCGTACATCCAGAAAGATTGCTTGACACTTATGGGCAGAATTGATTAGAAGATGCCATCTACCTGTCCACGTGCACATGAAGTGGCTAGCATGCGATAATCTCTTGAAGGGCGGTGCGCCAATTCATAGCGACACCGCAAGATGCCAATCCGAACCGGATTGGGGGTGAATTTAACGTGGCTGAAGTCATTATCCAGGAAAGTGAATCTCTGGAGAACGCCTTGCGTCGTTTCAAACGCAAGGTACAACAGGAAGACATCATCAAGGAAATAAAGAAGCATAGCTTCTATATGAAGCCCGGAGAGAAGCGCCGGGCAAAAGAAGCGCTTTCGCGGAAGCGACTGCGTAAGAAGCAGCGTCGGGAAGCGGATTAGTTTTTCCCAAGCGGCTCCGGCTATTCTGGCCGGGGCCGCCACTCCCTGCTCGCTACTACTCCAGCGCCGCACTTCCGTGATGTAGACCCGGTTAAGCAAAGAAGTTGGGGTTGTACTGCAACTGGTACCCTCAGGCCCAAGGAGGACGCGCCCGGTTCTCCCCGGTACGCGGAATCCTACATCCCGGCCCTATGGTGCAAGGTGCGTCCATCCCCGTGCTTGGCTTGGGCCAAGGGGAGCGGCTCATGGAATTCCACGATAAGGTCCTGAAGTGTTCCGAATGTGGTGCTGAATTTGTATTCACCGCCGGCGAACAGATGTTTTTCGCCGACAAGGGCTTCAAGAACGAACCCAAGCGTTGTAAAGGTTGCAAAGCCAAGCGGGCTGAAGGCGCCGGGAACGGCGGCGCAAATGGCAGCACGCAGATGCGGTCGGAAACCAAAACCACCTGTTCGCAGTGCGGTAAGGACACCACCGTTCCGTTTCGCCCGACCCAAGGGCGCCCGGTCTTTTGCCGGGAATGCTTCCAGCAGCGGCGAGCGATGGGCGCGGCTTAGGTCCCGGGTCGCGCTAGCTAGTCGAGTTTATGGCGGTGATGGAAGCGGGCACGGCGTGCCGTGCCCTACGATCAGCTCGAAGACCCACCTGCGGTACAACATCCCCCTGATGTAATTTCGTGGAGAGCGGCGTATGATACCGCCTCGCAGCCCCCTGCAGGACCCAAGGCCGCCCCGGAGGGCCACGTCATGGCTCACCGCTTTACGATTGGCGTAGAAGAAGAATTCCAAATCATCGATCCTGCCAGTTGTGAGCTGCGTTCGCACGTCATGCAGTTGGTTTCTGCGGCTTCACCCGGCATCGTCGAACAGGTGAAGCATGAGATGCATCAATCGATTGTCGAGACCGGCTCCAAAATTTGCGAGAACGTGAGCGAGCTGCGCATCGAGATGCACCGCACGCGCGGCGAGCTGGTGGCCGCCGCCGAACGTGTCGGACTGCAGGTGGCTGCCGCGGGCACCCATCCTTTCTCTAGTTGGATCGATCAAGTCATTTCCCCTGGGGAGCGTTACGAAAATATTGTCGAAGAGTTGCAGCAGCTGGCGCGTTCCCTTTTGATCTTCGGCATGCATGTACACGTGGCCATGCCGGACAAGCAGACCACCATCGACATGATGAACATGGTGCGATATTTCCTGCCGCACCTGCTGGCGCTGTCTACCAGCTCCCCGTTCTGGATGGGGCGCAATACCGGATTGAAGTCATTTCGCACCACCGTGTTTCGGCGTTTCCCGCGGACCGGCATTCCCGAGCAATTCGAATCGTGGAGCGCCTACGAAAATTTCACTAATCTGCTGGTCAAGCTCAACTGCATCGACACCGGAAAGAAAATCTGGTGGGACGTTCGCCCGCACCCGACCTTTGGAACGCTGGAATTCCGGATGTGCGATGTCACCACCAAGGTCGAAGAGGCGGTGGCCATCGCGGCGCTCACCCAAGCGATTGTGGTCAAGCTGCATCGCCTGTATACCCGCAACATGAGCTACCGGCTGTACCGTCGCGCGTTAATCGAAGAAAATAAATGGCGTGCGGCTCGCTATGGTATTGAGGGAAAGCTGATCGATTTCGGCAAAGAAGCGGAAGTACCGATGCGCGACCTTGCCAACGAACTGCTGGAGTTCGTGGACGACGTGGTCGATGACCTGGGCAGCCGTGGCGCCGTCGAATACGTGCACACGATTTTGAACGAGGGCACCAGCGCGGAACGCCAGCTGCGTGTTTACCAAGAGACCGGTGATCTGAAAGCGGTGGTCAAACACCTGGTCGAAGAAACGCGTGGTGGCGTAATGCATCCACGGACATTGCCGGTTCACGCGATAAATTAGTTTCGCAGTGGCGGCTCGCCGCGCCTTCGCGGTCGTGCGATTCGGAGCCGTAGCGGTCGCGGAAAAGTGCAGCGCCGGTGCGGATCGAATTTCGTCGAGGAGCACTCCATGAAAAAGGTCGGCCTACTCTGCGGGCGCGAATATAGCTTCCCCCCAGCGTTCCTTGCCAGGGTCAACCAACTCGGTAAGGCCGAAGGCATCGCCGCTGAATTTGTAAAGCTCGGCGGCACCCGCATGAACGAGCGCGCAGAATACAGCGTGATCGTCGATCGCATCTCGCACGAGGTGGAGTATTACCGTGGCTACCTGAAGCACGCTGTGCTGCAAGGCAGCTACGTCATTAATAATCCGTTTTGGTGGACTGCCGACGATAAATATTTCAACTACTCGGTAGCCGCGAAGCTGGGCATCGCGATTCCAAAAACGGCTTTGTTGCCACAAAAGGGCTATCCAAAGGATGTGGATATCACCTCAGAATCCCTGCACAACCTGAAATACCCGGTGGATTGGGACGCGCTGCTCGATTATGTTGGCCGGCCGGCCATCCTGAAGCCCTTTTCGGGGGGCGGATGGAAGCATGTATATAAGGTGAACAATCGCGAGGAATTACTCGCTGCTTACGATAAGACCGCTCCTTACTGCATGACCTTGCAAGAATTTATCGATTTCACGGGCTACGTGCGCTGCTTCACGTTCGGGAAAACTGACATTCTTCCGGTTCGCTATGACCCCAAAGAGCGCCGCTATCTGATCGAGCACGACTATCTGTCGAAAGAGCTGGGCGCGCGGATCGTGGAAGACGCTCGCACGATCAATCAGGCTTTGGGCTATGAGATGAATACAATCGAGTTTGCCATCAAGGACGGCGTTCCCTACGCCATTGATTTCCTCAACCCGGCTCCCGATTTCGAACGCGATCGCATCACCGAATTTTACTTCGAGCACGTCGTCGAGCAGATGGCTCACTTGGTCATCGATCGGGCGCTGACTGGCCAAGCATCGAATTCCTGGCCGCGTTGGGAAGAAATGCTCGGCAACGGCAGCGCTGCCGGTTTTGTAGGTTCGCCGAAGGCAGCCGGCGTTAAGCCCGCCCATGCGGATCCGTCGGCTGCCGCAACACCATCGGCCGGGACCTCCAAGTCTTCTTCTGCAGGCCAGGGCCGGAGCAAGAGCTAAATGACCAGCGCCACGGCGCCAACGGCCATGGCGCACCATCCCGCTGAGCACTGGCACCAGTTACTGCGGCTGGCTCTCGAAAATGATCCCGACTTCGCCAGCGGGTTTCTCGATCGCTTGCGCGCCGACAAGCTTACCTTTGGCGATCGCGTCCATTGCCCGTTCCTCCGTCCATTTTTTCTTTTACCCGAGGATGAACAGCGCGTTCGAGTCGTCGCTGAAACAATTGCTGATCTGGGCGAACGGGTGGTGTTGGCGGCCCTCGATGACCCTCATCTTTTCTCGCAGCTGCACCTGCGTCCGGAGGAGGAACGTCTGGCGCGGCTGCCGGTGGGATACGGCCGAGCCAGCACTTCGTCTCGCCTGGACGCTTTCTTGTTGCCCAACTCGCTGAAATTTGCCGAATACAATGGCGAATCACCAGCGGGCGCGGGCTATTCCGAAACGCTCGCCGAAGTGTTTCGTGAATTGCCGCTGATGCGGGAGTTTGCGAAACGATATGAAGTTCACAGCTATCCGCTCAGCGCGAAACTGCTAGACGCGCTGATCGCCAGTTACATCGATTGGGGCGGCACATCCAAGCGCCCGCAGATGGCCATCGTGGATTGGCGGGAAGTCCCCACCTGGACCGAGTTCGAAATTTTGCAAGAGCGTTTCGAGAGGATGGGCGTCCCGGTGGTTTTGGCCGATCCGCGAGATCTTGTTTTCAACGGGAAGACGCTCTCCGCGCACGGCAAGACGATTGATCTGCTGTACCGGCGCGTTCTCATCAACGACATCGTTGCCCGTCCCCAGGAATGCGCCGCGCTGGTCAAAGCCTACGAGGCCAATGCGCTGTGCGTGGCGAACTCTTTCCGATGCAAAATTCCGCATGTAAAGGCTTTCTTCGCGGTGCTCACTGACGAACAAAACGCCAGGTTATTTTCGCAAAATGAGCGCGAACTCATTCGCCAGCATATTCCCTGGACTCGCGTGGTCGCCGACCTACGCACTTCGCATTACGGCGAAGCGATCGAACTGTTGGCCTTCATCCGCGAAGAGCGCGAAAATCTGGTGCTGAAACCGAGCGACGAGTACGGCGGCACCGGCGTGACTTTGGGCTGGGAAACCAGCGAACAAGCTTGGGACGCCACCATCGAGCGGGCCGCCGCCGGCGCGGGCCCCCAGGCTGGTTGCTGGATCGTTCAAGAACGCATACCGATACGCCGTGAAGTTTTCCCCTACATCACGCGGGCAGGTGGCGTCGAGTTCCAAGACATGCTCGTCGATTTCGCCCCTTATTTGTTTAGGGGCAAACTCTCCGGTTTCCTCACCCGGCTCAGTGTCACGGGCTTGGCCAACGTAACTTCCGGCGGCGGCCAGGTACCTGCCTATCGTGTCTCGGAGCGCCCCCAGGGCACCTACGAACGTCCGGAAACAAATCCGGGTTCTATACGGTAAAATAAATCATATGAAGTTTGGACCACTGCAGCCCGATCTGATGCCCGGCGCAAAGAACGCTGTCGAAACTTGTTTGGCGGTTACACCCAACGAACGCGTCGCCTTGATTGCGGACCAGGCTAGCCGGGCCGTCGCCGCCAGTCTCAGCGCAGCTCTCGCGGACCGCCACGCCTCCTTCACGGGTCTGCTGCTCGAGGATTTCGGACCGCGGCCCATGAAGGTTGCTCCTCCGGCGGTGCTCGACGCTCTGGAAACCGCGGACGTCGGGGTGTTGTGTATGACACCCCAACCCGGCGAGCTCAGTGCGCGGATGGCCATCGTTCGAATCGTGGAACGCCGGCAAATTCGCTACGCACATATGGTGGGAGTTACACCGGAAATTATGCGCCAAGGCATGCGGGCTGATTACAACATGGTGGATCGGCTCAGCGACAAACTCCGCGAGCGGATGCTGGGCGCTCAGACTTTGACGGTCAAAACCAGTGCGGGAACGACCATTGCCGCGCACTTCGATCGCGGGCTTGACTGGGTTAAAACCAGCGGGCTGATCAGTCCTCGTTACTGGTCCAATCTACCCGCCGGCGAAGTTTTTACCACTCCGGCGACGGTGGATGGCACATTCGTTTGTGACGCGACCGCCGGCGACCATTTCAACGGAAAATACGGTGACCTGCAATCCACACCGCTTACCCTCAGGATCAAAAACGCGCGTTTGGTGGAAGTCCATTGTGATCGCAAAGACCTGGAGCAGGAATTCTGGGAGTACTGCCACACCGACGAAAACAGCGACCGCGTCGGGGAGCTGGCCTTCGGTACCAACTTGGGACTTTCTGAAATGATTGGGGTCCTACTCCAGGACGAAAAGTTTCCGGGCGTCCATCTCGCTTTTGGCGATCCCTACGGCAGCCAGACTCACGCCGACTGGAAATCTAGAACTCACGTGGATGTCTTGACCCGCAACTGCGACGTCTGGATCGACGCCGACCAAATCATCTGCAAAGGCAAATACCGGCTAGAGCACCTCGGCCTAGCCTAAGCTCGCTTACCCATCTGGCGTTTCGGCAAATAAACTCGCCCACAGCGTTATTTTGTTCCGAAAGCGATGCGCTGGAATTTTCGGCGTCCGGGCCTAGCGGCGCATTTCCTTACGGTTACACAACCATAAGGTTATGGACAGGATGCAAACCTCGATGGCCCGATGGGGTCGGTCCCGCAACTCGTTTGCTTACCGCTCCTACCAAGAATCCGCGGTGCGCCCGGACGACAGTCCCAGGTTGAGAAGTCGTTTCAGAAGAGTCGGCCGACGTATTCGCGCATTTGGTTCTTCCAATAGGGCCAGTCGTGGCCGCCCTGCGGTCCCCAATCATCCAAGGAGTGACGGATGCCCCGGCTTGAAAGAATCGCCGATAACCGATACGTTGGACCGCTGTTTTCCCACTGGCCGGTGCCGGTGGTCAGGTGGATGTCGCAGCTTGCCAACTGCCCATAAACCCAAGAGTCACTGAGGTTGGCCAAGTAGTCGACCGGGTTGTTGAAGTAAAAATTGTCGTCATACATGCCATCCATAAAATTCTTGAGGTCGTAGACGCCAGACATGGCGAAGCAGCGCTTGATGACGTCGGGGTGCTTGAACAGGGAGTTTGCGGCGTGATAGGCACCGAACGAGGCGCCCATGGTGGAAATGCCGATGTCTGGGGATTGGCAGTTGTCTCGTATGAAGGGGACGAGTTCTTCGCGGAGGTAGGAGTCAAAAACGGACTGGACGTAGCTGCGGTGGAAGGGATGGGCACCGCGATTGTAAAAGCTTAGGCCGTTGATCGAATTGACGCTGAAAACCTTAACTTTGCCCGCTTCGATGAAATCGGCGAGCGAGCCGATCATGCCCTGGCCTTCCAGCTCCCACTCGTCGCCGGCGCTGGTCGGAAAACCTAACAGCGGGCTGCCCCAGTGGCCGTAGACGACTGCGCCCATGTCCATGCCCAAGCGGGGGGAGCGCCAGCGGTGATATTCGCGTTTCATTGGGCGAGAAGTATGCCAGCGCATACGGCTCGCGGCAACCGTTGGGACCAGCGAAGAACCGGCAGGGTGCCGGCGCTACCAACGGTAGCGGCTCCGATGCTAGGGCGCATGTATAATGCCTGCCAAGCAACATCGACCAGAGGGAGATCAGCTCATGGCCACGGCATCTCATGGAGCCAAACCATCACCGGAGCGAATTTTCAGTACGCTGACGGCATTTCAGCAGACCGAGGCGTTGAAGGCGGCAATACAACTGGACATCTTCTCGAAGATCGCGGAGGGGGCCAATGAGGTCAGCTCCTTGGCGAAGGCCATCGGGGCATCGGAGCGGGGCGTGCGGACGCTTTGCGACTACATGACCATTTTTGGTTTCTTGACCAAGGAAAATAATCGCTACGGGCTGCCGCAGGAGTCGGCGGTTTTTCTGGACCGGCGATCGCCGGCTTATATGGGGGCGATGGCAAACTTTCTGGCGTCGGAGATGCACCGAACCAGCTTCGGCGTCCTGGCGGAGGCGGTGCGGAAAGGCGGGTCAGCGACCGAGACCGGCGATAACACCAAGCCGCGAGATGTGTTTTGGGTGGAGTTCGCGAGATCGATGGCCGGGCTCGCCGTGCCGGGCGCGGAATTTATCGCGGCGCTGATCGGCGCGCCGGAAGGCAAACCGATGGAAGTACTGGACATCGCGGCCGGGCACGGCATGTACGGGATCACCATTGCGCGCAAAAATCCGGCGGCACGCATCGTGGCGCTCGATTGGCCCGCGGTGCTGACCGTGGCGCAGGATAACGCCAAGAAATTTGGCATCGCCGATCGCTACAAAACCCGCCCTGGGAGCGCCTTCGAGACGGAGTTCGGCGAGGGTTATGATTACATCTTGCTGACCAATATCCTGCATCACTTCGATGCGGCCGGATGCGAAAAACTGATGCGGCGCGTATACGCGGCGCTGCGGCCGGACGGTAAAGCCATTACGTTGGAATTTGTACCTAACCAAGATCGTATTTCGCCGCAGATTCCTGCGGCGTTTAGCCTGGTTATGCTGGCGAACACCGATGCGGGCGACAGTTATACGTTTGCGGAGTTGGATAAGATTTTCCGCAACTCGGGCTTTTCGAAGACGACGGCGCATCAAATCCCTGAGATGCCGCAACAGGTGCTGGTTTCGGAGAAATAGCCTTGAACAGACCACAGAAAAAGAAAGCAGGCAAAGTCGTCAAGCGCGGTACCAGCAGGAAGAAAAAGAATGGGAAAAGGGATGCGGCGGTGCGAGCCGAGCTGGTTTATTTGCTGAAAGGCGGGGGCGCGCACGTGCATTTCATGGATGCGGTGGAGGGATTCCCGGAAGGCAAGCGCGGGACTTATGCACGGGGATTGCCGCATACGGGATGGCAACTGCTGCAACATGCGCGCATTGCGCAGCAGGACATCCTGGAGTACAGCCGCAATCCTAACCACGTTTCGCCGGAATTCCCGGAAGGTTATTGGCCGAAGACTCCGGCTCCCGAAACCGACGAGGAATGGAACGATTGTATGTCTGCGTTTCGCCGTGACCTGAGAGAAATGGTGCGGCTGGTGGAAAATCCCAAGACCGATCTTTACACGCCCATTGCGTATGGCGACGGGCAAAAGAACATCCTCCGAGAAGCTCTGGTGCTGGCCGACCACAATGCCTATCACCTCGGGCAGTTGGTGAATTTGCGACGGGCGCTGGGTTCCTGGCCGGCAGAATAGAGTGAAGGAATTCTGATAGCAACCATACCAGCAGAAACTCGTGGTGGTTCCGCAGATTTCATGCGACGTGCCATTGCTGTTGCGATGGACAATCTGCGGTGTGGCGGGGGTCCGTTCGGAGCGGTGGTGGTCAAGGACGGGAAGGTTGTCGCCGAGGGGGCGAACCGGGTCACGGTCGACCATGATCCGAGCGCGCACGCCGAGGTGGTGGCCATTCGTAGGGCCTGCCGCGCGCTGGGTAACTTTCAACTCGCTGGTTGCGATCTGTATACTTCGTGCGAGCCTTGTCCCATGTGTCTTGGCGCGATCTATTGGGCGCGCCCTACGCGGGTTTTCTACGGCGGCACCGCGGGCGATGCGGCGGCGGCGGGGTTTGATGACGCGTTCATTTATGAAGAGTTGAAGCGCCCGCACGAAACGCGGCGCATTCCGATGACCGGGATTCTTCGTGACGAGGCCCTCGCGGTATTCTGGGCGTGGAAGCAATTAGAAAACAAAACGCAGTACTGAAGGTGGCGTCTTTTTGCCCCGCAGATGGCCTGGCGGGATCGGTGATCCTTGCAGCTCGCAAAAGCACATCCCTGGCAGCGCTGGGGATGACCGTGGGGTGTTTATAGCGGATTTTTTGACTCGGTGCGGAGGCGAAAGCCGGTGCACCGCGCCCGGGCGATCCCCACGTTGCAAGTTATGGATTTGGCGGTAGGATGGTGCGGTAGATTGGTACGCAAACCGGCCGGCCTTGGCGGGCGGCGTGGCAGTGAAAATCTCCGGAGGCGCTCCCGTGATCGTTATCGAAAATGTTAGCCGTCGTGGATTCCTGAAGGGGATGGCGGGTAGCAGTGTGTTTGTGCTGGGGGTCAGCTTGCTGCCGGAGAATTTGTTGGCAGCTGGAGCGAACGTCGAGCCCACTGACCCGGCAGCGCCGATGAAGAAGGCGCCGCTGCAAGTTGGCGTTTATCTTGCGATAGACACCGATGGAACGACTTATGTGATCGCGCATCGGTCGGAGATGGGAAACGGGGTGCGAACTTCGTTGCCACGCATTGTTGCCGATGAGTTGGATGCGGATTGGGCGCGGGTGAAGGTTGTGCAGGCTACCGGGGATGAAAAATATGGCGATCAGGACACCGACGGGTCGCATTCGGTGGTTAGTTTTTTTATTCCGCTGCGGGAGGCGGGAGCTTCTGCTCGATGGATGCTGATGCGGGCGGCGGCGCAGCAATGGAATGTGCCGGTGACGGAGTGCTCCACGGAATTGCATACGGTGGTGCACCAGGGTTCGAGCAAGAAATTGGGTTACGGGGAATTGGCCGAGGCGGCGTCCAAGCTGGAAGTCCCGAAGAAAGAGGAGTTGAAGCTGAAGTCGCGAAGCCAGTGGCGCTACATCGGTAAAGATGCGGTTAGCTACGATCTTAAGGATTTGTGCACCGGCAAAGGTGTTTATGGGCAGGATGTGCGCATGGAGGGGATGTGGTATGCGAGCGTGATGCATCCTCCGGTGCTGGGGAGTTCGCCGAAATCGATCGACAACACGGCGGCGTTGGCGGTGGCGGGTGTGAAGCAGACGGAAACGATCGACACCTTTAAGCCGCCAGTGGTTTACCAGGCCCTTGGGGGCGTTGCGGTGCTGGCGGACAACACCTGGTCGGCCATGCGGGGGAAAGAGAAATTGAAGGTGGAGTGGACGCCGAGCGCTCACGGCGTTTACAGTTCGGATGCTTATAAGAAGGAGTTGAGGGAGACGGCGCGGAAGCCAGGAAAAGTCGTACGGGAAGTAGGCAACGTCGACGCGGCGTTCGCCAAAGGCGGGAAAGTAGTGGAAGCGGAGTATTATGCGCCGCTGCTGGCGCACGCGTCCATGGAGCCTCCTGCTGCGCTGGCGGTGTACCGCGACGGAAAAGTGGAAGTTTGGGCGCCAACACAAAGTCCGGTAGGTGCGCGCGATGCCATTGCCGCGGCTGTCGGTGCGAAGAAGGAAGATGTAACTGTGAACGTGACGCTGCTTGGCGGGGCGTTCGGGCGGAAATCATTTCCGGATTTCGCGGTGGAAGCGGCGGTACTGGCGAAGAAAACCGGGAAGCCGGTGAAGGTGGTGTGGAGCCGCGAGGACGACATCAGATTTGATACGTATCATTCGGTTTCGGCGATGTACATGAAGGCTACGCTGGGGCCGGATGGAAAGCCGAATGCGTGGCTGCAGCGCACCGTGTTTCCTCCGATCGGGTCGACGTTTGATGCGACTGCGGTGTATTCGGCGCCGGATGAGCTGGGATTGGGCTTCAGCGATTTGCCTTTTGCGATTCCGAATCATCGTTCAGAAAATGGGCCTGCTACGGCCCACGTGCGGATTGGATGGTTCCGTTCGGTAGCTAATATTTATCACGCGTTTGGGATTCAGTCGTTTTCGGATGAACTTGCGCATACCGCGGGGAAGGATCCGGTGGAGTATACGTTGGCGCTTTTGGGGCCGGACCGGGTCATTCCGAAGACGGAATTGCCCAAGGATTACACCAATTATGGCGGCGACTACGCGCAGTATCCAATCGATACGGCGCGGTTCCGACGGGTGGTGCAGTTGGCAGCGGAGCAGTCCAGGTGGGGCAAGCAGAAGCTTGGCAACGGGGTGGGCATGGGCATTGCGATGCATCGCAGCTTTTTGACCTATGTGGCGACCGTGGTGACCATGCACGTGGATGATGCAGGGCGGGCGCACATCGACCGGGTCGATACGGCGCTGGACGCGGGAACCGTGGTGAATCCGGAAATGGTGCGCAACCAATTCGAAGGCGCAGCCACCATGGGTACTAGCATAGCGTTTTTTGGCGAGATCACCGCGACCAAGGGCGCTGTCGATCAATCGAACTTCAACGATTACCAGATGGCGCGTATGAACACTGCTCCGCGTGAGACCCATGTGCACATCGTCGAGAGCGACGCGCCTCCAGGCGGCGTCGGGGAACCGGGTCTGCCCGCGTTCGCGCCTGCGTTGTGCAATGCGATTTTCAGCGCGACGGGAAAGCGCATTCGAGAATTGCCGTTGTCGAAAGCTGGGTTGGCGTAGGCGAGGCCGGCGGTTGCTGAAAAGGGGTTTGTTTCTCTGCTTCGCGGTGGTGTGCGGCGTTTCGAGTTCGTTTGGGCAACGCCAACCGGTTCTGCAACAGATCGACCTTCCTCACCCTTACTACTATCGCGAAATGTATCTCCCGCAGTTGACCAGCGGGCCTAGCAGCGTGGCATGGTCGCCGGATTCTCGTGAGCTTGCGTACTCGATGGCTGGTTCGCTATGGCGGCAGGACATCGATTCAGGCACCGCGCGGCAACTTACTGCCGGACCAGGTTACGACTACCAGCCGGATTGGTCGCCGGACGGAAAGTCGGTGGTGTACTGCTCGTATCAAAAAGATGCGATGGAGCTGTGGCTCCTTAACTTGGAGACGGGAAAGACCACCCAGCTTACCGAGGGAGGGTCGGTAAATGTGGAGCCGCGGTGGTCGCCGGACGGAGGGCGGATTGTTTATGTTTCGACGGCATATAACAAGCGGTTTCACATTTTCGCGGCGGAGGTGCGAGATGGCCGACTCGAAAATATAGAGCGGCTGACACCGGAGACTAAGAGTGCGCTGCCGCGATATTACTATGCCGCGTACGACACCGAAATCAATCCGGTCTGGTCGAGGGATGGCGCAGAAATTCTGTTTGTTTCGAACCGCGGGCATATTTACGGTACCGGCGGCTTCTGGCGCATGAAAGCTCACTCGCAGGCCGAGCCACGCGAGATTCATTACGAAGAAACAACCTGGAAGGCGCGGCCGGATTTTTCGCCGGACGGCACGAAGATCGTTTATAGCTCTTACCTGGGCCGGCAGTGGCATCAACTTTGGGTGTTGCCTGCCAATGGCGGCGATGCTTTTCCAATCTCGTATGGAGATTGGGACGAGACCTGCGCGCGATGGTCACCGGACGGAAGCCAACTCGCGTTTATTTCCAACCGCAGCGGGAATACAGAATTGTGGCTACAACGGATTCCCGGAGGCTTGCAGAAGAAACTGCAGCCAACCGAGCGAAAATACCTGCGGCCGCACGGGCGGGTGCAACTGCGCGTTGTGGACGGCGCGGGCGCCCCAACAGCGGCGCGCGTGGCCTTGACGGATGCCGCGGGACGGTTTTACGCGCCGGAGGAGGCGTGGATCAGTGGAGACAGTGGATATGACCGAGCCGAGCGACCTTTTGAGGCGCATTATTTTCCGACCAAAGGGTTTGACGAAATGGAAGTTCCCGCCGGCAGAATCGTTCTCGAGGTGATGAAAGGGTTCGAATATTCCGTCGAGCATAGGCAGTTGACCTCGCAAGCAGGCCAGACGGAAACGGTTACCGTGAAATTAAGGCCGCTGGCGGTGAAATCGCCAACCATAGGCGGAAGACCGAGCGATGGTCAATGGGTGAGCGGCGACCTGCACGTGCACATGAATTACGGGGGAGAGTACCGCAATACGCCGGCGAACTTGGTGCGTCAGGCGGAGGCCGAGAATCTGAACATCGTGAATAATCTGATCGTCAACAAGGAACAGCGCATTCCGGATATCGCTTACGCCGGCAAGCAGGTGGATGCGGCGTCGAGTACGCGGACGCTAGTGGTGCACGGGCAGGAATTTCATACCACGCAGTGGGGGCACCTCGACTTGTTGAACATTCGAGGAAACATCTTGTTGCCCGGGTATGGGGGATATCCGGGAACGGCGGCCGCGAGTTTGTATCCGATGGATGCGGACGTGAGTGACCTGGGGCACGCGCAAGGAGCGCTGGTGGGCTACGCGCATCCCTTTGACGAAGATCCGGCTGATGTTCCGCGCGTGCAGGAAGACCCGCCCGAGGAGTTCGCGGCGGACGTTGCTCTTGGGAAAGTAGATTATCTAGAAGTTGTAGGATTCAACGATTACCGGTCGACTGCGGAGGTTTGGTATCGGTTGCTGAATTTGGGATTTCGGATTCCGGCCGGCGCGGGGACCGACGCGATGGCGAATTTCGCTTCGCTGCGCGGGCCGGTAGGACTCGATCGGGTGTATGCGCGCGTTGCTGCCGGACCGGTGAAGATGGATGCGTTTTTGGAGGGGTTGAAGAAGGGGCGTACCTTTGCTACCAACGGGCCTTTGTTGGATTTTTCGTTGGGCGGGGAGGGGATCGGGGGGGAGTTGAAGTTTGCCGGGCAGAACCGGGCGACGATACCGTTTCGGGCTCGTTTGCGGTCGATTGTCCCGGTGGATCGTTTTCAGTTGGTTTGTTACGGCGCAAAGGCGGATGATCGCGCGGCTCGGTACCTGGTGCGGGATTTAAGATTAAGTGATTCGCGGAGCGCGGCGGACGTGAGCGGAACCGTGGAGTTAAGCGAAAGCGGGTGGTGTTTGGTGCGGGCTTCGAGCGACCGGGCGGAGCATCCGGTTTTGGACAATTATGTTTATGCGACCACGAGTCCGATTTACGTGACGGTTGCTGGGCGGAAGCCGCGGTCGCTACCGGATGCCGCATATTTCGTTACTTGGATGGACCGGGTGATTGGCATGGCTTCGCGGTATCCGGATTGGAATTCGGCAGCGGAGAAGGAAATCGTGATGAAGAGATTGCAGGAGGCGAAGGCGGTGTACGAGAAGTTGCAGTGAGGCGCGCCGGTTGCGCCAAGACGCGGTGGCCGGGCGGAGCCAGCACCGCACCTAGAGAATGCTTGGGTGGAGGCTGAAGAGGACTTTCACCTCCAAGCTATCGAACGTGCTCGGCACCGGGAGAAAACGCCGCGGTTGTTGGCCGCGGCGTCGGGAATGCCTCAGATTCGTCGCTCAACTGGACTAGTGGACGATTTCGATGGCCTCTTTCACGTGATGATGGGCTTTGTCGATGTGTTCGAGGGCGCGCGCTTGGAGCCCCTGAGCGAAGCCGTTATCTTCATCGTGGGCGACGTCGTTGTGGGCTTTGTCTAGCAATTCGAGAGCGCGGCGGAGCCGGCCGCCCCACTCCAGGTGGGCGTCGACGGGCGGATGATCATCCAGGTCTTTGTGGTCTTCGATGGCAGCCTTCTTGATTTCGCCGATGGCCTCATCGATTTCGTGAATGGCTTTCTTTTCCTGTTCTCGCAGTTCCCCACCGTCGGGGCGTTGCAAGTTGGCTCTGGCGGCGCGCAGATCCGTCAGGGCGTGCAAATAGGCCGGGTGATCGCGGCCTGGCTCGGGACTGGCGGAAACGTATGCCGGGACGAAAAGCAGTGCTGCGAACATGACAAAAGCAAGTTTGGTGAGGCTCTTCATCGCTCTTAACTCTCCTGTTGAAGTGAGTGGCTAGATTCGGCCTGGTATGGCTCCACCGTAGCGTGCGGGAGGGAAGGCGGGCAAGAACGGCGGCGCTACGAGACGCCGGTTAGTAAATGACCCTTGGGGACAGGTGCCACTGTACCAGCGGTACAGCGGAGATGCCGGGCACAGCGGGCCACGAACGGAAACATCGATTCGACGAAATGAAAATGTGCCGGAGCGGGCTCGGAGTTTGGGCAGTTATTTTTCCGGCAAGCTGGTAGACTGCGGCGCGTGAGGGCCGGCTGGTTCGCGCTAAAGCGCGCCCCGACATTGCCAGGGCTGCATGAGTATGGCGACCGGAGGAAAAACCCAAGTGCACGACAAATTGGCGGTACGAGCGTTTCGCGTGGGCATTGCCGGGCCGGTAGGTTCCGGGAAGACGGCGTTGGTGGACCGGCTGAGCCGCCGACTATGGCCCAAATACAATCTGGCGGTGGTGACCAACGACATTTATACCAAGGAAGACGCAGAGTTTCTGTTGCGCCAGGGAGTACTGCCGGCGGAACGGGTCCGGGGCGTAGAGACCGGTGCCTGCCCGCACGCGGCGATTCGCGAGGATGCGTCGATGAATCTGCAAGCCATCGCGGAATTGGAAGATACTTTGCCAGGGTTGGAACTGATTTTTGTGGAGAGTGGCGGCGACAATTTGTCGGCTGCTTTTAGTCCAGAACTGGTGGACGTGTGGATTTATGTGATTGACGTGGCCGAGGGTGACAAGATTCCGCGCAAGGGCGGACCCGGGATTACGCGATCGGATTTACTGGTGATCAATAAGATTGATCTCGCGCCATACGTCGGCGCCTCGCTGGAGGTGATGGAACGCGATTCGCGCAAGATGCGCAGCGAGCGCTTGTTTTTGTTTACAAATCTGCGGGAGGACGTGGGCCTGGATCGCGTAATTGCGTGGCTTGAAGAGAAGGTTGGGGTTCCGCAACAGGCGCGCAGAGACTTGATCGACGCGCATGCGCCTTACCTAGGGACACCGCACACCCATGGGCCGGGCGGGCATTCGCATACGCCTGACTCTCAGCACCCACACTCACACGAGGGGCGGACACAATGAATTCCGCGAGCTATCAAGACGGAGATGCCGAGTTGACGGAGTTGCGGCTCCTGCATTTGGCGGATAGCGCGTTGCCGATTGGCGCATTGGCACATTCGTTCGGATTGGAGTCCCTGATAGCGGCGGAATTGCTTGGCGTGCGGGATCTGCCGGAGTTTCTCCGAGGATCTTTAGAGGAGGCTGGATTTCTGGAAGCCGTGTTTTGCAGAGAGGGTTTCCGGCTGGGGTCGGGGCCCCGCCTTAAGGAACCTCCAGAGCATGAGGAAGCGTTCACGCGAAATTGGTTGGCGCTTAATGAGCGATTCAGTGCCATGAAACTCGCGAGAGAGAGCCGCAATGGCAGCGGCTCTTTGGGACGTAATTTTTTGGCGGCAGTCAGCGGGCTGGGAGATTTCGCGGTGGTGAAACAAGCCTTGCGAGCTTCAAAGCAGACGCAGGGATTGATCCATCACGGTGTGGCATTTGGATTGGGGTGTGCAGTTTTGGGATTCAAGGAGGAGGACCGCGCGGTGCTGGCATTTTTGCATTCGTGGACGGCCAGCATGATTTCGGCATGCCAGCGGCTATTGCCTTTTGGGCAGACCGCGGCCACAAAAACCTTGTGGGAGTTAAAGCCGCCGATGGTCGAGACCATGCGGCGGAGCGCCAAGAGTTCGGCAGAGGATGCTTTCTGTTTCATGCCGCTTCTGGATTGGGGCGCGATGGAGCACCCCGCGCTGTCGACCCGGCTGTTCATCAGTTGAGGAGTTGCTACCTGTGGAGACTGTGGCTAGCCCGGCAGCCGATCGCGACGTTCGACCGGCGGTGGTCAGAAATCACGTCACTGCTTCATTGCGGTTGGATTTCGAACGCAATCCACTGAGCGGCCGAACGGTTCTGGCGGCCAGCCGCCATGATCCACCTCTGCAAGTGGTACGGGCTTTCGCCGTCGAAGACGGTTCGGCGCTGGTGCACCTGCACAACGTATCGGGTGGATTGCTGGGCGGTGACCGGTTGGAACTTGCTGTCCATGTTGGCGCTGGCGCCCAGGCGCAAATCACAACCACGGGCGCCACGCGGATTTACCGACCGCGAGCCCAAGCGCTTGAGACGATGCAGTCCAATGAAATTGCAGTCGACGAAAATGGCTTGCTGGAGTATGTGCCCGATGCCGTGATTCCCTTTGCCGAAGCGAGATTCTCGCAGCGCACATCGATCGTATTGGGGCCTGGGGCGGGTCTGTTTTGGTGGGAGATCGTGGCCCCGGGTCGAGAGGCTGGGGGCGAACTTTTTGAATACGAAAGTGTGAAGCTTAAGACCGATTTGAGCGCCGGAGGACGACTGATTGCCTTGGAACGCGTGCGGCTGGTGCCGAACCGCCGGGAAGTGACCTCCACGGCGCGGTTGGGCGGGTACCGGACGTGGGCGACATTTTACATTTGCCGTGTTGGGATTGGATCCGCGGAGTGGATTGAGATGGAGAGAGAGTTGCGCGAAGTTCTAGTGCCGTTTAGTCGAAAGCAAGATCCGCTTTGGGGAATTAGTACCCTGACAGCGCATGGCTTGGTGGTGCGCTGCGCGGCGAGGCGAGGACGCGATATTCTGCCGGGGTTTCATGCGGCGTGGAGTGCGGCGAAATGCAGATTGTATGGCCGAGCTGCGGTGCTGCCGCGGAAGCTGAATTAATCGGGACCGAACGGGAAGTTTGAAGTACCGAAGCAGGGATCACGCTAAGGCGCGCTTTAGCGACCAGCGAGGACTGCATTGCACTTAACACCGCGTGAGCAAGAAAAGCTGATGATTGTGGTTGCGGCGGACTTGGCCCGCCGACGGCAAGCGCGCGGCTTGAAGTTAAACTACGTTGAAGCTGTGGCGATTTTGTCGGCGGAGGTGATGGAGGCGGCGCGGGATGGGAAGGGTGTGGCGGAGATCATGAGCTTTGGGGGAACAATTTTGTCTCGTGAGCAGGTGATGGAAGGCGTGCCGGAGATGATCCATGAGGTACAGGTCGAGGCTACGTTTCCGGATGGCACCAAGCTGGTGACCATACACGATCCGATTCGGTGAATGCGCGGATCAGCCGGGTGGTGTCGCCCGCGCCAGTTGAGATAGTCCGGTGTTCATGGTCGGACGATCTATAGCTCGACAGGGTGCAGTCAAGAACTCCAATGGCGGATGTGGGGAGACAGAATAAATGAACCCCGGTGAATATTTCTTGGACGAGGCGGCAGGGGCCGTTCTGGCTAATGCCAGGCGACGGACCTCACGCGTTGCGGTGCGCAATAGCGGGGACCGGCCCATCCAAGTGGGGAGTCACTATCATTTTTTTGAGGTGAATCGAGCGCTAAGGTTCGATCGCGGAGCGGCTTATGGAATGCGACTGAATATTCCAGCCGGTACGGCGGTACGGTTTGAACCCGGCGAGGAAAAAGAGGTGGAAATTACAGAATTTGGGGGAGCGAGAGTGATTCACGGAGGTAATGGGTTGGTGCGGGGCTCGCTGGAAGATAGTGGCACGAAACAAAGGGCGATGGCACGCGCACGCGAAGCCGGCTTTGGCTTTGATGAAAAAGGAGACCAGCCTTGAGCTTACCGATTCCGCGACGCACGTATGCGGATCTCTACGGCCCGACCAAGGGAGACCGGATTCGACTCGCGGACACCGATCTGATCGTTGAAGTCGAAAAAGATTTCACATGCTACGGCGATGAGATCACTTTCGGCGGCGGTAAAGTCATTCGTGATGGGATGGGACAGAGCAGCGGCGCATTGCGCGAAGCGAAGAATGGCTCGCTCGATGTGGTGATTACCAATGCGGTGATTCTGGACTACTGGGGAATCGTGAAGGCGGACATTGGTGTCAAGAACGGCCGGATCGTGAAAGTAGGCAAGGCCGGAAACCCGGACACCATGGATGGCGTTGATCCCGAATTAGTGGTCGGCGCGGGAACGGAAGTGATTGCGGGCGAAAATCTGATTGTGACCGCCGGGGGAGTTGACAGTCACATCCATTTCATTTCGCCCCAGCAAGTCTACGAAGCGATTTCCAGCGGGATCACCACCATGATCGGCGGCGGCACCGGCCCTGCTACAGGAACGGCGGCCACAACCTGCACTCCCGGAGCTTGGAATTTGGCTCGGATGTTACAGGCTGCCGAAGCGTGGCCAATGAACTTTGGATTTCTCGGCAAAGGCAACGCGGCACTGGGCGGTCCGCTAGCCGAACAGATTGAAGCCGGCGCTTGCGGATTGAAGCTGCACGAAGACTGGGGCACCACGCCGGCCGCAATTGACGCCTGCCTGAAGATCGGGGACCAGTACGACGTGCAGGTGGCGATTCATACCGACACCATCAATGAGGCAGGATTTCTAGAGGCGACCGTAGCGGCTATCGCTGGGCGCGCCATCCACACGTACCACACCGAGGGAGCGGGCGGAGGACATGCTCCGGACATTATCGCGATTGCCTCGCACGCAAATATTTTACCTTCGTCAACCAATCCCACGCGACCCTATACCGTGAATACCATCGCAGAACATTTGGACATGCTGATGGTGTGCCACCACCTGAATCCGCTGGTTCCCGAGGACGTCGCGTTCGCCGAAAGTCGCATCCGCCCAGAAACGATCGCCGCGGAAGATATTTTGCACGACATGGGCGTACTGAGCATGCTGTCCAGCGATTCGCAAGCTATGGGACGTGTCGGAGAGGTGGTGACCCGCACCTGGCAGACCGCGCACAAGATGAAGGTGCAGCGTGGCCCACTCGCGGGAGATTCCAGCCGAAACGACAACACCCGCGCAAAACGATATGTGGCGAAGTACACCATCAATCCGGCAATCACGCACGGGATGTCGACGGAAATCGGCTCGATCGAGCCGGGCAAGCTGGCGGACCTGGTATTGTGGAAGCCGGCGTTTTTCGGCGTTAAACCCGAGATGATCGTGAAAGGTGGATTCATTGCCTGGAGCGTGATGGGCGACGCGAATGCCTCGATTCCCACGCCGCAGCCGGTGCTGTACCGACCGATGTTCGGGAACTTCGGCGGGGCAACAGCTGCTACCAGCGTTACGTTCGTTTCGCAAGCGGCACTCTCGTCAGGACTGCCCGAGCAACTCGGGCTAAAAAAGGCAGCCGCGGCGGTACGGAATTGCCGCCGCATCGGTAAGAAAGACATGATCCATAACGATGCTGTGCCGAAGATCGAGGTGGATCCAGAAACGTATGAAGTGCGCGTGGATGGGGAGTTGATTGGTTGCGAACCTGCCCGCGTTTTGCCGCTTACGCAGCGATATTTTCTATTCTGAACGTAGGTAACCGATGCGCTAAAGCGCGCCCTCCATTTCGCGCGCGCTGCCTTCATTGACGGTTGCTGCGAGGAGTGTATAGGATGGCTGTCGTACTGAGGGGGAATGATGGCCAAGAAAAGCAAATTGACGCAGGTTGCAGTGAAAATCGGGACGGCGGTCGGTAAGGCGGATCGCACGGCTCACAAGTTTGCGAAAGTGGGATCCCTCGCGAAAAAGGAATTGGACGATATCACCAAGCAAGTGGACGCTTTGAAGCGCCAATTGCAAAAAACGACCAAGCGGCTGCGTAGCGCGCTGCGGTAATGTCGGCGCTAACCAGCGCCATTCTTGCGGGAGCACTGCTGCTGCTTTGTTTACCCTCCAGCGCTTTCGCGCAGTGGAATACCCTAAACCCGGTCACCAGCGTAAAACAGCAGGCGGATGGTGTGGTCCTGACGATGCGCGCCGGGACACTGCGAATCTTGGTGTGCTCGGACTCGATTGTGCGCGTCACCTACTCGCCGGATGCTGACATCCCCGATACGCCGCAATATGTAGTGATCAAGAATCGTTGGCCTGCCTCGCACTGGACTCTGCAGTCCAGCGACAGCGTCATTCAGCTGACCACCGCGACGATGAGGGTCACGGTTACCAACAAGGATGGGACCATTCTGTTTGCCGATGCTGGCGGAAAGAAACTTTTTCAGGATTACGACCGAACCGTCACGCCCGTGGAGGTCAACGGAGAGAAGACTCATCGCGCGGAAATGTTCTCCAACCTTTGGGATTCGACCGAGGGATTCTACGGATTGGGACAGCACCAGGCCGGGGTGTGGAATTATCACGGCGAGTCTGTCGATCTTTCCCAAGCCAACACCAACATCTCGGTGCCGATGTTTGTTTCGAGCAATGGTTATGGAATCTTCTGGAACAACACTTCGCGAAGCCGCTTCAACAATCGCTTCCCTCACGAACTTTACCTGAGCTCCGAAGTAGCGGACACGGTCGACTATTACTTCCTGTACGGCCCTGATTTCGACAAGATCATCGGCGCTTATCGCGAGATGACCGGCGCTGCACCGATGTTCGGCAAGTGGGCCTATGGCTTTTGGCAATGCAAAAACAAATACGAATCGCAAGCCGAACTTCTGGGAGTAGCACACCAATACCGCAAGCTGCACATTCCTGTCGATAACATCGTGCAGGATTGGTTCTGGTGGAACACCATGGGCGAGCCGGTATTCAACAAGAATTATCCCGACCCCCATGGCATGATCGAAGATCTGCATAAAGATCATTTCCACGTGATGTTTTCGTTCTGGCCCTATTTTCGCCCTGGTTCCCCTGTTTACGATGAGATGGACAAGCGCGGATATTTCGTCGACAAGACTAAGGTGAGCGGATTCCACCCAGCGGGCCAAGCGCTTTACGACGCCTTCCGTCCCGCGGCACGGGCCTACTATTGGCAACTCATTGACCAAGGCCTTTTCAAGATGGGAGCGGATGCCTGGTGGTTAGACACCGATGAACCGGAGACCGAAGGGCGCGAAACCAACATTCTGGTAAATAACCAGGTGGCGTTCGGGAGTGGCGCGCGTTACGCGAATCTATATCCGTTAATGACCACCAGCGCAGTGTATGAAGGTCAGCGCAAAACGTCCGATCAGAAGCGCGTTTTTATATTGTCCCGTTCGGCTTTCGCGGGAGCGCAGCGGAATTCGATTGCGGCGTGGTCGGGAGACGTCGAATCGAACTGGCTGAGTTTTGCCAGACAGATTCCGGCAGGTTTAAATTTTGCGCTGTCGGGCATCCCGTATTGGACGACCGACATTGGCGGTTTCATTATCGGCGATCCGGACGATCCTGCGTACCGCGAACTGTTCGTGCGCTGGTTCGAATATGGAACGTTTTGCCCCATTTTTCGCTTACACGGCACACGCACCACGAATCAGAACGAGCTGTGGTCATTCGGCCTTGAAGCACAGAAAATTCTCACTCGCTACGACCGCTTGCGTTACCGTCTGATGCCTTATATCTATTCGCTGGCGTGGAAGACCACCAGCCAAGCCTACACTCCGATGCGGCCGCTAGCGATGGATTTTCGCACCGACGCGCGCGCATTGAACATCGGCGATCAATTCATGTACGGCCCGGCGTTCCTCGTGAATCCGGTAACCGAGCCGGGCGCGACATCGCGCCGTCTGTACCTTCCGAAATCGAAGTGGTACGACTTCTGGACGGGACAGCAAGTGGAGGGCGGCGGCTCGATCGACGCGGCCGCCGCCCTCGATCGAGTCCCTCTGTACGCACGCGGCGGATCGATTGTGCCGCTGGGGCCAGACTTGCAATACGCCACCGACAAACCCGCGGACCCCATCGAGCTGCGCGTCTATTCCGGCGCCGACGGAAGTTTCACTCTCTACGAAGATGAAAACGATAACTACAACTACGAGAGGGGCGCCCACGCCACGATTCTTATCGACTGGGACGATGCCGCGCAAAAGCTGACAATTCATGAACGTCAAGGGCAATTCCCTGGCATGCTCGACGCCCGCACCTTCCGCGTCGTGTTTGTCGGTGACAACCACGGCACCGGCATCGAGCCCACCAGCCAGCCAGATAAAATCGTGAGCTATTCAGGAATATTGATCACCGTCACACGATAATCTAGCAGGGATCGGGCACGACTGCCGAAGCCGTAAAATAATCAGCGCGATTCTTTCACGTTCAGGATTTGATTGCTTGGCACATTCTTGACCTTCTGCACGATTCCCGACGGCCACTGGATCTCGAGTTCTTCAACCAACTTTGCGGCACCCAAACCGAAGTGAACTGGCGCTGCACTGGAAGACGCGTACCCGGCCGCGGTGCTCTTGTGATTGTATTGCGTGAAGCCACCGGCTGAGACCCGGATTCGCGCACCGATCCCGTCGCGATTACTTTTGGTTCCTTCCAAAGAGACCTCCAGCCAATGATTCATGTCGGGGCTGTCATTCATCCAGATCTCCGCTGGCGCACTGAGCGCCGTGACCACCACGTCCAGCTTACCGTCATGATTGAAATCGCCGACAGCAGCACCGCGATGTCGGCGGGGAGGCTGCGCCGTAAAACCGGCTTCTTCGGTGAGAGCCGACCATTTAGTCCCGGCGAGATTCTGAAACACCGTGTTCGGCTGATCGATTTTCTGGCTTCCCGCCATATTCGGCGATTGCACATGGCCGCGGCTGACAAAAATATCCTTCCATCCATCGTTGTCAAAATCAGCGATGTTCGCGCTATAGCCCGCCATAGGGCTGCTGAGCAACGCCATTCCAGTCTTCGCCGTGACATCCGTGAAACCGGTCTTGTCGTCGTTGCGATAGATCGGAAAGGTTTCCTTATCCAAAGCGACCAGGATAATGTCGGGCCGCCCATCGTTATTGAGATCGCGAAAGTCGACGCCCATTCCTGAGATCACGTTCCCCTGTTCCGGCAAAGCCACACCTGTTTCAAACGCGACTTCCTCAAACAACCCATTTCCCTTGTTGTGAAAGAGAAAATTGAAGAGTTTATCGTTGGCCACAAATATGTCGGGCCAGCCGTCTCCGTCATAGTCCGCCACTCCCACGCCCATCCCTTTGCCCGGGTGCGCACGAATTCCCGACGAAATGGAAATATCCTTGAACGTTCCATCACCATTGTTCAAGAACAGCTGATTCGGAAGCGCTTTGTACATCTTCGGATGACAGTATTCCGGTCGGCCCTCGAACTGGCAGTCCGGCTCCTTATTCACGTCCCAGCTCATATAGTTGACGACCATGAGATCCAACAGTCCGTCATTATTTACGTCCACCCAGGCCGCGCCGACCGACCAAAGCGGACCAAACTCTTTGTCCGGCTGAGCCAGTCCGGCTTTCGCGGTGACGTCGCTAAACGTTCCATTGCCGTTATTGTGATAGAGGGTGTTGCGGTGGACTCCGCCCACAAAAATATCCTCGTATCCATCGTTATCGTAATCGCCCACGGCCACGCCGACGTCATACCCGGTTCCCGCGAGCCCCGCCTGTTCGGTCACATCCGTAAAGCTGCCGTCGCCGTTGTTTCGAAAAAGATGATTGGAATACTTCGGTGATGATTTCTGCAGACTGACAATATCCGCGCCGTTGGTGAAAAAAATATCGAGATTGCCGTCATTGTTGTAGTCCAATACAGCGACCCCTCCAGCCATCGTTTCCGGTGCATGCCTTTGCGGAGTTTCCGAGCTATCCAGAGAAAACGGGATTGGCTGAAACGAAAAGTGAATCGGGCCCCGGTGGCCTGGCCCGGATGCCATCGCTGTTTTGAAGACAATTTCGGCGGTCGTTAAGAGAACGGTTAATGCCAACAAGACGAATGAAATAGGCGATTTTCTTGATCGAGCAGCCATTTATATGGCTATCATAACGGCCCGCGAGCGCATTACGACAACAAATCGTCCCGCGCGAGGCTTGACTCGCTTCTACCGCTTGCCGTATAAGTCGTACGACTCGGTTTTTTTATGGGAATCCGGTGCGAATCCGGAGCGGCCCCGCCACTGTAAGCGCGGAGGAGCGAAGCGAATACGCCACTGGCGCTTCAGCGCTGGGAAGGCAGCTTCGATCCGGCGAAGCGCGAGCCAGGAGACCGGCTGAGTTCACGTCGATCCGAATCGGCCTCGAAGGAAAGGTCGATAGCGATTCCGGAAGTAGACCGAACTATCCGTATGGTATTGCCTGTCTGCTCTGCGTGCCTCTTGGTGGGCGGAGCGGACCCAATCCGTTTGCTTGGGCGTCGGCGGGAATCCATTTTTCCGGTATCGCATGGCTTTATTTTCCAGGCGGTTTGATCCCCGGATCGGAGGGCTCGTTTCAGTGTCTAGTTGATGCAGAACCAACCAGCAATTCGCTGGCGTGATGCTCGGGAAGCGCGGTGCAAGTCCGCCACTGCCCTGCAACTGTAAGCGGCCGTTTTTTCGACTGCACAAAGCCACTGCCCCACAAGGGTGGGAAGGCGCAGTCGCTCATTCGTACGCCGCGAGTCAGGAGACCGGTCCGCCAAGCTCACAGTCCGCTCTTTCTAGGGCGAAGGAGGACTCTATGTTCGTCCCGGTGTCTCGGTCGCGGTTGCTTCTCGCTTGGACGTTCCTGGCAATGTTGTTTGCCGTATCCTTGAACGCGCAATCTAACGGAAGTCTGCACGGAAAAGTTGTTGATCCGCTGGGCAATCCTGTTCCTGACGCGAAAGTTGTTCTCCTACAGAACTCCCGTGAAGTTGCTCACACCAGGTCCACTGCGGATGGCTCATTCGATTTGGCGGTCCCTACCAGCGGGCTCTACACGCCGCGCGTCGAAGCGTCCGGATTTGCGACCCAAAGTCTCGCGCCGGTGTTTGTCGCATCCGGAAAATCGGAAGAACTCAATGTATCGCTGCACATTGGCTCCCTCCCGCAGCAGGTGGTCGTCTCGGCCACCGGAACACCAGCCCCGGAATCGCAAGTCGGTGCTTCGGTAACTCTAATCGATAGCAATCAGATCCAATTATTGAACAAGCTGGATGTTCTGGAAGATTTAAGGTTAGTGTCCGGCGCGCAAATCGTCCAGACCAGCCAGCGCGGCGGCCTCACATCGTTATTCATCGGTGGTGGCGATTCCAACTTTAACAAAGTCCTGGTCGACGGCATTCCCGTGAACTCCATCGGTGGCGCTTTCGATTTCGGGCAACTCTCCAATGCCGGAGTCAACAGCGTAGAAGTTCTGCGCGGCAGTAACAGCGTTCTCTATGGCAGCGACGCCTTGAGCGGCGTCGTCAACATCACGTCCTCGCGAGGCACGTCTGCGATCCCGGAGGTGAAATACTCCGTTGACGGCGGAAATTTTCGCACCCTGAATCAGGACGTGTCCCTCGGCGGCGCCTTTCGTCAGTTCGATTACTTCTCCGAGTTTTCGCGCTTTGACACGCAAGGTAGCTATCCCAACGAGTCTTTTCACAATGCCACGGTCAGCGCCAATCTAGGCTGGGATATCGCGCCGACCACCGGCGTTCGCGTCACCGTTCGGCACACCACTGCGGAGGTCGGAAGCCCCAACGCGATCGACTTTTACGGCATTTCGGACGACTCCACGCAGCGGAATCAGAATACCTACGTCGGCGGCACCGCTCAGCAGCAAACCACCGACCGCTGGCACAACTCGGTGCAATTCGCATTCGCCCAGTTTGATTCCCTATTCGTTAACCCATCTCCCACCGGACAGCCTTTCGACCCATTTGGAACCGGAGAGCCGAATTACGTGGGAAATCTAGTCACCATTAAAGGAGCCAACGGCTATAGCGTCACCGGTCAGGCCATTCTCGATTTTTTCGGCACCTACCCTGAAATTTCTCCCGACTACGAAGCCCGTCGCTCCGTATATGCCCAGTCCGAATACCGCATCTTTCATGACTGGACCGGCGTCGTCGGATTCCGCTATGAGCACGAAGATGGCGAAGGCATCACCCGCAACAATTACAGCTCGTTTCTCGAAGGCCACGGGAACGTGGGCCATAGGCTGTTCGTCACCGGTGGCGTAGGCCTCGAGAATAATGCCGTCTTTGGCTTCGCAGCATCCCCGCGCATATCGGCCGCTTATTATCTCCGCAGGCCCTCTGTTTCCAGGTTCTTCGGTGAGACCAAGCTCAAGTTCAATTTCGGCAAAGGCATCAAGGAACCCAGCACCTTCGAACAGTCCAATGCATTGATCGCTCTTCTCACACCCCCACAGGTCGCGCAATTTGATGTTTCCCCGGTTGGCCCCGAAAGAAGCAAGACCTCCGATTTCGGTATCGAACAAAGACTATGGAACGGTCGCGCGATCGTCGGCCTCACCTATTTTTACAACCGCTTCTACAACCTGATCTCCTTCCTCGATCCGTCCGACCTGGTTTCCATCGGAGTGCCACCCGCCGCGGCCGCGGCCGCTCCGTTCGGGGCCTACGTAAACGCCACATCGGATCGCGCCCTGGGGACCGAACTCGAATCGAAGATCGACTTAGGGCATGGTCTGGTCTTTCAGGGCGCCTATACCTACCTGGACGCCGTCGTAACAAAAGCTTTTGGAGCGCCAGCAATCAATCCCTCCTTCCCCAACATTCCCATCGGTGCTTTTTCTCCGCTGCAGGGAGCGCGACCGTTCCTACAGGCGCCCCACTCAGGCAATCTCATGCTGACGTACAGCCGCAAGAGATTCAATGCGGCGTTCAGCGGCTACCTGATTGGGCGGCGCGACGACAGCACCTTCCTGGAAGACGGCTTTTTCGGAAACAGTTTACTTCTTCCAAACCGCAACCTGGCGCCGGGCTATCAAAAGTTCGATCTCAGCGCGGCTTATTCCGTGACCTCCTACGCCAGAATCTATACCAGCATTGAGAATCTTTTCAGCGAGCATTATCAAGCCGCTTTCGGATTCCCCGCCTTACCGTTTACTATTCGCACCGGCGTCACCTTCACCCTCGGCGGACATCAGGAATGGTGGAAGTAAAGAAGGGTGATTCCGAAAATGCCAGCCGTGGGTGCACCGTGAGTGTTTCTCCTTAGGGGCTTGCGGGAGACCAGAGTTAACCGACCAGCGCCTACGGCAACGCACAAAGACCGCCGTGCAGCGAGAATCGACAGGCCGCCGGCAGACCGTCTTTGGCAAGTAGGATTCGCTGCGATGGACGGCCGCCGGTTGATTGCTTCGCGCTTGTCCGCCGGAAGACCGGTATACGTTCCGTTCCTCCACTCGAATCTGAGGTGACCAGCAGGGTGTGCGCCTCACTCCCACGTGCACAGTCGCACGGCTTTATACTGAAGTTGTCATCAAGCGGGCTTTTTGCGAACAAGCAATGATATTATTCGGCACCCGGTCGTCAGAGCGAGCCATCCTATGGACAACAGCCTGATCACCCATCTTCGAGGTTTTCGCCGCCCGGTTCCGGGATCCCAACCCGACCATTTGCACTCGCCCTACGTTTCCTCATGGAAACGATCGCCGATGAAACCGCTGGTAACCATTCCTCAGACACTCTCAGAAATCACCGGTCCCATGTTCGGCGCTGAGCACGTCGATGTAAGAGCCTTCGACTTAACCAAGCAACACCCTGGCGTCCCCTTGGGCGAACGCATCATCGTCAGTGGGCGCGTAATCGACGAAGACGGAAAGCCCGTTCCGCATACTCTAGTGGAAATCTGGCAGTGTAACGCCGCCGGCCGATACCTCCACCCGGTGGACCAGCATGATGCTCCACTCGATCCCAATTTCACAGGTTGCGGCCACACGCTAACGGATTCACAAGGCCGCTACCGATTTGTAACCATCCGGCCGGGAGCATACCCATGGAAAAATCACTACAATGCTTGGCGACCGGCGCACATTCACTTTTCCGTGTTCGGCCCGGCCTTTGCAACCCGTCTGGTAACCCAGATGTATTTTCCCGGCGACGCCTTGATTCCGTTCGACCCCATCTTTAACTGCACGGCCGACCAAGCCGCGCGCCAACGATTGATTTCCGGATTCGATTGGGACTCCACCATTCCCGAACAAGCGCTTGGATTTAAATTCGATCTGGTCCTTGCGGGCCGCGAATCTACGCTATGGGAACCACCCGGCCGTGGGAGAAGGTGATGGACTTTCTAAGGACGCCCTCGCAAACGGTTGGCCCCTATTTTGTGATCGGTTGCGACCGCTTGAAAACAACCGATCTCACGGCACCCGGTGTAACCGGCGAGCGCATCGAGATCAGCGGGTGCGTGATTGACGGCGACGGAGCCGGGGTGCCCGATGCCATGTTGGAAGTGTGGCAGGCGAATAGCGCTGGGAAATATGCGCATCCCGAAGACTGGCAAGACCAAGGGGCCGAACGGGGATTCCAGGGATTCGGAAGGGTTGCGACGGACGCAAACGGCGCTTTTCATTTCAGAACGATCAAGCCCGGAACAGTTCCAGGTCCCGGCGGAGCGCCTCAAGCGCCGCACATCCTGGTTTCGGTGTTTATGCGCGGGTTGTTGCGGCGCTTGGTGACTCGCATGTATTTCCCGGACGAGCCCGCCAATGATCAGGACCCGGTGCTGAATTTCGTCGAACCATCGCGGCGGGAGACACTGATCGCCACCAAGAATACGCCAGACAACCAACTCGAATGGAAAGTGGTTCTGCAAGGCGAGAACGAAACAGTTTTCTTCGACATCGGTCTCTGAATCCGGGATAAGTATTGATCGCTATCTTGAATGCCCCTACCCGTCCTTAAGCCCCTTTGACAAGATTGATCCAAGTTGAAGGCCCTTTTCGGGAGCGGCATAGTAACTCTATTGTGTCCCCATCGCGACTTTCCGCACGTTCTGGGAATTAGAACGTATATTTGACTGCGTGAGTCACTTTCGGAGGCAGGATGAGAGCTAAAACGTGTATTGGTGTACGGGCGGAGCAAAATGATCCCGCTGATCGCGCGCGGCGCCGATTTCTTCAGGACTCCACGGCTGCCGCCGTAGTGGCTCTGGCTGCTCCTAACCTTTTACTTGGCAAGCTCGCTCCTTCTTCGGGCCGGGTGATAAAAATTGGGTTTGTAGGCCCTCGCACCGGCGCTTTGGCGCGTTTCGGTGAGGGCAATGACTTCGTGCTCTCCGAAATCCGCAAGCGCATTTCTGCCGGCCTGATGGTCAATGGCATGAACCACCCCGTTGAGATCATCGAGAAGGACAGTGAGTCAAATTCCAATCGAGCGGCCGAGATTACCTCCAGCCTGATCAAGTCCGGCCATGTCGATCTCCTACTCGCTTCCAGCACCGGCGCAACGGTGAATCCTGTGAGCGACGTATGCGAAAAGATCGGCGTGCCCTGCATTACCACCGACGCGCCATGGCAATCCTACTTCTTCGGTCGCGGCGGCACGCCCGAAAAAGGATTCGATTGGACCTATCATTTTTTCTGGGGCCTCGAAGATCTGATCGCCGTTTTCACCAACATGTGGGGCGCGCTTCCCACCAATAAGGTGGTAGGCGCCCTCTGGCCCAACGATCCCGAAGGGATCGCTTACTCCGATCCGAGCTTCGGCTTTCCAAACGCTCTCAAGACCATGGGCTACCAGCTCGTTGATCCCGGACGATTCGAAACATCCACGGGCGACTTCTCCTCACAGATCGCGAAATTCAAGGACGCCAAGGTCGAAATACTCACCGTTGTGCTCCCGCCGCCCGCATTCGCCGCATTTTGGCAGCAGGCTGGCCAGCTGGGCTTCAAACCAAAAATAGCAACGATCGCGAAAGCTGTTCTTTTTCCTGCCGCTGTCGAAGCACTGGGCGATCGCGGCGCCGACTTGACCACCGAAATCTGGTGGTCGCCAAGCTTCCCATTCAAATCCGGACTTACCGGGCAGAATGCGGCGGAGCTTTGCGCAGCCTACGAGGATGAAACCAAAAAGCAGTGGACTCAGCCAATAGGCTTCTTGCATGCCTTGTTCGAAGTCGGCTTGGACGCGCTCAAGCGTACTCAGGAACTGGATTCACCAGGCGCGATTCGCGATGCGATCCGCACCACCGACTACAACTCCATCGTTGGTCACATTGCCTGGGACGGCAAACCCGTCAAAAATGTCGCCAAGACTCCGCTGGTGGGCGGGCAGTGGGTTCCCGGATATAAGTTCACTCGCTGGATTGCCGGCCAGAAGTTCAAGAACGATCTGATGATCGTAAGTAATGCCAGCAACTCCTCGATTGAAACCCAGTGGAAGTTGGAGCCGCTTCCTTAGCTCTTGCGGTCCGCATCGGACGGTTGGCGCTCTGACGGCTCGCGAACCCGCAAGCTCCCGTCTGCGTTGCGAAACGAATTGCCCGGCCGGATAGGCCGGCAATCGTGCTCCATAGATCAAATATCCTCGGCGGATCCGCCGGGCGCGCGAACCGACCTGCGCCAATAATAGAAGAATGGAATGCCCGCCAGGATCACCGCAAGGCCGAGTGATGAACGCACCGGGCGCAACATCCACAAATTCGTGGTCAGCGCAATCGCGGCAATCAAGAAGACCATCGGAGTTAGCGGATAGCCCCAAGCCCGGTACGGGCGCGACAATTCGGGCTCTATTTTTCGTAAACGCAGCAAAGCAATCGCCGTCAAGGCGAAGAAAATCCACACCGCAAAAACAAACAACGAATAAAGCTCTTCGTAAGTCCCCGTAAGCGCCAGCAACGCCCCCATCGCGCCCAGGAAGACGAGCGAGCCACAGGGCGTGCGAAACGAAGGGTGCACCCGTTGCGCGAATTGAAAAAAAACTCCGTCACGAGCCATCGCAAACGGTATCCGCGCCCCGGTCAGCACCACCACGTGCAGCGCTCCGAGGGCCGAGACGGCCATGGCCACGGTCAGCCACCCCGCTCCTCGCGAGCCGGCGAAAGACTGCACCACGTCGGACGCCACGTGTTGCGATTGGGCCAGAGCGGTGAACGGCAAGACTTGGAAGTAGACTACATTCGCTAACAGATAAAGGCCGCCTACCGTGAGCAGTCCTAGAATGATCGCTCGGGGAATGTTTTTCTCCGGATGCTGAATTTCTTCGCCGAGATCGCCTAGGTCGTTGAACCCGTTGTAGGCCCACATGGCGGGAACCATCGCGGTCAGCACCGCCCCGATCACTCCGTACCCCATTGGTACGGCCAACGGTACGATTCGGATCGACCGATGCGTACCAAACAGCCCTCCGCCCACGACGATAAGCAGGATGGTCGCGATTTTTGCGGAAGTCAGGAAAACCTGGATACTGCCGGCAAACCGCACGCTTAGGTAGTTGACCGCCGTCACCGCCACCACCACCAATGCGGCAAGAGGTTGAGCCAGCGTCCAGGTGGAGTCGTACCGGCCGATATGGATCGTAAATAGCGGTGCGGCGACAACCGGAAACAAGAATCCGAGAAATCGCAAGAATCCAGCCGCCAGCGTGGCCATCGCCACCGGCCGCTCCAGAAACGAACTCATCCACCCAAACAGGAATCCCCACAGCGGACCCATACCGCGGCTGAGGTAGATATAATTGCCCCCTGCTCTGGGAAACGCCGCGCCAAGTTCCGCATAGCAGCAGGCTCCGAAAAGAACGATGAGTCCGCCAACGATCCACGCCACGAAAACCAGGGTGGCGGAGCCTACCGCCCGCGCCATGTCGCTGGTAACCAGAAAAATTCCCGTCCCGATGGTGTCGCCAATCACGATCGCCGTGGCCGACCGTAAGCCCAGCCCGCGAACCAGATCCGGTCGGTCGGAGCGCGTCGCAAGTCCGGAATTTTCTGGCGTCATGGAAAGTTCACCGAGCCTACTATCCGTCCTGGGACCGGTCAATGAACTCTTGCCGGGAAAGAAAAGTCTTATTGGCCAAGTATAGGCGCCCCGCATTACGGGTTATCATCGATATCGCTAAATGACTGCGCAGAAATCCATGGTGAATGAGTTCCAGTGGGACCCGCTCTACGAGGTGTCACACCTGGCTGAATTACTCACGCCGGCTCTGGTTATTTATCCGGAAATGATCGCTTCGAATATCGACCGTACCGTTCGCTTGCTCGGCGGCGATCCGAATCGGTGGCGCGTGCACATTAAAACAGCCAAGCTGGGCTACACCGTGGGTATGCTCATCGAACGCGGCGTCCGCAATTTCAAGTGCGCAACCACGCTGGAGCTTCTCGTGGCTTGCCAGTGTGGCGCGAATGATGTTCTCTTAGCCTATCCCACCGTGGGTGCGAATGCCCGCCGGGTGCAAGACATTGCCAACGCGTTCCCCAAGGTGCGAATTTCCGTTTTAGCCGAGAACCCGGAACAAGTGCAGCAATGGCGCGGCAGCCGCTTGGGTATTTTTCTCGACATCAATCCGGGCATGAATCGTACCGGAATTGGGGAAATCCATGCCGCGGAAATCGTTCGGCTGGCGCGCTCCACGGGCGCCGCTGGCCTGAACTTCTGCGGGCTGCACTACTACGACGGGCATCACGGCGCTTTGCAGGAACCGGAACGCACGGCCGCAGCTCACGCCGGTTACGATCGCTTGATGAAAATCTTAACAGCGCTCGAAGCTAGCGGGGTGCCGGTGCCGGAGCTAGTCACCGGGGGAACACCAACCTTCCCTTGCGCTCTTTCCTACCGAGGCTTTCGCAATGCGGCACTCCTTCACCGGGTATCGCCCGGAACGGTGGTATATGGCGACGCCACCAGCATGGCGCAGCTACCCAACGAATACGGTTATCAGCCGGCGGCGTTGGTGTTGACCCGCGTGGTCAGCCGCCCAAGGACTGGAATGGTGACGTGTGACGCCGGGCACAAGGCGGTATCGGCGGATGCCGGCGTTCCCACCTGCGTAGTCGTTGGCCGTCCACAACTAACGCCCCTTTCGCCCAGCGAAGAGCACCTTCCCATGGCCGTAGGCGAAAGCGCCGCCAGCCCACAGACCGGCGACGTGCTTTATCTTTTGCCCAGGCACATTTGCCCCACGGTTAACAACTTCGATGCTGCGCTGCTGGTCCGGCATGGCGCCATAGAGTCGGTGCAGAGCGTTTCAGCACGCGGGCGAGAGGGCCCGCTCCTTCAAACCGGAGTTCCTTGTTCATGAGTATCGAATAGAGCTGAGGGTACCGCTCTTGAAATACCACCGGTATGGCACCATCATTTTTCTGGAATCTGAATTCCACGCTGGTACCGGGCCTAAGCAAATTTCCCGCGCACCTCGATCCTCTCTTGCGTTCTGATCGAATAGGATCAGTCAGTTAAATCGCAGGTACCTCAAACCAACCTCGCCGTTCTTTCTGCTATCAATATTTCGAGTCCGGTTTCAGCTTCTGTCAGCGCAATGTGCTCCTCCCAACCTACTTCGCTTAATCGTCTGAGTTCAATGACGGCGATGGCATCATAAAGTCGACTGCACCGTTGGGCGTCGCTAATCTCTAAGATCGCTAAGACGTAGGCCGTCTGCCACGCGTAGGTTGGAGGGCTGTGCATCGGATTGTTTTTCAGATTGCTCGAACCGCATCCCGTAGATGAATCAGATGGAGTTTCCGTCCTGAGATAACTTTGATTGTCGAAGCGTTCATCCGACCCAGGGCAGAACCCCTGCCGAAATCCTCACCAAGACTGTCGCCGCGATAATCCCGTGGCACCTGAGCGGCCGGTTGATGCAGCACCTTGTTACCGCGATGCATCGTCATCGACTACCATGAGGTCGGCTACCTTGGCGCCGGAGTATTGTTTTTTAAAGAGAGGTTTCGCGAACCCTCAATAAGGTGAATTCCGGTCAGTACCAGCGGCGTAATGGGTGCGCAACGTCGCACCATCTTGTGCGAGGACCGCCGCATGTATTGATGCAAGTACGTTGTGGCGAACCCCTCGATCGAACCGACGGTGATCATACGTGCCCAAGTTGGGCGGGACCCCAATAGAAAATGCGATACGGGATCGGCCTCTAGGCATTCGCTGCAGTGATGCAAGAAATATTTGGTTGTGACTCCGTCATAAAGTTCCGAGGCGCCCTGAACCAGACCAATCGAGATTGCGGCGCGATCGAAGGAGAAGCGGCGCCAACCCATTTCTTTAGCTGGGACGGGTATAAGCGGTGCTGCCACGGCGAACCTGGCGGCTACTAACGGAACCTCCGAAGGAGGGATGTCCGGTGCTCTCGTCTCAGCTACCGGTGGGGCCATGAGCTCTGCTTCCTGACCGCATCTTGCGCGTTGACAAGGTGCCGCAAGGAAACAGAATAACAAGCCGATTCTATGGGATGATCGTTTGCCTGAGGACCGGAAATTCATCGAATCACAGAACCAGCAAGTCCATAACCACTTGTAAAATCATATAAGTCTTTATCATTCGTTAATACCGCCTTTGGCAGTAAAGATCTGCGTTTTCCAACAAGGGAAACCTGTATTCCTCAATCCCAATTGGGGACATTCCTAGCCTGGTTTATTCAATATCAAAAGCCGGGCCGCTGGTTCCTAGGGGGCAGAGGCCTAACTTCCTTCGGGCTCAGAGCCTGCGGGAGCCTCACTTCCAGTGCGTTGTTGGGGATCGAAGGTCGGTTCCCGAGTCGCTCGGTAGCAACTGTCGCTCGGTAGCAACAATGGCAATGCCGACATGCGCGGCTAGCCTCGGTGGCCCGCTTTCCTGAGCTAGCCGCGAAGGAGTCGCGCGGCCGGCCACCTGGGCCTTACCGATTGGCACAGCGGGCGGTGGGTATTTCCGTATTGCGTCTCAATCTATGGGAAAGATCCATCGGTTCGTTTTAGGTAACAGAGGCCCCGACGGTGTTGCGGCCTTGCTCGCTCCTACCGGTCATTCCAAACACAACCGCATCGTCGATCGAACTGTCCATGCTTTAGCGATCCGATTTGCCAACATGATGATTCTCAGATATTGAGTACCAAAACGGCACTCTAAGCACCTACAAATACGTGTTTTACAGTTGGCCTACAGTGGTGCGCTACTTGATAACGAACCAGTACCCAAGTATGACCAAAACAGGACAGAAAGGTGTCCCTGCAATTAGATAATCTATCGCCGGTTGAACTCGCATTGTTGTTCAGGTGACTGGCCATGTCTTCCGGAACGGAACCCAGCTTCGAGAAGGTTGTAGCGACTTCTGCCCTTGACATTCCCGAGCTGAGACGAAATCTGGTCCGAATCCTATTTGTTCATCGGTTTGCGGGAGAGGTTGAACGCTGTTTGCTTGAAGTCAGGAGAATGCATTTCACGGCCACCGCCGAGCTGGTGTCGACGCCGCAGGAATGCGTCGAGAAACTTCGGTCGGAGCTCTACGACATTGTCGTAGCGGAGTATCCTGGCGCGGGCTGGCAGGAAACTCGAGCTCTCGACCTCCTGCACCAATTGAGGAAGGATGTTCCCATAATTTTCTTGGGTCATGATTTGAAACGCGAGACCTCCGCGGATCTCATCCTTAAGGGTGCCGCGGATTGCATTGAAACCGATAATCTTGGGCATCTGCCCGTAGCGATTCATCGAGCTCTCGATGAGAAAGCCTTACGCGATCAACGGGATCGTGCCGAAAGGGATCTGCGGCGATCGGAAGCACATTATCGGGCCCTAGTAGGAAATCTGAACTACGGAATCTGCCGCTGCAGTCTTGAGGGCGACTTTTTGGAAGTTAACGAAGCGATGGTACGGATGCTCGGTTATGCATCGAGAGAGGAACTTTTGGGCCTAGGCCTCGCGCGTGACATTATTCAAAACCCTGAAAAACGAGCACATTTGCTGGGCCAATCCGGCTCGGAGACTCCTATCGACCCGATCGAGATCGAATGGAAACGGCAAGATCAGGCGCCACTAAAGGTCCGGCTGAGCGGACGGGAGGTGCTTAGCGATCAGGGCGAGCTCGAAGGGTACGAGATCATTGCAGAAGACATTACGCGACAGCGGGATCTAGAGGATCATCTACGCCGACAAGCCGCCAGTGATCCGCTTACTGGCCTGTCGAATTATCGTCATTTCGTAGATGTGCTCGATTTGGAGATCAGGCGCAGCAAGCGCACCGACCGAAAGTTTGCCTTGTTGTTCTTCGATATGGATGGATTGAAGCTAATTAATGACCGTTATGGACACCTGGTAGGAAGCCAAGCGCTTTGTCGACTGGCGGATGTTTTGTGCTCCTGCTGCCGAGACATCGATACTGCCGCCCGCTTCGGAGGTGACGAATTCGCGCTGGTATTGCCTGAGGCGAACGCAAAAACGGCCAGTCTGGTAGCACAGCGCATCTGTGAAGGTATTGCTGGTGACGGCAAAGGACCTGCGCTTTCCATCAGCGTCGGTGTTGCGATCTACCCCCGAGACGGCCGTACCATTGAAAGCCTCTTGTGCGCAGCCGATTCGGCAGTTTATACGATGAAACGGCAAAAACAATCGGGTGTGCGACGTCTCCGTTCCGTTGAACGCTATCGAATCGCTGAGCTATGAAACCATATTCGACCTCGAAGAGAACGATAAGCCCGGGAGGCGTCTCCGATGAATATTGATTCGCCCGTTAGGGATTCGCAAGTCGCAGACTCCAGAACCCATGTCCTCATCGTGGATGATGACGAGCTCATTCGAGGTCTGTGCAGCGAAATTGTTCAATCCTGTGGGATGTCTGCGAGGACCGCCGGTACAACTGAGGCGGCCATTGACGTCCTTTCGCAAGAAAAGTTTGATCTGGTAGTAACCGACATTCGGGTCCCGGCGCTGGGCGGATTGGAGCTCATCAAACGAATACATGCTCTTCCGCATGAAGTTGGCGTGGTAGTTCTAACCGGACATGGCACCATCGATATGGCCGTTGAGGCTGTCTATTCGGGAGTTCTCGACTACATAACAAAACCGTTCACGGTCGAAATCTTCGAACAAAGGATCAGGAAGGCCGCCGCGGTTTCAGAGTGCAATCGCCGCCGTCAACCGATTCAAAAAACGGCGCCAGCTCCAACTGAAAAGCTCATAGGCAAGACGCCGGCGATCACCCAGCTGCGATCACAAATAATAAAGATAAGTAACCACGATTATCCGGTGTTGATCCTTGGGGAGACCGGCACCGGGAAAGAAGTGGTTGCGCGAGCGATTCATTGTTCGGGTTCGCGTGCCAATGGCCCGTTTGTCCCAGTAGATTGCGGAGCGCTGACGCCGACCCTGATTGAGTCCGAATTATTCGGTCACGAACGGGGGGCATTTACCGGTGCAATCCATACAAAAATTGGGCTTTTTGAGGCCGCTCATCTGGGCACCTTGTTCTTGGATGAGATCGGTGACCTTCCAAAGGAACTGCAGAGCAAACTCTTACGCGTTTTGCAGGAGCGAGAAGTTCGCCGCATAGGCTCAACCGCGCTCAAACACATCGACATTCGAGTTATCGCTGCTACCAACCGGGACCTAGAGGCCGAAGTGAAAGCGGGCAATTTCAGGGAAGATTTGTTTTATAGACTTAACGTCGTGCAGATTAATCTGGCTCCGTTGCGCGAGAGAATGGCTGACCTTCCACTTCTCATTAGTGCGTTCCTTCAGAAGTTCGGGAGCGATGCGACCCAGGATTCCCGCATATCGCCTAACGTGTGGCCCAGACTATCGGCCCATCATTGGCCCGGAAACGTTCGGGAACTGGAAAACGTCATCGAGCGCGGGCTGGCATTGGGTTCAGGCTCGGTAGTCTATGAGGATGATGTCGTTGTCGGCCCCGAGAGGGAAGACACTGCGGTCTCGACGCTGGCCGAGGACACCCTTTGTTTGGACGCCGTTGAAAGGAAGACGATCTTGCGGGCACTCCGTGAAACCAATGGTAACAAACTGACTGCAGCTCAATTGCTGGGCATCGGTAAAACAACACTTTATCGAAGACTGAAGCAATATGAATCCAATCAATTGAAATCGCAAGCCCGTCAGAATTCGTAGGAAGACCCGTGAAACGTGGAGATTCGGTGCATGGCTGAGAACATTGAAGGCATCTGCTGGCGGCTCAACTCCAAAACGCTCGCAGCAGTCTATGTCAGCCCAGCTTTTGATGCCCTTTGCGAATGTGCGGTTGACCGCCTAGATGCGATGGCTTATCGGGCCCACATTCATCCAACGGACGCCGAGAGAGTCTTGCAAGCGCTGAGAGAATTGCAACCGGCAACTCACATGGAGCAGGAATTTCGTGTTGTATCTTCGTGCGGTGCTGTGAAATGGTTGCTTGCCGATGTATCCAGCAGAAGAAATACAGATGGTCAATTCATGACGATTGTAAACATGGTCGTCGATACCAGCACGCGTAAGAAGATGGAAGAACTCCTTCAAGAGAGCGACGATCGCGATCCCGCCAAACATGGCCGCGACCTCATTTGGGCTCACAATTTAGACGGCACCTTCGTTTCATTCAACGGGATCGCCGCGGAGATTCTCGGTTACTCGCGCGACGAGATTCGGAATACCACGATGCGGCAGTTTATTCCGAAGGAGGGGTACGACGAATTTGACAATTACCTTTCGCGAATCCGCGCGAGAGGTAGCGCTTCGGGACTAATGTGCGTGGTTACCAAGACCGGTCAACGCAGAATCTGGGAATATCACAACACGCTCCAGACCCACGGGGTGATAGAACCTATCGTTCGTGGCCGAGCTTATGATGTTACCGACCAAAAGCGCACCGAAGAAGCCCTCCGAATCTCGGAGAAGAACTTTTCACAGGTATTCACGAGCAGTCCCCTGGCCATCGCTATTACGACGCTTGACGATGGAGAATTCGTTGACGTTAATCAGGTATTTGAAAGGCAAACGGGTTTCCATCGAAACGAGATCATAGGCAAAAACGTTTCCAAGCTCGGCGTTTGGATGGATGCCGGACAGCAATCGTACATTCTCGAGGAAATTAGGGCCAGCGGCCGCATACGAAGCCAGGAAGTCCAGTTTCGCAGTAAGTCGGGCGCCGTTCAAACGAAGTTGTACTCGGCAGATCCCATTGAGATGAGAGGTAAACAATGTCTTCTCATCGCGTTAGAGGACATCACGCAACGCAAAATCGCGGAACAGACACTGAAGCAATTGGAAGCCAGCTACCGGTCTCTGTTTTTGGATAGTCCTTGCGGTATGTATCGTATCGCTCTCGACGGTACCTTCCTGTTCGTGAACAACGCTCTGGTTGAATTGTTAGGTTACGATTCGACCGAAGAACTGTTGTCGAGAAATCTTGAGGAAGATATTTACGCGGTCCCCCAGGAGCGATATCACATCCTTGATAACCTGCAGCACATGAATCCGTTGAAGAGCGTCGAGGTTCATTGGCGAAGAAAGGACGGCGCGCTGATCCTGGTTCGCACGCACGCCAGAGGGTGGGTCAATAATCAGTTGGGCCAGATTATCGGCCTGGAGACGATGGTCGAGGATATTACCGAGCAGCGGACTCTCGAGGAGCGACTGCGACAGGTGCAGAAAATGGAATCGCTCGCCTTGCTGGCAGGAGGGGTAGCCCACGACTTCAACAACATTTTGACCGCAGTACTTGGCTATGGTCAATTAGCTCTAAATACTTTGAATCGAACCAAGGCGGAAGCTCAAATTGGTATGGTAAGCGCGCGCCGCGAATTCGATTTGCTGACCCTGGATAAGACCAGAACTCAACTACGGCACATTGTTGACGCTGCTACCCACGGCCAGGCATTGACAGCACAACTTCTAGCATTCAGTCGTGACGAATCGCTTCCGATCTACCCCCTGAACCTCGATGCAGAAATTAAAAACATAAGTGAAATGATTAGGAGACTTATCGGCGAACACATTCGGGTTCATATATGCCTCGGGTGTGATTCTCAGGCCATCCTTGGTGAAATTGGAGCCTTCAGTCAGGTGATCCTGAATCTTTGCGTGAACGCGAGAGACGCGATGCCTGAAGGAGGCCGGCTGACCGTCCGGACCTTCTAGATCGGAAGAGCGTCGTGTAGGGCAAGAG
>OBLW0100000118.1_pt1 | contig 62247 bp, 44 predicted proteins | sample 1520161 | NCBI WGS metagenome assembly OBLW01 (sample SAMEA3539309, study PRJEB22396) | soil metagenome | biome: tundra; feature: field; material: soil | place: USA | collected 2010-05 | depth 0.15 m
AAGTAACTGAGCGGTTAATAAGGTCGAGCCTTTTCATTTCATTTATCGCTGCTACCGCAGGAGCTAGAGTCATGGGGTGCGCCTCATAAGTATGCCCATGTGCAAAATAGTGATCGTTAAAAAAATCAGCAATCTTCATAGTAGTAGCAGTTAATCCAAGAGGAACATAGGCAGAAGTAATTCCTTTTGCAGTTGTAAGAATATCAGGAACAATATTCCAATGATCAACAGCAAACCATTTCCCTGTTCGTCCCCATCCGCTCATTACTTCATCTGCTATTAAAAGGACGTTATTATCGTCGCATATTTTTCTTAACCGGGGGAGATATTCATCCGGAGGAACCAAAATACCATTAGTACCAACAACAGGTTCAATGATAACAGCGGCTACATTACTCTCATTCTTAATCATATGCTCAATATAATCGGCACAAGCTATATTACAATCAGGGTAGGAGTGATTTAGCGGGCATTTATAACAATTGCATTCCGGAGCGAAAATCACACCATCAATTTTACCCGAAGGTTCAACAGCCCATCTGCGCGGATCACCTGTGGCAGAAATAGAGGCGGCAGTAGAACCATGATATGAATTATACCGGGAAATGATTTTATATTTTCCCGAATACATTCTTGCGATCTTGATTGCAGCTTCATTGGCTTCTGTACCGGAAGTAGAGAAATAAAACTTTTCCAGGCCTTTGGGGAGAACTTCAAGAAGAAGTTTACTCAATTCAGCTCTTGCTTCTGTCGCAAAACCTGGGGCAGCAAAAGTAAGTTTTTGAGCTTGTTCCTGAATGGATTTAATAACCGCCTGGTTTTTATGTCCAAGTGAAACACACATAAGCTGAGCTGAAAAGTCTAGATATTTTTTCCCGGCAGCATCATAGAAATAGCATCCTTCTGCATCAGTAATATGCATTGGTTTCCAATTTTTCTGAAAGCGCCAGGTACCGTAAGTATGTTTTGCAGTTATCTCTACAATTTCTTCAGAGGTCACTGTATTCTCCGTTTCAAATGAGTTTAATAAATTTTCTATTTCTGAAGTGAAGTCAGAGCGTCATAAGTCTCAGGGCGGCGGTCTCTATAGAACTGCCAGACATTTCTTACCTCAAGAATTTCATCAAGGTTAAGATCAGCCACCACTAGTTCATCTTTATCGCGTCCGGCTTGAGCAATTATCTTACCCCTTGGGTTACAGAAATAACTTTTGCCATAAAACTCACCAATATTCCACGGGGCTTCAGTTCCAACACGGTTAACCGCACCAACAAAATAACCGTTAGCAACAGCATGAGCAGGCTGTTCCAGTTCCCATAAATATTCTGAAAGTCCAGCCGTAGTAGCGGAAGGATTAAAAATAATCTCAGCACCATTAAGTCCTAATGCGCGAGCCCCTTCAGGAAAATGTCTGTCGTAACAGATGTAGACACCTATATCAGCAAAAGCAGTTTTGAATACAGGGTATCCGAGGTTACCTGGTTTGAAATAAAATTTCTCCCAAAAGCCAGGTTCACAATGCGGAATATGATGCTTCCTATATTTACCAAGAAATTTACCGTCAGCATCTATAACAGCTGCAGTATTATAGTAAACGCCTGTATTTTCAACCTCATAAACTGGGATGACCAGAGCCATATTATGCTTTTTAGCTACTTCCTGCATAAGCTTTACGGTTGGTCCGTTTGGAACTTCTTCGACTAAAGAATACCATTTAGTTTTCTGTTCAGCACAAAAGTATGGGCCATAAAATAATTCCTGAAGGCACAGGATCTGAACTCCTTTGGCTGCTGCCTGATCAATCATTTTCAAATGTTTATCTATCATAGCTTGTTTTACTTTTTCAATCGGCTGCTCTGAAGAAAGAGCAAGGGTTGCTTGTATAAGTCCACCGCGAACGATACGTGCCATAATTTTGTTCCTTATAAAATTATTATTAACTCATCCAATTAGTTTTGGATTCAGGATTCCATTTAACAGTTGTTTTTTTAAGTTTAGTCCAGAATTCTATTGAACTCTTTCCAGTGATATCACAGACACCAAATTTAGATTCATTCCACCCGCCGAAAGAAAATGGTTCCCTTGGAACAGGGACACCAATATTAATACCGATCATCCCAGCGCTTGCATTTTCCATAACATATTTTGCAATACCACCGCTTTGGGTAAATACAGAAGCCGCATTACCATAAAAAGAACTTTGTTGAATCTTTAATGCATTTTCAAGATTATCCGATCTGATTATTGCCAGCACCGGTCCAAATACCTCTTCCTTAGCAATCTTCATTTCAGGTTTCACATGATCCAGAATAGTCGGACCGACATAGAAACCGTTTTCTTTTCCATCAACTTTACAATTTCTTCCATCGAGCAATACAACAGCTCCTTCATTTATTGCTTCGGTTATATAATTCTCAATTCTTTCTTTCGCGCTGCGCGAAATAACAGCTCCAAGGTTTTTGCCGGGAATAATTTTTTTTGCTTCTAATACAAGTTGATTTATTATGTTATCGACAGGACCTACCGCCACCATAGCCGATACAGCCATACACCGCTGCCCTGCACAACCGGACATAGAAGCAGCAACATTCGATGCTGTCATCTGAACATTAGCATCCGGAAGGACAAATAAATGATTTTTAGCACCTCCAAGAGTTAAAGCTCTTTTAAGATTTGAAGTGGCTCTCTTATAAACAATTTTTGCAACTTTAGTAGAGCCTACGAAAGAAACTGCCTGAATTCCCGGGTGATCACAGATTGCTTCAACAACTTCGCGAGCCCCATGTACAACATTAAAAACACCATCAGGCAAACCAGCTTCTTTGAGAAGGTCCGCAATCCTGTTAGCGCTTAGTGGCACTTGTTCAGAAGGTTTCAGCAGCATTGTGTTTCCCAAAACGAGTGCATTTGGAATAGTCCAATTAGGAACCATATTGGGAAAATTGAATGGAGTAATTGAAGCAACAACACCTAATGGGAAATGTTCAAGACGGCATTCAACACCCTTACTTACTTCGAGAACCTCACCGGAGATAAGCTGGGGCATCGCACAAGCATATTCTGTAACTTCAATACTTTTTTCAATTTCAGCTCTTGCCTCAGATAGTGTTTTACCATTCTCTTCATGAACAAGAAATGACAGATCATCGATATTTTTTTCAAGAAGAGTTTTATATTTATAAAAAATCTGTGCCCTTTCCTTAATAGGAACTGCTGACCAAATGGGAAATGCCTTTTCTGCTGCCTTAACCGCTTTATTTACAGCTTCATAATTTGAAAGAGGAACCGTAGACAAAACAGTACCGTCTGATGGAGAAATAACCTCCATTACACTAACCGTGTCCGGGACTATTTCTCCCGAAATGAAATTATGAAGCGGGGAATATTTCATGAGAACTCCGAATTAATAAAAAGTTAGAATATTAATAGAAGATAAAAATAAAAACATATAATCAAAAATGAATTTTTCATTGGATGCTAAGTTTCAATAGAGAATGGAGTAAAATTAGTACCCCGATCATAATAGTCTTCATTTTCTTTTCTTTTAAGAAAATTAACCACTTTGTAAGTGAGGGGAGTAGCAACAACCTCCCAGGTAACTTTTAGAACATAATTAGTTATCATAACTTTTATAAGCAGATCATTTGGCCAGAAGCCATAAAACGCGAGAGGATAAAAAATAATTGAATCGACCATTTCTCCTATTACTGTTGAGCCGATAGTGCGAGTCCATAAAAATTTCCCTTCAGTAAATATTTTCATTTTAGCAAGGACAAAGGAGTTAGCAAATTCACCGCAGAAAAAAGCACTTAGAGAAGCGATCACAATCCGGGGAGTTTGTCCAAATACGGTTCTATAAGCTTCCTGATGAATCCACCCGGAAGCTGGGGGAAGTCCGACAACAACAGCAGACATGATGGAAGCAAAAATCAAAGCTGTAAAACCAGCCCAAACAACTTTTCTTGACCTAGAATAGCCATATACTTCAGTTAAAACGTCATTGAAAAAATAGCTAATGGGGAAAAACAAAATACCTGCACCAAAGCTGAAGCCCAACAAACTAACAACTTTTTCGGCACCAATCACATTGGAACAAAGCAGGACTGTAACAAAAGCGGCCATAATGAGGTCGTAATATTTATATTTCCTGAATTTGGGAATATTAGCAGTCGGGACTTGTTCCAATTTTGCCTCACTTGATTATTGAGTTAGAATTAAAATAAGAAGATAACATTTCAAAACACGGGGCAAGTGTGACGAACATCATTTTGACTCTATATCACAACTACTAACTTATACAAAGTAACCATAAACCTTTTACAGAAATTAGAAACGAAGTTTTTATTAAATAACATGTATAATAATTTGAGGAGAACAAATGGAAAGAAATAATGAATTTTTAAAATACGTTCCAATTTTTTCTGACTTAGGGGAGGATCAGTTAGATAAAATTGCAAAGGTTGGAATTTACCGTTCATTTAAGAAAGACAGTGTAATTCTTTTCGAACATGAAGACGGAGCCGGACTATTCATTATAGCCAAAGGAAAGGTCAAGGTATCGCGTTATAGTGATGACGGCAGGGAGGTTATTCTTGCAGTACTTCATGAATCTGATATATTCGGTGAAATGTCTATACTGGATGGATATTCCCGTTCGGCTACTGTTTCTGCGACAGAAGATTCAGAGGTGTTTTTAATAAAAAGAGAAGATTTTCTTGAACTACTTAAGAATCATCATGATGTTGTTATTTCAATGTTGCAGGAATTAACAAGACGACTTAGAGCTGCTGATATGAAAATTAAAGCACTAAGCATGAAAGATGCTGAAGGAAAAATTGCCACAGTATTAATACAATTAGCTGATGAAATTGGTAAAATAAAACATGGACAAGTAGAGATCGAAAAACTTCCATACCAGCACGACATAGCAAATATGGCAGGGACTTCAAGAGAAACGATATCCCGCACACTGCATACATTTGCAAAAAAAGGTTTTGTTGAATTGGATGGTTCAGGTTTAAGAATATTAAACTACGAAAAATTCAAAGAAGCATATATCTAGATTTTAAAGAGAACTAGAGTATCTACAAGCGTCTGATATTATATCCAGATCATAATAAAAATTCTATTTATTTTAGAGGGTAGTAAATTTTTTTTAAATTTGGAGAGTATCCTCAGGTAATAGTTTTGTAGAAAAGAATATGTATGAAATGTTTTAATGTTGTATCTTAAAAAAGTAGCATCCAGAGAACATAGTCCAAGATAAGGATCAAAGCTGCAGATGTAACAAAAGACTTTATAGTGGAAAGACCAACTCCTTCGGCTCCGCCTTGAGTTCTGAACCCGATATGGCATCCCAGTAAAGAAGTAACCGCACCAAAAACAACTGCTTTAAGGAGACCGGAGAAAAGATCTTTAAAGCTAAAAAATCTTCTTACTGAAAGGAAAAATACAGAAAATGAAATATTAAGGAAATAATTAGATACTAAGAATGCCCCTATAACGGCAATAAAATTTGCAAACATTACTAGTATTGGCATCATAAAAATAGCGGCAAGAAAGCGAGGCATTGCAAGATAACGGACAGGGCTGATTGCCATTATTTCAAGTGCATCAATTTGTTCAGTAACTTTCATAGTACCCAGTTCAGCCGCAATGGAGGCACCTACTCTTCCAGCAATAACAATTCCGGTTAATACAGGTCCCAATTCAGTTATAATTGCTCTGCTAGTAGTTCCACCAAGAAAAGAAAGAGGAGCGAGCCCTTTAAGTTGATAAGCCGCCTGCCAGGCAGAAACTGCCCCAGTGAAAACAGCAATAATTACAACCAGTGGGAGAGAATTAACACCTATTTGCTCCATCTGGTACAGGATCAGATTTTTGCTACGAGGAATGGTTTTTAGATTTTTAATTATCGCAAAAACAAGAACTGAAACCTGACCGAATTCCTGAAAAAAAGCAAGTGTCTTTCGACCCAGCCTTTGAAACAATTTAGTTATCATTTTAATGTGAATAAATTCATCAATCCTAAAATAATAAAAATTACCCGATTAAACCGAACTGGTATGAATCACAATTTATTAAAAAGAATTGTAAGCATTTTAAGTTTTCCTTAATTTAGCCCTTAACGAAAGGTTATTAAATAAACCCAATTTCTTAGTTTGTATCAAGAACTCAAAATGATACAGATTTACTTAATTTGTAGATTAGAATCAAGAAGATTGAGATAAAAAACCATCTGAAATGTTCTTTTTTCTTCATATTTCGAAGAATAATCAATTGTCTTATTAGATATAATTTATAGCATTAAAATTGCTACAAAAAGTTGTTATATAACGATAAACAAAAGATGGCAAACCAAACGGAAAAGACAAGGTCACAAAGTGAAGAGGAGGGCACGAATTTACTTCGAAAAGTCCCAATAGGTATTTTAACTTTTGATGAAGAATTTAGGATAAATTTCGTAAATGAAAACTTTTCAAACCTTGGGATTTATTATAATTTTAATTACGATAATCTTACCGGTCAAAGAATACTAGATTCAGATATATTCCCAGGTTTATCCTTAAGGGAGGACCTACTTGATATCCAGACGGGATATTCTTTTGAACGGGAATATAACAGAATTGATACAAGTTCTGCATCGATTTCGCTGATTATTAAATGTTCTCCCGTTTTTGAAAATCAAAATTTTCAAGGAGGAATTCTTGTAGTGGAAGACCTGAGAATTCTTAAAGGAATTACCGAAACGGGGACATTAAAAACAGAGTATTTTGAAAAAATAATGAGCAAGGTGAATGACCTACTTTTTATAACCGATGATGAAGGAAAAGTAAAGTTTTATTATGGAAAACAGATTAGAAATCTAAATTATGAGATTACAAATAATTTCCAAATTAATAATATATTTTCCATCGCAGTAAGAAATGATTTTGACAAACACTATGAACAAGTTAAAATTAAACGACACTCAGAAAAATTTAATATTGAACTTGTAGCAGGAGAGAATAAGCTTATTTATGAATGCAGAATTGAACCATTATTAAACAAGAAGGGGCAAATTCAGTTTATTTTCTTTTTCCTCGAGGATATAACCGAAAGTATTCAGCTTGATAAGAATCTTACCCAACAACTGAACGATTTTAAGCAATACCAATCTATTGCTGAATCAATGGCCGAAAGTATAATTGCTATCGATCTGGAAGGTAGAATAATGTTATGGAATAGGGCATCCGAGATACTATTCGGATATTCTAAAAAGGAAGTGTCGGGTAAATTTCTTGGAGAGACATTAAAATTATTTGATGAGCCTTATTTCAATAATATCAAGGAAGAACTGGACAAAAGCAATTCCTGGAAGATCAATTTAACTTTTAATAAAAAATATGAAGAAAAAGAAATTGTAGAAGCACGTTTTTCTATGCGGCCAGGGGATAGCTTTATCATTGTTCTTTTTATAAATATTACAGGAAGAAAATTACTTGAGCAACAGCTCAGGGCAACAGAAGATAGGTTCAGGAATATTCTCGGTAACACTGAAGATCTGATAATCAGTCTGGACCCAGACGGAACAATTACTTATGTAAATGAAAAATTTATTTCTGTGCTTGGATTTTCAGGAGAGATTATCAGCAAGAATGTTAAGGTCCTTATCGATCCGCAGTACCTTACAAATAACGTTTTTGATCTTAAAGAATTCAAAAATAACCCAAATAAAAAGATTGAACTTCCTATAATATCCAAATTCGGCAATATCCATTATTTCACTACTAAATTTGTCCCGGTATTTTTTGACAATAAAACAATAAAGTATTTTATTGGATTCTTTTATGAAATTACTTCTGAAAAGAAGCTAGAAAAAGAGTTCTTCCTTTTTAAATCATTATTTGAAGCATCAAAAGATGGAATTGCTATTTTAACAAACGGCAAAATTGTATTATCCAATGATTCATTTGCAACAATTTTTGGATACAATAAAAAGGAAGAGGTGTTTAATAACAGTCTTATTGATTTTGTATCAAGCAACGATGTTGTAAGGGTAGCAGAATATTTTCAATTGTTAGAGCAAAAGAAAGAAGTCCCCGGGAGGATAGAGTTTTTAGGAAGAAGAAAAGATAAATCGGTGTTTTTTATTGAAGTTTCGCCTTCAATTGTCAATATCGAATCAAAGAATTTTGTAGTATTAGATGCAAGAGACGTCACTGAAAGAAAACGGGTACAGCAAGCTATAAGAGAATCTGAAGAAAAGTACAGGAACATTACAGAAAATATTGATGATTTTCTTTTTACATTTGAACGTATTGACAGGGTTTTAAAACCGCTTTTCTATACTTTTTCAGTAGAAAAGATTACCGGATATACACAATCAGAATTTCTTTTGGAATCAACTTTATTCCTTAAGATTATTTACCCTGATGACTTTCTATTAGTGAAGAAAAAATTAAATACCTTTCTTCGAAGCAGGATACAGGTTTCCGAAGAAATGGAATTCAGGATAATAAATAAGCGCGGAAATATTGTCTGGGTAAGGACAAAAATAAATGTAATAAGGAATAGCGATAGTAAGATATCAAAAATTTATGGACTAGTAAGCGATATATCCTTGAGAAAAAAAGCGGAAGAAGAACTCAACCGCTCAACGGAAAATCTTATAAAGCTAAACGAAACAAAGGATAAATTCATCTCGATTATTTCACATGATTTAAGAACCCCTTTCAGTTCAATTCTGGGATTTACAGATCTACTGATTGGTGATGAGGACTTAACGGAAGAAGAGAAGAAACAGTACATCAGGTTTATTCAGGAATCATCCAAATCGATGCTCGCGCTGGTCAACTCATTATTAGACTGGACTAGATTACAGACAGGGAGAATCAAATTTGAACCTGAAAAAATAAGCGCCAGAATGATTATCATAAATTCTATAAACTCATTATCAGGCGCTGCTTTACAGAAACACATAAATTTAAAATCGGAGGTTGAAAAGAACGTCACGATCTATGCAGATAATAGTTTAATGACACAAGTCTTCAATAATTTAATCTCCAACGCAATCAAATTCACGAAGCCACGCGGTGAAATCGTTATTTCTGCCTCTCCTTCAAAGAAGACACGGTTTTATGAATTCTCTATAAAGGATAATGGAGTTGGAATTAAACCAGAAAACATGAAGGAGCTTTTCAGGATAGATACGAAATATTCATCTGAAGGAACTGCCGGAGAAAAAGGAACCGGACTTGGACTTTCACTAGTAAATGAAATTATCGAAAAGCATGGGGGAAATATCTGGGTTGAGAGTGAATACGGAAAGGGGACGGACTTTAAATTCATATTGCCAATTGCATCGGCTAATATTCTCTTAGTCGATGACAATAAAACTGACCGGCTTTTATATTCTAAGATTCTAAAAAATATAACACCAGATTATACTATTGAAATTGCTTCAAACGGAAGAGAAGCATTGGAGAAAATAATGACAGCACCTCCAGCGCTTGTAATAACGGATCATTTAATGCCTGAAATGAATGGATACGAACTTACAATGGAGATTAAAAAACTTGATATCAAGGGAAAACCCCAGGTTATTGTTTTAAGCGGAGATATGGACCGAAGTACGATTGATGATTATACTAATCTTGGTGTAGAATACGTATTTCACAAACCAGTTAATTTAAGCAACTTTAAAACAGCGGTTGAGAAATCATTAAGGAAAGGACTTTCAGGTTAAACACTATTTCCTTTTTCTTAATACAAATCCGCTCACAGGTTCAACTAAAATTTTTCCTGAAGCATCTCCCAATTTTATAATACCTGCAATTGAAGGATTAACCAGAATATCCCAAATCCCTTCAGGAAGTATAAACTCTTCATCAACTTTTTTAGCCGAATTAAGCAGCACAATAAATTCATCCTTATTATAATTCACGTGGTATCCTAAAGCAAAGTCATTATCATAAATTTTAAAGAAAGTAATGTTCTCATATTCGGCTCTACGGAAAGCAGGAAATGTTTTTCGAAGAAGAATTAAACCCCTATAATAATCGACAAGTTCTTTATTGAAATCTGAATGATGATAATTTATATAATTAGTTTCATTATCTTTTTCGTAACTATTATGGTCCAGCTTACCTACATTTTTATCCCTGACATTCGATTTAGCAATAACCTTGCTCCTTGCAAACTCCTGACCGGAATGTATCATAGTAATTCCCTGAGAAGTAAAGAGAAACAAACCACCCAACTTATTTAATTTTAATTGTGCAGGAGAAAGCAGGGCATTAGAATCAATATCTTTGATAATATCATCATAACGGGCATCTTTTAACCCAATTCTAATGAAATCTCCGAATGTATAGCCGTCGTGAGACTCGAGATAATTGACCGAATGTTCCTTCTTTTGAAAAAGACCTTTAATATCCCGTACAAGAGTACCGTTAACATAGCTTTTTATTCTATCAGGATTATTATCACCATACCAATTTCCAAAAATCCATCCAGTACCATTTACCGGATTCTCACCTTTTATTCCATTTCTAATCTGGTCATTCCAGCTTCCCCAGCCTCTTAAAGAAAAACCTTCGGGGTCATAACCGGCCCCCCAAGGTTCACATACAATAATAACATAAGGATTTATTTTTTTTGCTGCCCTGATTATGTCCTCTATAGTTTCCCAATCGATAAGTTTCCCAAGATCGAACCTAAAGCCATCGACGTGGTATTCTCTCATCCAATAAACGATACTGTCAATAATCATTTTCTTTACCATTAGAGCTTCGGTTTTAAGATCATTGCCGGTACCACTTTCGGATTTATAATTGCCCTTATCATCGAACCTGAAATAATATTTCTTATCAATTTCTTTAAGGTCACCTAATTGATACTGCGAAATATGATTATAAACGACATCCATAATAACGGCAATACCTTCATGATGAAAAGACTTAATCATATCTTTAAAATCATTTACCTGTTTAGCAGAAGCGCCATACCATTTATTCCATTCAAGTTCCTTAGTATTCTCGCTGAAATAAGATTCGGGGGCAAAATAGGAAGAGGTCATATAACCCCAATGATTTCTTTCATAGGGATTCCAAGTATTAAAATCTGCATGAGTAGAATCCTGATAAGGAATTTCAATATTAGAAAATTCTTGAGCTGGAAGAAGTTCAACAGTATTAATCCCAAGAGATTTAATATAATCTATTCCCCCTTTTTTTCCTTTCTGAATCAATCCCTGATAGGTTCCCGGAAAATCAGAACCGGAAGAAGGATGTGTGGTCATATCCCGTATATGCATTTCATAAATAATCAGATCCCTCCAATCCCTCTGCAGCCATTCATCCCCTTCCCAATCATAATTCCCTTCTTTAATTACAATCGAACGACCAGGGTTCATATAAGTATTAAAAGTAGCCACAGCTTTAGAATAAGGGTCAATACATAAGTGTCCAATATTTTTATGCTTTTTATGTTTTATTTTAAAACCATAATAGAGGCCATATTTTTCGCCATCCAATTTAGTTTCCCACACTCCATCCTCATCAGTAGCCATTATATGTTCAATTCCTATACTATCTTCAAGTGAAGAAAACGCAACCAGTGATACTAAGGCAGCATCCGGAGCGAACAAACGGAAATAAGTATTTCCATTTTCTACAAACGAACCGAGTTTTTTAGCCGAGTAATATTGTGAAGAATTACTATATTTATTATTCATAGATACGAAAATAAAAAATTATATTAAAAATGATTTTCCCATATATTCAGACGAATCTGAAAAAATCCAAATCGTTAATATAGCGGCTAATCATTTGAAATAAGAATCAATCAGCAGATATAATTTTCCCGTCTAAAACCGGAGTAACACAAATCAGGGGTCTTTCGGAAATATTAAACTGATTAAAAATCTCTTCATAAAGATTAGGGTGTTTCCCCCGATCTTCCAATTTGGCAAACTTATGATATTTCATATACCTACCATATTTATCTGAAGGGGCATCGAACTTATAAGATTTTGTAAAATCCTCTTTAACTCTTTCTTTTAAATATTTTATTTTATCTTCATCATCCCCATCAGTTTCATAAGCATTCGCCCTATATTCAACAACGTATCCATTTTCAATTATCAGATAGATATTCAATATAGTTTCATTCATTTAAAGATTCCTTATTATTCAATGCAAAGAAAGCAAGGCATAGTGCATAACTAAAAGCAAACTTACACATGATGCTTTCAACTGAATTTAACATTCCCGGCATCCGAAGAGCCGCAAGAAGAAAAGCAAAAAGAACCGGGATGGCCATGATTACATGTCCAGTTAATAATAACCCAGCGAAATAAATATTTTTTTTGACTGTCCCTTTCCTCAGATAGGAAATTAAGAAAAATATAGATGCCGCTATAGGTAAATAGTAATATACGCCAAAGAGAGTTCCATGCGGATAATTATATACAGCATAGAAAACGGTACAGCTTGCAACTTCGAACCTGTTTAGTACAAGGGCATAATAAATGATAAAAACGAAAGGGAGAATAAAAAGGTACCTTAGGTTATCATTTTTTTTAATAAAGAAGGTATAAATTAGATACAAATCCAGAGGCGGAAGAAAAGAAATATCAATGAATGCCATATATGCGAGAAATGAAGAGGAGTAGCCCAAATGACACATGACAAATTCCAGCACCTGGTAAATCATTAGAACGATGAGGAATACAACTGTGATTTTATTAAACCTGTTTTTTTCGGCAAAGATGAGAATATTAATAATCAAAACAAGCTCAATGCAAGCAATTAGTAGAGAAACAATTCCGTTCCAGTTATCCATAGATTAAAAGGAAAGCTCCGGGGGCACCGGAGCTTAAGTTAAATTTTAGCGGGGTCCTATCATTTTTTCAGGACGAACTACTTCATCAAATTTTTCTGCTGTAAGGAGATTAAGCTCAACGACGGCTTCTTTAAGAGTTTTATTTTCCTTATGAGCTTTCTTAGCAACCTTTGCTGCATTATCATATCCGATATGAGGATTCAATGCAGTAACCAGCATTAATGAATTTTCGAGATGCTTTTTAATATTGGTTTTATTGGCTTCTATTCCGACAACGCAATGATCAGTAAAGCTTTCACAAGCATCAGCCAATAATTTAATAGATTGAAGAACGTTATAAATAATTACCGGCTTGAAAACATTGAGCTCGAAATTACCCATTGCGCCGCCAAAATTAACTGCAACATCATTACCGAAAACCTGTGCACATACCATAGTCATCGCTTCAGATTGAGTAGGATTGACTTTGCCGGGCATTATTGAACTTCCCGGTTCATTTTCAGGAAGACTTAACTCACCGATACCAGAACGAGGTCCAGAACCGAGCCAGCGGATATCATTCGCAATTTTCATCAATGAAGCAGCGATAGTTTTTAACACACCGCTTAATTCTACCAAAGCATCGTGAGCAGCAAGAGCTTCAAATTTATTTCTTGCAGTAATGAAAGGAAGCCCTGTGATAGAGGCAATCTTAGCTGCGGATTTAACAGCAAAGTCAGGATGAGTATTTAACCCGGTACCCACAGCAGTCCCGCCGAGAGCCAGTTCATATAATCTGGACATGCAACCATTTATTCTTTCAAGTCCATTAGTTAATTGCTGGGTATAGCCGGAAAATTCCTGACCCAAAGTAAGCGGAGTAGCATCCATTAAATGAGTTCTACCTATCTTTATAATATCTTTAAATTCTTTTGATTTAGCGGCAAGTGCGTCCCTCAGTTTTGTTACCATGGGGATCAATCTTCTATGAATCTCTTCCACAGCGGCGATATGCATAGCAGTAGGAAAGGTATCATTAGAGGATTGGGCTTTATTAACATCATCGTTAGGGTGAATTGGTTTTTTACTTCCCATAGAGCCGCCGGACATTTCAATTGCCCTATTTGAAATAACCTCGTTCGCATTCATATTAGTCTGAGTACCGCTACCAGTCTGCCAGACAACCAATGGAAAGTGTTCATCAAGTTTCCCATCAATAACTTCGTCGGAAGCCTTCACTATAATGTCAGCTTTATCTGCAGCTAAAATCCCTAATTCTTTATTTGTCAAAGCGGCAGCCTTTTTTAGAATCCCCAGAGCCTTAATCAGTTCCCTTGGAAATCTTTCTCCACCTATCTTAAAATTCATTAATGAACGAGCAGTCTGAGCACCATAATATTTATTCGTCGGAACCTGAATTTCGCCCATGCTATCTGTTTCTATACGGAAGTCCATATATCATCTCCCAATTTAAGATTGTTGAAATTATTGAAAAACATGTTAAATAATTTACAAAAAAGAAATAAAAACATTTTATTAAAATGAGGAAGAATACCATTTTTTTCATTCAACTTGTTTTAATTAGAATAAAATATATATTTATAGCAGCTATGTTAAAATTTTGGGAGGAAAAGCTATGATTTCAGGCTCTTATGAAAAAGCTAGGAAATATATAGAATCACAGCAAAGAATTTTATCTGAAAAGAGTAAATTTACATATGGACCCTGCATCACGATCTCAAGAGAAGTTGGTGCAGGCGGTGACGCTGTTTCAGAAAGAGTATGCGATTTATTGCAGAAAAAGAGGAGGTATGAAGAAGTTAAATGGACAGTGTTCGATAAGAATCTCATAGAAAGAGTGATAGAAGACCACAATCTCCCAGAGAAGTTAAGTGAATATCTTGAGGAAGATAAAAAAACTGAAATAAACAGTATGGTTAATGAAATACTAGGGCTTCATCCACCCATTTGGATTCTTGTTCAAAAAACAGCTCAGACCATTCTGCAACTGGCGACAATGGGAAATGTAATAATAGTAGGCAGGGGTGCGAATTTAATAACCGAGCCAATGAAGAATGTTTTTCATATTCGATTAGTCGCTCCACTGGAGGATCGGATTAAGCACATTCAGGATATTTTTGATCTTTCACGAAAAGAGTCGATTGAAAGAATTAAGAAAGACGATGTAATGAGGAAGAACTATCTGCACCAACATTATCATAAAGATATAGATGATAAATATTTGTATCATATTATTATTAATACTCACCTATTACCATATGATGAAGCTGCCGAAATGATTAGCACACATATAATTAAGAAATTTCCCCATTATTTCCGGACAGAATAACCAAGAAGCGAGCACTGTTCTTTACTTAATAATACGGGAAACCTGATATCAAGGGAAACTCCCACCGTTCAACATTTTTATTATAGCTTTATCAAAAAAAGGTTTTAATCTTTATATATAAAGTTTAAATTTATATAATAATAATAAATCAGATACAACAATGAGAAGATTCATTCTATTTTTACTTTTCTTTGCAATCATAAAGATTGCAAGTGCCCAGAACGAGGCAAGATTGTTAAGGTTTCCTGCAATTCATGGAAATCAGATTGTATTCAGCTATGCGGGGGATCTTTATACAATTTCTTCAAGCGGAGGAATAGCCAGAAAAATAACAAGCGATATAGGATATGAGATGTTTGCCAGGTTTTCACCGGACGGCAAGTATATTGCATTTACAGGACAGTATGACGGAAATACAGAAGTATATCTTATTCCATCAGAAGGAGGGATACCCAAAAGATTAACCTACACTGCAACATTGAACCGGGACGATGTTTCGGACAGAATGGGTCCGAATAATATTGTAATGTGCTGGCAAGGTAATGACACAGTAATTTACAGGTCTAGAGGGATGGAATTTAATGATTTCAAGGGGCAATTATTTAAAGTATCGGTAAGCGGAGGTCCATCAATACAATTACCTTTACCACGCGGTGGATTTTGCTGTTATTCACCTGATTTAAAGAAACTGGCGTATAACAGGGTTTTCAGGGAATTCAGAACATGGAAGCATTACCGTGGAGGTCAAGCAGATGATATTTGGATTTATGATTTTGCGAGCAAGAAAACTGAAAATATAACAAACAACCCAGCACAAGATATTTTCCCGATGTGGTCCGGGAATAAAATTTATTTTATTTCAGATAGAAATTATAGATTAAATCTATTCTCTTATAATTTAGATACAAAAGAAACAAAGAAGCTAACAGACTTTAAAGATTATGATGTAAAATTCCCTTCCATAGGAGATAATGCAATTGTATTCGAGAACGGCGGGTATATTTACAAATTTGATCTCGCAACCGAAGAAACTAAAAAAATACAGATCTACTTAAACGAAGACTTTTCGCCCGGGAGGGGAAAGCTAATTGATGTAAGCAAGAATATTACAAATTACGAAATCTCTCCAGACGGAAACAGGGCGTTGTTCGGGGCAAGAGGCGAAGTCTTTACTGTACCCGTAAAGAATGGGAATACCAGGAATCTTACTAATACCTCAAATGTACATGAAAGAAATTCAAAATGGTCTCCGGATGGAAGATGGATTGCGTACGTTTCGGATGCTTCGGGAGAGGATGAAATATATTTAATTGCTCAAGATGGAAAAGCTGAACCAAAGCAGATAACTAAAAATGGGGATGTTTACAAATATCAAATATACTGGTCACCCGACAGTAAAAAAATCTTATGGGGAGACAGAAAAGAAAGACTGCAATATGTAAATATTGATTCGAAGGAAATTATAACGGTAGCAGAAGCAACCGCATGGGAGATAACAGATTACTCATGGTCTCCGGATAGTAAATGGATAGCCTATGCGAAACCTGAAGAAAAAATGATGCAAAATATTTTTATCTATTCATTAGAGTCAAAAAAGAATATTGTAATTACAGATGGATGGTACAATTCCGAAAATCCTATATTCAGCAGTGATGGAAAGTATTTATTTATTATTTCAGACAGAAATTTTACTCCAAAATTCGGTCAGACAGAATGGAACCAGATATACCAGGACATAGCAAAAATTTATCTGGTAACACTAACCAAAGATACCAAATCACCATTCGAACCACAGAGTGATGAGGTAAATGTAAAGGAAGAAAACGACAAAAAAGAATCTGACAAGAAGGAAGGAAAGGAGAAAACCGTAAAACCGGATATTAAAGTCGATGAAGATGGAATTCAATCCAGAATTGCAGAAATCCCAATGGCAGGATCCAATTATTTTGGATTAGAATCGGCCGGGAATAAACTTTATTTTATGCGAAGAGGAAGCAATGATGAAAAATCGCGGTTAATGATGTTTGATTTTGAAAAGAGAAAAGAGAATGAGCTTGGCGAAATAAACGGGTTTGAAATATCTGCAGATCTGAAGAAGATGCTAGTCTCTCAGAATAATAATTATTTCATTATTGATCTTCCATCACAGAAAGTAGATTTGAAAGAGAGATTAAATCTTTCAGATATGAAAATGAACCTAGACAGATATGCAGAATGGCAGCAGATATTTAATGAATCATGGAGACAGATGAGGGATTTCTTTTTTGCCCCAAACATGCATGGGGTTAACTGGCAGGCAATGAAAGATAAATACGCACCACTTGTTAAGTATGTTAATCACCGTGCCGATCTAACATATATAATTGGAGAAATGATCGGTGAGTTAAATATCGGCCATGCTTATGTTGGAGGAGGAGATTATCCAAAAGCAGAAAGAATTAAACTTGGACTGTTAGGAGCAAAACTTGAACGTGACCCGGTTACGAAATATTATAAAATAGTCAAAATATTAAAAGGGCAGAACTGGGATAAAGAAACGAGATCTCCATTAACAGAAATAGGAGTTGATGTAAAAGAGGGAAATTATATAATAGCGATAAACAATAAACCAGTTAATAAACTTAACGATATTTACGAAGAATTAGTAAACAAAGCTGATAAGCAGGTTACTTTAAGAATTAATTCAATGCCAAAAGAAACAGGAAGTCATGAAACAGTTATAATCCCAACGGATGATGAGCATCAGCTTTATTATTATAACTGGGTACAGAACAATATAGATAAAGTAAATAAAGCAACAAACGGACGAGTAGGTTATATTCATATTCCAGACATGGGCGTTCCAGGATTAAATGAATTTATGAAATATTATTATCCACAACTCCAGAAAGAAGCATTGATAATTGATGACAGAGGAAATGGGGGCGGAAATGTTTCGCCAATTATTATTGAAAGATTGAAAAGAGAAGCAGGGATGATAACCATAACCAGGGACAGTGCTCCCAAGTTTGATCCATCAGGAACACATGTTGGACCCAAAATTTTTTTAATAGATGAATTCTCAGCATCAGACGGAGATATTTTTCCATACCGAGTTAAAGTTTACCATATGGGAAAACTTATAGGAAAAAGGACATGGGGAGGAGTAACAGGAATAAGAGGAACGCTTCCATTTGTTGATGGAGGTTTTTTAAATAGACCTGAATTCTCGCGGTACGATCTAGAGGGGAAAGAATGGATAATGGAAGGGCATGGAGTAGATCCGGATATAGTAGTTGATAATGATCCTGCGCTTGAATTCGAAGGGATCGATCAGCAACTGGATAGAGCAATAGATGAATCATTACTTGAACTGAAAAATAATCCGCCCAAATTGCCGAACCATCCTGAATATCCAGATATGAGTAAATAACAATTAAAGGAAGGCTGTTTTCGGACAGCCTTTCTTTTGAACAGAGGGTATAAATTTCTAATTTTGAGTACTAATTATAAAGACTGGAGGAAATTATATGGCAAATATGAAAGCTCTGGTAAAGAAATATTCAAAACCCGGGTTATGGCTTGATGAAGTAACTGTTCCTGAGTCAGGAATTAACGATGTATTAATAAAGATTAAAAAAACGGCTATATGCGGAACGGACATTCATATTTATAAATGGGATGAATGGGCGCAGAAAACAATTCCTGTTCCAATGGTGACCGGGCATGAATATGTCGGTGAGGTTGCAGCTTTTGGAAGCAATGTTCATGATGTAGAAATTGGTGATATAGTTAGCGGTGAGGGACATTTGGTATGCGGACATTGCAGAAACTGCAGGGCGGGGAGAAGACATTTATGTCCAAATACTCAAGGGGTAGGAGTTAACCGCCCAGGGTGTTTTGCAGAATATTTATGCATACCTGTAACAAACGTATGGCACAGTGCCCCAGGAATTCCGCTAGATATTCAATCAATATTTGATCCATTTGGAAATGCAACACATACAGCATTATCATTTGATTTATTAGGGGAAGATGTACTTATAACCGGTGCTGGTCCAATAGGCGTTATTGCATCAGCAATTGCATTACACGCAGGCGCGAGGAATGTTGTAATAACCGATATCAATTCTTACCGATTAAATCTTGCAAAGAAGATGGGAGTAACCAGAGCAGTAGATGTTTCCAAAGAAAATCTTCCAGATGTAATGAAAGAGCTTGACATGAAAGAGGGATTTGATGTCGGACTTGAGATGTCCGGAAGTCCCCAAGCTTTTAACAGCATGATTGATGTTATGTTTCATGGGGGGAAAATAGCTTTGCTAGGACTATTGCCTTCGAAGGCAGGGATTAATTGGGACAAGGTAATCTTTAATGGACTAAATTTAAAGGGAATCTATGGAAGGGAGATGTTTGAAACTTGGTACAAGATGCAGGCGATGATTCAATCGGGACTTGATATCACACCAGTTATTACGCATCATTTTGATTATAAAGATTTCAAAGAAGGATTTGATTTAATGGCTACCGGCAATTCAGGTAAAATAATTCTTGAATGGGAGAAGGCATAAACATGACACCAGAAGTAAAAAATCACTATCAGAAAATTATTGATTCAATAAAAGCAGAGGGATTATTCAAAAACGAAAGAGTTATCGGGAGTCCCCAGAGTGCATACATAAAAACATTAAATAAAAATGTCTTAAACATGTGCGCAAACAATTATCTTGGACTTGCGGACAATATGGAAATAATTGAGGCCGCGCGTAAAAGCTATGAAGTATGGGGATACGGATTATCATCAGTAAGATTCATATGCGGCACACAGGAAATTCATAAAGAGTTAGAAAAGAAGATATCTGAATTTCTTGGGACAGAAGATTCGATACTTTATACTTCATGTTTTGATGCAAATGGCGGTTTATTTGAGACAGTACTTTCGGAAGAGGACTCCATTATAAGTGATGAACTGAACCATGCAAGCATAATTGACGGAATTAGATTATGTAAGGCACCTCGTTTTCGTTATAAAAACAATGACATGAACGATCTTGAGACGAAACTTAAAGAAGCTTCTTCAACGAGAATAAAGTTAATTGCAACAGACGGTGTATTTTCGATGGACGGATTTATTGCAAACCTTAAAGAGATATGCAACTTAGCCGATAAGTATGGTGCAATGGTAATGGTTGATGATTCACATGCTGTCGGATTTATGGGAAAACAAGGGAGAGGAACACACGAATTTAATAATGTAATGGGAAGAATTGATATAATTACGGGGACATTAGGAAAGGCATTAGGAGGAGCAAGCGGCGGATATACAAGCGGAAGGAAGGAGATAATTGATTTACTTAGGCAACGTTCACGACCTTATTTGTTTTCCAATACTGTTGCTCCCAGCATAGTAGCCGGCTCAATTAAAGTTTTGGAAATGCTCAGCTCGACCACACAATTAAGAGATAAGCTTGAAGAGAACACCAAATATTTCCGCGAAAATATTAAGAAAGCGGGATTGAGCATAAAGGAAGGAATTCATCCAATTGTGCCAATTATGCTTGGGGATGCAGTACTTGCACAGAAAGTAGCGGCAAGAATGTTAGAAAAGGGAGTTTATGTGATTGGATTCTTTTATCCAGTAGTTCCAAAGGGAACGGCAAGAATAAGAGTACAGATATCCGCTGGACACTCAAAGGAGGATCTTGATTTTGCAATAAAAGCTTTTAAGGAAGTGAAAGGAGAACTTCTGTTTTAAGAAAAAAGAGCAGATTTATTTCGCTCTTTAATTTTTTTTAACTTAAAGGGAGCCTATTTCTGTACAGAGCGTCAGAAAACCCACGAATTTCATTAATTCTTTCCATGCTGTATAAGGATATTATCGTTTATAATATTAATAACTTTATGCGCCTGTTCAATATTGACATCAATATTTTCAACAAGGTTTGGCTTAAAAGAAAAACTCACTTGCGTTCCACCAATTATTTTAAGACTGATAAATATTTTCTTAGGCACGAAGAAATAAGCAATAATTAAAATGGCGCCTAATATAAAGGATGCTAATAAATAATGCCCAAAAAACAAGAAAATAATTCCGATGATAAGAAAATCAAATGGTTTTGAATAACCATAAAAAACACTAGAGATATTTATCATGGGAATTACCTGATGAGTTTCCCCATAAATAAAACCTGATCTTTTAAATGTAATTTTTGAATCGTATACAGATAATTTCGTTTCAGAATCAAAACCCATCTTAAACAGAAGCCACGCTTTTAATCCATATGCATGACCAACTATTTCAATAGGTTTTTGTGCTGAAGGAGAATCATCAATATTAAATTTTTCTAATATGATTGCCGGTCTAGAAATTTGTAGTATCCTCCTGACAACAAAAACGAATAAACCTGTATAGATAAAAATTATTAATACTATGATAACTATTTCACCCACACCTAAATCATTGAACATACCTCTTCTTTCATAGCCATATTGCGAACACCCGGTAAAAGGTAAAAGAAAAAGGGCGAGAGAACAGAATAATAGAATTGTTTTGGGAATATTTTTCATAATAACTCCATATTTAGTGGGATGCTATCTATTAAATATCCTGTAATAGTGTTACAAATTACTACAAAAGGAACGTTAGATTTTAAAAATCAATCTGCATTACATCATTTAATTAAAATCATTTTTTTGACTTGGGTAAATTGTCCTGCTTCTAATTTGTAAAAATAAATTCCACTTGAAAGTCCAGCTGCATTAAAGTTGATGGAATGATTTCCAGCATTCTTAAATCCATTTTCAATAACTTTTATAGTCTGTCCTATAGTATTATATAAAATCAGTTTTACGTTAGATGCTGAAGGTAATGAGTAGGAAATTATTGTGTTCGGATTGAAGGGATTCGGGTAATTCTGAAAAAGGATATAATCCTTTGGTAATACACTTGCCTCTTTAGAGATACCTGTTAATTCTGAAATAGGTCGCTTCCATACTCCCGTTCCAATCGTACCAGCAAAAATATCAGATCCATTGATAGCAAGAGAATAAACAAAATAACCAGTCAATCCATAATTTACCGGAAGCCAATTTGCCCCACTATTTGTTGAAATAAACACACCTCCATAAGTTCCTGCTATAATTTCAGTCCCACTGACAGCAAAGGCATAAACAGAATTATTATCCATACCGTTATTTACTTGCGTCCAATTTATTCCATTATTTGTTGAAAGAAACACACCACTAGTGTCAGTACCGGCAAAAATATTATTCCCGCTTACAGCCAAAGAATGAACAAAAGTATTAGTGAGACCATTATTCACCGATGTCCAGTTTGTTCCGTTATTTGTAGATAGATATACACCGCTATCAGTACCGGCAAAAATATTATTTCCACTAACAGCCAAAGAATTAATTTTATATGCAGCAGTAATACCACTATTTACAATTGTCCAGTTTGTACCATTATTTGTAGATAGAAACACCTGCCCATTATAAATGCCAGTAAAAATGTTAGACCCACTGACAGCCAGCGAAGTAACATAAGTAGTAGACAGACCATTATTTACAATTGTCCAGTTTGTTCCGTTATTAGTTGAAAGATACACTCCACCATAAGTACCCGCATAAATGTTATTCCCTTTGACCACAAGAGAATATACATCACCAGAAGTCAGTCCGCCATTTTCTTGAGTCCAGTTTGTTCCAGAGTCTGTAGATAGAAACACACCCCGAATTGAGCCCGCAAAAATATTGTTCCCACTGACAACAAGAGAATAAATAGAACTATTAGCCAAGCCATAATTTTCCTGAGTCCAGTTTATTCCGTTATTTGTTGAGAGGAACACACCGGCATCTGTACCTGCCAAAATATTATTTCCATTGAAGATAAGAGAACTTACAATAGAATTATTCAATCCCACCTGAACCCAATTTGTTCCGTTATTTGTTGAAGAATATACACCACCTTGAGTAGCTGCAAAAACAGTAGATCCGCTAAATGTAACCGCATTAATATTATTGCCAGCCAGGCCTACCTGCGTCCAATTTGTTCCGTTGTTAGTGGAAAGATAAACACCGTTATTAGTCCCGGCAAAAATACTAGATCCGATGATATCAAATGACCAAACAGTAGTATTCGTCAGACCACCATTTAATAATGTCCAGGTTGTTCCGTTATCGGTTGACAGAAACACACCAGCATAAGTACCAGCAAAGATATTTGTCCCACTAACAGCAAGGGCATAAACAGCCATATTCGAGAGGCCATTATTTACTTGTTTCCAAGTTGTTCCATTATCGGTTGAGAGAAATATACCATTAGGGTTGGTACCTGCAAAAATATTTGTCCCACTGGCAGCAAGAGCATAAACAGTAGTATAAATCAGACTATCATTTACCGATGTCCAATTTGTTCCATTATTAGTTGAGAGGAACACACCGTTTTCTGTCCCAGCAAAAATATTCGAGCCGCTGGTGGTAAGGGATTGGACAGAAGTATTAGTCAGTCCATTATTTAATTGTGTCCAGACTAATCCATTATTAGAAGAGAGGAATATGCCGTTTTCTGTAGCTGCGAAAATATTAGTCCCATTTACCATTAAATTATGCACGATTGCACCACCAGGACCATTAGTCTGGACCCATTGTGCCAGTGAAAATCCATTATAAATAATAAAGAATTGCAAGGAAATCAAAATCACTAAATATTTCAATCAGTACTCCATATTTTATCAAAAATTTTATGGTATATTTTAATTATTGGGATATTAACTACCCCCCTTTACAAACAATAAACATAAATTCAAATAAACTTAGGTGATAATCGTATTAAATTCAATTCAAAACTCATTAGAAATTATTTATTTTGTAACTGATACCAGCTTTTATCCATCTGCCGGGGAGTGGAATTCCACTAATATCCATGTATGACTTATTAAAAAGATTTAAAGCTGAGAGAGACAAGTCAAGATTATTGAATGACCTGGATAGTTTCAGGTCTGTAATAAAATAATTATTGAGATTATACCTGTTCTCATAGCGGAATGCCCAACTGAATAATACATCCAAGGGGACACTGTGAGTAATTTCTGCTATGAGCTGATGCCTAAGAAGGTCAAGAATGTATTGGGAAAGGAGGTTGATTTCATTAAAGTCAGATTTAAGATAAGTGTAGTTGAGGCTTATTTTTTTGAGGTAGCAATTATTATTCAACAGTGGTCGGTATGAAATACCCATATCAATTCCATAAGTGTTTATTGCAGCGATATTTTGGGCAAGATATTTACCGTTTATATCATTGATACTCTTTGCCCAATCAATAAGATTTTTCCCATTTCGCGAAAACAGGCTGAAATTTCCAGAGAGAGATTCAGCAGTATAATTTGCACCAGCTTCATAAGTAATCGCTTCTTCAGGTTGAAGCGATGCATTCCCCTTCTGAGCAGGACTATTATAATAAAGTTCGGTATATGTTGGAATCCTGAAAGATTTTCCGAAAGAGGTATAGCAGTTAAAATTATTTGAGAGCTCGTATACCAAATCAATTCCAGGAATAAACTTCCAGCCATAATTATCATAATTATAAGCAAAACCATTTAACAAAAGCTTGAAATTTTCTACTGGAGAAACGACATATTCAGCTGAGATACCCCCTTCCCTTCTATTATGGAGACCAAGGTTTGAACTATTTATGTTATCAAAATTTAAATCACCGCCTAGTTCGATGCTGCCGATATTAGTAAGAAAAACGGAACGCAATTCCGCGCCATATGAATTGGATTTATGGTCGTTCATATAAAAAGCCGGATTAGAATAATCAAGCAGATAATGGTCCTGATTGCTTCTCCAAAAGACCTCCGGGATTAATTTAAATTGTCCAAATGAATAATCTGCACCGGTGGAGACGAGAAGTGTTTTGGTTTGTTCCCATTGGTTGGGATATTCAGTTGTATAAAACCCATTAGCACCGAAGGACTTATCCGTATAGCCTACCACAACATTTGCGCTGCCCTCATTAAAAGGGACATTTGTTTTATAATAAAAAGTTGTTAAATCAAAATTGGTGTTATGCATATAGCCATCAGATTTAGTTTTGGAAATGGAGAGCATATTATCCGATTCCACATAAGGGACATGAACGGATAATCCACTATTAAAAAAACCAAATGATCCACCTGACAGATTGGCTGATAATTCACTATTATTTGCTTTTTTTGTAATAAAATTTATAACACCTGCGAATGCATCAGGACCATAAATACTTGAAGCTGGTCCTTTTAGAATTTCGATACGTTCGATATCGTTCAAATTAACTGGCAAGTTCATATTATGGTGACCAGTCTGAGGATCGTTAAGTTTTACTCCATCGAGAAGGATCAAAGTTTGTTCAAATGAACCGCCTCTTATACCTACATCTGCCTGTACGCCTTCAAGTCCCCTTGCTCTAAAATCCAATCCGGGAACGTATGACAATAAATCCTGCAGATTCTGAACAGGAGAGTTTTGGATATCCTCCAACCGAATAAGGGATACACTTCTTGGGACTTTGGAAATAGAGAAAGGAACCATTCCTCCTGTTACAATAATTTCATCTTTAATTATACTAGCAGTATCCTTTTGCTGGGGAAATAGGTTGATGTTGCTACTTAAAATTGCCGCCAGAAACAGAATTGTTTTATATGGTGTCGATAAATTCATAAATTTAAAAATCAGTAAATTGTTAATATAATTGTCATTAAGATTCAAAATACGTTCTCTTATTTTAAAGTGCAAAGGGATTTTAATTTACTTAGAAGAGATGGAGGAAGCAAATACGATTGGAAAAATGTCTTGAGGAATAAATACCGAGCCGATTTATTTATAATCATAAACCCGATCATTATTTCTGAAATATTACATTGAAAAGTTAGTTATTGTAAATAAAAGTTTCAATGAATATTCTTTAAAAATCATTTCTAAAATATATTGAAGAATTATCAGTTGGTAATTGCATTCTAAAAGAGGCAGCGACCACATCAGGTTTTAATTAAATCAAACCTATACCAGGCATCATATGTCTAATAGATAAGTTATGAATAAGGTCAACACTGAAATTAGAGTGAGCTTATTGAAACTTTTTTATTTATACAAAGTTTAATACTTGATAATGGTTATATACAGAGTTGATGGAAAAGATCGATAATAAAATTTTGATTAAATCTGGCTTTTGCAGAATATAATTTAGCCTTAGTGAGGTAAATAAAATGAAAACATTAAAATATTCGCCGCTATTACTGGTTCTATTGGGTGGAATATTCCTTGGCGGTTGTTATACTACTATTTATGTCAGGGACCCAGGAAGTTATTCCAGAAATAATAACACCAGCAATAATTCTTATTCCGATCAGGATACCACATATAATTACGACGACAGCAGCTATACCGATAATAGTAATTGTGCATATCCTTATTTTGGAACTTATTACCCTTATGCTTACGTTGGTTTAGGTCACAGCAGATTCTTCGTCCCGTTTTGGGGTGATCCATATTACTGGGATGCATCATATTGGGACCCATTCTATGATGGCTATTGGGGTGACCCATATTGCTGGGCATATGATCCCTTCTTTTATTATCCCTATTATGGATTCCGGATGGGAACAGGATTTAACCATAGATTTGGATACTATAATTATGGTTATTTCCATAACAGACACAATACCGGATCTAATTCAGTAGCAAAAGTTAATCAGCAAAATAGCACTCCTCCACAAAGAAATTCATCACAATTTAATTCAAGAGGAAGCAGAAGTTTTGGTTATGGCAGAAGCGGTGGTTTCGGCAGAGGCGGTGGACACGGAAGATTCAGATAATTGAAAAAATCAATGGTAAGTAAAGAATTGTTAAGTATGCTATAAGTTAATTATGTTGTCAGACTTCAAGTTGAAATTAGGTGAAGGGGTCGTTCCGGCGTAAAGACAAATCCATGGATGTCTTGCGCACCAGGTTGAGCTATTACCCAACCACCAACATACAAAGCAACGCCCGTACTGCGTGCCGGATTTACCGATGTGTTCGTAACAGGTATACTGATCAGGTGAATCAAAGTAAGACCCAGACCTATTGCTATAGGCGCAAATCCTTGTGGTGCCCGTTTATCGGTAGCACCAAGAATAATCAACAAGAAAGCCATTGACATAACAATTTCACAAACAAGCGCGGACAATAAGGAGTATCCTCCAGGTGAATGGATATCATAGCCATTAGAGTCAAAGCCATTAGACACATTAAATCCTGCCGTGCCGCTTGCAACACCACCTGCTGCAATCCCACCCAAGACCTGGGCAATTATATATGGTAACAATTGGTTTCAGGAAAACGATCACCGGCCCATAGCCCAATTGAAACTGCCGGATTAAGTTGACAACCGAATTAGAAATCAGATAAAATATACCTATCAATTATTGACCGATCGGAATTATTTTATTTCAGATCTGAAGTACAATTAGGACATTTGACCGCTTTAATTGGTATTGAAGTTGCACAATGAGGACAATCCTTTACGGTAGGAACAGCAGGAGCTGCCACTTCTTTTTTCTTTGCAACATTCATTCCCTTAATCATAATAAAAATCGCGAATGCAACTATTAAAAAAGTAATTACAGTATTTATAAACCTACCATAATTAAGAGTTACCGCACCAGCTTTCTGCGCATCCTCTATGCTAAGATAAGGTGCCGCAACAGCTGAGCCTTGTTTGATAACAAAGAATAAGTTTTTAAAGTCAATATTTCCAAGAAGGATCCCTATCGGAGGCATGATAATATCGTTCACCAAGGACGAAACTATGGTTCCGAAAGCTGCGCCGATAATTATTCCGACTGCCATATCAATAACATTTCCCCTCATTGCAAAAGCTTTGAACTCTTTAAGCATAATTAACTCCTGGTAGTTTGTTGATAAAAAACCCCCGTCCCTAAAACCAGGACGGGTAAACAAATAAAATTTATGTAATGTAAGATACCAAATAAATGAAACTGTCCCGTTTCCGGGACAGTTTCCTATTAATATAGTTTATTTTAACTATTGAACTACTTTTATTTCTACTCTTCTATTCTTAGCATGTCCTTCTGCTGTTTTATTATCTGCAGCAGGATTTTCTTTACCAAAACCCTTTATAGTAAATATGTTTTTATCAACAACTTTACTAACATGGTAATTTACCACAGCCTGTGCTCTCTTTTTCGAAAGTTTTAAATTGAGGACATCTTTACCTTTGGAATCAGTATAGCCTTCTACACTCCATTTATAATTCGGATTACTAATCATAGCTCTGCAAGCTTATCAAGCACCGGATATGCTGCGGGAAGAAGATCTGCTTTCCCGGAATTAAAGTTAGCATTACCGCTAAGTTTAAAGTGTTTAAATTCTTCTTTAATGATAGGGCAACCGAACATATCGACCTTGACACCTTTTGGAGTATTGGGGCATTTGTCCATATAATCAGGAACTCCATCACCATCTGAGTCAACATACCCTCCGCCAAAAAGAAGACCAACTCCAACAAATAAATAGGCATCTTTGGCTGCACCATCTCTATAATAATTTAAATTATCTGTAGATGTATATCCAAATCCCGCATTAAAATCTAATGCAGTTGATTTGCCCATATTGAACTGGATAACAAGTCCACCTTCGACAAATCCCGCAATGCCATGATCCTCCACCGACAGTGATGAATAGTAGGCAGATAAGGGAGTGGATGAAAAGGATTTATATTTGACTTTATAATAAATTCCTCCAACGCTGCCAAATAAGTATGGTTTTACATATATTGAGTGTGAAAGGAGATACATTACTCCGAAATCAGTTGGTACTAAAGTTGTTTTATAATAATCATGGTCAAAATCCAAACCATCATACTCTCCGTACCCAACTCCAATTTGTCCCATAAATTTTCTGGATAAATCAAACCGGTTTAATGCACTGCCAATAAAGGAATACTTTACGTATTTCATAGGGAATTCATTGTCCGGAGCCAACAGATTAAACTATAAACCAAATCTTGGTTTTTCCTGCGCAAATGAGGGGAGCGCAACCAATAATAAAAGCACAATAAAAGCGAGCTTTGTAACTTTATTCATTTTTTCTCCACATTAGTTGTGAAATAATTTAAAAATTTATTGGGTGATAGAATAACATTGTGAAATGTAACATTGATGTAGGATATAACAGACTTACTCAAAGCCGTTCCCTCTCTTAAGTAATGATAGTAATTTAAACTAATTCATTAAAAAAATCAAAAAATGTTCTGTGATTTGCGATATTGTAGATTAATAAATTGAGTCTATATAATTTTATTATAATCAATTAATTAAGTAGCGAATTATAAACCAGATATTCCGTTATATAATTCATAGAAACCGAAACAGGATAGGGCTATAACGGAAATGCCAATCAATAAACAATTTAAGCGTGAACCGAATTTCCCGGCTATTGCGAAAAATAGTATGGTGATAATCATACCGATAGTTAAAGTGAAATAGAAGCTGACAAGTAAAACGATTCCATTTGAAGGACTCTGACGCCAACCTTTTAACAATAATGGACCGAGCACCAGGCTCCAACCAAGATAAGGGTTGGGATTAAGAAGATTTACCATAACAGCGCTTAAAAGTGTCTGCTGGTTAGAGTGAGGAGCAGGAGGTTTGGGAGTATCAAAATTCTTCCATGTTTTATAGGCATTGAATGCGAGATAGAGGAGAAATAATCCGCCAGCTATCTGAAGGATACTTATAAAACGTGGGGGAACCGTGGTGAGAAGAAGGAGGACAATTAATATTACGGGTAGGTCGCTGATTATAGGTCCAAAGGCAGCGGGAAGGGCTCGTCGCCAACCTTTACTTAATGTTTGTGAAAGCAGGAACACCTGAAATGGTCCCGGCTGAACTACAGCAGTGAAAGCGTATGTAATCCCAATAATCAGGTATTGAATCATGGCGAAATTTAATCATTACGAGAATAAATATCATTAAAGGATTGAAAAATTAGAAAGGAATAATTACGGTTAGGATAATATCTTCCCATGAAATGATTAGAGGGAATGCCGAACGTCGTGGGTTTCAAAGTTAAAAGGTAATTTCTCCCTGCAGATAGGTTTTTGCTTTTCCGGATATTTCGGTTCTTTCGTGGAGGTATTTACATTTTAAGAAGCCCGTGCGTTCAGAAAGCTGCATAGCGGTGAGTTCATTTTTTTTCAATACTGTGCTCCAATACGGAGTAAGTGTCGTGTGGGCGGAACCAGTGACGGGATCTTCATCAACACCGGCGTAAGGGGCAAAGAACCTTGAGACGAAATCAACTTTTTTACCTTTTGCGGTAATTATAATTCCACGTGTATTCACTTTTCTTATTTCCTCAAGATTATATTTAATATTTTTTATCTGATCTTCGTTTTCAAACACGAGCATAAAATCGGATATACCTTTCCATGCTTCGACCGGTTTAATATCAAACCAAGTTAACAGGGCACCTGATAAATTAGTTTTCTGAATTGTATCAGTGGGGAAATTCATAACTATATAATTATCTTCTTTTCTTACGGAGAGTGGACCGCGACGAGAATCAAAATTTATTACTTTTTCATTATAGTTTTCATGATTGAATAATACATGTGCTGTAGCAAGGGTCGCATGACCGCACAAATCGACTTCAACTTTTGGAGTAAACCATCGGATGTGATACTTGTCGTTTTGATAAATATAGAATGCTGTTTCAGATAGATTATTTTCTTTGGCGATATTCTGCATCACCGAATTTTCCAGCCAATCCAGAGGCAAAGGGCAGACAGCAGCGGGGTTTCCGGAAAACAATTTATCGGTAAAGGCATCGACCTGATAGATTTTAAGATTCATGATATACTTTAAGAGTTTTAATAAAAATTTATACAATGAGTAAAATAAAGAAAATTGGTATTATAACGCTTGTTGTAATTCATATAATACTAAACGAAATAATGAAAAGGTACTAAATTTTTGACCTAAAAAAGATGATTTTTAGAGTGGCAAAAAATCGACTTTTCGATAGTAAATAGTAGAGGGGAACATTATTTTTCAGAACTGGGGGTAATATTTACATGAGGAGATGTATGTCGATAGGGGAGGGTTTAATGGACACGCCGAACGCGAAATTGCAGTCAATCCAAGTTGCTCTCACCTTGCTCTCAAGTTGCTCTTTTTGAACTGTGTGTACATAATATTTGCATATAAAGGTAGTTTATTTTATTTAAGCCCTTCGATAGAGCGGGCGCAGGTTTTACAGTAAAAATTGCCCTTAATATCGACTTCTTCAATCCCCTGAGAGGAATGCATAACGCAATCCCAATCGATGCAATGGAGCAGACCAAAGCAGTGACCGAGTTCGTGCAAGATTTCCTTCATGGTTCGTTGAAAGAGGAGTTCATCATTTGAGATTCCATAATAGAATTCTTCGTGAAGGCGACAAACTGAAACCAAAGAATGTTTGCCGTTAAGCTGGGCTTCCCCGAAAACGAAAGTAAGGACAGGAACGAAGAGATCGATCTCGGTGATCATAAGAACTTTTCCCGGAACGGTTAGAGTATGCGGGGTTGAGAGGGCGATAATTTGAGAAGAGAAGAACTGTCCCCTATCCTCAGAATATGTTGTTTCAACATCGAAATCAAGAGCGAGGAGAGAAATATCAGAACGAAAGCGGCTGTTTAATTCCTTAATAATTTTTTTAAGGAAAGAATTATTTGAGAACTTAACAGGAGCAATGTTAATGCCGGTCATTTATATGGATTCCGCAGACCATACTTATTTATTTTATTATATAAAGTGACACGGTCGATTTCCAGTGCCAGCGCGCTTTTGGAAATATTCCAGTTATTTTCATTAAGAACCCGAGAGATGTGTTTTTTTTCCATGGCTGTCATGCTGTTGTCGCCATCGCCGGTTGCAGACTGGGAAGAAGAGACGTGAAAAGGAAGATCATCAACCTTTATGGTATCCCCTTTCCCAACTACGACGGCGCGTTCGATTGCGTTTTCGAGTTCACGTACGTTGCCGGGCCAATCGTACTTTGTAAGGAATTCCATTGCTTCCGGGGAAATATTCTTAATATTTTTATTCATTGCATTGCAGAAGTTATTAAGGAAATAAAAGGCGAGAACGGGGATATCGCCGGTCCTTTCTCTTAATGGAGGGATTACAATGCTAAAAACATTGAGGCGATAATAGAGATCTTCGCGGAATTTACCTTGTTTGACCAAATCTTCAAGGGGTTCGTTGGTGGCAATTATTACACGGAAATCACTTTTGATAATTTGATTTCCACCGACGCGGCTGAATTGTTTTGATTCGATAACTCTTAATAATTCGACCTGCATTTTAGGAGTAACGGAACCTATTTCATCCAGGAAGATGGTGCCGCCGTCTGCCATTTCGAATTTGCCTTTGCGTTTGAACTGCGCACCAGTAAATGCACCTTTTTCGTGACCGAATAATTCGCTTTCGAGGATTGATTCCGCAAGAGCACCACAATTGACAGGGATGATGGGAAAATATTTTCTTCTGCTGTTTATATGAATGGCTTTGGCGACGAGTTCCTTACCGGTACCGCTTTCGCCACGAATCATAACAGTTGTGTCGGTCGGGGCTACGGTATGGATAAGCTCATATATTTTTTTCATTTGCGCACTTTCACCGATGAGGTTATCTGGTTTGATAATTTCATCGATGCTGCCTTTGAGCTGTTCATTTTCGACGCGTAATGATCTTTGTTCGAGTGCTTTTTTAACGAGGTGTTCCAGTTCGTCGGGGTCGACAGGTTTGGTAACATAATCGTAGGCACCGTCCTTAAGAGCCTTAATGGCAGTGGGGACGGAAGCAAAGGCAGTTATTAAAATTACAATTGTATCCTTATCAATTTCCTTAACTTTCGAGAGGAGTTCGAGACCGCTCATGCCGGGCATTTTCATATCGACGAGGAGTAGATCGAATTTATTCTTATCAAAAATCCGCAGTGCGGTTTCGCCATCCTCGGCAGTTTCGACCTGATAGCCCTCTTCCTGAAACCAATGGAAAAGGGATTCGCGCACAATTTTTTCGTCATCTACTACTAAAATTTTTTCTTTTTTATTACTCATAATGACAGCTCAAATTTATTAATTCTTTATTGGTAAAGTGATTTTAAATGTTGTTCCCCGAGGGGAGGTTTTTTCTACAATAACCTGACCACCGTGGTTATTTATTATGCCATAGACGACAGCGAGTCCAAGCCCGGTGCCTTTAGAAGCTTCTTTAGTGGAATAAAATGGTTCAAAGATATTGGGAAGATCCTTTTCCAAGATGCCGGTTCCTTCATCGATAATTTTAATTACCGCCAAATCCTGAGTCCGGGTGAGGGCGACAGTAATAGAACCGCCATGAGGCATTGCCTCGATCGCATTTATTAAAAGGGACATAAGTGCCTGCTGAATCTTCTGGGAATTGCAATGAACATTAATATCATTATTGGGGTATTCTTTAACAAGGGTTATTTTATTTATTTCGAGATGATGATGAATCAGAGTAATGCTTTTATCAATAATTGTTTCAAGACTTTCATCCTTCATTTCATCATCGCCACGATGGGAAAAGAGAAGAAGGTCCTTAACAATTTTACCGCACCTTGCAGATTCCTCAGAAATGAGATCGAGGAAAGAAAGGATTTTTGTAAAATCACCATTGTCTGAATTGTTACGAATCTTTTTTGAGATCAACTTGCTATAAGTTAAAATTCCTTCAAGCGGATTGTTCAATTCGTGTGCAACAGTTGCAGAAAGTTTGCCGAGGGAGGCAAGTTTTTCAATCTGCATTACCTGACTGTAAATATTTTTTAATTCTTCAGATTTTTCCTGTACCTTGAGATTTAGGTTATCGGACCAATCTTTTATTTCCTGATAAGCGGAATTGAGTTTTGTTGACATTTCGTTGAAGCGGTTGGCCATCCTGCCAAATTCATCTTTTGAATTCAGGGAGATTTTATAATTGAGATTTCCTTTACCCAATTCCTCAATACCTTTATTTAATTTTTTAATGGGACGGTTAACCAAGACAGTGATAAAAATGCCACTGGCAAAGGAGATAAGGATTAATAAGAAAAGGGAATTAAGTATTGTGCGCCTAGTATTTTCAGCGATCAGGGCATCATGCTCTTCAAGGGAGAGCATAACATCGAGAACGCCAAGCATTTCAGTTTTTGGTGAATGGGCGTGACATTCTGAAGTATAACAGTCTTTTTCATTCAGGATAGGATTTATTAAACCAAGAACTCTTTTATTGGAAGGATCGCGAAAAGTCCTGATTTTTTGAGTACTGTTGAGACTTTTTAGTGAAGTGGAGCCATTATGGCAGACATTGCAAGCTTCTGCAGTAACATCGACAGATTTATTAACTTCGGTGGAATCAGTGGAAAAGATAATTTTCCCCTGCTTATTATAGATCCTTATCCCTTTAACACCAGCTTCAGTACCAACAGTTTTGATTATTTCGTACACGTCCTCCCGTCTATTAAGCAGCATGGAATAACGTGTTGATTTTTTAATCAGATCGCTAATATTATTAGCCGTTTGGTACTTCAAACCAGTTAAATAGTTATCCAAATACTTAATATTCAGATAAGTATATACGGAAAGTATACAAACAAGTACAATAGAAACCGTAATAATAAGCTTAATACTAAGCTTATTTAGTAATTTTATTTTCATATATAAACCCCCATCCCCACAAATGAAAATTAGGGAAAGTAATGATTACTTTCAAGTTTGAGAATGATGTTTACAAATAAAAAAACACTAGGCTGCTGGTGCTGAATTTTTCAATAGTTTTAGATAATAGAGAGCTGGAAACTCTCTATTATAGAAGAATCTAATGAAAATTATTCGTTTAGGAGTTTACTAAGGACTTTTAGGTACTCGTTATTACCGAGTAGCCGGTTAAGGTTTTTGACCGGAATGCCGCCATCCATTAAAGTAGCGCCAATTTTAGGGGTATTTAGTTTATACTCATTAAGAAGATTAAGCGAATTTACCTGATTGTTATACCACTCATCCGTGGTTATCCGGGCGGGTTCAATTTCAGGCTGGTCAATACTTATAATGGCAAACCACTTATTCGATAGAATATCCTCGGCACTTAAATTAAGCTTATCGAGGAGAGTAAAATTCATAGGGCTTGTGAAAGTTATATATCCCCACTCGCCTTCAACTCGAAAAAGCGCCTGGTTTTTCAGAATATATCCCTGCCTACCGGCATCCTTAACAGAATTTATATTATCAAGGAAAAGGAGAATAGCGGGATTGATGCCAAGATAATAAGTATCAGCAAAAAGATGCTTAACCATCAACTGGCTTCTCAAGTAGATATTTTTAGGTTCATATACCTGGTTTTTTACTTTTTTCATGAGGGAATCGAGAACAGAGACAGGATTTTCACCGGTTGAGGATTGCTGTTTTGCATCGACAGCGAGATTTCTAATCACCTTATCGAACTGGCAATTTTCACAATCAAAATCTTTATCGCACAATTTATATTCGACAACAGACGAACTCATCCAAATACATTTCAGATCCTGAAACGTTTTATTGGTCCCATTTTTTTTATCAGCCATTTTATTCACTTTAAAGTTAAAGGTTTGGAAATAGATTCAAGGATTCCTACCGGTTTTTCAATCTCAAGTTCTTCAGAGAAAACAGGAAAGTTTTCAATTATAAGCTTGAACGCCCACATTCCAACAACACAAAGCATCAGGGTTACACTAATCTCGTTAAGTGATGGAAAATAGGAAGCATTTGTCATTGCTGCCAGGGAGGTTACGCTTACATTGATCCTGTTTAATAGAAAGCCGGATATAATAAAAATAGAGGAGAAGTATAAATATTTTTTATCTTCCCTGAATTTCCTAGAGCTGAGAAAGAAAATCGGTGCGATTGTCCCGAGCAATATTTCGAGATAGAATAAATAAGTGACCGGTGAAAGGACAAGGAGATATTGTAATTTACCGGACGTAATTAAATAAACCATCTTTAATGCAAAATTAATTATGATAAAGATAAGAGAAATAAACGAACAAGTGGAGAGTAAATTTAATTTAAGTCCATGGTTAAAAGCTCTTGCACTTAAGAAGGCTTCAAAAATAACCATGGCAAAACCAGTGCTGATTGCACTAAGATAAAAGAATACCGGAAGCAAAGGCGAATACCATAACGGATGCATCTTTTCAGGCATGATTAAATAGAGTGATCCTAAAGAAGACTGGTGTAGCGTGGAAAGCAGAATACCAAGCATCATTATAGGAATTGCTACTCTTTTCATTATTTTTAGAATTTTTGGCAGATGAAATCTTTCGAGAACCACAGGGAAGAATTCGAGGAAGAGGACAGTAGAATAAAGCATGACGCACCATGCAACTTCAAACATGACGGAATGAGTATTCCACATGATGATTGCGTGCCAGATAGCCCAAGGTCTTCCAAGATCGAACATTAAACCGCAGACTGCAAGGATATAACCGAGAAATGCGGTTAGAATAGCAGGACGGGCTAACGGTCTGAACTTTTCAATATTGAAGATATGGGTAACAGCGCAGATAGCAAATCCTCCTGCAGCCAACCCAACACCGCAAAGCATATCGAATCCGATCCAAAGACCCCAAGGGAACGCGTCACTTAGGTTTGTACTTGCACCCAGACCCTGGGTAAAACGGATGAACGCGGAATACAAACCCGCAACAATAATTATTACAGCAACGACTTTCCAGAAGGTAAATTTCAGGATACTATTTTTCATGATTGATACTCTCCTTTTTTTGAAGTCTTTCTTCTTTTGCTATTTCATTTTTTCTTTTAGTAAGCCAATACAAACCGCCGAGGCAAAGAGCACCAACTGAAACAACACCGGGAATTTTTTCCATTGCGTTAGCAGTTAATTTAGGAAGAGGCTCACCAGGAAGGTGGGATGTAAATCCAAGCTGTTCAAACGGAACCGGTGAAATAACAAGGATGTTACTGCCGCCGGCTTCTTTTAATCCATAGATTGATTGATAATAAGCTGACGGATTTTCTTTTAATCTTTTTTTAGCTTCAATAACCAAATCATCCAGATCCCCGAACATCGTAGCACCAGTAGGGCAGGCTTCAGAACATGCTGAAGGCAAACCTTTTTTCAGCCTATCATAGCATAGGACACATTTGCGAACCCTGGGATTAAGACTGGACCACTCATAGCGAGGTACCTTATGAGGACACGCCTGCATGCAGTACCTGCAACCGATACATTTATCCACATCGTAAACAACGGGACCAAGTTCTGTTTTCTTAAAAGCTCCGACCGGGCAAACAGAAACGCAAGCCGGCTCTTTGCAGTGCATGCAATTTTTACGGGAGTAGAGTTCACCATACTGTTCAAGAACAGTATAAGTCTTATCGGACAAGTGATCTTTCAGATAATCTTTATTAGTTGCCGGAAGTTTGTTCTGCTCTTTGCATGCATTATAGCAGGAGCCGCATCCAACGCAAAGAGTAACATCATAAAGCATCCCTTTTTGCTTAATCATCTTGATAGCTCCGGGTTAAATAGTTAAGAAATCTTTTTCAAATTCTTCAATGCCCTTTTCGGTAATAGAAGAAACGGCACCTTCAACAACGTTTCCACCGTCGAACATAGTAGCACCAGCTAATTCAGGTCTTAATGTATGTTTGTGCAAGAAATCCTTTAATCTTGAGAATTCATCCCCAAGGAATTTTTTAATTTCTGTCCCGGTGAAGAGCGAATTTTTAACTTCAGAGAAATTTTCTGATGCCATCAGAACGCCCCAATCGTCTCCATAAGGATCATTAATTTTTTTATTGAGAATTGCCGGGTTAATAAATTTTATTGTACCCTGAACCGGGGAGCGGAAATTAAGGACTTTATTATCAACAGCGGCTTCAAAAATTACATCGCCTTTTTTAACGACCTGACCGGTTTCTGCTGTTTTGACAATTGCAATTTTACCAAGAGCTTTTAAAATGAATTCATCTATTCCGATTTTAATAAGACCATAATCATTTTTCTGAGCCCAAGTGTGTCCTTTGGACAAGAATATTTCCAAAGGAGCCCGGAAAATTTCTTTTGTAAATACTGCGATATCAGCTATGGAAGAGCTTCCTTCAAAAGCAGGATGTTTTTTCTTTTGCGATTTTAATACAAGCCAATCGATAGCGATAAACAATAAAAATGTTATTAGAACGAATATTGCGACCATTGTATTACCCTATGTTTAATTAAGAACTTTGTGATAATAGAGCAATGATTGTGCCGCATGATATTTTCTGATCACACCATACCATTAAATACTTAATTTATATTGAGTTATGGGAACGAGGACGAACTAGATATCAATCCAGGTTAAGCACAGGTCTGCATAGAAATTCATCATAAGTTTAAGAGATAATTTCAGAATGGTTGATTTAATGAACCCAGTGCAACAAAAGGCAGTATAAATAATCAACAGCGATTTGTTGAATGAATCAACATTATATTAACAATATGTGAGAAAACCGATTAAGTGGAGTTAATATTTACCGTAGAAAGAGAATAGCTACTCCGGCTACAGTAATGAAGGCACCCATAATTGCACGCCAGCCAAGTTTATCTTTATAAAAATATTTAACAAGGGGGAGCATAAGGACGGGCATAGTTGACATGAGGGTTGCGGCAATACCAACATTAGTATTAGCAACTGCAACCATGCTGAAGGTAATACCCAGGAAAGGTCCGAAGACAGTTCCTCCCAAAGTTGAGCCAAGTGCTTTAATATTATTTTTATAAGTTTTAAAAGGGTTGTTATATTTCCGGAAGATCAATAATATAGGGAGGAAAATTATAACAGAAGAAAAGATTCTTACAAAAGTTGCAACAAATCCATTTATATCACCCTGATCAAAAGCAAGTTTAGCAAAGACTAAGCCTCCCGCTTGTCCAGCAGCTCCCATAAAACCGTTAAAGAAACCAATGGGAGTCATTTTATATTTTGATTCAGGAGATTTATTTCTTTCGGAAACAACAAGAAAAATTCCCATGAGAGTAACTATCATACCAATGACACCAAGAAAAGAGATCCTTTCTGATAAAAAGAAGTATCCCATGATTGCGCTTAGTCCTGGAGCGAACGACATTAATAGAATGCTAAGGCGTGCACCAATCTGCCGGTAGGCTTTGAATAAAAAGGTATCTCCGATAACGAGTCCTATTATTCCGCTGATAGAAAGATTTAAAATCTGATTAGATGCAAGGTGATAACTAATATTAAAAATTATAATTGTTAGTAAAAGGAAAAGTGCTGCAAGAAGAAGGCGATTCATATTAAGCTGGATAGAGCCAATTTTCTCCGCAGCATGTGAAAAAGCTATAGAAGTAAATGACCAAAGGACAGCGGTCAGAAGAGCACTAAATTCACCCAGGAAAGGCATTATATCTCATGATTTTAAAGATGATAGTTTTAGGCCATAAAATAGGTTGCCACTGAGAATTATTTAATCCTTATAACAAAGAAATTATTTTTATAAATTAAAGTACATTTTGAACTCGAAAGGATTGGCTGCATGATAAGCTTTTTTATAAAACTCTTCGGCATGTTCTATTTTATAATAAGAAGTAGCAGTCCTGGTATCATATTCAACATTGGAGAAAATATAAAATTCAAATTCCGGGCCCCACATAGATTTATCTGCGCCTGTAGTTTCCAGGAGTAATTTTTCTGCTTTTTTTGCAATCAGTCTCCCGTCTTGTGAAAACGGGGATCTTTTCTCATCTGTAAGAATAATATTGGCATAGAAACTCAAAACGTTTTCCACTCGAAAAGGATCAAGCACGGCGGTTGAAAGATCGGGAGTTAAGATCATATCGCTATTCTCAACTTTCCTGAAGCCATAGCTTGAACCATCGAATCCGACTCCTTCCTTTAAAAGTTTTTCAAGAATACCCGGATAAGAAGGAAGAGTAATATGGTGCAGTCTTCCAGAAAGATCTATACATTTAAGATCAATGAACTCAATATTATTTTTCTTAATTATTTCATTACATTTTTGCAAGTCGGTATTTTGCATAATATGCCTTGGAAATTAGAAATGATTATGTAATTAAAAAAGCCCGGAGATGAGCCGGGCTTTAAGAATTATTTTTTATAGTTAACAGCCGACAAACCGGGAAATATAGCAGCACCGCCAAGCTCTTCTTCAATTCTCAAGAGCTGGTTATATTTTGCTATTCTATCGGTTCTTGATAATGAACCGGTTTTTATTTGTCCAGCATTTGTAGCAACAGCTATATCAGCGATAGTTGTATCTTCAGTTTCACCGGAACGGTGGCTAATTACGTTTGTATAGCTGGCTTTCTTTGCCATTTCGATACAATCAAGGGTTTCGGTAAGAGAACCAATCTGGTTAACTTTAATAAGGATTGAATTTGCAATACCTTTTGAGATACCTTCGGATAACCTTTTCGTATTAGTAACAAAAAGATCATCTCCAACTAACTGAACTTTGCTTCCAAGTTTATCGGTTAAGAGTTTCCAGCCGTTCCAATCATTTTCATCAAGACCATCTTCAAGAGAGATTATTGGATATTGTTTTACCCAATTAGCATAGAAATCCACCATTTGTTCTGATGTCAATTCTTTTTTAGAAGATTTGAAAAACTGGTAAACCTTTTTATCCTTCTGGTACATTTCACTTGAGGCAACATCAAGTGCGATACAAATTTCCTCTCCAGCTTTGTAGCCCGCTTTTGTTATTGCTTCAAGAATAACTTCCACCGCTTCATCATTTGATTTAAGATTTGGAGCGAAACCTCCTTCATCACCAACCGACGTATTATATCCTTTTTTCTTCAGTACTGATTTTAAAGAGTGGAATGTTTCGGCTCCCATCCTTAAGGCTTCAGCAAAATTAGGTGCACCGACAGGCATAATCATAAATTCCTGGAAGTCGACATTATTATCCGCATGTGAGCCACCGTTCAAAATATTCATCATAGGCACAGGAAGTGTACGTGCATTTACTCCGCCGATATACCTGTACAAAGGCAATTCAAGAGTTTCTGCAGCAGCTTTAGCAATTGCGAGCGACACACCAAGGATAGCATTAGCACCCAGAACTTCTTTATTAGGAGTGCCATCGAGGGAGATTAAAAACTGATCAATTTCAACTTGATCAACTGCATCCATATCAATAATTTCATCGGCTATTTTTTCATTTACATTATCGACAGCTTTTAGTACACCTTTTCCGCCGTAACGTGATTTATCGCCATCCCTTAATTCAACGGCTTCATGTTCACCGGTAGAGGCACCGCTTGGAACTGCAGCTCTTCCGATAACTCCGCTTTCCAATTGAACTTCAACTTCTAAAGTAGGATTACCTCTTGAATCTAATATTTCTCTTGCTAATACATCTATAATTGTGGTCATTTTTGTAGCTCCTGATAGGTTTATTTTTAAAAGACAATAAGAAAAATACTAAGGTAGAGTGAGAATCTCAAAGATTTTGAATTATACTTTATTAAATGAAAAATTGGAACTACTATATATAGGGGGGATACTGTTACATGGCAAAAAATGGAAAAGTGGAATTATAATTAATAGAGGGTCATTGTTGCTTTGGAATTTTACTATTGGAGGCAGAAATGTTGAAACTTGCGGAAATGAGAGGAAACGGGGTAAAAGTACAGGTGCGGCATATATGGGAAGGGTATGCACAATGCATGCAAAGCTTATGCAAGGCAGATGAAAGACCTCGAGCTGGTATGCTGCTGGTATGGACACTATAAGTTTGTCCTAATGGGTGTGACCAAATGCACAAAATGATCATCATGGCAAAAAATGAAAAAGTGGAATTATAAATAGTATAGGGGTATTTGTGGAAAAGAAATGGAATCAAATATGGAAATCGGGATAAAGTTCGTTTTTCAGTTGTTTAGCAAAATATCAACAAATAAAATAAGGAAAATCAATATGGCACTAGCAACAGGATTTCTGAAAGAGATGCATGGAGTTTTAGGGGATTGCGCAATTATGCACAGAGGGAACAAGGTTTTTGTTAAATGCAGGCCAAATAAGAGCAAAAAACCTCCTACTGAAATGGTGCTGGCTAAGAAAGCAAGTTTCGGGTTAGCGGGAAAAATAGCAGGAAATATATCGTCCATTAATGAAATAAAGCATTTCTGGAAAGGAAACCCAGATAAAAACCAAACAGGATACAACAGAATGTTTCAGGCAAACCATTGTCAATTTAACCTTGAGGATTTTAGCGGTAAGGTTGTTTTGTCGGATGGGTACGGATTGGAAGTGGTGAACCCATCGATAGAGATAGAGGAAGCGGGGCTGCTTATTAATTGCGATTCGTTTGAGAGCGTGGATGTAAAAAAGCGGGAGGCGGCGAAATATGTAAGAGCCGCAGGGATTATTATATTAAAAAGCCCTACTGTAACTGGTTGTGCTGAATATGAGTTGATGCAATTCCAAACGAAGGATTGTCGTATTGAAAAGGGGGAAAAGTTTTCGGCAGAGGTTAAATATTTAGGGGGTGATGGGGTTAAATTTCAGACATTTGCAATTAAGAAAGCATTTGCAGTATTAATTGCGGTGGATAGCGAAATGAACCTGACAGATATTTCGAAAACGATTGAGAGTGAAGTGGTGCTGGAAAATATTCCTGCTGAAATTGAAAATGACATAGCGATGGTCGGAGAATAAGCCGCAGCAAACAGGAGAAATTATTGCACTAAAATATTTTAAAATATTTGTGGCAAAAAATGGCATTTCTTCAGCTATATAGTGGGGATGTTCCTTCATTTAGGGCATCCTCCTTATTTTTGAGCTTCACCGGGTAACAATTGAGTATGATTTATACAGAACCGAGTAACAAATGATACTGAATCTTGGAGTTTCTGCCAACTCAAAAAAGAGGCAAGGCTAAGTTGATACCCTTTGCTACGATTAATACGTCGGGTTATGAACAATGGCTTGGGGCTCAAGCTGTGGTGTTTTGCCAGGACTCATCGATTATATTATTAGGACCTCTAAAAAATCTGTATGATCTTATTACATGTGTCTGGGGTGAGAGACACTTTTGGGGGGCGTAGATATAGGGACTCTCGGCGAAGGTTTTGAGGCTCTCAAAATATTGCGAAAACAATCGATATTCTAAATAAATTGATTTAATATTAAAGAGTGATGTCCTAAAAATGTCCTAACGGGATTTACGGAGAGATTTATTGCTATTGATTAAAGTATTCTTTTAATTAGAAATAACAGATTTATTATTTTCGTAAATAATGAAAATATTCTTAACGTCGTCTGTCCTCAAAACATTAATCCTTCCGATTGTTCTCCTTTCATATATTACTCTGATCTATGTCCGTTTTGTAATAAAGTTATCAAATTCAATTCTACCGGGTATTTGTGTGAAAGCAAATAAGTACATTTTTGAATTATTATTTCTCTACTTGACTTTAACTCCTTTTATTAAGATATATAGTAATCTAAAACTACAAAGGAAAAGAGTTCATTATGAAAAAGAAAATGATTATTCTTTTTCTGCTGGTATTCTTAAACATTGGGTATTGCCAGTTCAATAAACTTCTTTTCAGAAAACAAATTTCCCTAACCGAAAGTCTTGTAAACATTAAAGCTTTAGGGGATCAGAATGGAGATGGATATGACGATTTCCTAATTCATGATTGTAACCTGCATGTTAGTTATATTTATTTTGGAGGTAACCCTCCCGATACAATACCCCGGTTTACAATACCAGGAGATTATGTTAGTTTAAGTTTGCTTGATGTAAATAATGATGGTTATAAGGATCTTGTGTTTGTATTTAATGAGGGTCAAAATTATAAAATTAAAGTATACTATGGCGGACCTTTGTTAGATAGTATTCCTGATTTAATATTTAATCCTCTTCCTTCGAAAGTATCAAATAATTTTGGACAAGCAACAGTATTGAAGGATTTCAACGGAGATGGAAGAAGTGAATTGGTTATATATGACGCAGACTGGCCATACAATGGAACTTACTATGGATGTTATTATTTTTACAATACCGGCGCTGCCTTCGATACCATACCGGGTTATATCTTAACAGGTGATACACTATTAAATCTTCATTTAGTAGGACAAGGTTATTCCATAGATAATGGAGATATAAATGGAGATGGGTTAACCGATATAAGTGTTTATGGATATATAGGAAATGTTGCTACAGGAAGATATTTCCGGAGTTATTATCTGGGGAACAGCCAATGGAATTTCACTCCTGTAGTTACCTACTTTAAGGATCAGCATAAATTTGATCCCACATATATGCGCATGATACCTGATATGAATAAAGATGGTAAAGATGATATACTAATAAATGATTATGGCTTTTATGACTATTGGGTTGTAAACGCGTTATTAAAAGGGAGCTATCCGATTGATACAATCCCGGACTGGGCAATAAACACACAGAATCAGGGATTAAACCTTCAAAGGGTAGTTGAACTCGGTGATGTAAATGGAGATGGATTTAACGATTTTATGAGCCAGTCATTTGGTCCTACACCAAATGATAAACTGTGGCTTGGGGGAAGGAATATCCACAGGGACCCGGATAAACAATGGTATGGAACTGATCCCGGAGGCTACGGGAGAATCTATGGAGCTGTAGGAGACGTAAATGGAGATGGTATTGATGATATAGCCATTGGAGAATTCCCATATACTGGTAAAGATTGTGTAATGGGTTATATAAATATATTCGCGGGAGATACATCAGCTCATGCTGATACCGTTACATCTGTAAGAGATTATGGCATATTAGTTCCTGAAGGCTATAAATTAAAAGAACCTTATCCAAATCCTTTTAACCCATCAACAATAATAAGTTGGCTGGTTCCAGAGAGATGCAGAACAACTATAAAATTATTTGATATACTCGGCAGGGATTTGGCAATATTGCTGAATCAGGAGGTGGGACCAGGAGAACATAAAACAGAATTTGATGCATCAAAATATAATTTATCAAGCGGTGTATATTTAATTCAGATGGAATCATATCAACAAGGGACAATAAAATACAGGGAGGCAAAGAAAATAAACTTTCTGAAATAAAAGGTTGAGGGACCCATGAAAAGAGTATTGTTCTTTTTGTTATTGTCGGTAACCATATATTCCCAGGTAGTAATTCCTGATAATGTTTTTCACAAGATAGGTTTTCAGGACTATTATTACTTATGGATCGCATCAGGTCAACAGTATTCCCAAATGCCTAATAATGATTTTTATTATCCTCTAATGGACAGTCTAGGTTTAACGCATATAGTTACATACGCAGACCCACGGGCATTAAATAACGGGCAAGGGATTAAATTAATGGATTCAAGAATTGAGAAATGGGGACATGATTCAGGACTTAACGATTTCTGGCCTATGGTATACGGTTATTCTTCAGGCAATTATTCTGACAAACTCCCATACGAAATTGGCGGACCTGTAGCTTCTCAGACAACGCAAGCTGATTACTGGGGATTTGGGAATCCAACAGAAACTTCCTATTGGTTCAGAGATAGTAGGACAGACCATTCTGTGCCTGATTTGAATAATACAATACAAGTTATTCAGTTCCAAAAGGATATAGACCAACCTGGTGTGATGATAAAAAGTAACATTGTACCTAATCATCAGACAAATACCTATATCCCTTCACAATATGATCAAAAATATAAGGTTGCAATAAGAGCCAAAATAGCAACTATACCTGGGGGAAATGATAATGATATAGTAGCAACTATTACTGTAACCGAGGTTGGTTGGCAAAATATAGTAATCCCCACTGATAAATTGTTTGAAATAGATACTTTGTCATTTAGTCAAAATAGGTTACTTATTTTTTCTGGAAATATTACAGCAGGTCAGCTTACTGATACTTATACAGATTTAACCATTGGTTCTTTTTACAAAACAGATGCTAATAAGGCTCTTGAAATCCTTATTGAATGGGAAAATACCCGTACTATGTCTGTGGATAAGATATGGGTTTTTGATAATTATTACGAAAAATTATTTTATACCGATCCTTCTGGTTCCGGAACAGATATTAGTAACAAAATCAATTCTTATTTAAATTCATCTACTGAGTTTAACAATTCTAATTATTATCATCTCTATTTGGATGAACCGGCTCCATTACAAAACAGATCATATGATAAAGTAAGTTCAATTTCATCTAATTTGCCAAATGGGAAATATATGAATGCAACTAATTGGGCGTTCCCTGAAAGTGAATTGGCAGTTCAAAATTATTTAAGAAGATCCAAATATGTATCGATTGATTATTACCCATTTGGGGGCTATACAGGGTACGGTACCAATGAAGTCCAAACCTGCCTTGATAACTTAATTGCATATCCCAATTATACCGGTTCAACTGGAGGGCTTCGGGCTGCGATTAATTGGGCACATAATTTTGATAATGATCCTTCTAATGATATCAGGTTTTTTCATACTATTCAGGTGCAAGCTGAAGCTTCTTCAGTAAATGGTACTGATTGGGTGGGTACTCATAGAGCTCCTACAACACCAGAAATATTTGTGCAGGGGTATCTTGCAATGTGTTATGGTGCTACTGGTTTAATTTATTATGCGCTACATACTACAACAGATAATAATAATAAATTATGGGGACTATTTGATGAAGTAGGAAACCATTTTACCGGCAATTATAATCAAGTGCAAAATAAAATTAATGCGGTAGAACCCAACGATAGGTTTTATGCAGTAAAAGAATTAAACAGGCAGATTGATCTGATAAGCCCGGAATTACTCCAACTTACCTGAGTCAATGGTTATAATATTCATAAAGGAGAAAGTCTTGCTGGTAATTATATTTCAGGAATAACATCCTACCATATACCCGAATTACTAAATTCTTCAAGTTTTCAGGATCTTCCTATTAATACTTATGTTGAATTAGGAGAATTTAAGAAAACCTCTGATTTCTTAAATCCTAATTTAGATTACTTTTTATTAGTCAACAGAAGGTGTGATCCTTCGGATTTTAGGCATATTGTTGCCGATTTTAATATTACAAACTCAGCTTATATTAATTGGGGAATAAAGGATATTGGAAGTGGACGGCTCTGGACTATAAATAAAACAGGGAGTCTTGATGATACTTTATCCCCCGGAACTGGAAAACTTTATAGGTTAGCGCCTGTAGTTTTGTATGGCGGTGATCTTAATTATAATGAAACAGTTGATGGACCATGTACTTTAACAGGAGATTTGACTATTAAAGCAGGAGTAACTCTTATAGTTGCTGGCACTTATAATATTCAAGCAAATATAACTGTAGAATCAGGAGGCAGTCTTTTGGTTTCCGGGTTTGCACATTTGAATATTCAAGCAGGGTCAAAATTGAATTTTGCAAATAATTCGGGCATTACTGTATATGGGCAACTCAATGCTGATAGTGCCACATTTCAGACTAATGGATCAGGAACTTGGGGTGCAATAAAATTTGATGGACTTAATGCAGCAGGATCTGTTCTTAATAATATTACTATAAAACAAGGAGACGGAATCCAATGTTTGAATGGAGCTGATATAACAATAGAAAACTCCTACCTCGATTCTTGTTTTACTGGAATTTATATTTACAACTCTGCACCGCAAATAATAAATGATTATATTCATAATCCACAACAAGATGGTATTTACTCTGATGCTTATAATTTAAGTCCCGTTATTAAGGATAATAGAATTTATAAGTATCCCGCTCAATTTTCATGGATTGGAATACATATAATAAATGGTACTTACTCTTTTGTTTCACATAATGATGTTTATGGCTTTGGTTATGGAATATATATAGGGGATGGAAGTACTTGTTATTTTGATGATATTGATTATTCCAGTCCTGTGCCAAATAATCGGTTTTGGTTTAATAATACAGGAATGTGCGCAGCATCGGGTAGTATGCTTTGGGCTGGTTGTGATGGTGGTATGCCAGGTAATTCAAACACAATAATGGCTAATTATGTAGCAGCCGAGCAAAATGATTATGGTTGTTTGGAAGCATGGTATAATTACTGGGGAGATACTCTTCATCAACCACCCGTTTTTGTTATTACTAATACTGGTTATTTCGAATGGGATAATCCTCTTACTGATGATCCCTGGGATCAACAAAATTCAGTTAAAAATAAACCAGTTGGACAGTTAGCTTCAAACATTTCTTTAACAAAAAATTCATTAACTAATAGCGCTATCACCAATCCTACAAATAGTTTAACTTCATCAAATGGTATTTCAACAGGTTTATTATTGGAAAGAAGTGGGAGAATAGATGATGCAATTATTTTTTATAAGGATTTGATTGCCAATAATAAATATGTTCGAATAGCACTTTCCCAGCTTGCTCATATTAAATATAAATATGCCAAAAATGATTTGGCGAATTATTTCGGCAATTTATTAACGAGTACTCCGATACATTATGCAAAAATAAAAAAAATGTATGGCGATATGTATCTGCAAAATAAGCAATTTGATCAGGCTATTGCCACCTACAATGATGTTATTGTTAATGATTCAACTGGGTACTATGGAATTAGTGCCAGATTTGAAAAATTATTTGCCTATTTGCACATTAAAAATGACATTAATACAGCAACAACAATTTTATCAGACATTAAAAATCTTAATTCAAATAATGTCGAAGTGCAAATGAGGATAAAAATTGCTGAGAACCTTATTAATGCTGCTAATAAAGGGATGGAAAAGAAAGCAAATTTAGTGACTGAAAATGTACCCAAAACATATGGGCTATTCCAGAATTTCCCGAATCCTTTCAATCCTGAAACAACGATCAGATATCAAATACCTAAACCAGGCTTGGTAACTTTGAAGGTGTATGATATTCTTGGAAGAGAAGTTGCTACGCTTGTTAATGAAAATAAAATCGAAGGATCATACGATTTTACCTTTAATGCCTCCAGGTTTGCTAGCGGAGTTTATATCTATCAACTCAGGGTAAACGATTATGTTTCAAGTAAAAAGATGATTCTGCTGAAATAATCATTTCATAGTTATGGTTAACAGACCGCTAGTGAAAGCTAGCGGTTTTTTTATAATATTTAACGTTGATAAAGTCAAAAATACTTTTCCATAAAAGGTCTCCAAATTTCCCCTCTAATAATCCTTATAAAATAAGCACGTAGCTCACCTGTTTTTCATTCCATTTAACTAAAATTTTTTGGAAAACTCTCCTGTGGGTATGAGAAAAGGAATCAACCTAATAAATTAAGGAGAGATTATGAAAAGAGTAACTATTTATGCAAGAGTATCCACAAAAGAACAAAATTTAAATATGTAACTTATTGACCTACCTAACTATGCACAGGCACGAAGATTAACAGTGTACAAGAGTAAGGAATATGAATATTAAATTTTTATACAGATTAACAGATAATCAGTCTTCGGATTCAATTTCAAAGGAACGGTGCATATTGTGACCGAATTTATCCTTGTATAGCTTCTTATATTTTTTTGTTAATTCATCAGGTAATTTTTTACCGTTAACATAGATATCGCCATCATCTATCTTCAGATTTATTTTGTCGTCCGGGTTTTTTATTAAATTATCTATAAGCATCTCCTGTTTAATTTCCTTAAGGAACTCATTAAGTTTTTTTAGTTCTCCTTTTGATTTCTTTAGATCAATATTGGCTTTCCTAATTTCATCATTCACCCTTTTAGTCAGTTCAGGGATATCAAGTTGGGCAATTTCTTCTTTAGAATTTTTAATCTCTTCCGCCGCTTTTTCAAGATCCTTATTTATTCTATCCACATCGATATTGAAATCCTTTTCATCTATTTTGATATCAGGTATATCGAATTCCTCGTCGTTAAGATCTTTAAATATTTGTATTTTCATATGCTTTAAGGGGGCAAGTTGGTTTTTTAGAGAATCAAAGTTAAAGTTCAGGGAATCGAGCATTATATGGATATGGGGCTTAAACTGTTTCATTTCTTCGCCGAAGTGTTTCATTCGTTCGTTAAACTTCTTATCATCAAAATGGAAGACGAAATCTTCTTTATATTTATTACTTAGATCATTAATCCTATCGTAAACCAGATCCTCGTTATTCTTCATTTCATCTTTGGTGAGAAGTTTTCCATTTTTGGATAGTGATGTGAGTTCCCCATCTGAAAATACGGCTTCATATTTATCCTCTTTCTCACCGGAATAGAAGGTAAAGGACTCCTGCTTTTTAGGGTCATCTTCTTTCTTTATTCCGAGGACAAGGGCATATGAAACGGAAACAAGGGAAAAGATTACTACCAGGAGCAAGGTTGTCCTTGTCCTTATATTCAAATAATTTTTATTTAATCTATCGTTATGCATTGTGCCTCCAAATGATTTATTTCTGTCGGTATTTATTATTAAGACGAACCATTTTTTATGAGGTTTCATATTTCAGGAGATATTAAATGGAAGAACAATTGTTGGGATAGATGGAAAAATGAAAGGATATAGATTACTTTCCTCTGAATTTAATTATATTTGAGAAATTCTAAAGGAAAAATATGCAAATAGGAATAACAGGGCTTCCATTATCAGGTAAATCAACCTTATTCCAAACAATTACAAAGACTCACATCGATCCATCAATACTAGCAAGGGCTGAAAGTCACCAAGCCGTTATAAAAGTACCTGACCAAAGGTTAGATAAGTGTGTCCAGATGTTTAATCCCAAAAAGAAAGTAAATGCGGCAATTGAATTTGTAGATATTATCGGACTTCAAAAGGGAGATTCAGGTTCAACACAATTTACCAGCAATTTTATTTCAAAAATAAAGAATACAGATGCTCTTATTCATGTTGTTAGGTTATTTGAAAATGAACTTGTAATGCATCCAGAAGGAAAGGTCGACTTAATAAGGGATATTAATATAGTAGATACAGAGTTTATTTTAGGGGACATGTCGATCATAGAAAAAAGGATAGAGAGTCTAAAAAAACAAATTCTTAAAATACATGAAGACAATCTTAAAAAAGAGTTGGTTGTTCTTGAAAAATGCTTTGAAGTACTCCAAGAAGAAAAGCCCCTAAGGGATGCTGAGTTAAACAAGGAAGACCTAAAGATCCTTAAGACCTATCAATTCCTTTCACTGAAACCTCAGTTGATTGCAATAAATCTGGATGAGACTCAGATAAATGATACTGAAAAGTATTTAAATGAATTAGTAAAGTACAAAGTTGGCAGAAATACCAAAGTCCTATCTTTTTTCGGTAAGATTGAGATGGAGATGTCTGAACTGTCTGAAGAAGAGGCATCTGTTTTTATGCAAGAGTACGGTATTAAAAATTCTGCATTAGATACAATCATCAGGGAAGCTTACTCACTGCTTGGGTTACAATCATTTCTGACTGTAGGCGAGGATGAATGCAGAGCATGGACAATAAGGAAGGGATCGACTGCACAAGAAGCTGCAGGAGAAATTCATTCGGATTTTTATGCAAAGTTTATCAGAGCTGAGGTAGTTCATTACGATGATTTTATTAAAAACGGATCTTTTGCTAAAGCGAAAGAAAGCGGAACCTGGAGACTTGAAGGGAAAGAATATGTAGTGAAAGACGGGGATATTATTTCAATAAGACACAGCTAAGTTCTGATAAAAACAGAATCTTCCATAGGAAATTCATTTTTTAATTAAAAAAAATAAGAATTAAAATGAGATTTAGAATATCCCTGTTGACTGTTTTAGCATTATTTATTTCAAATATTTCTTCGGGTCAAAATCCGGGTTTATATATCCCCAGAAATGTTCAAAAGGCTTTTGATAACAGGACCAGATCTTTAGACGGCAGACCGGGAATTAATTACTGGCAGAATGGGGCTAAATATAATATTGACGTTGAATTTGATCCGAAGACGAGATTAGTCGAGGGGAAGGAAAAGATCAAATATTTTAATAATAGCCCTGACACACTTAATGAAATAACAGTTCATCTGTTCCCTAATTTCTTTAAGAAAGGAAATCCAAGAGATTTCGCAATAAATTCTGAAGATGAAGGCAATGGAGTTGTAATTGAGAAAATAAGTTACAACGGTAAAGGAGTGGATACAGGGACTAGCAATAAGATTATTGAATACAGAGGGACCAATCTGATATTAAAATTGAACAGTCCTATTCTGCCAAAGCGAAATGCGGAATTTTCGTTTGACTGGAATTATATTTTGAATAAGGAATCTGATATAAGAACCGGCACCATAGATTCATCAACATTTTTTATTGCATATTTCTTTCCGCATATAGCAGTTTATGATGATATTGACGGCTGGAATGATTTTCAATATACAGGAGGAGTGGAGTTCTATAACGACTTTGCAGATTTCGATGTTTCAATTACTGTCCCAAAGGATTATATAGTCAGGGCTACGGGTGTTTTAGAAAATCCGGAGGAAGTATTAACTGACAAATATGTAAAACGATACCGGTCAGCGCTGAGATCCGATAGTATAGTGCAAATTATCGATTCAAATGATATTGTTCAAAAAAGTATTACTATTTCGAAAACTAAAAATATCTGGAAATTTAAGGCTGAGAATGTAACAGATTTTGCATTTGCTTTAAGCGACCATTATTTATGGGATGGTTCCAGTCTTATAGCAGATAAAGCAACCGGACGAAGAGTTTTCATAGATGCCGCATACAATAAAGATTCAAAAGATTTTTATAAAGTAGCGAAAACTGCGCGTGAGGAAATAGAATATATGTCAACTATTTTACCCGGTGTTCCCTTTCCATATCCTAAAGAAACAGTTTATAACGGCTCGGGTGGAATGGAATATCCTATGATGGCAAATGACAGTTCGGTACCCGATTCCAGCATGGTAGGACTAACTTCTCATGAAATTTCCCATTCATATTTCCCATTTTATATGGGAACAAATGAATCCAAATATGCATGGATGGATGAAGGATGGGCAGCCTATATAGATTTTATGACTACATCCACTCTTTATTCGATTGAAGTAATTAAAAACAGCAGGGTAAAGGCGTACAAAAATTCGATAGGGAATGATATCGATTTACCGATAATTGCTGTTTCAAAATATCTGAAGAGTCCTGTTTACAGGTTTAATGCATACATTAAGGCTGCTTATTTTTATAATATGCTAAAAGAGTATTTGGGGGATAATCTATTTCTTAAAGCGCTTCATGAATATATGGACAGATGGAACGGGAAGCACCCGATTCCATATGACTTTTTTAATTCAATGAGTAATGCCATCGGTGAGGACCTCACATGGTTAATAAAACCCTGGTTTTTCGAATACGGATACCTAGATCTTGCTATTGAAGATATATCACTAATTGGAAACAACTATAATATAGTAATTGAGAAGAAAGGGAATTATCCGGGAGGATTTAAATTAAAACTTACATATTCAGACAGAACAAATGAAATTATAAGTAAAAATGTTTCCGTCTGGAAGGAAGGAAATAACCGATATATAATAGAAAGACCTGCAGGAAAGAAAATTATTAAGGCAATCTTATTTGATAAAATCTGGCTTGATGCTGATAGTTCAAACGATGAATTTATTATTAAATAAAACTATTCTGCAGGTTCCATTAAATATCTATGAACCGCAGCAGCACATTTTCTTCCTTCAGCTATAGCCCATACGACAATTGACTGTCCCCTTCTCATATCTCCACATGCAAATACCCTATTAAGAGTTGTGGCATGAGCATTTTCGTCATCTCCGAAAACAGCTTTTATATTTCCCTTATGATCGAGTTCCATACCCATTTGAACTAGTTCGTCAATCAATCCATTCCTTTCGGGGTGTAAAAATCCGGCTGCAATCAGGACAAGATCAGCCTCTAATTCAAATTCGGTTCCAGATAGTTCAATAAATTTTCCATTTTCGAATTTAACTTCGTTACAGATTAAAGAAGTAACTTCTCCATTGCTGTTACCTTTAAAAGTTTTTGTGTTTATTCCCCATTTCCGAAGTGCCCCTTCTTCATGACTTGAAGAAGTTCTTAAGATCAATGGCCAATATGGCCATGGAGTTGAGTCTGATCTTATTTCAGGGGGTTTAGGCATAACTTCAAGTTGAATAATATGGGTGGCTTTCTGCCTATTTGCGGTTCCAACACAATCGGAGCCAGTATCACCTCCACCCAATATAATCATCTTTTTATTTTCGGCATTAATCTGATCAGCAATATTATCCCCTGCATTTAATTTGTTTTGCCTAGTCAGGTAATCCATTGCAAAGTGAATCCCTTTCAGTTCACGTCCCGGAATCTGAATATCCCTTGGTTTTTCAGAGCCGCCTGCAAGTATAACAGCATCAAAACGTTCAATTAGTTCCCAGGCAGAAATATCATACCCAACATTAATATTGGTTTTAAACTCGACTCCTTCGATTGTCAGCTGTCTAATTCTTCTATCTATAAGTGACTTATCCAATTTAAAATCAGGAATGCCATACCTAAGTAAACCGCCAATCCTATCATTCTTTTCAAAAACAGTTACTGAATGACCAGCACGGACAAGCTGCTGAGCGGCAGCTAAACCGGCAGGACCTGATCCTACAATAGCAACGGATTTATTACTAAGAACGTACGGCATCCTTGGTTTAACCCATCCTTGTGCAAAACCAAAATCAATAATAGTCTGTTCAATTGATTTAATCGAAACGGGCAGATCATTTATGCCAAGTGTGCAAGCCGTTTCGCAAGGAGCAGGGCATAACCTTCCAGTGAATTCAGGAAAATTATTTGTGGTATGCAGGTTATCAAGGGCTTCTTTCCAATGCCCGTGATAGATCAGATCATTCCATTCGGGGATATAATTTTGAACAGGGCATCCAGTATCACCGAGGCAGAACGGAATACCGCAGTCCATGCAACGGGCTCCCTGGATTTTAGAATCTTCACCGGAAAATGGAGATTCAAATTCTTTAAAGTGCATTACTCTTTTATCCGGAATTTCTTTAAAAAGGGTTTTTCTATGATATTCCATAAAACCGGAAGGTTTACCCATAAACAACTTTCTCCTTTCCCAGTTTAGGACCTTCATTTAATTTAGATTGATTAGCAAGGGCCTTTTTATATTCACCAGGGATAATTTTCCAGAAATTATCTTTTTGTTTAGACCAATTTTCAAGTATAAAATCAGCTCTTTTAGAAGTTGTATATTTAAGATGTTTAGTAATAAGACTTTTAACCTCTTCAACATCTTCATCATAGATCAGGTATTCAATATCGACCATCCCAGGATTTATATATTTTATTGCATCCTTAGCGGGATCCCAGATGTAAGCAATTCCCCCAGACATGCCAGCTCCGAAGTTTCTACCTATCCTGCCTAAAATAACCACTCTTCCACCTGTCATATATTCACAACAGTGATCGCCAGTTCCTTCAACAACTGCTTTAGCACCGGAATTTCGAACAGCAAACCTCTCTCCAACTATACCATTTATATAAGCTTCCCCGCTTGTTGCTCCATAGAGACAAGTATTTCCAGCGATAATATTTTCCGCAGGATCGAATGTAGCCTTTTGCGGAACTTTAATAATTATTTTCCCGCCTGATAATCCTTTTCCCGTATAATCATTGGATTCACCTATCAGGCAAAGTTCAATTCCTTTTGCCAGAAAAGTGCCAAAGCTCTGTCCTGCAGTGCCAGTTAATTCAATTCTAATTGAACCATCCGGCAAGCCTTCATCTCCATACTTTCTGGCTATTTCACCTGAAAGCATAGTACCCACTGAGCGGTTAACATTTTTTACGGAGGATGTTATTTGAACCGGAATCTGATACTCCAGGGCAGGTCTGGCTCGTTTTATAAATTCATTATCAATCTGTTTATCTAATCCTGGAATCTGATTCCTTGTCCTGTAAAGATTTGTTTCATAAAGAGGATCAGCTTTAAATAGAGGTTTGCTTAGATCGACACCACGCACTTTCCAGTGATCATATTGTTTTACGGGAATAATCTTATCCGTTTGCCCGATCATTTCATTTATTGTTCTGAACCCGAGGGCAGACATATATTCCCTTACTTCTTCAGCTATATAAAACATAAAATTGATAAGGTACTCGGGTTTGCCAGTAAATTTTTTCCTAAGCTGCGGGTCCTGAGTAGCGACTCCAACCGGGCAGGTATTGAGATGGCATTTACGCATCATAATACACCCCTGAGTTATAAGGGGTGCAGTTGCAAAACCAAATTCTTCAGCACCAAGCAGGGCAGCAATAATAACATCCCTACCAGTTTTGAGCTGTCCATCGGTAGCAAGAAAAACCCTATCCCTCAAACCATTTAGTACAAGTGTCTGCTGAGTTTCACTTAAACCCAATTCCCATGGGGAACCTGCATATTGAATTGAAGAGATGGGACTAGCGCCAGTGCCACCGTCATGTCCACTTATCAGGATATGATCTGCACCAGCTTTTACAACACCGGCAGCTATAGTGCCAATACCGACCTCAGAAACAAGTTTCACGCTAATCCGGGCAGAAGGGTTTATATTCTTCAGATCAAAGATCAATTGTTTCAGATCTTCGATTGAATAAATATCATGATGAGGGGGGGGGCTGATCAGAGTAACCCCGGGAATACTATGGCGGACCTTTGCAATTATTTTATCTACTTTAAAGCCGGGAAGCTGTCCTCCCTCTCCAGGTTTTGCACCTTGAGCCAATTTAATTTGAATATCATCTGCATTAACAAGGTAACCTGAGGTAACACCAAACCGGGCGGATGCAATCTGCTTGATAGAAGATCTCATGCTATCGCCGTTTGATAATGGTATAAATCTTTGCGACTCCTCTCCTCCTTCCCCAGTATTAGATTTCCCCCCGATCCTGTTCATTGCAATCGCAAGAGAAGTATGAACTTCCCTTGAAATTGAACCAAAACTCATAGCTCCAGTTGAAAATCTCTTAACAATTTCTGTAGCAGGTTCCACCTGATCAAGCGGTACAGGCTCACATGAATTATTCAGCTCGAACAAGCTTCTTAGTGTTACCCGGCTCTTGTTCTGATTATTTATTAACTCTGTGTATTCCTTAAAAGTTTTATAATTTCCATTGCTAGTGCTTAATTGAAGTTTTGATATAGTAAGAGGGTTCCACAAATGAGTTTCACCATCCTTTCTGTATTGATAGAGACCCCCAGAATCAAGAAGACTCTGGTCTACCTGCGGATCAAGGGCAACCAGGTGTCTTTTTTTCGTTTCAACCTCAAGCATTTCAAGGCTCAACCCTTCTATTCTAGTTGGTGTACCCGTAAAATATTTTTCAACAATTTCAGAATCCAGACCAATAGCTTCAAAAACCTGTGCACCGCAGTAAGATTGGAGAGTAGATATGCCCATCTTACTGAAAATTTTAAATAGACCTTTACTTACAGCTTTAACATAATTTTTCTTAACAGTTTTATAATCCAAACCCGCAGGAAGAAATTTATTTTCAACGAGAAATGCAAGGGTTTCATAAGCAACATAAGGGTTTATAGCATTGGCGCCATAACCACAAAGAAGGGCAAAATGATGCACTTCCCTTGGTTCTCCACTTTCGATAATCAAACCTGTATTAGTTCTTAACCCGGCTCTCAATAAGGCATGGTGTACTGCGGCAGTTGCAAGAAGACATGGGATAGCAGCATGATGAATATCGGTTCCTTTGTCTGATAATATTATTAAAGATATGCCCGATTTGACAGCTTCAACCGCTTCAAAGCAGATTTGGTCAAGCCGATCGCGCATATCATGCCTGGTATATGGATCAAAAAGCACAGAGAAAGTTAATGCTTTGAAGTGCCCCTTCGCTATAAACCGAATTTTTTCCATTTGGGAATTTGAGAGAAGCGGATGTTCAAGTTCCAGTCGATGAGCATGTTCGGGAGTTTCATCTAAAAGATTTTGTTCAGGCCCCACATACGTAGTTAACTCCATTACCAACTCCTCGCGGATTGAATCAATAGGGGGATTAGTAACCTGAGCAAAAAGCTGTTTAAAATATCTAAATAGCAACTGTGGTTTATCGGAAAGAATTGCCAGTGCAGCATCAGTCCCCATCGATCCGACTGCTTCCTCACCATTTACCGCCATTGGAAGCATAACTTTCATCAAGTCTTCTTTTGTATAACCGAAAATTCTTTGTCTTATGAGAAGGGTTTCAAAATTTGCATTATAAATAAAATCCGGCGTAGGAAGATGACTAAGCTTTATCATATTTTCATTTACCCATTGCCTGTAAGGTTTCCGGGTAACAATTTGTTTTTTTATTTCGTCATCGTCAATAATTCTTCCCTGGTTTAAATCAAGAATAAACATTCTGCCCGGCTGGAGTTTTCCTTTAAATGCAATATTTTCGTCCGGGACATTATACGTTCCGGCTTCAGATGTAAGGATAACAAGATCGTCTTTAGTAATAAGATATCGAGACGGTCTCAACCCATTTCTGTCAAGAGTGGCCCCAATAATATTTCCGTCAGTAAACACAACTGCAGCAGGGCCATCCCATGGTTCCATCATGGTAGCATGGTATTCATAAAATGCTTTCCTATCAGGATCCATCATATCATTTTTAGACCAGGCCTCAGGAATCATCATCATCATAGCATGGGGCAGGCTTCTTCCACTCATTACTAATAATTCCAACACATTGTCAAAAGTGGCAGAATCACTCTGTCCTTCCATAACAATCGGAAGCATTCTTCGGAGGTCCTTTCCATAAAATTCTGAGTCCATCACATGCTGCCGAGCGGCCATCCAGTTCTTATTTCCACGCAACGTATTTATCTCCCCATTGTGGGCTATCATTCTGAAAGGATGCGCGAGATCCCAGGTTGGAAAGGTATTAGTAGAAAATCTTAAATGTATCATCGCCATTGCGGAGATCATATCGCGATCATTCAGATCTTTGTAATAAGCACGAAGCTGCGGGGCAAGGAGCATTCCTTTATAAATCAGAACTCTGCTTGAAAAAGAGGGAACATAATATTTACTCCTATCAATTTTGACCTCAATTCGTATCCTTTGGTCGATAATCCTTCGAATCAGATAAAGTTTTCTTTCAAATTCATCCTGAGACTCGATTTTTTTATTTGCACCAATAAAACATTGTTTTATAAAAGGTTGTGTTGCCCTGGCGCCTTTTCCAGGCACGCCCAGATCTACAGGAACATCCCTCCAACCAAGGAACTTCTGGTCCTCATCGATAATAATTTTTTCTATAATATTTTCAATTACTTTTCTATGAGTGGAATTCTGGGGTAAGAATATAACTCCGACACCATATTTACCTTCGGGAGGAAGCTTGATATTTTTTTCTGAAGTTACCTTTCGTATAAACGCATCAGGCATCTGTATAAGTATCCCGGACCCATCCCCTGTGCTGATATCAGCGCCTACAGCACCACGATGTTCAAGATTAAGAAGAATCTCAAGACTCATATCAATAATAGATCTTGATTTCCTTCCTTTAACATCAGCGACAAATCCCATTCCGCAAGCATCATGCTCAAAGGTTGGATCGTACATACCGATACATTTATTTTTTTGATCGTAGTTCATTTAAAGAAATTTGTTGAATTGATTAACTTATTAACACTGATTTTTCTTTTTCAACTTTGAAGAGCTTATAATTCATACTATCACATAATGCCTGCCAGCTTGCCTCAATAATATTTTCAGATACTCCGACTGTTGACCATGTTTCATTCCCATCCCCAGATTGAATGAGTACCCTTACCTTTGCCGCAGTTCCATTTTTTTCATTTAGCACCCGGACTTTATAATCTATTAACTTTATTTCGGAAATTTCAGGATAAAACCTTAAAAGTGCTTTCCTGAGGGCATTGTCAAGAGCATTAACAGGCCCATCTCCGTTTGCGGCAGTATGTTCAATTTCACCATCTACTTCAATTTTAATAACAGCTTCAGCAGAAGTATGTTTTTTGTTGTCGAAAGAAACATTGATCTTTGAATCCAGAGTATTAAAGAATGGAGAGAACTCATTTGTTTCAGATCTTAGGATCAATTCGAAGGAAGCCTCAGCACCATCAAACTGGTAACCATTATATTCAAGGGACTTAATATGCGAAACGAGTTTTTTACTAAGCTCATTATCTTTTTTAAGATCAATACCAAATTCTTTCGCTTTATATTTTATATTACTTTGTCCAGCCAGATCTGAAATTAAAACGCGTTGTTTATTGCCGACTTTACCCGGATTTATATGTTCATACATCCTACCGTCCTTGAGCACGGCACTTACATGAATTCCCCCCTTATGAGCAAAAGCCGAATTCCCCACAAATGCTGAACGGGAATTTGGAACCAAGTTCATTAACTCATTGACATAATTGGAAAGAGAAGTTAAGCCCTCAAGACTGATCTCTGTTTTTGAATGCATGTTCATTTTCAACAAAATGTTGGGAATTATACTAATAAGGTTTGCATTGCCGCACCTCTCACCAACCCCATTTATAGTACCCTGAACATGAGTAACTCCCGCTTCTATGGCAGTCAAAGAATTTGCCACTGCAAGTTCACCGTCGTTATGTGTATGAATTCCGACCGGCTTATTTATATTTTTCATTACTTCATGGACAGCTTTATTGATCTCAAAGGGAAGGGAGCCGCCATTTGTATCGCAAAGTGTAATTACATCAGCTCCCGCTGTTTCGGCAGCTTTAAGCATTTTTAGAGCAAATTGCACATTATCCTTGAAACCGTCAAAGAAATGTTCCGCATCGAATACTACTTTCCTACCATGTTCTTTCAGATATTGAACTGATTTAAAAATCAATTCTTCATTTTCGGATTCAGTAAGACCAAGACCAATCTCTGCATGAAATTTCCAGGTCTTTCCAAAAATAGAGACGACGGGAGTCTCAGCAAACAGAAGAGCATTCAGATTAGGATCAGATGAAATTTTATTGAGGAATCTAGCTGTTGATCCAAATGCGCATATTTGTGAATTTATGAAATTATGATTTTTAATCTGTTTAAAGAATTCTTCATCCCGGGGATTGCTTCCAGGCCAACCACCCTCAATAATATCAATACCAAACTCATCCAGCTTTAAGGCAATACCTATCTTATCATTTATCGAAAGATTTACACCTTCTCCCTGGGTTCCGTCACGTAAAGTTGTATCAAAAATTTCTATTGTATTCATAATGATATCATATATTATTTATATTATTTTTCTGTTCTTTTCTTCACGCAAGAAAAGAACCAAAAGAAGCATGGCTTAAAATTTCTATTTCCACTTTTCTTAACGTAAGAAAAGTGGCAAAAGAAACATGGCTTAAAATAAAATCGCTAAATATTTGCTCCATTCCGTGGCGGTAAATGAACTCCCTACGGTCAAACAGCATTTCCCGCTTATCACTCTATTCCGCAAATATTTTTAACGCATTTTATTTAAGGCCGTCTAAATAAGGACATACTATAGTCATATATACCACTAGTCGGTATTTTACGATTTAGATCATTCCTGCTGAGCGAGCATATTCAAATAATCCACCTGCATCAACAATTTCAAAAACATCTCCTAAAGGAGCTAACTGATAGCTAATATTATCCGAATGATTGATGATTTTATTTAATTCCACATCAATCTCTATGATATCACCGGTTTTAATTTTGTCGTTAAGTTTTACTTTACTGACATAAGGAATCAGAAATCCCCCATCAACAGAATTGCGGTAAAAAATCCTTGCATAAGATTCGGCGATAACAACTTTTATCCCCGCTACCTGTAATGCCAGGGGTGCATGTTCCCTTGAAGAACCACAGCCGAAATTCGATCCACCAATTACAATAGTATATTCCGACTTATAATTATTTCCGATTATAAACTGTTTACCCCCATCGGGTAAACCTGCCCCATCAACAGGCACGCTTGATAATGCAAAGTGTCCATATTTTTTTAATTCTTCCGGATCACAGGTTGAATAAACGAGATGTTCAGCAGGGATAATCTGATCAGTATCAACATTATCT
>OBLW0100000119.1_pt1 | contig 61766 bp, 49 predicted proteins | sample 1520161 | NCBI WGS metagenome assembly OBLW01 (sample SAMEA3539309, study PRJEB22396) | soil metagenome | biome: tundra; feature: field; material: soil | place: USA | collected 2010-05 | depth 0.15 m
ATTTGGTGATGAGATTATAGTATAAGTTCTTGGAAGGATATTCTGAAAAGGAGGGGATTTTTTGACCTAAAATAGGGAGGTTTTAGGGCGGCAAAAAAGTGAGTTTTAGGAGCTAAGTAATAGATGGGAATTTTTTTTTGGAGCCAGTCATAATATTTATAGACAGAGGATGTTCGAGAGGGGAGGGGATTGGCCGGTTTTTAACATGTCAAATTCAAAATTGCAGTTATTCCATCTTGCACTCAGGTTGCTCTCATCTTGCTCTGAAGTTGCTCCAAAACAGGGATATTGATATATGCCAGTATATATATGTCTCAATGACTTATAATAGGAGATCTATTGGAAAGGGGAGGCTGCCAATTTGACAGCATTATATGCCAGAGCCACTTCCCTACCGGGTAAAGTTATGGATTATCTTTTTGATATCATCTTCGGAAATACCGGTACCGTAGGCTTTTCCATTTTCGACTTTCTTTTCTTCTTTTTTAACCTCGAGTGGCGGACGGTGATATTCTTTTGCCGGAGGATTGCCAGCGCGGGCATTAAGGCGGTCTTCAATTTCTTTCATGAATGAAGAAACAGCAGGGCGTTTGGCATCAGGCATATCGAAGGAGGTTACGCTTTCACCTTTATTGATTGGATTAGTTTCAAAGGCAATGCTTTTTACATTTATCAGATGTTTTGCAGTGACATTTTCGGAAACAATGGATCCACCCCAGGTGCCGGGACCTAATGTAAAGGATGGAGCAAGTGCGGTCGTATATCCAACAGCGCCAACCGAGGCGACTGTATTTACAAGAATTCTAAATGCGGGTTTTTCAAGAGCGAATTTCATTATAATGGGCTGGTCGCTTGAATGGATTACCATGCTATGTCCGATTCCGCCAAAATTGAGGAGATCTATACAGCGATGGCATGCATCGAGCCAACCATCAGCTTCATAAAAAGCGAGTATTGGAGAAAGTTTTTCCATGGACAAGGGTTCGGATTTACCAACTTCAGAACATTCAGCGATGAGCACCTTGGTAGAATCGGGGACATTTATTCCCGCGTACTTAGCAATAAATGTTGCAGATTTTCCAACTATTTCAGGATTTATACCAGAATTTTTCTGGATGGCGTTGGCTAATTTTTGTTTTTCTTCTTTGTTTACAAAGTAGCAACCGAGAGATTTAAGTTCCTGGATTACTTTATCTTTTAAAGGTTTATCGACAACAACAGCCTGTTCAGAAGAGCATAATGTTCCGTTATCAAATGTGGTTCCGTAAACAATATCAGCACAGGCTTTTTTATAATTAGCAGTTCTTTCAATAAATGCGGGGACATTTCCGGAGCCAACTCCATAGGCGGGAGTGCCTGAACTGTAAGCTGCTTTGACCATCGGATTGCTTCCGGTGGCAAGAATAACAGCAATATTTTTATCTTTCATTAATGCATTTGTTCCTTCCAAAGTGGCGGCGGACATGCATTGAATTAAACCTTTTGGAGCACCGGCACTTTCGGCAGCGTCGGATACAATTTTTAAAGCTTCCATCGTGCATTTGATTGTTCGCGGATGTGGGCTTGCTACAATGGCATTTCTTCCTTTTAAGGAAATGATTGCTTTGAACATTGCGGTGGAGGTGGGGTTTGTGGAAGGGATAAGAGCACAAACTACACCCATGGGGACGGCTATTTTTAATACTTTACCGTCGGCTTCACTTGCAATGATGCCAACTGTTTTAAGATTTTTTATCGATTCATATACATTTTTAGTAGCAAACTGATTTTTGATTATTTTATCCTGCAATTTGCCCATGCCGCTTTCTTCGACTGCCATTTTTGCTAACTTTTCAGCAGCGGCATAGCCGGCATCAGCCATAGCTTTAACTATTTGGTCGACCTGATCCTGCGTGAAATGTTTAAATTCCAGCTGGGCAGCTTTTGCTTTAGAGGCAAGATCCCTTGCTTCCTGAATTGATAAAAGATCCTTATCCATATTAAATCCCTAATTCTAAAAATTGTAACTATTATATTAATAAAAATATTCTAAATAATCTTTTCAATTCAGAATTTCTTTTAATTTATCATACCCTGTTTTACTGACGGGGACGGCGGATTTGTCCTGCAGGATGACCTGATAGGTTTCTTTTTCAAGAAGTTCTATCTTTTTGATCCCTTTTACGGCAACAATATAAGAACGATGGACGCGGATGAAATCTTTGGGATCGAGATGTTCATCAAAGAATTTCATTGTTTTTTGTTTAAGGAATTTGCCTTCGGAGGAATAGATCATGACATAATCGTCCTGAGCTTCAAGATAGTTGACATCCGTAACGGGGATGATGCTTATTTTGGATCCGTTTTTAATAACGATTCGTTCCAGGAATTCCTTTTTATCATCATTTTGTTCGATCAATTTTTTAATAAGAGTGGTTTGAGGGGTTTTGCTGCGCAGACGGACAAAAGCTTTTTGAATTGCCTCATCAAACCTTTCGCGGGAATAGGGTTTGAGGAGATAATCTGCGGCATTGGCTTCAAAAGCTTGAAGGGCGAACTGGTCAAAGGCAGTGGTAAAAATAATGACAGGCGGATTTTCGAGAAGTTCGAGCATTTCGAAACCATTAAGTTTCGGCATTTGGATATCGAGGAAGATCAGATCGGGGGTTAATTCATTGATTTTTTTAATGGCGTCGAAGCCATTGGAACACTCAGCGGATACGGAAATTTCTTCGTGACCGGCTAAATATTTTTTTGTTATTTCACGGGCAAGAGTTTCATCGTCGATTATGACGGCGGTATAATTATCACTCATTTAATAAACGACATTATAAATGAAGAGGAATATTTCAGATAGGAATATATAAAATTACATTAAATATATCCCCTTCTTTTTTAATGTCGACGAGATTTTTTTGATTGTAGATCAGTTCGAGGCGGCTTTTGATGTTTTGAAGTCCTATTCCAGCCCCTTTTTTTGAATAACCATCCTCGAAGTTATTTTCGATGGAAATTTTAAGGAAATTGTTCTCAATAGAGCATTTTAATTTTATGGTTATTTTGCCGAAGGAATCATAGACGGCATGCTTGATTGCATTTTCGAATAAAGGCTGAAGGATCATATTGGGGACTTTGAGATTGAGAAGGCCATCTTCAATTTCTTCTATATAGTCAAACTTTTCTTCAAAGCGTATTTTTTCAATATCGAGATAGAGGTTAATATTTTTTAATTCCTCTTCAAGTCGGTTTTTATCTTTTCCATTATTAGCGAGGGTGTAGCGTAAAAAATCGGCTAATTTGAGGATCATACTTCTAGCGCGGTCGGGATCAATTGTGGTCAGGGCGCTCATTGAATTGAGGCTGTTAAAAATAAAATGGGGGTTTATCTGGAACTTTAAGGATTTCAATTCTGATTCAGTGACGAGGTTTCTAAGTTCGGATTCTTTAACAATTTTTTCCTGAAGAGTATTGTAGTAAATAATAATATAGTAGAAAGCATTTATTAGGAAATAGAATAAGAGACCGATGAAAAAGCGCCAGCCGAGAGTTGAATAGAAAAAGTCAGAGTAGGCAGGCGACTTCAGGAAGTTATTAATTATTAAGAAGCCAGAGAGGAGCCATAGACAGGAGGAAATTATTCCGCTTATTAAGTGTTTCAAGAAGATTTTATAATTAAAATTATCTTCTATGGAAATATATTGAGCTGGATACCAGAAGCTTAATCCCAAGCCGGCCAAAAGGAGATTGAAGACAATGCTATCAAGAAGTGCGAACTTAATCTCTATATTCAATCCGAGAGAAATAAGCAGGAAATAAGCCAAACTTTCGAACAGCCAGAATAATATATAGAAATAAATATTACTTTGGTTTTTTAGGATCGGGTTATTCATTATAAATTAATAAGATTTAATTTCACCGCCGCCGAAAAGGACAACACCTTTAATTATAAGAGTGCCCGATGGTTCAGTTCCTGAACTTACATATCTACTTTTTTTGTTAGAAAAACCTCCGAAGAGAGGAGTAACATTCAAAATTACATCCCAGTTATTGGGAACGACAATAGTTGTACCACCAAAAATAATAACCACATCGATATAATTGTCTCCAGGGGCAAGTTTGCATTGGGTGAGGTCAATTTCGCTGCCGCCGAATATAGCGGTTATATTTCCGCCTTTGAAGCTGTCGGAATGGATTACTTTATGTCCACCCCCAAAAATGGAAATATCGTCTATATAATCTTTTCTTATGGAAGAATCATAGAAGTGTTTTTTTTCTGATTTAACGAAATCTGCTATATCATCGCGAAAATCTTTTTTTTCGTCGGGATTAGAATTAGGTTGAGGATTTTCAAAGATGCGAGGTCTGCGATTTCTATGTTTGAAGATTATGTAAATACCCCAAAGGATAAAGAAAAAGGGCCAAATTGTTATATGATCACCGAAATATAAGAGAAGACCGAAAATAAATACAATGGCGCCAAACAATTTATTTCCTGAATTCAGCATGATAATAATGCCGATAACAATCAAAATAAACGGGAATGAAAAAATTTCTATATCAATAGGGAAGTAAAATGATTTTAACAGATATATTATTCCAATAGCTATCAGAATCATTCCCAAAATTACCCTACTTCCTACATTTCTATGTTCTTCCATTTTCATCTCCTTTTTGAATTACCTAAAGCAAAAGTATTGTGATGCATTAAGAAATAGAAGGAAAAATCGGTGAATTAGGGGGAATTATCGGTGAAATTGTTATATTTATCTTTCTTTTTTGCATAAATCCGGATTTTATTTTGGCTACAGAAAAAATATTGGTTACCGCCGCACTTCCTTATGCCAATGGACCGATTCATCTTGGGCATTTAAGCGGTGCTTACCTGCCCGCGGATATTTATGTACGATACCAGAGATTAAAAGGGAGTGATATTATTTTTATCTGCGGATCGGATGAGCATGGGGTTCCGATTACGATAAGTGCAGATAAGGAAGAAATAAAACCACAGCAGATTATCGACCGTTATCATAATATAAATAAAGAGGCTTTTAAGCAATTCGGAATGAGCTTTGATATTTATTCAAGGACAAGTCTTCCGGTTCATCACGAAACATCCAAAGAGTTTTTCCTTGAATTTTATAACAGAGGATTGTTAAAGGAAAAAAAGACAAACCAGTTTTATGATAAAAAGGCGAAGATGTTTTTGCCGGACCGTTATGTTGAAGGGACATGTCCAAATTGCGGATACGAAGAAGCGCGGAGCGATGAGTGTGAAAACTGTGGTACTTTATATGATCCTTCAGAATTGAAGAACCCGATAAGCAAAATAACCGGGGAAGCGCCAGTACTAAAGGAAACGTCACATTGGTTTTTTCCACTTGGAGATTATCAAACCAGGCTGGAAGAATATATTAACTATTCCAGCGAGAAATACGGCTGGAAGGATAATGTGATTCAGTATTGCAAGGGATGGCTAAAGGATGGTTTGAAGGACCGTGCCATTACAAGAGATTTGGATTGGGGAGTTCCAGTTCCGCTGAAGGGAGCTGAAGGAAAGGTCCTTTATGTTTGGTTTGAAGCTGTACTGGGATATATTTCCGCTTCCAAAGAACTATCAAAATTGAAGGGGGAAGATGATTTCTGGAGGGAATACTGGCAGGGAGAGAAAACAAAATATATTGCATTTATCGGGAAAGATAATGTTGTTTTTCACTGTATAATTTTTCCTGCAATGTTAATGGCATGGAATGACGGTGAAAAGGAGAAATTTATACTTCCGCAGAATGTTCCTGCAAACGAATTTCTGAACTTTGAAGGGAAGAAGTTTTCAAAGAGTAGGAACTGGGGAATTGATGTAATTGATTTTCTGAAAATCTTTCCGGCTGATCCTTTGAGATATACTCTGGCGGCTAATCTACCGGAGACAAGGGACACGGATTTCATGTGGAGTGAATTTCAGGCAAGGAACAATAATGAATTAGCGGACATATTAGGGAATTTTATCAACCGCACATTCACTTTTGTGCAAAAGCATTTTGAGGGAAAAGTTCCAGTGAGACATGAATTATTGGCGATAGACAGGGAGATGATACAAGTTGTTTCCAGTTATCCTCAAAAAGTTTCAGATCTTTTTGAGAGTTATAAAATAAGAGACGGAGTACTTGAAATAATTAATTTAGCCCGCGCGGGGAACAAGTATTTCAATGATTCGGAGCCATGGAGGACAATTAAGACTGATAAGGAAAGATGCGCTACGACCTTAAATGTAAGTCTTCAGGCTATTTTTACTCTAGGTGAACTTTTATCGCCAGTTGTACCGTTTTCATCAGTGAAGATATTTAAGATGCTGAACGCCGATTTGGTAAACTGGTTTGATTCAGGCAAAGATAATTTAAAGGAGGGACATCAGTTGAATAAACCCGAAATATTATTCACTAAAATTGAAGATGAAGTTATTGCAAAACAAAAAGAGAGTCTTGCAGCAGAAAATACAGAAACTCCTAAACCAATTGATGAAATTATAACATATGATGATTTCATGAAAACTCATTTAAAAGTTGCCGAAGTAATTGAGGCGAAAAGAGTTCCGAAGAGTGAAAAGCTATTGAAGCTTAAAGTTAAATCAGGTGATGAAGAAAGGCAGATTATCGCGGGCATTGCCAAGGATTATTCCCCAGAAGATATTAAAGGGAAAAAGGTTGTTGTTGTAGCCAATCTTAAGCCAGCTAAACTAATGGGTATGGAATCGCAGGGGATGGTATTAGCTGTTGAAAATGAAGAGGGAAAACTGCAGGTTTTAAGTGTGGATAATTCAGTTAAAAGCGGTACCAGAGTCAAATAGATTTTATTTTAGATTAAATCAATCTGCATAACGAATGAAGAAAATTTTGGTGTTAATGGTGTTATCAATTTTTGTTTGTTTTGGTCAAACACCTTTTGAAAAAACTTCTATTGTTTTAAGGAATAAACTTAGTTCAGTATCAGACGGTTCAAAGGTATTAGTATGGGTATTTTTTAACGATAAGGGGAACAGTTTAAATAAATTTTATTCTGTTCCAAAGAATGCGGTAAGTGAATTATCTTTGAAGAGAAGAGAAAAGGTAATGGATAAATCCTCTTTAATAGATTATACGGATCTGCCAGTTTATAACGATTATATATCGAAACTTCAATCAGAAGGATTTGAGCTGAAACAAATTTCCAAATGGTTCAACGGAGTAAGCGGGTATATTACAAAACAACAATTTGATAATGTAGTAGGATTATCGTTTGTAGAAAAAGCTGATGTTGTGAACCAGTTAAAGAAAAGCGCTGAAATTAAAGAACCGAAAATTGATTTCAATAAGGTAAATCCTACTAATAAACCGACCAGGGTAAATTCACTTAATTATGGTCCTTCTTTAGCGCAGCTGCAGCAGATTAATGTGCCTGCACTTCATGATATGGGATTAAAGGGGCAGGGAGTTACAATTTGTGTAATGGATGCAGGAGTAAGTCTGCTTAGCCATGAGGCATTTGATAGTTTAAATATAATTGCGACATATGATTTTGTAAATCACCGCAAATACATTGGAGACGATTCGGGCGGGTATGGGGAAGGTTCACATGGAACGATGACATTATCTTTAATAGGGGGATATAAGCCGGGTCAAATTATTGGTCCAGCATACGGATCTAATTTTATTCTGGCAAAAACCGAGAATACGAGCAGCGAGTCACCAATTGAAGAAGACAACTGGATAGCTGCGATGGAATGGGCGGACAGCATAGGGGTGGAAGTTACATCAACCTCATTGGGTTATTTGGCTTTTGATGACACTGTACCCTCACAGTTTGATTATACATGGCAGAATATGGATGGCAGGACTACGATAATAACCAAAGGTGCCCTTTTAGCAGCACGGAAGGGGATTATTGTTGTAAATGCTGCAGGTAATGAAGGAGACGATCCAACTCATAATACACTTGACGCTCCGGCGGATGCAGACAGCATAATTACAGCAGGCGCTGTAACAATTGCGGGGGTACGTTCATATTTCAGCAGTGTTGGAAATACAGTTGACGGAAGAACAAAACCTGATGTTATGGCATTAGGATCAAATGATTATGTGGCTGATCCTTATGATGCGACCGGTTCTGGTTATACAACAGGAAGCGGTACATCTTTCGCCTGTCCATTAACTGCAGGTGTTTGCGCACAGTTATTATCCTATAATCCTAAATTAACTGCGATGCAGATTAGGGATGCTTTAAGGAATACTGCTTCACAAAATACTAGTCCTGACCGTCATATGGGGTGGGGAATTATTGATGCACTTGCCGCTTTGAACTATGCAAAAGTTCTCAGTGTAGGAAATGATAATTTAGTAAAACCTAACAATTTCATATTATATCAGAATTACCCCAATCCATTTAACCCTACTACCAAAATAAAATATTTTGTACCGCAGAGTTCAAATGTGAGGATAAATCTATATAACATTCTTGGCAGCCAGATTAATACTCTTTATGATGGTTTTGCGACAGCCGGGGATCATGAATTAACACTGGATGGTTCAAAACTTTCCAGCGGGGTATATTTTGTGAATTTTTTTGCCGGAGATTATCAGAAAGCGATAAAAATTTCCTTACTTAAATAAGGATAAAATCCATAATTAGTTGTTTTACAACTAATTTACCTTGCTTTTCAAGGGTGTAATAACTAAAATTATTAGCTAAAAATTTATAATTATTAGGAGAACCAGAGAGATGTTATTTCGGAGTACAATCCTTTTCACATTAGCATTAGCATTTATTTTATCTTCATGTTCGCCTCAGCATGCAGATTTAGTTGTTGCTAAATTTGGTGACAATGAAATTAAAATGAATGAATTTGAAAATGCATATATCAAAAATGTTGGTAGTTATGATGTTGCAAAGAAAGACAGTTTATCAAAGCTAAAAAGTTTTCTTGATCTTTATTTGAATTTCAAAATGAAATTGAGGGATGCCGAAGTCCGCGGATATGGTGAAGACCCGGCTTTAAAGCAAGAGCTTACTGATTACAAGGTAAAGGTTGGTGTTACGTATCTTCTTGAAAAAGACATTGTAGAGCCCGGAATAAAGGATCTTTATAATAAAAAGAAATGGGAATTAAGGGTGAGCCATTTAATGATTAGACCTGATTCTTCAGGTGAAGAAGCCGCAAGAAAACTTACACAGGCAATTCTAGACAGCATTAAAAGCGGGAAAAGTTTTGAGGGGATGGTTTCAAAATATTCGCAGGACTCATTTTCCAAAAAAGACGGCGGCGATATATTTTATGTAACGGCAGGGCAGCTTCCAGTTGAATTTGAAGATGCAGCTTATAATACACCCAAGGGGCAAGTGTACCCCTGGGTTGTGAGAACAAAATACGGATTTCATATTATAAAAGTTACAGATAAGAAAGAAAGAGTACCTCAGATCAGGGCAAGTCATATTCTAGTTGCTTTTAACAATGGGAAAGGCGTACCGGATACAGCTTATGCAAAGGCAAAATTGGATACAGTACTTAAAGCCTTGAAGTCAGGAGAGGAATTTGGCAAAGTAGCGATGCAATATTCCGATGATACAGGCTCAAAACAGCAGGGTGGAGATCTAAATTTTTTTGAGCGCAGAATGATGGTTAGAGAATTTGACGAAGCCGCGTTTAATCTTAGTGTCGGACAAGTGTCGGATGTAGTTAAAACGAATTTTGGTTACCACATAATCAAAGTAACGGACAAAAAGCCATATCCTACCTTTGAGGATGACAAGGAAAATCTTAAGAAAATTTATAAGCAAAGCCGTTACCAGGGTGAGTATGATTCATTGATTGCGCGCCTAAAGATAAAATATAATTTCAAAGTTAATGACAACAATTTAAATTACATAGCATCTAAGAGCGATTCCGTAAAAATCGGTGGTGACCATCCAAAAATGGCGGAAATAAAAGAAACGGAGGTATTATCATATGCAGGAAACAGTGTTAAAGCGATGGAATTCTTTAATAAACTTAATGGAAGCAATGATTATGTAAACAAGTTAATTACATACGATTTATTAAAGAGTGCCGCTAACAAATTGGGAGCCGATTATTTGCTTGATGAGGAAGCATTGAATCTTGAAAAGACCAATGCCGAATTTGCATCCTTAATGGAAGATTACAGGAACGGAATTTTTATTTTCAAACTTCAGGACGAAGAGGTTTGGAGCAAAATAAGTTTTGACAGCACCAAGATTTATAATTTTTATACGGAAACAAAAAACAATTATGTATTTCCTGACAGGATTAACTTCAGCGAAATATTTTCCAATAAAGATTCCTTAATTAATCATTATTATGATCTATTAAAGAAAGGAACAGATTTTGATTCGGTTGCAGCAAAATATACAGAGCGTCCGGGCTACGCAGAAAAAGCAGGTAATTACGGTCTTGTTGAAATAAATAATTCTCCACTTTCAGAGGAAGCTAATAAGCTTAAAAATCCCGGAGAATATTCAAATCCTTTTGCTGATGCAGGCGGTTTTTCAATAGTTAAACTTGTAGCAAAGGAACCTTCAAGAGTTAAGACTTTTGAAGAAGCGAAAGCCGAAGTTTCAGGTGCTTTCCAAGAATCGGAAAGCAAAAGACTTGAACAGGGATATATTGACAAATTAAAGAACAAATATAAAGCGGTCATTCACTACGATAATCTTGAGCAAGCTTTTAAGAACTAATAATCTTATAATCACACTAGTTTCTGCCGCAGCATTTTTTACTGGCTGCGGCAAAGAAACGCCACAAAGAGATTTTGTTGCCAAGGTCAATAACACCTACCTTTCCAAAGAAGATTTACAGACAATTATTGACTCTGTTCCCGGAAGTAATCAATTCCGAAGCGAAATAATCAGAAACTGGATAAATCGTGAATGTCTTTATCAGCAAGCGATAAAAGAGGGAATTTTAAAAAGCAATGAATATCAGAAAATAATAGAGAACTCAAAAAAAGAGCTTGCTTCAGCATTGATGCTAAAGAAGTTTTATGAAGACAAAGAAACGTCTGTCGATGATAAGAGCTTGGAAACTTATTTTGTATCACACAATGATTTTTTTAGGTTAAATAATGAAGCCTATCTTCTTAACCGGATAAATTTTACAAATGAAGACAAGGCTATTCAGTTCCGGACGACAGTAAATGAGAGCAATTGGAATAAGGCTTCAAATGTTTTTAAGAAGGACGCTTCAAAGATTATATTAAATGGATTGTTTGATGAATTTGAAATTCATCCTGCAGAACTTCTAAGGATAGTTGAGGAATTAGATCCGAAGGAAATAAGCATTGTAGTTAATACCGGCGACAACTATTATTCAGTAGTCCAATTAATTGAAAAATACCAGAAAGGAACAATTCCTCCTTTAGATATTATAAAAGACAAGGTTTCGGCGATGTATATTTCTAATAAAAAAGAAATTCAGTTTAGCGAATATCTAGAAAAGTTATATTCACAAAATGATATTGAAATTAAAAAATAGGTATAAGATGAAAATTAAGATTTTGTTTTTCTATTTCCTTTTTGCTATCCCCTTATTTTGCCAGGAAGTAATTGATAAGGTGGTTGCAATTGTTGATAATGAAATAATAATGCAAAGCGAACTTCAATTCCAGGTCAACCTAGCAGCATCTCAAAGGAAAATTTCAATTGATACACCGGGATTAAAAAATCAGGTACTCAAAGCGATGATAGAGGATAAGCTTGTATATGCGCAGGCAAATATTGATTCTATCACTGTTACCGATGAAGAAGTTGAAAACAGAATCAACTATCAGATTCAGATGTTCACACAGCAATATGGCTCAAAGGAGAAAGTGGAACAAGCATACGGCATGAGCATCGAAAAGATTAAGCGGGAACTTAGGGACGATGTTAAAAAAAATATAATGGTTCAGAAACTCCAGGAAAAGAATTTTTCGGGAGTTGAAGCATCGAGACGTGAAGTGGAAGATTTTTACAATAAATTCAGGGACAGCATTGGAGTTATTCCCGATAAGGTAAAGCTATCCCATATCTACAGGAACCCCAAATCTTCCAATGAACAAAAGCAAAAATACTATGAAATTACTAAGGCGATATTGGATTCAATAAATCACGGGGCAGATTTTTCCATAATGGCAAAAAGATATTCACAGGATCCTGCAAGTGCCATTAACGGAGGGGATTTAGGTTTTGTTAAACGCGGCATATTTTATCCTGAATTTGAATCAGCGGCATTTGCCCTGAATATCGGCCAGACATCCAATATTATTGAAACACAGGCAGGATATCATATAATTCAACTTCTTGAAAAAAGAGGCGAGGCAATTCATACACGCCATATCTTAATTAAAATAAAGAATGATGAACAATCAGACCTAAGAACTATCGAGTTTCTAACAGAAGTAAGGGATAGTATAATAAGAAAGTTTGACACTTTTGACAGTTACGCCAAGAAGTATTCAGAGGATAAAGAATCGAATGCATTTGGCGGGGATCTTGGAACTTTTTATGTGTCTCAACTAGATAAAAATTTATCCGAAATAGTTTCCAAATTAAAGGAAGGGGAAATCAGTTTTCCAAGAAGAATTGAATATGGTGCTGATAACTACGGATATCATATAGTTTTTCTTGAGCAAAGGATTCCACAGCATGCTGCGGATATAGAAAATGATTACCAGGAGCTTAAGAAGCTTGCCGATGAATATAAGAAACAAAAGCTTTATACAAAATGGATTGAGGAGCTGAAAGGTAAAATCTATAATGAAGTAAGAATTTAGCAGGATTAAAATTGAAAGATAATTCGACCAAGGATGATGTTCAGCTTGTTGAAAAGTTGAATGAAACTGTACAAAAAATCAAACAGGAAATCGGTAAGGTAATTATTGGCCAGGATAATATTATTGACCAGCTTATAATTTCTCTCCTTTCAAAAGGGCATTGCCTCCTTATCGGCGTACCCGGGCTTGCTAAAACCCTTTTAATCAAGACACTAGCCGAGGTTATGGATCTTAATTTTAACAGGATTCAATTTACACCAGATCTGATGCCAAGTGATATAACCGGTACTGAAATAATTGAAGAGGATCCTTTAAGCAAGAAAAGAAATTTCAGGTTCATACCAGGGCCGATTTTTGCCAATGTTATACTTGCAGATGAAATCAACCGTACTCCTCCCAAAACTCAATCTGCTTTGCTCGAAGCGATGCAGGAACATAAAGTTACTACAGCAGGAACCACATACACATTAACCGAGCCATTTTTTGTCCTAGCGACGCAGAATCCGATAGAACAAGAGGGAACCTATCCGCTACCGGAGGCACAGCTTGACCGATTTATGTTTAATCTCTGGCTTGATTATCCTTCATTTGAAGAGGAAGTAAAAATTGTTCAGACTACTACAAGTGAATACATCCCAAAGCTTAATAAGATAGTTACAGCTGAAGAAATTATTTCTTTTCAAGAATTGGTAAGAAAGGTTCCTGTAGCTGATAATGTAATTGAGTTTGCAGTAAAAACGTCAAACACAACTCGTCCCAATAATGGCAATTCCCCTAAATTTATTAAGGATTGGGTAAGCTGGGGTGCAGGTCCAAGAGCTTCTCAATATCTGGTATTAGCAGCTAAAACAAGTGCGGTTATAAACGGCAGGTTTACGCCCAATATTGATGATGTTAAGGTTGCAATGATGCCGGTTTTAAGGCACAGAATTATTACTAATTTCAGCGCAGAAGCCGAGGGGATAAATTCTGTTGAAGTGATTAAGAGACTTATAGTATAAAGCTATAATTTTGCAATTTTATAATTTGAAAATGCGAAATAAATTTCTTTAGCAAAAGTTTTTATTACAGTAGCGGTAGGAATTGCTAAAAGCATTCCGATAATTCCGAACAACTGTCCCCCCGCAATAATAAGCAGTATTATTATAATAGGATGTATATCCAGGCTTTTTGAAAAAATATAAGGCTGCACAATTCCATTATCAAACGTGTAGGTAGCTAAAACAAGAAAAATAATATAAGGGACTCTAGAAAAATCGCCATACTGTATTAAAGAAATTAATATAGCCGGGATACCTCCAATAACGGGACCGAAATATGGTACAAGGTGACCAAATCCTGCAATTACACCCAGAGGCAACGCATTATCGATCCCGATAAAATATAATCCAATTCCCATTGCGCAGCCCACAAATGATGCATCAAATATCCATGCTCTGACATATCTACTTAATTGAAAAGTAACTTTTCTAATAACATAATAGGACATTTCAAAATATTTGTTCGGAACGATATTAAGAATCCCTCTAATTATCATTTTATTATCCTTAACAAGAAAGAAAGTAATAAATGGTACTATTACTAAAATTGCTATAGTTGACACCAAACTGGAAAATAAAGTAGAAAAATAATTAAAAGAATTCTCTACCTGAACAGAAATGTAATTAGTAATTCTATCCTGCAAATCCCCCGACTTAATTAGCGGTATTGTTCTTTGAACTTCAGTTCCTATTTTTCTCAATTGCGTAAAAGTTAAATAAACTTTAACTTTTTCTATTAATTGTTTCATCTGTTGGATAAAACTCGGAACAAGAAATGAAAATATCAAATAGAAAATGAAAAAGAAGACTGCAAAGATTATCAAACTTGACAGAAGACGGCTCAATCCTTTTTTTTCAATCATGGAAACAAAAGGATCAAATATGAGAGATAAAAGAACGGAGATAACAAAAACTATTAATATATCAGAAAGGAGATAGCATAAATATAAAAATATGAGTACTACGAGTGCCCTTAAAGTAAATTTAGAAATTCTATTTAATACAATTTCATTCATATTATAAACTTATTGATTCTACTCTTTTAATACCAGGAACTTGTCTGAGCAATGATCTTTCAATTCCGGCACGTAAAGTTATAACGGATAGCGGGCAAACATTACAGGCACCAGTTAGTTTTATTTTTACTATTCCATCTTGCGTTACATCCACAAGTTCAATATCACCATCATCTGCCTGGAGATAAGGTCTTATTGAATCCAGCGCTTTTTTAACTTCATCTTTCATATCCATCTTTTTTATTCTTCATCGCCTAAAGATATTTCCAGCTCAGGTCCTGCATTCAGGTTTCTTAAATTAACCTGTGCTGCCAAATTTCTTGAAATCTCAACAATGACTTTAGAATTTTCACTATCGGGCAGATCATAAACTATAGGCTTACCTTTATCTCCGCCAATTCTGATTCGCGGGTCAATGGGTATCCCTCCTAGGAAAGGGACATCTAATTCTTTAGCCAGTTTTTCTCCTCCCCCCAGGCCAAAAATATCATATTTTTTTCCTGTATCAGGAGCGACAAAGTAACTCATGTTCTCAATAATCCCAAAGACAGGAACATTAACTCTTGAAAACATTTTCAACCCTTTTCTAGCATCAATAAGTGAAACGTCTTGCGGGGTAGTTACAATTACAGCCCCTGTTAATGGAATAGTCTGGACTAAAGTTAATTGAATATCGCCAGTACCGGGGGGCATATCAAATAAAAGATAATCGAGCTGATCCCATTCAACATCTGTCATAAATTGTTTTACCGCACCGCTAGCCATGGGGCCCCTCCAGATTACCGGAGTATTATCATCAATTAAGAAGCCAATCGACATTAACTTAACGCCATAATTCTCAAGAGGGAACATTTTCATTGATCCATTAGATTGGTAAATCCGTGGTTTTTCATTTATTCCCAACATTAAAGGAATGGATGGGCCATATATATCGGCATCAATCAATCCGACTTTGGCACCATCCTTAGCCAATGCTACTGCAAGGTTTACTGCAACAGTGCTTTTTCCCACCCCTCCTTTTCCGCTAGCAACTGCGATTGTATTTTTAACGCCTTGTAAAAGAGAATCTTTTTTGGGGTTTTGGTGTGGAATAACTTTAGTCTCAATATCCAAATTAATGTTTTTATATGCAGGGAAATCTTTTTTAATAGCTTCACTGAATTTCTCTTTAAGTGAATCACTCAACTTACTTGACGGAATGGGCAAAACAAAATTTACAGCAATAGTGTCTTTTTTTACATCGACATTCTTAATTGAATTTAGGAGCAAATAGTCCTTGTTAAAATCCGGATCTTCAACTTTTTTTAATGAAAATAATATTCCGCTTTTGGTTACATCTGACATAATATGGCAAACCTTTAATAATAATCTATAATATACAAACTTATAAAAATTGGTTAATAAAAAGAATCAGATCTTTATTTTAGTATAACCGCCACCGACTTTAATTGTATGGTTCATTAACCATTCCTGGGAATCGATCTTTTTATCCCCATCATGAGGAAGCATAATTTGGTAAGTCATATCCGGCAATAATTTCCTGGCTTTTACGTTATCTTTCAGATAAGTTTTGAGTACAGTCTTAATCACGCTATTTTTCAATTTTTCATCTTGAACAGGAAATATTATCTCTACTCTTCGGTCGAGATTCCGCTGCATCATATCGGCGCTTCCTAAATAGACTTCTTCATTTCCATTATTATAAAAAAGGAAAATTCGACTATGCTCCAGAAATCTTCCTACGATACTAGTAACCTTAATATTCTCACTTAATCCTTCAACTCCCGGAACAAGACAACAAATTCCTCTGATAATAAGATCAATTTTAACCTCATTTTTAGAAGCCTCATATAAAGAGGAAATTATAATAGGATCAACAAGTGAATTCAGCTTAAAAACTATTCTCCCATTCCCGCCATTTTTAACATTTTCAATCTCTCTGTTAATAAGCACAAGTATTTTTTCTCTCATGCTTATAGGAGCAACGATTAATTTTCTGAATTCGGTTTGTTTTGAATAGCCGGTCAGATAATTAAATATATCGGATACATCAGCACAAATATCTTCATCATCTGTAAACATTCCGATATCTGTATATAACTTTGCTGTAGCCACATTATAATTCCCGGTTGAAAGATGAACATATCTTTTTAATCCATCCGATTCTTTTCTTACAATGAGTGTCATTTTAGCATGGGTCTTTAATCCCACTAAACCATATACAACATGAACGCCTACTTTTTCCAATTCCCTAGCCCAGAATATATTATTCTGCTCGTCAAAACGGGCCTTTAGTTCAACAAGGACAGCTACTTGTTTTCCTCTTTCAGCAGCTTCTATTAGGTACTTCAAAATTGGCGAATTGGAACCTACCCTATACAAAGTCTGTTTTATAGCAAGTACTTCCGGATCAGCCGATGCTTGTTTTAAGAATGAAATAACAGGGTTAAAGGAATGATAAGGATGATGCAGCAGAATATCCTTTTGTTTTATAATACTGAAAATATCCTCATCTTCTTCTTCAAAAGTTTTTGGGATAACCGGATAAAAGGGGGGAGCTTTCAATTGGTGGCATGGGAGATCATATAACATTATAATATCACTTAATCCAAGTGGACCTTCTACTATATGCACATCTTCACGCCCTATCAGTAGATTTTCCATCAAAGTCTCAAGCATAAATTCGGGCATCATTACAGCAACTTCAAGACGGACGACCCTGCCAAACCTTCTCTGTCTAATATGTTCCTCTATTACTTTGAGAAGATCATCAGCTTCATCTTCTTGTAACTCGATATCCGTATCCCTTGTTATTCTAAACCGATGAGCTTCAACAATTTCCATTCCAGGGAAGAGGAAATTCAAATTAGCCTTAATAATATCTTCCACCCAGATAAATCTTGCCTTAAATTGTCCATTTGAGCTGATTTTTTTAGCTGGATGAATAATCCTATCAATCTGAAATAGTCTAGGAATAATATCAGGGATTTTTAACCTGGCAAAATGACTTTCGCCATTTGGTTTTTTTACAAGAATTGCCAAGCTTAAGCTCAAATTTGAAATGTATGGGAAAGGTCTTCCTGGATCAAAAGCCAGCGGCGTTAAAATAGGGTAGATCTCTTTCTGAAAGTAGTCAGTTAAAATTTTCTTTTCCGAATCATCTAAATCATTATACTCAAGTATCGATATCCCATTTTCTTTTAATTCAGGGACAATTGATTCAGTCCAAAGATCAAGAACCTCTTTTAACATCGGCTGGATTGTTTTTTCTATTTTCTGGATTTGTTCCCTTGGAGTATATCCTTCGATGGAGGGTTCAATAATATTTGCCGCAATCTGTTCCTTTAATCCTGAAATCCGGATCATATAAAATTCATCTAAGTTTGTAAGAAATATTGAGATGAATTTGATCTTTTCAAGTAAAGGGAGTTCCGGGTTTAGTGCTTCTTCCAAAACTCTTCGGTTAAACTCGATCCAGCTTAGATCCCTGTTGAAAAAATTCTTAGGATCCTTATACTTCTTTAATAACTCTTTACCCGGCATTTATCTTCTTTCCTTATAAAATATAATATAACCTTTTTTTTGTTCTTTTTGAATGTTAATAGTGATTTACACTAAGTTTTGTTGAAAAAGAGGGAGATTTTTTTGTGACAAAAGGCAATTCTTTCTAAAGCATAAGTAGGTAATTTTTAATTATTAACCCTAGTAAAGGAACATGGAAAAGAAACCTGTTATATTTTTTCAAACGGATACATCCCTTAATGACGAAGAATTTTATGGATTGATATTTCATAATTTAAAGAATTATGCCGTAATTCTGTTAGATCCCGATGGCTATATTATTTCATGGAATATGGGGGCCGAATTAATAAAAGGGTATAAAAAAGAAGAAGTTTTGCATAATCATTTTTCCATTCTTTATTCCGAGGAGAATATTATTGAAGATAAACCCAATAAGGATCTCAGACAAGCGATTGTAAATGGTATGAATGAGGAAGAATCTATATGGATCAGGAAAGACGGCATAAAATTTTTTGTCAGTATTTCCATTACGGCATTGATAAATCCTAAAGGAGAATTAAGGGGATTTTCTATGATTGTAAAAGATATTACAAAATTCAGGGCATCAGAAGAAAAATTGTTTACTCATAATGATCTTCTTAAATCTATTATGCAAGAAAGAACTTCAGAATTAATTAAACTAAATAAAGTACTGCAGGATGAAATCAACCGCCGCGAAGGAAGTGAAAACACAAAGATATTGGGAGTTGAAAAAACAGAGTCCTCAATAAAAGAAAAAGAGATACTTCTTAAGGAAATTCATCATAGGGTGAAAAACAATCTTCAGATAATATCAAGCCTACTGAATTTGCAATCTGGATATATTAAAGATAAAGATTCTATCGAAGTATTTAAAGAAAGCCAGAACCGCGTTCGATCGATGGCCCTTATTCATGAAAAACTTTATCAATCTAAAGACATGTCGCAGATAGATTTCTCTGAATATGTTTCTGAACTGATTAGTAATTTATTTAGTTCGTACAGTCTTAATTCCGCACTTATAACTCTTCATCAGAACATAAATAATATACTGCTGGAAATAGATCTGGCCATAAATCTTGGTTTGATAATCAACGAACTTGTTTCAAATGTATTTAAACATGCATTTCCCACAGGCAGTAAAGGAAATTTGTATATAAGCCTGAAGAATGATGAACAGAATTATGAATTGATTATAGAAGATGATGGCATTGGTTTCATTTCGGAAATTGATTTCAGAAAAACTGAATCACTTGGGCTACAATTAATTATTAGGCTAGTTGAACAAATAGGAGGTGAGATTTTTCTTTTCCGTGACAATGGGACTAAATTCGTAATAAAATTTAATAACTAAAAATTTTCCTCCTGCTGCCTGCCATTTGCTCTCAATATTAATTAATAAAAATTATTCTTAAATAATTATTTTATAAAAAAAATAAGATGTATTATTCAATTTAAATTTTATATTTGCATTTACTAATATTCTAATTTACATGAAGGGAATAAAAATGTTTCGAGGAACAGGAACTGCGTTAATAACTCCGTTTGATGAAGATCTTAATGTTGATTACAAAGCTTTAAGAAAATTAGTTGAGTTCCAGGTAAATAATAAGGTTGATTTCCTTGTCGTTCTCGGTACTACCGGGGAGGCACCAGTTATAGATGAAGAGGAAAGGAGAAAAATAATTGATACTGTTATCTCAGAAGTTGACGGTAAAATTCCAGTTGTTATCGGCACAGGTTCAAATGATACAATAAAGGTAGTAAAGTTTAATAAAATTGCTGAAGATTTAAATGCAGATGGTGTACTTATTGTAAACCCTTATTATAATAAGGGCACACAGTCCAGTCTTATTGACCATTATAAATACATAGCGGATAGAACCCCGCTTCCTATAATATTGTATAATGTACCCAGCAGAACTGCAATGAACATGTATCCCGATACGATTTTAAAAATCCACGCAGTTTGTCCAAACGTTGCTGCAGTTAAAGAAGCCTGCGGCGATATTTCCCAGATAGCAAACTTGATCTCAATGAAACCTGATAGTTTAAGTGTTTTATCAGGTAATGACGATCAGACTCTTCCAATAATGTCTTTAGGAGGGGTTGGAGTTATATCGGTGTTTTCGAACCCATTCCCCTTGCAGATGACTGAAATTACCAGGGCTATGCTCGCATGTGATTTAACTAAAGCAAGAGAAATGAATAATAAATATTTGAAGATGATGAACCTCCTGTTTATTGAGACAAGCCCTATGCCCGTAAAATTTATATGTAGTTATCTAGGCTTATGTAAAAATACCCTACGGCTGCCTCTGAGACCAATTGCTGAAAATTCTGCGAACATTATTAAAAAAGAAATAGAAAGAATAAAATAATGCAAATAAAATATGGAATAATCGGCGGATCCGGAAGAATGGGGCAAGAAATAGAATTATTACTTGAGGAATCAGGACATAAGTGTGTTTTTAAGTATGATATATTGGGAGAATGGAAATCGGGAGACCCGGAGGTCCTGATTGACTTTTCGCTACCGCAGGCATTTTCCAGCACTATGGGCTATGTTAAAAAATATAAAATACCTCTGGTTATAGGGACAACAGGGTTATCCGCAGAACAAATAGAAACATTGAAATCTTTGAGTAAAGATTTCCCTGTGGTTCAAAGCTATAATTTTTCAGTAGGTATCCAGATGCTTCTTAAATGCACAAAAATGTTAAAAGAAAATCTTCCTGACTGGGATATTGAGATAATCGAAACTCATCATCGCTTTAAAAAAGATAAACCATCCGGCACTGCCTTGATGATAAAAAACTTAATTGGTAAGGATGTTAACATTTCCTCCTTAAGATTGGGAAATGTTCCGGGCAATCATACTATTTCTTTTGGAGGGTTGGGCGAGGTAATCAGTTTAACGCACTCTGCTACTTCCCGAAGAACTTTTACCGAAGGTGTACTAAAATCGATTCTGTTTGTTATGGATAAAAAAGATGGCTTTTATTCATTCAATGAAGTGATCTTTCAAAAATAAGAGGAACAGATGGACTCATTTGAAATAATAAAATATATTGCGAATTCACATCGGAAGACTCCTTTAAAAGTATTTTTAAAAGGAGACCTGGGCAAGATAGATTTTAAGGGGATGGACTTTTATGGTGATACAGACTGGGGCGTTCTTTTCTGCGAGTATGCAGCTTTTAATGAATTTCTTGAAAAGAATAAAGAATCAGTTAAGAAATATAAAATTGAAGCCGACAGAAGAAATTCAGCAGTTCCTCTTGCCGATTTAACAAAATATAATGCTAGGATTGAACCGGGTGCATTGATCAGGGAGATGGTTGAAATTGGAGATAATTGTGTTATTATGATGGGAGCGGTTCTGAATATCGGCGCGGTTATAGGTGCCCGTACGATGATTGATATGAATGTTGTTATAGGTGGCAGGGCAATTGTGGGAAAAGATTCCCACATTGGCGCAGGCACCGTATTAGCCGGAGTTATTGAACCTCCGAATGCTAATCCAGTGGTTGTTGGAGACAATGTTTTGATCGGCGCAAACGCAGTGGTGCTTGAAGGAGTTAAAGTTGGCAATGGTGCTGTGGTTGCTGCTGGATCTGTTGTTGTTAAGGATGTTGAAGAAAACACAGTTGTCGCAGGAGTACCTGCAAAGATTATTAAAATGGTAGATGAAAAAACAAGATCAAAGACCCTCCTTATTGATGAATTAAGAAAACTCTAGGAATAATATTGAATATAGTAGTACAAAAATATGGAGGCAGTTCGGTTGCTGATGTCGAAAAGATTAAAAATATTGCCTTAAAAATATCTGAAAAGGTAACAAAAGGATACAAGGTTATTATTGTAGTGTCTGCAATGGGCAAATCCACTGATGGTCTTATAAATCTGGCAAAGCAGATCTCTTCAGCGCCCGATCCACGAGAGCTTGATATGTTGTTATCTACAGGGGAGCAAGTATCTGTTTCTCTTTTATCTATGGCATTGAAGGAAATTGGATTGAGAAGCAAATCATTAAATGCTTTCCAGGCAGGGATAAAAACCACGGATACACATAATGAAGCAAAGATTTTAAGTTTTGATAGCGAAAAGATTCTACAATTGCTTGAAGAACTCGATTCTTTAGTTATTACAGGTTTCCAGGGAGTAACAGAATCCGGTGAAATGACTACCCTTGGAAGAGGGGGTTCCGATACTTCTGCTGTTGCTCTTGCTGCAGCACTGAAAATTGACTGCGAAATATACAGTGATGTTGCCGGTATTTATTCTATTGATCCGCGGCTCTATCCCGCCGCCAAAAAACGTAAGTTTATTGCATATGATGAAATGCTCGAAATGGCAAGTCTTGGCGCAAAAGTACTTCATAGCAGGTCGGTTGAGATTGCCAAAAAGTTTGACATAAAAATTTATTGTGGTTCATCTTTTATAAATGAGGAAGGAAGTTACGTGGTAAACGAAAATATTATTATCGAAGAACCCGTTGTTACGGGATGCAGTATTGTAGAAAATGAAACTCAAGTCTTCATTAAAAATCTTCCTGTCGACTACAGGCTTGTTAAATCCATCTTTGAAAAAACTGCCGGGGAAGGATTAAATGTCGATATGATCTCTATTATCAACACTGATTCAAATCTTGTGGTCTCCTTCACGATTATAGAATCCAAAAGGGAGCAGATGGAAAATGCCTTAAATAAAGTTTTTGAAGGTATGGATACGCATGAAATTGAATTTCATACTGGCTATTTGAAGCTTTCTGTTGTAGGAATAGGAATGAGATCAGGAATTGGAGTCGCTTCTTCTTTCTTTCGTGCATTAGAGGATATTCCGATCAAGCTTGTGACAACTTCTGAAATAAAAATATCCTGCCTTATCGAAGCAAAATATAAACAGCAGGCTATTGATTCTATAGTTAAGGAATTCAATCTATAAATGTCTGTTATTCTGGATCCTGTGGAACTGCGACATACTTTGCATAAATTCCCCGAGTTAATGTTCGAAGAATTCAAAACAACCGAAACCTTAATTAAGAATATTGAAGGGATGAATGATATAAAAATACTTCGTCCTCTGGAAACCGGTTTGATAGCTGAATATAAAGTGAATGATGGAAACTATTATCTTTTCAGGGCTGATATAGATGCTCTCCCTATTAAAGAGGAAACCGGTGTATCCTTTTCTTCCCAGAATAATTTAATGCATGCCTGCGGGCATGATGTTCATACATCTATTCTATATGGACTTTTGCAGCATGTGGTTATAAATAGAATCAATAAAAACATATTGTTTCTTTTTCAGCCGGGTGAAGAAGGGGGTGGAGGGGCGGAACAGGTTATAAAATCCGGTGTTCTGGATAATTATAATATTGAAAAAGCTTTCGCCCTTCACGTAACTGATGAATACGAAAAAGGAGTGATTGCTTCCACACCAGGAATTTTATTTGCGTCTGCATTTGAATTGGATATTGAATTATTTGGGACGAGTGCACATGTAGCTTTCCCTGAAAAAGGTAAGAATGCTTTTGAAGCATTAGTTTTGTTCCTAACCAAAGTTAAGGAATTAGTAAATGGGGAAAGTGAAAAGACCATTTTTGGATATGGAAAAATAATATCTGGTGATGTTAGGAATATAATACCGGCTTATGCAAAAATTGAAGCAACCATAAGGACACTAAGCAGGGAAAAATCTGAGGCATTCTTAAATAAAATAATATCTTTGCTTGGAACAATTGAAAGGGATTCAGGTATTAAATATAAAATTACGACCGGATCTTTATATACCGAGGTTGATGTAGATAAAAATTTGTATAAACAATATAGAAAAGTCTTAACAGGTAAATATGAGTTTATTGACTGCGGATATAAAATGACAGGAGAAGATTTTGGCTTTATCTCCAAGCTATATCCTTCATTTATGTTCTGGCTCGGAACCCGAACCGGTGAACAGTTCGGGTTGCATAATCCAAAATTTCTTCCTGATGATACAATTATTAAAGAAGGGATAGATATTTTTAAAGTTATTCTTAATGAGGTGTAAATGAGTAAAATTGAAGTGGGTATCTTGGGTGTTACGGGTAGTGTCGGACAAAAATTTATTCAGTTGCTTGATAATCATCCTTATTTTAAGGTGGCTGAAGTAGCTGCATCTGACAGATCTGCAGGTAAAAAATATTCTGAAGCGGTAAACTGGTTCCTGGCTTCCACTATTCCTTCTGATGTAGCTGGGCTGACTGTTCAAAGTTGTGAACCCAAATTAAAAAGCCGTCTGGTTTTCTCTGCTCTCGATGCCAGTATTGCCGGTGAAATTGAAACCGCATTTGCAATGAATGGATACATAGTGGTATCTAATTCCAAAAACCACAGGATGGATAAGGAGGTACCATTATTAATACCCGAAGTTAACCACGATCATCTTGCACTAATTAAATTACAGCCATTTGGGAAAGGGTGTATAGTTACAAATCCGAACTGTTCTACTATTGGGATGGTAATTGCTCTAAAACCACTTGCTGACAAATTCGGACTGGATGCTGTGAATGTTGTTACTATGCAGGCTTTATCAGGCGCGGGATATCCAGGCGTTTCCGGGCTTGACTGTATAGATAATGTTATACCGTTTATCGGGGGTGAAGAACCTAAGTTGGAAACGGAACCTCTTAAAATTTTAGGTACCTTTACCGGAACCGAAGTTAAAAATTATAGCATGAAAATCAGTGCCCAGACCAACAGGGTTGCAGTTATAGATGGTCATACCGAAGCTGTCCAGGTAAATTTAAAAACTAAAGTTTCAAAAGAAGATATAATTAAAGTATGGAAAGAATTCAAAAGCGTTCCTCAGGAACTGAATCTTCCTTTCGCTCCATTAAATCCCATATATTATTTTACTGAAGATAAGTATCCCCAGCCCAGGCTCCACAGGGATATAGATAAAGGTATGGCTGTTTGCATCGGAAGGTTAAGAGAATGTAATTTATTTGATTATAAATTTATTGTGCTTTCTCATAATACTGTAAGAGGCGCTGCCGGAGGCGCAATATTATGCGCGGAATTAATGAAGGCGAAGAATTATTTATAAGAAATAAATATCATTCTTTTTAATTACTACCTTTTACTTATTATCTGTGGTAAGATTTGAATAAGCTGTCTCTTCGAATAATACGTTTTCAAAACGCTTTCAAAACGTTTTCAAAACGTTTTCATCATATACAAGATAACCGACATAGATTAGTTTTATTAACAAACATTATCGGATAATATAAATTTAGTTACTTCCTCAGTCCCTATTTTTAGTTTTTCACTTTCTATATTGTTGATAAAGGATTGCTGTTTTTCTTTATTATTGAGAAGTTCATTCAGAATTGAAGGAATTTTTTTAATGTCTCTTTCAAAGATCCCCATTTTATTGTCCCTGATATATTCCATATTCCCTTTTTCCTGTCCCCAGATGTAATCAATAATTATTGGTATCTTCTTCAAAAGTAAAATTTCCATCGTGGCTGAAGCACCTGCTTTGGTAATAACGAAATCTGAAATATTCAGAAGGTCATAAATAAAATCTACATAACCAAAGACCTGCACATTGGGTGCTTTATATTGTTTTTTTTGTTCCTCTGCATAATTGAACAAATCCTCATCCTTTCCTCCGACTATTCCGATACTTAAGTCAATATGGGCGTTAAGCAGAAGTTCAAGAATTCTTTTCCCGTTTGGTATTCCATCACCTCCACCAAATATCAGGACCATTTTCTTGGCCGGATCAAAACCATATTTCTTTTTAAGAGCTGGAATATTCTGTGCTGGAATAGGCGAAGAATATTTTTCGTCCAGTATAAAAGGAAATACATGGAGATTTACTTCAGGTAAGTTAACTTTCAGCGCATGTTTTTTTAATCTTTCGCTGAATAAAATAAAATTCTGCTTTTTATTTATAAACCAAAATGGATGAGCAGTAAAAGGATCAGTAACGACCGTAAATACCGAGACTTTAAGTCTGTGTTTTTTAATAATTCTATAAACAGGACGTATAAGAAAAAAATGAAAGATAATTATTTTTTCCGGTTTCTCTTCTAAGATCTTCTTTTCCAGGTTCGGAATAATTGAAGATTCAAGGATCATATCATTGATGAAAGTTACAATAGGAATATAGTATAATGAATAAAGAAACTGATAAAACCATTTACCTTCGCTCTGCAGCTTTCGGTAACCATCTTCCACTACATATTGTATAGTTTTATTGGCTTTTTCAAAACCATCAATAAGTATTGGTTCAATAGAATTTGCTGATAATTTATCAATACAATTCGCTATCGATTTAGCAGGCGCCAGATGTCCTCCCCCTGTATTCAAATATAACAATAAATATTTCTTTTTTGTTTTGATCATAATATAATCTTGTAACTAGCTATTCAAATATACCATTCTTTTTAAAATTTTGTTGTCAGTGCTGCCAAAACAAAAAAAATACATGAATGGTAATTAAATACCGTAGATTATTCTTAATTTTAATACATAAATTAATAACTAAAGTAGTGTGTGTATTTATGAAAAAATTGTTTTCCTTCCTGGTTTTAATTCCCATTATAATATTTGCAGGAACAGGAGCTAAAGATTCAGGCAAAGGTTTGGATAAAAAAAATATCGACCCTTCTGTAAGTCCTGCAGTTGATTTTTATCAATATGCAATTGGGGGCTGGTTAATAAATAATCCTATTCCAGATGAATATTCCCAGTGGGGAAGTTTTGAAATTCTGACTGAAATAAATAACAAAATTTTAAAAGAAATTCTAGAAACTTCATCTAATAATAAATCTGCTATTAAGGGTAGCAATCAGCAGAAAGTTGGAGATTATTATTTTTCCGGAATGGATACAGTCAAAATTGAGAAGGAAGGATATAAGCCTATACAGCCTCAGCTCGACGCAATCACAAAAATAAATTCAAAGGAAGACCTCTACAAGGAAATCGCATTCTTGCATTTACGGGTTGGTAATCCGCTTTGGCGATTTGGAGCTGGTATCGATGCTAGGAATAGCAGTATGAATATTGCCAATTTATATCAGAGTGGTATTGGCCTTCCGGATAGGGACTATTATCTTAATAATGACCTTCGCTCTAAGCAAATAAGAGAAAAATATATTCAACTTATGAGAAATATGTTCAAACTTATTGGCCAAAATGAAGTTGATGCTAAAAAAGATGCCGACAAGGTTATGGAAATTGAAACAAGATTAGCTAAGGCTTCCTCTACTAGGGTCGAAAGAAGGGACCCCGTTAAGAATTATAACAAAATGAGTTTTGATTCCCTTAAATCAATTACACCCGGTATCAATTGGAGCCTTTATTTCAAAGGACTGGGTATAAATGCGCCCTCGGAATTTGATGTAAATCAGCCTCGTTTTATAAAAGAAGTTAGTGCCCTATTACAAGAAATACAGCTAAATGACCTTAAGCCATATCTAAGATGGCATTTAATAAGAGGAACAGCAAATTATTTAAGCTCATATTTTGTTAACGAAAGTTTTGAGTTCGGCGGTAAATTCATGCAAGGCGCAAAAATTATGCAACCCAGATGGAAAAGAGTAATGCAGTCAACTAATGGAGCATTGGGTGAAATTTTAGGTGAAGTCTATGTGTCTAAAACCTTTTCTCCTGAAGCAAAAAATAGAGCCAAGAATATTGTTAATAATTTAATACTTGCTTTAAAAGAACGTATTACTAATCTTGATTGGATGGGGGATGATACAAAGAAAGAAGCATTAAAAAAATTAGCCGCTATTAATATTAAAATAGGTTATCCCGATAAATGGAAGGATTATACCTCTCTTCAAATGTCAAGGGATTCATATCTGGGAAATGATATGAATGCAAGTGAATTCCTGAATAGGGAAAATTATAATAAGATAGGGAAAACGGTTGACAGAACTGAATGGGAAATGCTCCCCCAGACTGTTAATGCTTATTATAATCCCGTTATGAATGAAATCGTTTTTCCAGCTGCTATTCTTCAGCCTCCTTTCTTTAATGTGGAAGCTGACGATGCTGTTAATTATGGCGGTATGGGAGTTGTAATCGGTCACGAAATTACGCATGGTTTCGATGACGAGGGTAGACAGTTTGATGCCCAAGGAAATATTAAAGACTGGTGGACTGAAAACGACGCCAAAAAATTTGAAGAAAGAGGAAGAGCAATAATAAATCAGTTCAATTCATTTGCAGCGATTGATACTTTTCATATAAATGGTGAACTTACTCAGGGTGAAAACATTGCTGATCTGGGTGGATTAAATATATCCTTAACTGCCTTGAAGAAAACAGAACAATATAAAAATGGAGAAAAAATTGATGGATTTAATCCTTTACAGAGATTCTTTTTGAGTTATGCCCAGATATGGGAAAATAATATCAGGGATGAAGCTTTGAAACTGAGGATAAAAACCGACCCGCATTCTCCAGGAAAACAGAGGGTAATTGCTCCACTAAGTAACATGCCCGAATTCTGGGAAGCGTTCGGTGTTAAACCAGGTGATCCTATGCGGATGCCTGATGACAAATTGGTTAAAATCTGGTAAGATATTAATTAAAAAACTTCGCTCTTAAAAGCGAAGTTTTTTTTAGAATACAAGTATTAAATTATTTATATGAATGTAATACCTTCATATAATTTGCTCTTTCAAACTGAGCAGGATCTGCAATATTGACATAGCTCATGCTTCCTCTCATAAGGTTCAAGGATTCATATTCATGCTCTTCCATCCATTGAACCATTTGGTTAAGGACTTCCTTAATATGGGGTATTCCATTTTTCAACAAGCATGACAGCATCTGTGTAATTTTTGAACCTGCCATAATCATCTTCAATACATCCTGTGCTGAATAGATTCCGCTGGTAGCTGCAAGATCTGCCTTTACCTGTCCATATAGGATAGCTGTCCACCTTAAGGGAAGTCTTAAATCCATAGGTGTACTAAGTAGAACATTGGGAACAACCTCAAGTTTATCAAGATCAATATCAGGCTGATAAAAACGGTTGAAAAGTACGAGTCCCTTAGCACCGGCTTTATCAAGCTTTCCTGCAAGCTCTGAAACCGAAGTGAAATAAGGGTGAAGTTTTACTGCTACTGGAATACTAACACCTTCCAACACAGAGTTAACTATTTCCAGATATGAGTTCTCAATCGTTGCACTGTTTTTATTATGATTAGCGGAAAGAATATAAATATTTAATTCAAGAGCATCAGCCCCTGCCTGCTCTATTTTCTTTGCATAATCGACCCAGCCTCCTAATTTTTTTCCGTTTAAGCTGCCGATTACTGGAATATTTACTGCTTCCTTGGCCTTTCTCACATGATTAAGATATTCCTCTCCACCAACCTTTATATCATAAGGTATAGGGAAAAATGATTGTGCTTCAGGAAATGAATCTGTGTTATCGAGAGTATAATGATCTAACTCCAATGCATCATGTTCTATTTCCTCTTCGAAAAGTGAATAGAGTACAACTGCACCGGCACCTGCATCTTCCATTGCTTTTATATTATCAACATTTGTTGATAATGGTCCGGCAGAAGGAACGATTGGGCTTTTGAGATTTAATCCTAAATAAGTTGTTGATAGATCCATATTATTTCCTTTTATTTATTTTCAGTCCCTGGTAAAGCTGCCATCTGTTCATACATTTTCCATTTGGATTCAGTATCATGCTGAGCTTCTTCCATAAGTTTTGCTGCTAAATCAGGATGAGATTTTGTGAGCATTTTATATCTGGTTTCCATATAAGCATAATCCTTTAATAGTATTTTCAATCCTTTGGATTCCAGTTTGAATGGATTCTTTCCTTCCTTTAAGAGATCAGGATTATATCTGAATAATGGCCAATGCCCTGAATCAACAGCGGCTTTCTGGTTTTTCATTCCTGTTGCCATATCGATACCGTGAGCAATACAATGGCTATATGCAATAATTAAAGATGGTCCATCGTAAGCCTCAGCTTCAATAAATGCCTTTAGAGTCTGAAGATCATTGGCACCCATCGCAACTTTTGCTACATAAATATTTCCATATGTCATCGCTATTTGTCCAAGGTCTTTTTTAGGCATGGTCTTACCAGCAGCGGCAAACTTTGCAACTGCGCCCCTTGGTGTGGATTTAGATGCCTGTCCGCCTGTATTTGAATAAACTTCAGTGTCCAGTACAAGTACATTAACATTTTTGCCTGATGCAAGTACATGGTCTAATCCGCCATAACCGATATCGTATGCCCAGCCGTCTCCTCCCATTATCCAGACAGATTTTTTAACAAGATAATCTGCAAGGCTTATAAGATGAACTAAATCAGATAACTTTTCTCTATAATTTCCATCATTCATAAAAACAGCTAACTTTTCTTTAAGGATCTTTACTCTTTCTCTTTGCTCATGAATACCGACTTCATCTTTCTGATCGGTATTTAATAATTCAGTCACTAATACTTCTCCGATTTCATCGGAGAATTTTTTAAGAAGATTTTTTGCCTGTATGTTGTGCGCATCAATTGATAATCGAAAACCGAATCCGAATTCAGCGTTATCTTCAAATAATGAATTCGACCATGCAGGACCTCTTCCATCTTTGTTCTTTGTCCATGGTGTTGTTGGCAGGTTACCGCCGTATATTGAAGAACAGCCTGTTGCATTCGCAATTATTGCTCTATCACCGAATAGCTGACTTACAAGTTTAACATAAGGTGTTTCTCCGCAACCGGAGCAGGCGCCTGAGAACTCAAATAAAGGAACTAGAAACTGTGAATCTTTAATAGATGATATGTTTAGCTTTGTCCTGTCATATTCTGGTAAATTTATAAAATAATCCCAGTTAACTCTCTCTGTTTCCCTTATTGGAAGCTGTTCTTTCATATTAATAGCTTTGAACTTGGTCTCTTTTTTATTCTTTACTGGACACACATCAACGCAGAGTCCGCATCCGGTACAGTCTTCAACTGCAACCTGAAGTGCATAAGCCATACCTTCGCCCAAGTCTTTTCCTTTGAATTTTGTCGATTTGAATTTGGCTGGAGCATCTGAAAGTAACTTTTCATCAAATACTTTCGCACGTATTGATGCATGAGGACAAACAATCACGCATTTATTACATTGGATGCATATTTCATCGTCCCAAACAGGAACATCAAGTGCTATATTTCTTTTTTCCCACATTGCTGTTCCTGTCGGATAGGTGCCATCAATTGGCATCTTGCTTACAGGTATTGAATCACCATGACCAGAAATAATTCTTGCTGTAACTTCCTGTACAAATTGAGGAGCCTTTTTAGAAACAGCGTCCGCAAGCTTTATTGTACTGGTCACTTTTACAGGTATCTCAACCTCGAACAAGTTAGCAAGAGTTTTATCTACTGCATCAAAATTCATCTGGACTATCTTTTCGCCTTTGGAGCCATAAGTCTTTTTGATTGAATTCTTAATCATCGCAATAGCTTCATCTCTCGGAAAGATTTTTGAGATAGCAAAAAAGCAAGTCTGCATAATAGTGTTAATCCTTACACCCATACCAGTCTCTTCGCCAACCTTATAGGCATCTATGATGAAAAACTTCATCTTCTTTTCTATAAGATCTTTCTGAGCTTTTTCCGGTAAATGGTTCCATACTTTTTCTTTAGGAATCAGGGTATTAAGAAGGAATGTAGCGCCTTCAGCTGCATCATCAAGTAAATCCATCTTATCCAGGAATTCCTGTTGATGGCACGCTATGAAGTTGGCTTTATTTATTAAATAAGTTGATTTTATTTCTTTTGGACCAAATCTTAAATGAGAAACTGTAGTAGAACCCGACTTTTTTGAGTCATACACAAAATAACCCTGTGCAAAGTATTTAGTTCCTTCTCCGATTATTTTAATTGAGTTTTTATTTGCCCCAACTGTACCATCAGCTCCAAGTCCATAGAATTTACCTCTAAAGGTTTCATCCGGTTCAACTGAGAAAGTTGCGTCATAATCAAGACTGGTATTTGTAACATCATCTACTATACCAATAGTGAAATGATTTTTAGGCTTACTCTTTGTCATTTCATCATATACTCCCTTTATCATTGCAGGAGTAAATTCTTTTGATGAAAGACCATATCTTCCGCCGGTTATCTTCGGATATGCAAATTTTAATTCGCCATTAATATGTTTTTCTGAAATAGCATTTACAATGTCCAGATATAATGGTTCACCTGAAGCACCGGGTTCTTTTGTTCTGTCTAATACTGATATTACTTTGGTTGATTTAGGAAGGGCATCAATAAAATGATCAATGGAGAAAGGACGGTAAAGTCGTACTTTTAAAATGCCGACTTTCTCTCCTTTCGAAGTTAGATATTCAACCGTTTCTTCAACAGCTTCAGCACCAGATCCCATCATTACAATTATTCTTTCTGCATCAGGGGCACCATAATAGTCAAATAAATGATATTGACGTCCGGTCAACTTCGCAAATGTATCCATCTGTTGCTGGACTATACCCGGACAATCTATATAAAATTGATTAACTGTTTCTCTTCCCTGGAAATAAACATCAGGGTTCTGGGCTGTCCCTCTCATTACCGGACTGTCAGGCGATAATCCTCTGTTTCTGTGTGCAATTACCATTTCATCTGTAATCATTGCACGTAAGTCACTATCTGTAAGCTGTTCAATTTTCATAACTTCATGTGAAGTTCTGAATCCATCAAAAAAGTGGAGGAATGGAACTCTCGATTTAAGCGTTGCTGCCTGTGATATAAGTGCAAAATCCATTACTTCCTGGACTGAATTCGAAGACAATAGGGCAAATCCGGTAGACCGGGTTGACATTACATCGCTATGGTCACCGAATATTGATAAAGCCTGTGCTGCAATAGATCGTGCTGATACATGAAATACTGTCGATGTCAGTTCTCCGGCGATCTTGAACATATTCGGGATCATCAAAAGTAATCCCTGCGAAGCCGTAAATGTTGTTGTCAGAGACCCTGTCTGTAATGCTCCATGCACACTCCCTGAGGCTCCTCCTTCACTTTGCAGTTCGCTTACACTGGGAATTTCATTCCAGATATTTTTTTTGTTCTCAGCAGCCCATGCATCGCACCATTCTCCCATATTGGAAGATGGAGTGATTGGATAAATAGCAATTACTTCATTTGTTCTGAATGCTACATATGCTGCTGCTTCATTACCGTCAATAGTTACTTTTTTTCTTTCCATTATTTTACCATTATTAGATGAATCTATTAAATCAATTTGAATTCCCTATTTTAGCCAAAAATTATACCACGATAACAGGGATGAAATGCCTCATTTTGAAAGAATTTATTATCATTTATGGAAATAACTAAAAAGATTCTTTTCTCGTTTCTTAATTTTAAGAAACTGGTATATTTTATCTTTTATCATTTTTCCACTAGGTTTATTTTCATAATTTTAGGTTTATTAGAAAGAGAAAATGCGTATACCTGAAAACAAAATAGAAGAAATTCGATCTGCTTCTAATATCGTCGATATTATATCCGAATTTATCAGTCTGAGAAAAAGGGGAAAAAATTATATCGGATTATGCCCCTTTCATAATGAAAAAACCCCATCTTTTACTGTTAGTGAAGAGAAACAAATATTTAATTGTTTCGGATGTCATAGTGGTGGAAATGTTTTCAAATTTCTTATGGAGTATGAAAAAATTTCCTTTATTGAATCTGTTAAAAGTATAGCTGATAGGTTGGGGATTCAGATTGAATATGAGGATCAGCAAAACTCTGAAAAGCAAAGTGAGCTGGAAATATTATATGATGTAAATGACTTCGCAGCAAAGTATTTTTCAAACATCCTGCTGAACGAACCCGAAGGGGAAATCGGTAGAAAATATTTTCATCAAAGAAAGATTAAAACTCAGACAATGAGAGCATTTGGTCTTGGGTATTCACCTTCTAAAAGAGATGCTTTCCTTGAGTATGCAAAAAACCATATTGATCTTGATAGAGCATTGCAGTTAGGATTAGTTGGGAAAGGGAATGAAGGTTATTTATTCGATAAGTTTTCAGGAAGGATAATATTTCCTATCGATTCTCCGAATGGAAGGGTAGTCGGATTTGGAGGAAGAATTCTTGAAAAAAATGAATATGCCGCCAAATATCTTAATTCCCCAGAATCTATTATTTATACTAAGGGGAAAATACTATATGGCCTCTCCTATGCAAAAGATGAAATACGCAGGTTAAATAAGGTTATTATGGTTGAGGGGTACATGGACTTAGTTTCCCTTTTCCAGAATGGAATAAAAAATGTTATTGCTGTCTCCGGTACGGCTCTTACTGATGATCAGGTATTGCTCCTTTCCCGTTATACAAAGAACATAGTACTTTTATTTGATGCAGATATTGCCGGCATTAAAGCCTCCATGAGAAGTATAGAAATTTTATTAAGAAAGGATTTTGAGATTAAGATTGCATCCCTGCCAAAAGGGGAGGATCCAGATTCTTATGTTAACCAGTTCGGAAAAGAAAAATTTGATGATTTAATTAAACAGGCAGTCAGTTTTCATGAATATCAAACAACATTATATGAAGCCGAGGGGTATTTCACCGATAGCAGCAGATCAGCTGAAGCTGTAAGGAACCTTGTAAAGTCATTATCCTTTATCGAGGATGAACTAAAAAGAAATTTTTATATAAAGAACATATCAAAAAAATTTGGACTTAGGGAAAAGTTACTGGAATCGGAACTTGATAAGATCTTGGTCAAAGAGAATCGGCAGGATAAATTTCCAAAAGAAAAAACTCAGTCCAACAAGATATTTCCAAATAAGGAAGTTAAGATTACGGAGGAAGTTCAGTTTCTTGAAAGAGATGTGATATTACTTTTTATATCTGAAAACACAGAAATAATAAAATTTATATTTGCCCATATGAATCCGGAAGAATTTGTGATTGAATTAAACAGGAAAATTGCCGAATTGGTTTATGAAGAATTTAATAAAAAAGGATCATTTGAAGTAGCTTCCGTAATAAACAACATTAACGATGAGGAAGTAAGAGGTTATTTACAAAAACTATCTATTGATAAATATTCAATAAGCAGCGAATGGGAAAAATTATATCCTGGTAAGGATAACTTTACAATATTATCGAGATTAGTTAAGGATTCTATGAAAAAATTCAAAACTTTGCAAATTGAAAATCAGATAACAGACATTTTGTTGCAAGTTGAAGAGGCTTCATCTAATGAGGAACAGGTTGAATTGTTACCTATATTAAATCAATATTACTCTGATAAACTAAGACTGAAAGAAGTGTTTAACTAAATCTGTAAGTTATATATTCTTTAACTATTTTCACTTAATTACTTTTAATTCTATGTACAGACAAGCTAAAACAGGTAGACTTTTAATAGACATTTTGCCAGATAAATGTGATTTCTGCGGGTGTTGTGTTGGGGTTTGCCCTGAGGATGCTATTGAATTGAAAGAAGCTGAAATTTTTATAATCGATCTCCGATGTACCAACTGTGCTAAATGTGTTTGGAGCTGTCCTATAGAAGTAATAAAATTTAATATGGATGGTGTATTAGTCTAGTTATTAATAATACCAGTTTATTCAGATGAAAGATAATTACGATATTATTGTTGTAGGAGCAGGTCCCGCCGGATCAATGGCAGCACGTTTTGCTGCTGAACAGGGAGTTTCTGTACTCATGCTTGAAAAAGACAGGGATGTTGGTTATCCGGTGAGGTGTGGAGAAGCAATAAGCAAAAAAGGTATCGAGGAATTTTTAGCACTAGATAATAAATGGATTGCCGCAAAGATAAGCAAATTCTCCCTGAATGCCCCCGATGGATCGGAAGTTGTTATAGAGTTCGGGGATGCAGGTTATATTCTCGAAAGAAAGATCTTCGATTATGAATTGGCAAAAACTGCTGCCAATAAAGGGGCACTCATTCTTACCCGGGCTTACGTAAACGGACTTTTATTCGATGGTGATAAAGTAGCAGGCGTAAAATATGAATACCGGGGAGAACAGAAAGAAGTAAAGGGGAAAATAATAATTGGCGCTGATGGTGTCGAATCCAGAATCGGAAGATGGGCAGGGCTAGAAACATTTACACATTTCCGTGATATGGAATGCTGTGTACAGGTTACTGCCTCTAATATTAATATTGATCCCAATACACTGTATTTTTATTTCGGAAAAAATGTAGCGCCTGGTGGTTATTTCTGGGTTTTTCCCAAATCTGGTTCTTGCGCAAATATCGGTTTGGGGATAAGCGGGATGGAAGGTAAAAAAAAATCAGCACTTTATTACTTAAATACTTTTATGGAAAAAAGATTCCCCGATGCCCCGGTATTAACCTCAATCGCGGGAGGTGTTCCAAGCACACCAACATTAAAAAAAATTTCCGCACCCGGTATTATGCTTGTCGGAGACGCCGCCCGTCAGGTTAATCCTTTAAGCGGTGGAGGTATAGCAAGCGGAATGATTGGCGGTAGTATTGCTGGTAGAATTGCTGGCGAATCCGTTAAATTGATTAAACCTAATCATATTTTGACTTATGATAAAGCTTGGCATGAAAGAGTTGGCAAACGACATGAAATCTACAACCGGTTAAAAAACGGTATTTATAATTTCGAAGATGAAAAATTTAATAAAATAGCCCATTCTTTTTTAAAAGTGTCTGTTAATAAACGTACCTTGGGGAAATTATTTGCAACTGCGCTCGTCAACAATCCTCCCCTACTGGTCGATATCGCAAAAGTTTTTATTTAAATCTTATTGTTTTTTATTATGTTGTATATTTAAATTAAACATAGCATAATTCATAGCATGATAAAAGATACAAATAACGACACATCAAAAAATTCGGAGACTGATTTTTTGTTTTCTTTTATTAAGAAATATGAATTTTTCTGTATATGGAAAGCGTCGGGTAAAAATATTCATGACAAAGAATTTTCAGAAAATGTTATAAAAATTACAGGTTATTCTAATAAAGAACTTTTTGATTTCCCTGATGGATTTTATTCTCTTATTATTACGGACGATATTTCAAGAACAAATAAGTTACACAATAATTTTTTAAATAATCCGGTGGAAGAAAATTATTCTGCTGTTTACAGAATAAATGATAAAGACCGGAATATTGTATGGGTAAAAGAAGATATTTGGGTACAGATAAATAAGGGAGGGGAAATAGAAGCATATCATGGGTTTATTCAGAATATTAGTGAATTCAAAAGACTCGAAACCCTACTTCTGAGTGAGAACGAAAATTTAGTTCAGTTAAATGAGTCCAAGGATAAATTTATCTCTATTCTTTCTCATGATCTTCGTTCCCCATTTACTAGCATTCTTGGCTTCACTGAAATTCTGATGAATGAACCCGACCTTACCGAGAATGAAAAAAATGAGTACCTGAATTATATTCATGATTCTTCCCAAAACCAGCTTCAATTAATTAACTATTTATTGGACTGGTCAAGACTTCAAACAGGACGTATGAAAATCGAGTCAGAACGAATTCATGCTCCTTCTATAGTATTCAATTGTATTGCCTCTCTTACAGGTAATGCAATGAGAAAAAATATTGATATTAAAACAAACATCCCTGAAAATATATTTATTAAAGCTGATGATAAGTTAATAACCCAGGTTATTACTAATTTATTAAGTAATGCTATTAAGTTTTCGCAGGAGAATAATCATGTCGAAATAATTGCTGAGATTTTTAACGATGATAAGATAGAATTTATCATTAAGGATAATGGGATTGGAATTCCTGATAATTCCAAAGAAAAATTATTTAAAGTTGAAAAAAAGTTTTCAACCGAGGGAACCAAGGGAGAAAAAGGAACTGGTCTGGGTTTAAGTCTTGTTAAAGAGATAGTAGAAAAACATTTGGGTGATATATGGTTCTATTCTGAATTGGATAAAGGAAGTGAGTTCCATTTTACTGTTCCCTCATCTCAGAATATTATCCTTCTTGTTAATGATGATCAGGAAGAAAAAGCATATCTGGAGAAAGTAATTTGTGAGAATTTTCCTGAATATAAATTGATTCTTACAGATAATGGTTATGAAGCGATTACTATTATTTCTAGCAAAACCCCCTCTTTAATTGTTACCAAACATGACCTTCCTTTCATGGATGGAGTACAACTACTAAAATCAATTAGAAAAGGGGAAAAAGGGTTTAAAATTCCTGTTGTTGTTATCAATTCTGATATTCCAGAAGAAACTAAAAAAATGTATCATGAATATGAAATAAGTACCCTGCTGCAAAAGCCTTTCGATATCAATAAAATCAAAGAAAAATTACATTCCGCTTTGAATTAATTTTTGAATTTCATATTAAGGCTAGATCTTTAATTTTTATATTTAACATTCAGAATATTTTTAGGAGGAAATATTGAAAATATCTGTAATTGGTACTGGATATGTCGGACTTGTTTCTGGAACATGTTTTGCTGAAACTGGTAATGAAGTTATTTGTGTTGATACTGATACTGCTAAAGTTGATAAAATGAAGCAGGGGGTTGTCCCTATCTATGAACCTGGTCTGGAAATTCTTTTTGAAAGAAATATTAAGTATGGGCGTCTTACTTTTACTACGGATCTGCATAAGGCAATTCGAAATTCGGAGATTTTATTTTTATGTCTTCCTACCCCGCAAGATAGTGATGGAAGTGCAGATTTAAAATATATATTGGGTGTTGCTGAAGATCTGGGAAAGTTTTTCAGAGATAATCCCAGTATCGGGTTCAAAATACTTGTCGATAAAAGCACAGTGCCTGTTGGAACTTCAGAAAAAGTTCGTGCTGCCGTAAAAAAACATGCTCCTGATTTTGAATTTGATGTCGCTTCAAATCCTGAATTTCTTAGGGAAGGCATGGCAGTAGAAGATTTTATGAAACCGGAAAGAGTAGTGATCGGGACTTCAAATGAAAAAACGAAAACAATTATTGAAGAATTATATGAACCATTTATTCGTTCCGGTAATCCAATTTATTTTATGGACGAAAAATCTGCCGAAATGACTAAATATGCCGCAAATTCATTCTTAGCTACAAAAATCACATTTATGAATGAAATTGCAAATCTTTGCGAAATAACTGGGGCGGATGTTGATAAAGTGAGGATTGGTATTGGTTCTGATTCAAGAATTGGTAAACGATTTTTGTTCCCAGGAATTGGTTTCGGAGGCTCTTGTTTTCCAAAAGATGTAAAAGCATTGATCAATACTTCAAATGAGAACAATTATGATTTTAAAATACTAAATTCTGTTGTTGAAATAAATGAAAATCAAAGGATCAGGTTTTTTGAAAAGATAAAACTTCATTACATTGGCAAGCTTAAAGGAAAACATTTTGCTATGTGGGGGCTCGCCTTTAAACCGAACACTGACGATATAAGGGATGCCCCTTCTGTAAAAATTATAGATCTTTTGCTCAAGGGTGGTGCTTCAGTAACTGCCTATGATCCTGAAGCCATGGATAACATCAGTAATATTTATAACAGTAAAATTAAATTTGCAAAAGGAACCTATAATGCTCTCGAAAATGCAGATGCACTTATTATTGTGACAGAATGGAATGAATTCAGAAAACCTGATTTTAGCAGGGTAAAAGCTTTGTTAAAAAAACCGGTTATTTTCGATGGGCGTAATTTATATGATCTTGAAAAAATGCAGGAGCTTCATTTTACTTATTATTCAATTGGTCGTAACGTAATTAAAGGTTAATATATACTCCTTATGTTACAAGAATTAAAAAACTCCTTTGAAAATCAGGAAAAGGTTTGGTTTGCTCTATATACCAAGTCTAGAAGTGAATTTAAAGCGGCTGAACAACTTGAGGCTATCGGTGTCCGAAATTACCTTCCGGTTGTTGTTAGGTGGAAAAAATGGAGTGACAGAAAGAAAAAAATTCTGGAACCTATACTTAAGGGCTATATTTTTATTTTAGCCGACGAAAAGGAAAGGAAATTGTCATTGGAACAATATTCAATTGTTAGATGTGTGTTTGATAACGGCAGACCCGCCAAAATACCTGAATGGCAGATTAATAATCTTAAAAAAATGCTTTCTAAAGAATCTGATTTCTTAATTCAGGATGGTTTAATTCCGGGTGTTAAAGTCAAAATAAGGGAGGGTCCGTTTGAAGGTATTATTGGGGTTGTTCATGAAAGTGAAAATGGAAAAACTATTGCTGTGTCCATAGATCTCCTTAGGCGGTCGGTTATTGCACATCTTCCGAAAGAGAGTATTTTTGAAGTTGTAAAACAAATTTAATTTCGTTCTTTAAAAAGGAATTTCTGTTATGCTAAATCAAAAAGACCTTGTTATGGTGCAAAAGGGGGATATGATAAATCATTACCTGCTATTGAAAAAGTGTGAAATAAAACTTACCAAATCTAATAAACAATATCTTTATATGGAACTTGCAGACAAAACCCTGTCGTTGAGTGCAAATGTATGGGAAAATTTTTCCAAAATGTATTCAGAGTTAAAACCAGGGGATGTTGTAAAAGTTACAGGCTCCATGGATGACTATCTGGGTATTCATCAGATCAAAATCATATCTATAAAAACAGCGGATCCTGCTGATAAAATAATACCTGCTGATTTTCTTGTAAGATCGAAGAGGAATGTTGAAGAGATGAAAAATGAATTAATAGCAAGACTTCAAAAGATCAGTAATTCAAAATTAATGATACTGATGGATCAGTTTTTTAATGAGAAAAATCTTTTGAAATTTACTTCTGCGCCGGCAGGGAAATATTGGCATCATTCATATCTTAGTGGGTTGCTGGAACATTCGCTTGAACTTATTAGAATATGCGACCTTATGTGCGATATTCATCCTGAAATAAATAGGGATCTCGTTATTTGCGGCGCATTAATGCATGATTATGGTAAAACTGAAGAACTTAGTTTTGACTCATCCTTTGAATATACAACAAGGGGCAAACTGATAGGTCATATAGTGATATCCGCTATGCTGATAAACGAGGGATGTAAAAAAATTCCTGATTTTCCGGATAACCTAAGGGATTGCCTCCTTCATATTATCCTTAGCCACCAAGGTAAACTTGAATTTGCATCACCTGTTTTACCCAAGACTCTTGAAGCTATTACATTATATCAGGCAGATGAATTAAGCGCTAAAGTCAATGCTTTTAAAAGCGCACTTAGTGAAATAAAAGAAAAGGGGAAATGGACTAAATTTTTACCTCTTGCTTCTACTGATCTTTTTAATCATGGTATTTTGGAATAGAGAGGAATGTAAAGATATTTTTATAATTCAATGTTAGATCTTAATAAGGCAGATATTGAAAGAATTAAATGTGCTAACCACATTGTCTTTTTTTCAGGCGCAGGCATGTCTGCGGAAAGTGGCATAACTACTTTCAGGGGAAAGGATGGTATCTGGAATAAGTTCAAACCGGAAGAATTAGCAAATTTTAATGCCTTTATGAAAAATCCAAGTTTGGTGTGGGAATGGTACCATTATCGTCGTGACATTGTCAAGCGCGCTCTTCCGAATGCAGGACACTTGGCAATAGCGGAATTTCAAAAGTACGTTCCTAAGATTACTGTAATAACTCAGAATGTTGATAATCTCCATAAAAGAGCTGGAAGTAAAAATATTTTTGAACTTCACGGAAATATAGAAAGGAATTATTGCATCAAGTGCAAAACCTTTTATAATGATTTAGAGGAAATGTTAGAAATTCCAAAATGTAAATGTGGCGGTTTAATCAGACCAGATGTTGTGTGGTTCGGTGAATATCTTCCTGAAGACCAATTCCAAGGCGCCGAAATAGCAGCATCCAAATGTGATTTCTTTTTTGTTGTCGGAACCTCTGCTATAGTATATCCTGCAGCATCATTGATCTATATAGCAAAATATAATGGTGCTTTCATTATTGAAATCAATATTGAAGAAACGGAGATAAGCTTCCTCACCAATAAATCCCTGTTGGGAGAAGCCGGTCAAATTCTTCCTGAGATACTGAAAAAGATTAAAGAATAACCGGCAACCCTGGAATTATTTCTTTTGGTTAATAGGAGTTAATCCAATAACCTTGCATAGACGTTGCAATTCAACCTGATCACTCTTCGATAGTTTTTGCATCTCTTCTATTACCGATTTGAGGTAACCGGGAAATACTTTTTGGAATAAGCTTTTTCCTTGTTTAGTCAAATGGATAGTAAAATATCGCCTGTCTTGTTCCCGTCTTTCCCTTATGACCAATTTTCTCTTTTCAAGATTGTCAATTACTAGTGTTATGTTTCCGCCGGTCTTGAGAAGTTTATTGCCAAGATCCTTTTGGAACAAAGGACCTATATGGTATAAAGCATCAAGTATTGCATACTGGCTTTCGGTTAGGTTAGACTTGGTGAGTGATAAATTTACTCTCGACAATGTTGATTCGGCAGCTCTTACTAACTTTAAAAAAGTGTTAAGAGCGGTCATCTCTTTTTCAGTTCCTTTGTAGCGGGTTCCCATATTTTTTTCTTCTCTGGTTAATGAATTTTAAATAATATCACATATAAAACTAATAAATACTGAACTAAATTTCTAAAAATAAATTAAATAATATGTTAGCCGAATCACTTTTGAGCAGTTTTTAGACAATAATTAATTTTAATATTCAATAAATAGTCAAATAATAGTATAAAATTATTAATTTCAACACAATTATTGACCAATTCTCTTAAAATAATTTATAAATTTATTATCATAATTTTTGAGAATATTTTGAAAGTTTCTATTGGTAGTGATCATTTCGCCTTGACTTAAAATTAGTCATTGCCGAATGATTAGAAAAATAGTAAATATAGAGGTAGAAAAAATTAAAAATCTAGAAAATAAAAAACAGGAGCTGTCGTGAACATTCGTTTTAAAGAATTGGAACTAATCGGACAAAGTGTTTGGCTTGATAATATTAGCAGAGATTTACTTAATAATAAAGAGTTACAGAAACTGATTGAAGAAGTTGGGCTGAAAGGAGTTACAAGTAATCCCACTATCTTTCAGAAAGCAATAGGTAGCGGTTCAGCCTATGATGGACAAATTGAACAATTGTTGTCAATTAATCCTTCATTATCGGCAGATGAATTGTTCGAGGAATTAGCTGTATGTGATATACAGAGGGCAGCTGATGTTTTATTCCCTGTTTATGAAAAAACTGAGGGAGTTGATGGGTTTGTAAGCATTGAAGTCTCTCCCATCCTTGCATATAATACTGAAGGCACTATAAATGCGGCAAGACGCCTGAATAAAAAGGTCAAGCGCCCCAATGTTATGATTAAAATCCCAGCTACGATGGAAGGTTTACCCGCTATAAAACAAATGATCGCGGAAGGTGTTTGTATAAATGTTACACTTATATTTTCACAGCAGATATATGAACAAGTTGTAGAAGCATATATTGCCGGGTTGGAGGAAAGGAATAAAAAGAATGGTCGATTAAATAACGTTTCGTCAGTTGCTAGCTTTTTTATTAGCCGGATTGATACCTCTGTCGATAAAGAACTCGATAAAGTAGGAAACACAGCATTAAAAGGAAAAATTGCTATTGCCAATGCTAAGTTGGTTTATGAAAAAAGTAAGGAAATATTCAGTAGTAATAGATTTAAAAAATTAATGGACAAAGGGGCAAGGATACAAAGACTACTTTGGGCAAGTACAAGTACTAAGAACCCCTTTTATCCGGAAACTATTTATATCGATGAACTGGTTGGAAAGGACACTATAAATACAATGCCTCCGGCAACTATTGAAGCTTTTAAAACTAAAGGCAAAGTTTATAATGCTATTGAAGATAAAGTAGGTGAAGCTAGAAATCAGATGAAAACTCTAAAGGATTTAAAAATTGATTTTTCTGAAATAACCAAAAAACTTACTGTTGATGGAGTTGAATCCTTTGCGCATTCTTTCCGCGATTTAATATCTACAATTGAGGATAAGAAAAAAGTTTAACATGCAAAATAAAGAACAGGAGATTTTTGCCAATGATCATATTCTAATGTCACTTGAAAACCGTATACAGTCGTGGAAAAAAAATAAAGCCTGTGCAAGATTATGGAATCTTGACCCAACCCTTTGGAAACAGAAACCTGAAGAAAATGTTGAATTATCAACCCGTCTGGGATGGTTGAATCTGCCCTCATTAATGCAGGATTATATAAATGAATTAAAAGATATTGCTGAAGAGGTTAAAAAAGATTTTGATAATATTGTACTTCTTGGAATGGGGGGAAGTAGTCTTGCACCTGAAGTCTTTTTTAAGACATTCGGTAAAAAGAAGGGTTACCCTGCATTGAAAGTATTGGATAGTACACACCCATTATCGGTTAGACAGATTCTTGATAATTATAATCTCAGCAAAACTCTTTTTATTGTTTCAAGTAAATCCGGCGGTACTACTGAAACAATGTCTTTCTTTTATGCGTTTTATAATGCTCTTTTGATGTTTGGCGCAGATCAGGGGAATCACTTTATTGCTATTACCGATAAGGGCTCAAGTCTTGAGTTGCTTGCCCGGGATAAAAAATTCAAGAAGATTTTTATTACTCCGGGAGAAGTTGGTGGAAGATATTCAGCATTAACTTATTTCGGATTGGTCCCTGCAGCATTAATTGGAGCAGATATTGATTCCTTATTGAAGAACGCTGAACAAATGAAAAAAAACAGTGGTAAAAATTCTGACATTTCATTCAACGAAGGATTTAAGTTGGGAGCATTGCTCGGAGAACTTAATCTGGTCAAAAAGGATAAATTAACTTTCTTTGTGTCTCCATCAATTTCTTCATTTCCTTCGTGGATTGAACAACTGGTTGCAGAAAGCACAGGGAAGGAGGGAAAAGGAATAACACCTGTGATTTTAGAACCCCCAGGAGATGCAAAAGTTTACGGTAACGATAGGGTTTTTATATACTACAGGTTAAAAAGTGATGATAATGCTCAGTATGATAGTAATATTGAAAAATTAAAAAATGCTGGATTTCCGGTTGTGATTATTCATCTTGATGGACTTTATGATCTGGGAAAAGAAATTTATAAATGGGAAATTGCTACAGCAATGGCAGGATCGGTTATGGAAATAAATCCATTCGATCAGCCTAATGTTCAGCTTGCCAAAACATTGGCAAATGTGAGTATGGAGGAGTATATAGAAACTGGAACTCTTCCCTTGGAAAAACCTGCTATAATCCATGATAATATGTCTTTGTTTGGGAAATTTACATCATATGATATTAAACAAGCTTTCAATGAATTCGTTTCTCAGGCGGTAGAGGGGGATTATTTTGGTATTCAGTCCTTTCTTCCTTATTCAGAGGATTTTGATACCTCCATTAATAAACTTAAAATGGTATTAAGGGATAAATTCCACCTGGCTGTAACATCTGGTTATGGTCCGCGCTTTTTGCATTCAACTGGACAGCTTCATAAAGGAGATGGGAATACAGGTTTATTTGTTCAGTTTACTTCTGATGCAGTTAATGATCTGGATGTTCCGGATAGAGGATATTCTTTCGGTACTCTAATAACTGCTCAGGCACAAGGGGATTTAAAAGCTTTAAGGAATAATAGCAGAAGAGTTATAAGCATTCATTTATCAGGCAATCTTAAAGATCAAATTGATTATCTTACCTCCTTATTAAATTAGACTTGGCAAATCCTTCTGCAAAAAGGAGGAGAAGTATATCTCCCCAAGAATATTGATTATGAAAATCAGCAGAAAGAAATTTTTATTTCGTACACTGAAATTAGCTTTAGGGTCATTCCTTTTTCTCCCACTTTTAAAACTTGGAGAAACAAAAGCTAAAAAGATTGACATAACAGGTACCGGTCCTGACCCAACGCAATGGAAAAACGATGAAATAAATATCTCATGGATAGGGCATTCAACTATTTTAATGAATTTGTACGGTACTATTATCGTTACTGATCCAGTGCTTTTTGAAAAAATAGGACTAGATATTTTTGGGATTACCATAGGTCAGACCAGGTATTCGGTACCGGCGCTTGAGATAGACAAATTTCCTTGTCCTGATCTTATTTTACTTTCCCATGCACATTTTGATCATATGGATTATAAGACCTTAAGCAGTTTTGCTGCTATGTATCCGGGAAAAATAAATTGTCTTACTGCCTTTAATACTTCCGATGTAATAGCTGATCTTAAATGGAAATCATTGGAAGAGCTGGACTGGAATGAAGAATACTTTCTTAATGATGTAAAATTTAGTGCAATAGAAGTTAAACATTTCGGCTGGCGTTATCCGTTTGAAAGGGACCGATCAAGAGGATATTTTAAGAATGGAAGAAGTTTTAATGCTTATTTAATTGAGAAAAAAGGGAGAAAGGTGCTTTTCGGGGGGGATACGGCCATGACAAACAAATTTATTCCGTACAGCGGAATTGATATTGCAATAATGCCCATCGGAGCATACAATCCTTGGAAATCAAACCACTGCAATCCTGAAGAAGCTCTTAACATGGCTGCTAATGATCTTAAAGCAAAAGTTTTTATCCCAATTCATTGCTGTACCTTTAGGCTGGGATTGGAGCCTGTTGATGAACCGTTGAAGTGGTTGGAGAATTCAGTGAAAAATTATAAAATAGATTTGGGTTTAACTAAAATAGGGGAGACATTTACATTAAAAACATAATTACTCAGTATTGCTAACATTCATTCATCTTCAGTGCTTTATACTTAAATAATCGACTAAAAATAAAGATCAGATTTCATTCTTTAATTGTTAAAAATCCAATTACCAGGAAGAATAACAGCATAGCAACAATAACGACGATCGTAATGGTGTCAGGAATAATTTGCATATACATTCCGTTTATTAATGGTTTTGATAATCAAACATTCGAGTTCCTTTTAATTCCGTATAAAAGATTATGCCAGAATTTTAAATAACTATTTTGCATGTTTATATAGAAAAGGAGTATCAAAAATATGCCCAGCCGTCTCATTATAAGAATGGCTCGTCAAAATAATAATAATGGTTTATTAAAATATTTTGGTTATACCTTCATTATGATTTAATAAATCCCGAGGTTATTATAAACAAATTAAAGAGGGGATGCGTTCATATTTATATCAGAAACGGAAAGGGGAAAACAACTAAAATGGCTCACTATTTACTTCACCATGAATTATTTCGCTTAATTTTTTAGCTATTACTTTCCGGTCGAATTGTTTTACTAAATCAAGATTTGTTTTGAACTTATCTGACGATTCAAAAAAACTACTACCTGTTTCATGATAATTAAAAATCATCCCTGCATTTGAAGTTTTCAGGATTTCGCTTACCTCTTTATTGTCATCACCAAAGGCTATGATTGGCCGTCCTGTCCTCAAATACTCAAATAACTTACCCGGAACATGCCTTGGCTCGCTTGCACACACCAGAAGGTACTTTGCATTGCTCAGTTCGCCTAACAATTCATTATATGATAAAAAACCTGCGTATTCGGTATTTCCTTCCAAGCCCGCCAGTTTAATTTCTTTTTTTATCGCAGGACTGACAGACCCTATGAATTTTAATTTAAGCTTTTGCCCGGAGGTAATTTTTTGCTTAACCAGTTTCCAGAAATTAACCGGATTCTGATAATCGAAAATATTTCCGGCATGAATAATCGTTTCAACAGTGCTTGCTTTATAAGATTCAATATTTTCAAATGATTCTTCATCATATCCCCAATATAACGCGAAAGATTTTTCTTTTAAGAAAGGGTATTTTTTCGAATAATCATCTTTCATGGTCTTAGTAACAAAAATAGATGCCATGGAATGTTTAAGCACTTTTCTTTCAAAATAATTATCCAGCGCAAGTGTGGCTTTACTCCTTTTAAAATCTCTGTAATAAACGATATCCACCCATGGGTCAATAAAAACAGGGTAGTGAGGAATGCTGAATAATTTACTTAATCTGTAGGCAATGAGATGGGTAGAATGAGGTGGTCCGATAGAAATTACTGCTTCTATTTTATTTTCTTTTATAATCTTCTTTCCCATCCTGACAGCGCTGAAATACCATCCAACCCTTGCGTCAGGTACGAATAAATTCATTCTAATCCATATCGAAATTAAGTGAGGAAAGCTTTTGTTTGTTGAAGAAATAGTTTCCGAATCTATAATATGTTCTTTCTTTCCCCTGCCGGTAAATATTTTGTATAAATTAAATGGTTCGAATGATTTAGATTTATATACTTTTAAAGAAGGATTTATTTCATTAAGCAAGCTTTCATCCTTGCGGGTATAGGATTCTTCCTTTACCGTTAGTACGAAAGGTTCACATCCAAATTCCGGCAGATATTTAATAATCTTTAAAGGCCAATGAACAGTAGCCTTGCCCGAAGGGGGCCAGAAATAAGTTAGAACTAAAACTTTTTTCATTTATAATAAATTAAAGAAAAAAGGAGATGTTTCAATCAGGACTTGTTGAGCAGCTTGTTTATCACTTCTGTGTATTCTGATTTTGGAACCAAACCAATATGTTTATCAACTATTTCTCCGTTTTTATTAATTACAAAAGAAGTAGGAATAGCTTCCACTCCTCCATATTGTTGTGTAACCTCAAGAGTACCATAAGCGACAGGATAATTTATCCCGATTTTCTGCATAAATGGTACTACTTCTCCTTTAGTATTTTCATCCAGAGAAATACCTATTACTACAATATCTTTTCCGTATTCTTTTTGTAATTCTATTAAATCCGGAATACCTTTTCTGCACGGACCGCACCAGGTCGCCCAAAAATCAAGGATTACAACTTTTCCTTTATATTCGGCTAGTTTTATGTCCTTACCATCTGTTGTAGGTAATGTGAATTCAGGAGCCTTATTATTATTATCCTTTAATACAGACGTTTCCTGTTTGTTAATTGGTTTATTTTCATTTTTACTATTTTTGGAACATCCAACCAAAATAAAGATCAATAATAGAGAAATAGACAACTTATACATTATTTGCTCCTAATAATATCATTTATGGGTGTTGATTTCAAGCTCATTGCTTACCGTTTTACTCGGTTCTTCATGATTTGAGGAATTAAAAGTAGGCGGGTAAGGTCCTTGTTCTGCTACCTGTACTGTGTTGCTCATAATAAAGAAAACTAAAAGGACAATTAAAAAAAATATTGTCCACACTGAGTTTTTATATCTAGGATCAATAAGCGGTTTTTTAACTGGAAAGTTTTTCCCTATTTGTCTTTCTTTAATATTAGTATTTTTTTTTTGTGCCATATGTAATATGATGATTAAAATTCAATTTGGATTCATTAAAAATAAGGAAATTGAAATGAATTCCTAGGGGCAAAAAAATATCTGATTGGTTGATTATCGGACTTTTTATAGATAATAATTTATTTCAGATTGTTTTATAATTCGTTAAAAGTAAAAATATGACTGGCAAATCCTTTAAGTTCAATAAATAGTCCCGGAGATTTTATCTCGGATAATGAGCGATCGAAAACTTTCCCATTGAGTTGATCCTGCAGTTCAATAAAATCTCTTTTTGAGCTGGTTTCAATTATAATCCTACATTGACTTGTCAATTCAGAATAGTTAATAATAACGAGTGCCCTTGAATTTTTATACACCCACTGCCAGGCCAAAAAGTTCTGAAATGATAAATTTCCATTTCCTGCAGTTATAGGCTCTAGAAGTTCCCACTCCCCGAATGTAAAAATATCCGCTTTAGTAATAGTTAAAAGCTTCTCATAATATTTATTAATAGTATTTGAGAATTTTTCTTCAGGTTCTATTCCAAGTTGTAAAGGAATCTTTATCTTTTTACCTTCGAATTGTCCATCGTAATAAAATTTCATGCCCTGGATGGTGCTTATAACAGTTGCAGCAGCCAATGACCTGAACTTGCCGAATCTTGTTACTGCCCGGGGTTCATCATGGTTTTCAATAAACCGGGCTGATTTATTTTGGAAATCCTTTTCTGCCTTTAAATGGGCAATAACTTCCGGAAGATAACCTGAAGCAAGCCGGTCTGTTAATCTTTTATCATATGTAAAATCAAAGCCTAGTTGCTGGAGATCCCATTCTAAATCCCAATAAGCTTCTGCAAGAAAAATAAAATTGCTGTTTATTCCCCTTACTGTTTTTATAGCCATCTCCCAAAATTCATCAATTGGCGTTATAAAATTGGTCTTATTCAGTACCCCAACCCAAGTATTGAAAAAAACATTATTCAGAGGAAGCATTGCCATATCGCACCTTACGCCGTCACATACATCAACCAATTTTAAAAGTATTTTATATAAATAATCCCTTGCATTTGTATTAAAATAATTAACCTGTACAGTATCCTGCCATGCCGGAAATAGAGGATCTCTTCCATGTGCAAGGATTATGTCTGGATTAAATTGACTCCTAAAAAAAGTAAACGGGTCTCTCTGATAGAATTCCTCATTTGCCTGAAGAAAAATATCAGGGTGGGTTTTCAATACGTTAGATTCTACACTGAAATGGTTTGGTACAAAATCAAGCAATAACTTTATCCCAATATTGTTCAGCTTCCGTTTCAAATCAATAAGATCATCCCAGGAGCCAATTTCAGGATTAACATCATATTCATCTATAGAATAAGGAGAACCAATTACATCTTCCTTTTTCCAACCCTTTAAGGCTTTGTCATAAGAGTTTACCAGTTCTTGGGTAAAGCAGTATTTATCGATTGCCCAGGGAGTTGTTTTCCATAATCCCATTAGCCATACTATGTTTATTCCTTTTTGAGCAAGATCTGCAAAAAAAGTAAATGGAAGATCTGACAATTTTTTATTTATCTTCTTTAACCAGACTCTTGTATTTATTTCGTAAAGTTTTGGGTTAGTTAACATCGTTCTTAAAAATATTGAGAACAAAAATATTAAAAAATAACCAAATAATTGATGACTAATATATTTGAATAAAATTATTAAATTTGCAGGTAAATGTTTATTTTTAACTTAAATCTATTGCTTAAAACAACTAAATTTTAATTTCCTGCAGTCGATATTTTTTTTGTACTAATTAACAAGCGATAAAGAACTAATTAAGGTAAAATGATGATAACAACAGAAAAGACTTTAGATAAAACCACTAACGGTAATGTACCTGATTCGGAAAGCAATATTCTGGAAGAAAAAGTGGATGTCTATAAAAAAGAGGCAATTCAGCAAATCAGATTTTCCGTAGTAATTAAACCTGCATTTATATCTTTCATAGCGCTTATAATTTCTTTCTTTCTGGATCTTTCATATGTACCATTACTTGGAAATATTTCTGCCAGAATTGCTAAAGGTCTTTTCCCTACTTGGCAGGCAAATACTTATTTATTGGTGCCTTACAGTTTTTGGTGGATACCTGTTGTGATTTACATCCTCTTATTTGCCCTTTCCTTAAGTGCATTTAATAAACTAAAGAAAGAAGTTATTAGAAGACCCTCTACTGAAACTATAGATAAAATAATTTCTTCTTATACAACAATTACTGATAGTATAACAATGTCACTCCCTCTTATAGGTGCAGCCATACTCCTCATAAGTATTAGATTAGGAGAGGAGGTTTTTCTTGGTTTATCTGTACCATTTGAAGTAAAAGCCTTAATAGTTCTGGCTATAGGAAAATTGTTTGAACCTGTATTAGATCAGTTAGGTTTTGAATTTCAAAATGTAGTTGATAATGTTAAAAGTATGAGAGAACGTTATTACTCTCAATTACAAATAAGAAATTCTAAGAGTATTGTGAAACAGTTGAGCCTACAGACCAGTAATCAACAACCTATCCCCGAAATGTCTGCCAAAGACCTTGAACAATACAAAATGATTCTGACCCAGACTTCACAATTAAGCGAAACAATATTAAAAAATTTCAATTCTGTTTTTGAGGTGCTTGAAAAGATTAACGGATTGCAGGGGTTATCGGCTGATAAGATAGAGCATCTAAAGGTAGTAGCAGATTCCATTTCCAAGGCCACTAGTAATCTAAATGATGAACGAACTGTAACGGGACTAAAATATTTGGAATCTATCGTTAAAAAGTAGAGTATAATTATGATCGGAAAAAATCGCGATACCAAGTTTATTATATACCAGGTCCTTTACATTTTTGTAATAACGGTACTTGCTTTAAAGGGAGCAAATCTGGATCTAAGTCGTGTAGTAAAAAAAGATTCAGTAGTAAGCAAAAGTGTAAGAGATTCTCTTGTTGCATTCATAGATACTCTTTATAAAAAAGGAGTAAATTTTAATATTAAGGTGGATGAAAATGCTACTGTAGAAAATGTTGAGCTGAAAGAAAAACTAGCTCATATGAATGAACGTGTTGCGGTATTAACAAAGGAAATAAGAGAAACACCCCCTGTTCCTGAAGCACCCCTGCCTGTGAAGGAGGAATTAAAAGAACAAACTAAGATTTTACAGTCTCCCTTAGCGATTAGCCAGACATTTATACAGAACACATGGAATAAGGCAAAAAATACGGGAAATATTCCCACTTACATATATGATTCGAGGAATATGTCCATGCCTATAGTTGTTGTTCCACCGGGACAGGAAAAACTGTTCGATTTAACAGATCAGAAGGAAATTGTTGTAAAATTCGGAAGCCAGGAACAGCGGGTAATTGTTAATCCGAGGAGGCCGACTGAAATAAAGATAACAAGAGCAACCACTAAAATGGATGCTTCTGATATTTATGTAACAGAACTACAGAGAATTACAGGTTTTACTGTTACAATTATAGATGAACGTTTTGACCAGCTTAAGGTTTCTTATTCCGGACCAATTTCTGTTAGCGGACCTTCAAAAGATTCAAAGGGAAATATGGTTTATCAGGTGTCCCTAAACATCGCTTCCAATGAACAAAAGTTTAATGATTGGACTGATAGAAACAGGGATCTACGTACGTCCGATGGGAAATATAAAGCGAATTTTTTCTTTACTACTGTTGATCAGAGGACAAAAAACAGAGTTCAAATAGGAGATGTATTTTATTTTACCGATTACTCTAAATAATTAAAGGTTTTCATTATCGATCAACAAAACAGCAGCTTCTTTATCCATTAAGAATTCAAGTATTCCGTTAACTGGATTTATTCTACCTGCCGGATATTTCTTTTTGTCTCCTTTTAATATTTCAAAAACAGTTTCAGCTTTATCCTTACCAGTTATTATGAAGGTCACATAATCGGCATTATTAATTATTGTCTCAGTAATTGTAATTCTGATTTGACCTGTATCCGGGTTCCTCGAAACGGCAGTAATATTTTGGTATTCATCTCTTAATTCAGCATTTGGAAATATTGATGCAGTATGTCCATCGGTTCCCATTCCAAGCAATATCCAATCAAATTCCGGCAGTCTGTTTCGTTTACTATCGACATTATTCAATATTTCACTTCCATAACGCTGTACCTCTAACTGCGGAACTATTTCTCCCTTTATTCTATGAATGTTCTCATCAGGAATCGGAATTTTATTGAAGATGATTTCCTTAAAAGTACCGTAATTGCTATCGGGGTTCGCTGGAGGAACCATTCTTTCATCTACCCAAAAGAAATGTATCCTGTTCCAATCAATGTTTTCTGAGAATCGTGGGTCAACTAATTTGCTGAGATAAAGATTTGGAGTAGCGCCTCCTGAAAGAGCGATAAAGATATTCTCTTTGTTCTCTAAAAGTTTTCCGGTTCGTTCCACAAAAAGTTTGGTAAAATAATCTGCTAATTCTTCTGTATTTGAAAAAACATTATAACTCACAATATAATCCATCATCGGTTAAATTTTTACAAGGATATCTCCATTCCGATTTGGAATTTTCAAAAAGGTCAAAGGATTCCATCGGACCCCATGTACCTGCGGGATATCCATAAATTTTTATATGCGGGTTTTCTTGCCATTGTTTAAGAATCGGTTCAACAAACCGCCAGCATTCTTCAACTGCATCACCACGTGCGTAGAGGGTTGAATCGGCTAGCATGCAGTCAAGCAGCAATCTGCCATACGCAGGTGGTAATTCAACATCCGACATTTCAGAATAATGAAAATCCATATTTACACTCTGAATTTTATATCCTGCTCCTGGCTGCTTTAATCCTATTTTTAATAATATCCCTTCATCCGGCTGAATTCTGATAATTAGCTGGTTAACTATCTGTTCAGTATTATCCTTTGAAAATAAATGATGAGGAGTTTTCTTAAAATGGATTACAACTTCAGTTACTCTTGTAGGCAGTCGTTTGCCGGCTCTGATATAGAAAGGAACCCCCCCCCATCTCCAGTTGTCAATAAAGAATTTGATTGCAGCAAAGGTCTCTGTTCTCGAGTCCGTGGCTACTCCTTTCTCATCTCTGTAAGCGGCAATTTTTTCCCCACGTATAACTGACTCAGTATATTGTCCTCTTACGGCAAATATTTCAACTTCTTCCTCTGGAATATGCCTTAATGATTGGAACACCTTTAAGGTTTCATTTCTTACAGCATTAGCCCTGAATGAGGAAGGAGGTTCCATAGTAATAAAACCGACAATCTGAAGCATATGGTTTTGTATCATATCCCTCAAAGCGCCAGAGCCCTCGTAATAACCACCGCGCCCTTCAACACCAATAAATTCTGAGGAGGTAATTTCAACATGATCAATAAAATTTCTGTTCCACATTGGTTCAAATATTCCATTGGCAAATCGTAATACCAGTACATTCTGGACCGTCTCTTTTCCTAAATAATGGTCTATCCTGTAAATCTGGTTTTCTTTAAATATTTCATGCAGATGTGCATTCAGTTTTCTTGCCGAATCAAAATCATATCCAAAAGGTTTCTCAATAATTATCTTTTTACTTCCGTGTTCATCAGGTGTATTTTGTAAATTATAAGTGCCAAGATTGGTAACAATAGTTTCATAAAGTTTAGGAGGAGTAGCAAGATAATAAATGTAATTTCCGTGAGTTACCTTTAAAGTATTCAATCCATCTAATTTTTCTTTAAGGTACTTATAATCATTTACATCTTCCGTGTTTATAGGAAGATAATATGCATTAAGTATAAAATTTTTTAATATGTCTTTATTGATATCCTTTGATTCGGAGTATTTTAATACAGCATCAAACATGTTCTGTCTGAACTGATCATCTGTAAATTGTGTGCGGCTAACGCCTAGGATCGCAAAGTCATCACATAACAATTCCTGTTTATATAATTCGAAGAGGGAGGGGATCAATTTCTTTTTTGTTAAATCACCTGAAGCACCAAAGATCACCATTATACTATTGTGTGGTCTGTCCATTTTAATTCTCTTAAAGAATTCTATAAAATAATATATTTAGCAAGAAATATTTAGTATCAATATAATAATTGTGATCCTATTAAATAACACCATTAATCACCATTGTTAATAAACTGTAAGTGATATTGGAATAATTTTGTAAATTATAATTACTATTATTATGAAAAAGAACATTATACTCTGGCTTGGAGCAATCATTATTACTTTCCTTGTCGGTTATATGCGCAATGTAACAGGTCCGGATTACCCTGTTTCCGGAACCATAGGGGTCGAAGGTAACCAAGTAACATTCAAATTTGACAAGTTATACAGGGGAAATGATAGTTATAATATTTTGATCAGATCAGATATAAAGGATATTAAAGCATTCCTGTTATGGAAAGATATTATAGCCAATCCCCCTGCCGGAAAGCATCTGCAAAATGAATTTGCTTCAATCTGGCAAAGGGACTTAATGGCTGATTCGGGTTTTGTAATTAAAAGTAAACTACCTCATCATAATCCCGGAGAAAAGGTCGCATATCAGGTTGAATTAAATTACGGCAGTAAACAATATTTCCTTCCCGAAGATAGACCTGTTACAATTAAATTTTTAGGATACGTGAACTCATCGGTAATGAACATATTCTATTTCGTTCTGTTCGGTGGACTTATCCTTGCCGTGAGAACAGGACTTGAAGCATTTAATGACAATCGCCGAATAGGTATGTACACAATATTTTCTTTAATATTCTTTTTCTTATATACAATTTGCATGGTTCCCCTGAAAAGAACATACGAACAAAATGCAATAAACCATTTCGTCCCTTCTGTAAATTCATTAATTACATATCAGTCGGCATCTCTGTTTATACTTTGGATAATTGGTCTGATACTAATTTTTAATATTAAGGGGAATAGGATAATCCCCCTGGTTATTTCTTCGCTAACGATAATAATTTATATTCTCGTTTATTATTAGCTGGTGCAAAACATAGCTTCCAGGAACATTCCAACCATATGAATAAATCCTTGTAATAATACCCATCCCCTTGTCTTAATGATAAGTTTAATAGCCCTGGGTTTACACTCCGGGTCAGTTTCAAAACGAGACAAATAGCCAAAATTCACCCCTATATCCTAAGCGAGAGATGAGTATGAGATGAACGGCTTGGTAGCGACTCAGTACACCAATAGCTCTGAGTTTCCCTCAAATGTCTTAAAATGTACCATTTACCTAGAATATGCAATTTTTCTTAGAATTTGAGGCCTTTATGGGGCGGAGATATAGGGACTCTCCATCATGCGAAAACATTCGTTTTCCGAATGAAAATGAGCAGTTTTTGAAAGTGATGTCCTCAAAGTGTCCTAACGGGATTTCCTGAGAAATAAGTGAGAGTTAAAAACTATAGTTTGACTCTTGGTTATAATTGCTAAAGAATAATTGAAACTTTAATTTATAATCACTACGTTTATAATATAGTTCCACAATATCTCAGGATGTTAATTGAACAGTAAATCGGTTCTGTGGATTATCCTAAAAATTTTCCCCTCTAGTACAAATCTTTTCTTGTTATTGCAATTCTTATTTTTTTACAATAGTGTTTTGCAGGCACAATGGGTACAAACTCCTGGGCCTTATAGCGGATCAACGAATTGCATAGCTGTAAGCGGTATTAAAATATTAGCGGGCACTAACAATGGTATCTTTCTCTCAACTGATTATGGATCTAACTGGACAATGATAAATGATGGCATGACCGATTTATATTTTTATTCTGTAGCCATAAAGGGAAATATTTTATTTGCAAGCACTAGTTCTGGTTTTTTTCGCTCAATGAATAATGGACAAACGTGGGATAGTGTTTTTAATAGTGCCATTAGTACCATTGCTTTTAATGGAGATACAATGTTTGTTGCAGGGGGAGGAAGGATTATCTATTTTTCTACTGATAACGGAACAAACTGGTCCCAGATTAATTATATTTTTCCTAACAATGGAGGAATTAATACTCTTTCAATTTATGGAACAAGGTTTTTTGCATGTGCTCCTGACGGTATCTATCTCTCCACTGATAACGGGAAAAACTGGAAAACCATCTTTTACTCTTCTAGTTATAATTTTTCTTCTGTCGCAGTTAGTGGTGACAACATTTATGCCGGTACATATATGAATGGTGTTTTTCTCTCACCAAATAATGGATCATACTGGTTTTCCTTAAATAACGGCTTAGATGATACAAGTATAATGACCTTAGTTGAAACAGGAGGAAGGATATTTGCAGGGACTTATCGTGCAGGATTATTTCTTTTAACGAATAACGGATCTAATTGGACTCGTGTAAATAGTAAACTTAATAATCAATTAGTTACAGATCTTATTGTTGATGGAACCAATATATTTGAGACCACAAGTACAGGAATATTTTTATCCACTGACTCCGGCGCAAATTGGACATTAACTGGTCTACCAGTTGTCACTGTTACTACATTTACTTTAAATGAGTCTAATATTTTTGCCGGCACGAGTAATGAGGGTGTTTTTATCACCTCAAATAATGGTGCAATTTGGAATCAGATAAATAACGGGTTAACAAATTCAAATATTAACGCTCTTACTTATAGTGGTTCCAATGTTTATGCTGGTACCAGCGGCAGCGGTTTGTTCCGTTCAACAAATAATGGATTAAATTGGGTACGTGTAGAATATGTGCTTGATGATTGGATTTATACTCTTGCTGCTAACGATACAAATGTTTTTGCTGGTTCAATGTACTCGTCTGTATATCGCTCAAGAAACAATGGAACTTTCTGGAATTCGATAGGTCCTGGTAATTGTATGATAACTGCACTTGGTGCCAATGGGGAAAATATTTTTGTTTATGCTGATGATCCGAGTTTTCCTTCATGTATTACTGGTGTATATAGGTCTACGAATAATGGAAATGACTGGACTAAAGTAAATGGGCTGCCGTATAATCCGAAATGTTTTGCTTTCAACGGGTCGAATGTTTTTGCAGGTATTGGGGGGACAGGTATCTATATATCAACTGATAATGGATCAAACTGGACACAGGTTAATAATGGCCTTTCTGATAAATATGTTAATTCTCTTGTTGTTATCGATACCAATGTCTTTGCAGGAACCGAAAATGGTGGGGTGTACTTCTCAACAAACAATGGTTCACAATGGACACAAGTAAATAATGGGTTAATATCAACTAATGTTCAAACTCTGGCGATTGATGGATCATATTTATTTGCAGGTATTTTAGGAGGAGGAGTATGGAAACGTCCTCTTTCCGAATTAACAGGTATTACTAAAGAAGAAGCTGAATTATCGAAGGACTTCACTCTTTCTCAAAATTATCCGAATCCTTTTAATCCAAATACAACAATAAACTATTCACTGCCAAAAGCTGGAAGTGTTAGGCTTATCGTTTATAATGCAATTGGAAGTAAAGTAGCTACAGTTGTAAATGAATATAAACCTGCAGGTAATTATTCAATTCAGTTCAACGGAAGCAATCTTGCAAGTGGAATATATTTGTACAAATTAGAAGCAGGACAGTTCTCTCAAATTAAAAAGATGATCCTCTTAAAATAAGATCGTCAGTATCTCAACTAAAACTTTCAGGCCGTCGGTTAATATTGACGGCTTTTTTTATCTGATAAGATCTTTTAATTAAATGGTAAATATCTTTCCATAAAGGGTACCCAAATTTCTCCAATGATAATCCTTGTAAAATAAGAACTTAACTTACCTGAAAATCCATTCCATAAACCTTTAGTTTTGTGGAATGCTTGAGCCAACCAAATTAAATATACTTTTCAGATTAATTGATTGATATTTACATGATTATTAAATTTGTATGGGTCAAATAATAAACTAACGGGCATAAAGTACAGAGTAGAATGTTATAAGTATAGTAAGCTGAAATTGAACTATGTGCAAGCAAGGAATTGCGCTCGAAATGCGCTCGAAATGCGCTCGATTCAGTGTACAAAACAATAATTTTCTGTAAAAATATCGGGGTAATTATGGGCAGTCTAATTATTAAAAGAAGCAAATTGCAAATACCAAGGGCGGGACAAACACTGTAGGTTTTGATATCCCGCTGGTCCAAGAGTATATGGAAAAAGATTAAAAGCAAAAAATATAAATTATTGAGTTATAAAAACAGAGAAACCAGCAACTAGTTGAATAATATTATAGCCATAACGGTCAGTAGTTCCGCTAGGGGTTCTGTTTGTCATTAAATATGATAATCCGAAATTCAGGACACTACTTTTAGCAACTACTATTTTTACACCTCCTTGAATTCCGAAGTCAAATCCACTTGCCGAATAAGCTCCGGAAGAGGCAATACCATACCCAATGAGTGCCTGAATATAGGGATAAATATGCCTTTTCAATTCAAAATTATATGCTGGAGCGATTAAAAAACTAAACTCTGTTGTTTGGTCATTGGAGTTTATAAACATCAATGATAATGGCTTTAAACCAACTTCAAAATTGTCAGTTATAAAATAACTTGCTTCAGGAGAAAAAGTGAAAATACTTATAGCATTTGAAGTACTAACTTTACCCGCAAAAACAGGGGTTGTACCTGTAAACCCGACACTGCCCCCGAGTTCCCATGTTCCTTTATTTGCAAAATCCTGGGATAAGACAATAACACTGAAAGAAAGAAAAAATGTAAGAATGGATAATAAATATTTCATTTAGAACTCCATTTAGTTAAGAATTTTAATTACTTCTCTGTGAACCTCCGCAGAACCAGCGGCAATGATGCTTTTACCTGCGACAGGGTCATTGCCATAGTAATCGGTTATGGTTCCACCAGCACCTCTAATGACCGGAATAAGTGCCATAGAATCCCAGACCGACATAATCGGATCGATCATTATATCGGCAAATCCGGTGGCTATCAGATAATAGCCGTAGCAATCTCCCCAGTTCCTGTATAATTTGACTCTGTGCATCAAAGTATTGAATTTATCAATATCCTGATATTTCTGAATGTTAAGGTGATCGGTTGTAAGGAGTACTGAATCCGAAAGTACATTTCTGTTTCTAACATTTACAATAATTCCATTTAGTTTCGCAGTTTCATTGTCCCCAATAAGGCACTCATTTAAAACCGGCTGGTTTATCACACCTAATATCGGAATGCCGTTCTTTGTTAATGCGATAAGCGTTCCGAAAGTAAGGGCGCCGCAGATAAAACTCTTCGTTCCGTCAATTGGATCAAGTATCCATTGATATTCAGAAATCTCATTATGGCTGCCAAATTCTTCTCCAATAATTCCATGTTCCGGAAAATTATTCATTATGGTTTCCCGCATTAGTTCTTCTGCTTTTTTATCGGCAATTGTAACAGGCGACTGGTCGGATTTAGTATCTATAGTGATATTGGTCCTAAAATATCCTCTTATTATTTTAGCCGATATTTCAGCCAGATTTTGGGCAAAAAGTGTATAATCTTTCAGGTCATCCATAGAAATCCTAATTTTTATTATCTTTAATCTATAGAAATAAAGCACATAAATTAAATTTAAGAAAAAATGAGGAAATGTTATGAAATATAATCATCTTGGAAGAACCGGCTTATTGGTAAGCAATCTTTGTTTAGGTACTATGAATTTTGGTCCTTTTACTTCTGAGGAAGATAGTTATAAAATTATGGATCGTGCATTTGAGCTTGGAATAAATTTCTTTGATACGGCTAATGTGTATGGATGGGATAAAGGGAAAGGTGTAACTGAAAATATAATCGGCAGATGGCTTGCGAAGGGAGAGGGGAGAAGAGATAAAATTGTTCTTGCTTCAAAGGTTTATGGTGAAATGGGAGATGGAGTTAATGAATCCAAATTATCCGCCTACCATATTAAGAAAGCTTGTGAAGGAAGTCTTAAAAGACTACAGACTGATCATATCGATTTATATCAGATGCACCACGTTGACAGAGCTACTCCCTGGGAGGAAATTTGGCAGGCAATGGAACAGTTGGTAAAGGAAGGGAAAGTACTTTATATCGGGAGCAGTAATTTCGCCGCATGGAATATTGTTGAGGCAAATTATAAAGCTAAAGAAAGACATTTACTAG